>Ga0233425_10004499_pt1 | contig 23325 bp, 23 predicted proteins | sample Watercolumn_Towu_2_FD_181712 | JGI IMG/M metagenome (GOLD analysis project Ga0233425, IMG submission 181712) | Freshwater microbial communities from Lake Towuti, South Sulawesi, Indonesia - Watercolumn_Towuti2014_140_MG | ecosystem: Environmental > Aquatic > Freshwater > Lake | place... | reverse complement strand
CCTTGGCGCTGATGAAGCGGCCGGTCGTGGGGTCGCGGGGCGGCAGGGGACGGACGGACTTGGCGTCCTTCTCGGCCTGGGCCAACTCTGCGTTGTCCAGATCGGACAGCACGGAGTTGTGGCTGACGAAGACCGCGATGGTCAGCTCCGCGATCAGACGGCCATCCGGGTCGATGACCTGGATCAAGGCCCCAGACGCGACCGTGGCAGGCCTGCGCATTTCGAACATGGAACCTCCTTGCCCAATGGGCAGGATATTGCTGGTGGATTGCCCTTACCGAACCTTCGGCGAGGGCTTGCTGGAACTCTCAAACTTTCCGAAAAACCGGGCAAAACCCAGTTTCGGAACGCTAAATAATACCATAATTTTGGCAAAAAGTCAAGGGTTGGTGGCTAAGATTAGCGAAAAAAACAAAAGGACGGTTAGCGCCTCGACGCAAACCGCCCTATTTTTTTGCCTCTTATTCCTCGCCCTCCCCAAATACCCCCTGCCAATACTCAATCTCTTTCTTAACTGTTTCCAGATCTGGATCTGGCATGGTGGCGAGCCAGCCCTCTTCAAACATTTCAGCTTTACTCAAAATTTCATCCTTCCATTTTTTATCATGACTTGCCATGGCGCGAAGGATAGAAATTTGTTTTTCGATTTCATCACGCTGTTCCTCGTACTTCTTAACAAGCTGATTATATTTCTCTGGTTCAGCCTCGCTCTGTTCTTTCAAATCTTCTTTAACATGCTCTTCGGCATCCATAAGACCATCTTCAATTTGATAACGCTCCTCGGCCGTAAATTTTTCTTCAAACATTTTACCACGAGTAATTTCTTCGATGTTGGCACCGCTCGCTAAAATTTCTTCGAGTTTGGCTTTGACATTTTCGTCGACGTGCTCCAAAACAATCTCCTTAACTTTCTCCAGACGAGTTTGGGTGGTGAGTTCCAAAAAAGCCTGCCGGTGCGGATACTCGGCTCGACCAGTCTTTGACACAGCTTCAGCAATACGCTCTTCGTCGGCGTTCGGATCGGCCAAAAGCAAGTCATGCATTTTTTGAGCCTCGTTCTTGATTTCGGCTGGAACAGTTGGGACAAGATGATTGATGGCGTATTGGTATTCTTGAAGAAAGAATTCATGGGGGTGGGACATATTTGTTGGGGGGCGCAAGGGGTTATTTAATGTTGATTTTATTATAACAAAATTTATTTCAATTAGAAGAGGGGCGAGCCGAGTAGGCCGCCCCTCAACGTAGTGCTCGCCAGGACCGACTCTGTTGAGTCTCTCCTGACTGATTCGAGTGTCTTAGTAGTGATCCGTGTCAGGGCTGGTAACCTGATTCACGTTTTACCCATTGAGTAGGTTCTGGGCAAACCACTACCGAAGCCGCTTCGGGGTCAAAGACACCCCTAACCGCATTCGTACCTGTTGTGGTAGAGCGTGCGAACCATTTCGCACACCCCAGGCGGCCTCCTGATCCCTGCTGCGTGACGAGTTTCCTACCTCGTCCAGGTTCTCTTTCTTGCGCACGGATAAGAGCAAGGAAAGAGATGATCGTTGGAAGCACATGACACTCTACGGCCTTTTTGCCGGGGCACTACCCAGGCGTAGGCTTTGGTATTGGCCTTAGTGATCAATAACCTACCACGATGGTCTTGATCCCGATGCAGGTTCGGGAGACCACCGAGGCAGGTGGAGGCTCGCTACGGGGTTGGCGTTCCCGCAGGTCTAGGTTGGGGATCAGCTCGCCACGTTGTCGTGGGTCGTCGCAGTCTCCTTGAGGGCAAACTCGGGTGCTTATAACCGAGCCAGCCTTTTCCAACCACCTTTGCCACTCGCTCATGCGAATGACGCCGTCGCCTCCTTGATCGAGTTGTTCCAGAGTGGCCAGCTCTGGGAGATATTCTTCCGCTGTACCGTTCCGAAGAACGGACTCGTCCACCAGGTATCTCCCACCTGATGATGAGTGTGCTTGCCAGCACTACTACTTCGACTCCAGCGGGGTAGTCTTGTCGAAGTAGGTTGGGGTTCTAAGCAGATCTCGCTCCTAACGAAATGCCGCCACGCTTTCACCTCCTTACTCGCGACGGTTAGCGTCATCAAGGGTTACCCTTTGTCCGGATCTCTGTGCTAAATCCGACCGCAGATTTCCCTTGATAGAGCCGAAAAAGAATATCACATCTTTTGAAAAAAGTCAAGGGTAAAGGTCTTAAATTGGCTAAAAATTCCCCCCTTGCCCCAGTTGCCACAGTTGCCACCCCCCACCTTGACACTATTCACCCCTTCCCTTATACTCAAACCACATTATTCTTAACGCCGTCGGTCTTTAAATTTCCAATTTCCAAAAGCCAATTTCCAAATTAGTAGAATTAGTAGCAAAAATTAGTAGATTAGTAACCCCTACTTGGAAATTGTTGGTTGAAAATTGGAAATTTAAACAACTGCCGGAAAACATTATGGCCTTGAAAAAGACCGAAAACGAAAATAGCGAACTTGGTAAACTGCTCGCCGATGGCGGGTTTTTAAAGATCCCAAAAGTCGGAGATGTTATCCGCGGCAGGGTTTTATCAACCAGCCGTCGCGAGGTTCGCTTAGATGTTGAAGGGATGACTTCGGGTGTCATCCGTGGTCGTGAACTATTTGCCGAATCTGCTTTTTACGACAACCTAAAACCAGGCGACGAAGTTGATGCCACGGTTTTGGAACTCGAAAACGAAAATGGTGAGCTTGAACTTTCCTTCCGCTCGGCCGGCCAACAAAAAGCTTGGGATGAACTCCGCCGCCTGTTCACCACTGCTGAAATTATTCCAGCCAAAGTGGTTGAAGCCAACAAGGGCGGTTTGCTCATGCGCATCGACAACGTCACTGGTTTTTTGCCGGTCTCACAACTTTCGCCAGAAAATTATCCACGCGTTTCCGGTGGCGACAAGAACAAGATTCTAGAAAAACTCCGCAGCTTGGTTGGCAAAGAAATGGATGTCCGTGTCATCGATGTTAACGAGAATGAAGAAAAACTCATTGTCTCTGAAAAATCCGTTTGGGAAGAGCGCCAGAAAGATTTAATCTCACGCTTCCGTGTTGGTGATAAGGTTGCCGGTGAAATCACTGCCCTTGCTGACTTCGGAGCCTTTGTCCGTTTTGATACTCTCGAGGGTTTGGTACATATCAGCGAAATCGCTTGGCAACGCATCGACCATCCGCGCGATCTTCTCAAAGTTGGTCAAACCGTTGAAGCCGAAATCATTGGCATCGAAGGCAGCAAAATTTTCCTCTCAATGAAAAAGTTAGTCGAAGACCCATGGAAGAAAATTCAAGAAGATTATAAAATCGGCGACAAGGTTTCCGGAAAAATCTTAAAAATCAACCCCTTCGGTTTCTTTATCGAGTTAACTCCAGAAATCCACGGCCTCGCTCATGTCTCCGAACTCTCTGACAACCCATCAACTGACATCAACACTTTGGGTAAGATCGGACAAGAAATGGAATTCAAAATCGTCTCGATTGAACCAAAAGAACATCGCTTGGGCCTTTCACTCAAAGCGATGAATGAAAAGGTTGTTGAGAAGAAGGAAGAAAAGACAGAAGAGATTAAAGAAGTTAAGGACGGGGAAGTACAGGCTGAATAATTAAAAGTCAAAAACCGAGCCGTTTGAACGGCTCGGTTTTTGTATTTGTCGCCTTGACATCTTCTTCAAATCCATATATCATCTTCGGCACCTCTGGAGAAGCAATACGATGGCCAATACGCGCATCAATACCACAGACTGGGAAACAGCTCTTGCCATTGCCACAAGAAATATCCGTCGACAACATGGCCCGTCGAGCGACTACTCGGCCGACACCTTCACTTCAAAACATATCGCACACGTCGCCTGTGTCGCGGAAGCCGCCGGTGACGACGGCGACCGATGGCTCGGCCTCTTCAGGCTCTACGACGGACGCTTCGCCTTTGTCAATGTTGTCAAGGTTGGCAACTGGGATCCAGCCAGCATGGGAAGTTGCCTTGTAAGCAACGATCCGGGCCGCCTAATAAGTCTCGGTCTTGACCGTGACGAACGAGAAATCCTTGGTATCTCAATCTCTGGCAGCCGCCGGCACTGACTCTGCCCGCAACTAGGGGCAATTCACCCCACTCCACGTTCACCGACCGGTACACGCCCGGCCGGTTCTTTTTATTTTGTTACGAATTACGAATTTTTACGCCCTCCTCTGCTCTGGGCTTTGGCAGGTGCACAATTCGTATCCTTACCCCTTTCTATTGACAAAAAGCCAAAATTTGATATCTTTCTCTACCTAGTTCTTTAAAAGGAGAACCGATGATAAGAACTAAAGACGAATTTCGGACATGCGCCAAGTGTAAACATCCTGGCGCTTGTCACGAGTGTTCGCACGGAGAAAAGCGCTACAAAAAAACCGCGCTCGTAAGAAAAGAAATCCGTCGCCGAATTCGCGAACAACGAATCCTGATTGGAGCAATGCTCACTGTCGACTTCTTGTTCTTCCTACTTTGGTCGAGCGAATGGTATTGGGCGCTGATCGCAGAAACGATCAATCTCACGATTGTCTTCTTGGTGGTGAGTGTGATCATAAAGTTTGACGAAAGACAAGTAAAAAAGCTCGCTCGTTTCCGGCAAGCATCAAAGACATTCGTGGCCCTCTGCAACCGGGCCAACGCAAAACTGGAAAAAATCCTTATACTGGATACGCCGGGTGCTGCGGTCTTGATTGGTTGGAACCCTCAAGTCGTCATCGGGTCAAAAACGATCTGTTACCAGAAAGTAGGCACCAGTGCGCTTGCCCACGAAATCGGGCACACTGCCAGCATCTGGCGAGCCATCTTTCCTCGGTCGGCAGCAATCATCTTCCTGCTTATCCCTATCGTCCTCATGGGTTTTGTCTTGCTTGTTCACCCAAAGGTGCTCATAGACAAAGACTGGCTTCTGTTTTGGTCTATAGCATTAGCACTGCTAGTTCCTGTTATCGGTTGCGCAAGCGCTCGTCTTCAGGAGTATGAAGCCGACGCTCGCGCGATCGCCCTCTTGGGTGAAAAACAGTCTTTAATAGCCTTACTCGAGCAAATACCAAAAAAGCAGAGTTGGCTAATGAGACTGTTCGGCCTACACCCTTCTAGCAAATCTAGGATCGCCGTCATCCACCGGATGATGCCGTCCTAAACCGTCCGTTACGCGCCTTGAGTTTACTCGCTCGGGCGCTATTTCGTATACGCTACCATCGCTTGATTTTTTCCGCTAATCTTGTATAATTCCCACGCTATGAAACCCTTATCAAAAAATATCATTCTTTTTATTCTGGTGCTCTTGGTTATTGGGGCAATTTTTTCAACCTATAACTTGGGCGAAAATCAACCAACTGAAATCGGAATCAACACTCTGATCGAACGAGTTACCAAAGGTGAAGTTAAAACCATCTCTATTTCCGGCGACGAGATTATCGCCGAACTCCAAGATGGAACCAAAGAAAAAACCAGAAAAGAAAGTTCGCAAACTTTGTCCGAATTATTTACCGATTATGGTGTTGTTCCGGAAAAACTTTCTATTATCGATGTTGAAGTTAAAGAAGAAAGCGGATCAGGACTGTTTTGGAATGTAATCGTGCCGACTTTGGTGCCGATTTTTTTCATTGCTATTTTATTTATCTTCATTGTCCGTCAGCTCCAAGGCGCCAACAACAAAGCCATGATGTTTGGCAACTCCGGCGCTCGTGAATTTTCAAAAGATTCCAAAAACAAAATCGCTTTTAAAGACGTTGCCGGCGCGCGCGAAGCTAAAGAAGAATTAATGGAAGAAGTCGATTTTTTAAAAAATCCAAAAAAATTCGTCGAAGTCGGAGCCAAAATTCCAAAAGGTGTTTTGCTTATGGGCTCACCGGGTACTGGAAAAACCCTGATCGCCCGCGCGGTTGCCGGTGAGGCTGGGGTTCCTTTCTTTCATATCAGTGGTTCGGAATTTGTTGAAATGTTTGTTGGTGTTGGCGCTAGCCGCGTCCGCGATCTTTTTGCCAAAGCCAAAAAGAGCGCGCCTTGCATTGTCTTTATTGATGAAATCGATGCTGTTGGTCGCCAACGCGGTGCCGGCCTCGGTGGTTCGCACGATGAGCGTGAACAAACCCTGAACCAAATCCTCGTCGAAATGGATGGCTTTGAACCAAACCTCGGTGTTATTGTCATCGCTGCCACTAATCGTCCTGATGTTCTTGATCCGGCCCTCCTTCGTCCGGGTCGCTTTGACCGCCGCGTTATTCTCGATGTTCCAGACATCACTGAACGCGAAGAAATTTTAAAAATCCACGCTCAAGGCAAACCGCTCGAGGAATCAGTTAATCTCCGCCGCTTGGCCGAACGCACTCCAGGTTTCTCTGGTGCTGATCTTGCCAATCTTTTGAACGAAGCTGCTATTCGCGCCGCTCGCCACGATCGCAAAACCATTACTCTTGAAGACGCTCTCGAGTCGATCGAAAAAGTTTTGATCGGCCCAGAACGCAAAAGTCATATTCTCCTTCCAAAGGAACGCGAAATCACTGCTTACCACGAAGCCGGCCACGCTTTGGTCGCGCATCTTTTGCCACACGCCGATCCGGTTCACAAAATCTCCATCATTAGTCGCGGTCGCGCCGCTGGCTACACCCTAAAACTCCCAACCGAAGACAAGAAGATGCACAATAAATCTGAATTCTTAGACGATCTCGCCATGCTCCTTGCCGGCCACCTGGCCGAACAAGAAATCTTCGGCGACGTTACTACCGGAGCTTCCGACGACCTGCGTCGTGCCACTGCCTTAGCTCGCGAGCTGGTCGTTTCTTACGGCATGAGCGAACTTGGAACAAGAACCTTTGGTGAAAAAAACGAAATGATTTTCCTTGGCCGCGAAATCCACGAAGCCCGCGACTACTCTGAAAAAACCGCCGAGGAAATCGACGCGGAAATCAACCGCCTCATCACTTCCGCTCATCGGGTGGCTTGTGATATCATTAAGAAAGAACGCGCCAAACTCGATTTGATTGCAAAAACTCTGTTAGAAAAGGAAACAATTGAAAAGGAAGAGTTTGAGAAGTTGATGGCGTAATAGGGGTTACTAATTTCCGAATTTTCAACTAATCCTACTAATTTCCGAATTAGCTACTAATATCGGGACCTGAATAAAATTTTTCCTACTTATAATTTGTAGCCTATTCGGAAATTAGTAGAATTAGTGGCCAAATTCGGGAATTAGTACACAAACAGGAGGACTATGAACCCAAATTCCGTTTACACTCAAATTTTTTCCAATGCTTTAAAAACAACCTGGCGCCACAAACTTTTGTGGCTCATTGGAATTCCGGCGTCGTTTATGGTCTCTGGTGGTTTGCTCGAAGTTGTTTCGGGTAACTGGCAGGCAGCCTTGCGGGGCCGGATTTTAATTGAGCAGACAATTAACGGAGCTCTTCCTGGTTATGATTGGTTTGTTTCGTACAGTCGTTACCTGGGTGTTTTGAGTCCGGTTCATCAATATACAATACTGACAATTATTGTCTTTGTCTTTTTAGTCACAGTTATTATTGGGGCGATCTGCCAAGGAGCTGTATTTTCTGGAGCTCTCGAAAAACACCCACTCGGCTTGCGCGAGCTTATCAAAAAAGGCCTTGGTCTTTTTGATCGTATCTTGGGCTTAGATATTTTGGCAAAGCTTGCCATCTTTGTAATATTTCTTGTAATTGTGGCTCCGGTCGCCTTCCTAAATCCCCTGCCATACTCTTGGCACAAATTTCCACCAGTTATTTCTCTTATTATTTTTGCGATCGGGGCTCTGATTATAACTTCTTTACAAATGTTGGCTATTGGTGGGGTTGTAAGAAAACAACTAAATGTTCGAGCCGCTACTGCTGAAGCCTGGAGTATTTTTCGCCTCCATGTTTTAACCACGATTGAAATCGGTGTTCTTTTATTTCTGGTCTCGATTGTTGTCGCTGTTATTGCTGGTTTAGTTTTTACTGTTCTAGCCATTCCTCTAACCCTATTATTTGTTCTGGCCACTACCCTACAGATTCCAACTCTCTATGTTCTAGCAATAGTCGTCTCTTTTGCAACAGCTATTGCTGTTGGTCTTTTGGCCTCGGGTTTTACAACAACTTTTCAATACACGGTTTGGTCACTCTATTTCGAAGAAGCTGGGAGGTTTGGAATCTTCTCAAAAATCAGAAAGTGGCTCAGGGTCTGAATGAAATTTTTCAACAAGCCTTCGGGCTTGTTTTTTATTTCCCAAAATCGTCTAGCCTTCCCTACCCCCCTATCCTCTAAACCCTAAACCCTGCTATAATAAAATCACCTATGTCCGACTTTCAATCAATAGAAGATTTAATCAAACGTTCGCAAACCACCTCGAGTACCGGCATTGCCGCACCTTCGACTAAACTCGAAGAAAAGATGGCCGATGTTCGTCTTAAAGAAAGAGAGGAACAGGCCGAGGCTCAAGCAAAAAGCATTGGAGTACCGTATGTTAACCTCAAGGGTTTCCCAATTAGCCCAGAGGCTTTGTCTTTGGTTTCAGAAGAACGGGCAAAAGAGCTAAAAACGATTTGTTTTTTGCATACTGGTTCAGAAATCCGTGTGGCGGCGTTGAATCCTGAAGATTTAAAAATTAAAGATCTCCTTTTTGAGCTCACCGAACGCTATAAAGGGAACGGGTTAGTTTACAAAATCTCCGACGAAAGTTGGCGTCTGGCCATGAAAGCTTATGCCGCTTTGCCAAAAATTAAGCCTATTATCAAAGGCGTCAAAATCACCGACACCGAACTTACCAAATTTCAGTCGGCTATGGCTACTTTTGATGATATTCAAAAAACCATTCAAGGCGCTTCGGTCACTGATGTTTTAACAATTGTCATTGCCGCGGCTCTTAAATTCGATTCTAGTGATATTCACGTCGAAGCCGAGGAAGACAAAATTGCTGTGCGCTATCGCCTAGACGGCGTTCTTCAAGACATTGCCACCTTGCCTCACGAGGCTTGGAAAAAAGTTATTTCGCGCATCAAATTAGTTTCCGGTCTTAAAATCAATGTCGTCGAACGTCCGCAAGACGGCCGCTTTACCATCTTTATGAAAGATGGCGATACTGATGTTCGTGTTTCCACAATTCCTACCAACTGGGGCGAGTCTGTAGTGATGCGCATCCTACGGCCAAATGCCGTCGACGTCCCCTTCTCTTCGCTTGGTTGGCGACCGTTGCTCGAGAAAAAAATCTTGCGCGAAATCGAAAAACCGCACGGCATGATTGTTACCACCGGCCCGACCGGTTCTGGTAAAACCACTACTCTTTACGCTGTTCTAAAAAAACTCAATCGGCCCGATGTTAAAATCATCACTCTTGAAGATCCAATCGAATACAAAGTCGAGGGCCTCAACCAATCGCAAATTGATGCCACAAAAAATTACACTTTTGCCGCTGGTCTCCGTTCTGTCCTCCGCCAAGATCCAGACATTATTATGGTCGGCGAAATCCGCGATCTCGAAACTGCCGACACTGCTATCAACGCCGCTCTCACCGGCCACCTCTTGCTCTCCACTGTTCACACCAACTCAGCCTCTGGCGCTCTACCGCGTCTCCTATCGATGGGCGTCAAACCTTTCTTGATTGCTCCGGCTCTCAATGCCGTAATTGGCCAACGTCTGGTGCGAAAAATTTGTAATAAATGTAAGGCCAAAGATACCATCGAGCCGGAACGTCTGGAAGAAGTCAAAAAATCTCTTAGCTCGATCTCCCCGGCTTCTGGCGAGACTGTTCCTAATGTCGAAAACCTGAAATTCTACAAAGGCACTGGCTGCCCCGAGTGCAACAACTCCGGTTACAAAGGCCGTATTGGCATCTACGAAGTTATTATCATGAGCGATCCCATTCGCGCCGCTTTGTCGGAAACAATTTCCGAATATGAAATGCAAAAACTAGCTCTCGAACAAGGTATGGTTACCATGACTCAAGACGGATTGCTTAAAGCAATAGAAGGGATTACGAGTGTCGAAGAGGTGTTCCGAGTAACTGGAGGATAATATGACTAAAAAAATCTTGTTATTTTCCATTACTATTCTTATCATTGCCGGCGTAGCCGGCTTTTGGTTTTGGAAAAAACAAAAACAAGAACCGACTCCTGAAATTACCAACCTCCAGATTGTTGATGTTAACACTCATCTGGACCAAGATAAAAAAGTTGACGCCATAAAAAACAGTCAGGCGATTTTTACCATTGTTTCGCCACCGCCGTTTCGGCCCAATACCCCAGATTTATACGATGGCGATATTTTTTATTCCTTTGTCCAACAAAATGAAAACGTTGGTTTTGCTTCTGGTGGCGGTTCATTGAACACCTTAATCCAAAGATACGGCCGGCAAATCGAAATCAACAAAGAAATCAGCAGCGAGTTTGAAAATCGTGCCGAAAAAATCGCTGCTCTGGGGGCCATGGCTTTTGGTGAAGTCGCCGCTTTACACTTGGCCCTTGACGAAAATCACCCCTTTGAAGAAGTCGCGCCAGATCACCCGTTATTCCTTTTACTTTCCGATCTTTCGGCAAGATTTAATCTGCCTATTCTTTTTCATATGGAGGCGGTTGACGGCGACATGAAATTACCAGACAGGCTCCAAGTAGCCCCAAACAATCCCGATACTCTAAACGGAAATATCGACAAGTTTGAAACTTTGCTTGATCACAATCCAGAGGCAAAAATTATTTGGCTTCAGGCCGGTTGGGATCATACTGGTGATCGGACAATCGAACTAATGGCCGAGCTTTTAGACAACCATCCTAATCTTTACCTGGGATTAAAAATCGGCACGGACAGTTTGCCCGAAACCAGCCCATTGGATAACGCTGGAAACCTTAAATCTGAATGGTCGGAATTCATGATTGCTTATGCCGACAAAATTGTCGTGGCTAGTGATAATTTCTTTTCTTTGTCTACCAATTCGTTAAGCGAATCAAAGTTGCGGCAAGACAAAATAAAAACCGCCCTTTCGCAACTACCGATTGAGGCGGCCGAAAAAATCGCTTACAAAAACGCGGAAAAAATTTTTAATCTTACGATATCTCAATAATTCGCTCATCCGAAGTCGCGCCCGAAAAAATTTTAACCGTACGATCAGCGCGAATTTCCGCCTCGCCAACCATCCGCGGCCATTCCACAAGAACAACAGAATCTGGTCGCCCGGCCCACTCTTCAAGCCCTAGATTAAAAATATCTTCTGGAGTTCGTAAACGATAGGCATCGACATGAACGATTTGCTTAATCGGTTCGTGACTGGTTGGATAAACATTCATAACCGTAAAAGTTGGACTGCGCGCCAAGCCCCCAGCCCCAAGGGCCTCGGCCAAACCCTGAACAAACGAGGTTTTGCCGGCTCCAATCTCGCCCTCAAGAGCGACAACTTCGCCCCCGCGAAGCGTCATCGCAAAATCAGCGGCGAATTTTTTTGTTTCTTTAATCGAGTTGGAGATCATATTTTATTCGTGGGTTCAATGTGTTCAAATGTTCAAGTTGTTCACTTTTGGTTTTTGGGCCGATCCGATAGTGAACATATTGAACAATTGAACACTTGAACAATTTGAACCTGTGAACAACTTGAACAAAAAAACAGTCACGCCAACCTCATATTCGGGTCCGCCTCTAAATTCAGTGGATCGGCAAAATCTTTTCGAGCCGCGCGCCAAGCGCCGGCCACAGCAATCATGGCGGCGTTGTCGCCACTAAACTCAAGCGGCGGAAAAAAAACCGGAAGCGGCGCGAGCCGCTCGGTCATTTGCTCACGAAGCAAACGGTTGGCCGAGACGCCACCAGAGACAATAATCGATTTCGGGTTAAACTGCTCAACGGCTCGCCTGGTTTTCTCTACAAGAACATCGACGACGGCTTGTTCGAAGCTTGCGCAGATGTTGGGAGTGGTGGAGTTGTTGAGTGATGACTGTGCCCGCCATAGCCCGGCTGCGTCCACCGAAGCTCGGCGGCTGCGTCCACCGAAGCTCGGCGAAGGTGGAAGGTGGGCGACGGCGGGAGTGGTGGAGTGATTGAAGACGATTTCTTTTAAATAAACAGAAACCGCGGTTTTGAGTCCGGAAAAACTAAAGTCTAAATCTTTACGGTCTGTCATCATGGGACGAGGGAAATCAACAGCATCACGATTTCCTTCAAGAGCAAGTTTTGAAATCTCCGGACCGCCGGGATACGGAAGACCTAGTAGCTTAGCGACTTTGTCAAAAGCTTCACCAGCGGCATCGTCGCGGGTGCGGCCAAGCAATTCAAACTCGCAAAAATTTTTCATGAGCAGAAGTTCGGTGTGGCCGCCAGAGACAAGGAGACAGAGGGATGGGAAAGTCGTGGAGTTATAATTTAAAAATACACTTCCAACATGCCCCTCCATGTGATTTACCGCGACTAGAGGTTTTTTCCAGATCCAAGATAAAGTTTTAGCAACTTCAACCCCAATCCGAAGCGCCGGAACAAGCCCGGGGCCGGCAGTCACGGCTATAACATCAATTCCTTGCCCATCACGCGGAACACCAGCGGCTTCAAGGAGTGGAAAAATTACGCTCACGTGCTCGCGGGCCGCTACCTCGGGAACCACGCCGCCGTATTCGGCGTGCTTAGCTGCTTGGCTCGCGACTAAACTTTTTTCAACAACAAACTCACGATCGTTTTTTGCTTCAACGATGGCAACCGAAGTTTCGTCGCAGCTGGTTTCAAACCCCAAAATCCTCATAAAACAAAAATAAGTTATCATGATTCATAAAAAAAATCCACCATCGAACCAGTACGGTCGTGTGGTGGGGTGTCAGGAGTGGGCGGCCAGAAGCCGCTCGAGGCAGGCGACGAACCTTTCGATCTTTTCCGTATCGGCCCGGTAGTGGGTGACACCATCGTCGACTCGGTCGAGTACCATTGCTGACGGAAGAGTGATCTGGCCCCAAGTGTCTTGAGGATGGCGATAGAGTGGAGTACACTCATCGTCCGATCCGAAGACCTCGACAGCAGCAGTCCTGATCTCGTCATCGGTCAGAACCCAAAAGGTCAGCGGAATGTAGAAGTGCGTCTGGCCAAAGCAATACCCGGCTACGAAATGGCCTTCACGACAGAGCCCTTGAGAACGAAGTTGATCTCCATTGCTTCTAAAAATCATGAAATACCTCCGTGGAAACAATAACGCAACAAAGCAAAAACCGTCAAGCTAAGCCAGACGGTTTTTCTTTTTCTTTTATTGTTTTTTCACAAACCCTTCAAAAGCTCTTAACACTTCCATCGGCACTGCAAAGACCACGGTATTAGAATCATCTGAAGAAATGTCATTAATGGAATTAAGCGTACGCAAATGCAGGGCTCCGGGCGCGGCCGAAAGCATTTCCGCGGCCTTGGCTAAATTTTGCGCGGCCACGACTTCGCCTTCGGAATTAATAATGACAGCTCGACGTTCGCGTTCGGCCTCGGCTTGCTTGGCAATGGTGCGAATCATTTCTTGCGGCAAGTTAATGTCTTTTAGTTCGGCCACGGTCACTTCAACTCCCCAGCCCATGGTAGCTTCATCAACAAGCTTTTCAATTTTTTCCGAAATTACTCCCCGCTGGCTCAAAAGCTCGTCTAAAGTTACCTCACCAACGATGTTGCGCATAGTGGTTTGGGCAAGTTGGAGAACTGCGTAATCAACTCGTTCAACTTCAAGAATCGCTTTGGCCGCGTCAACGACTTTGTAATAAATAACGGCATTAATTTTTGCCGAAACATTATCTCTGGTAATAGCGTCTTGCGGCGGCACGTCGATAGCTTTCAAACGCATGTCGATTTTGCGAATGGATTGAAAGACTGGCACGATCGGATACCAGCCCGGATTAACAATGCCGGAAAATTTACCCATGGTAAACTTCACGCCGCGCTCGTATTGGTTGACCTGTTTCAGGCAGGAAAGGAAAATGATAATCGCAAGGACTATCGGAGGAAAAAAATTTTCCATATATTTGAGATGCTAATTTTTAATTTTAAATGATAATATTTACCCCGTGTATTTCCAGCGACGATCTTGTTTTAATTTGCCATGACGTGTTTTCGCGTCTAATTCACGACTGCGAACAGCGGGTGATTTTTTCGTGGCTATTCTTGGAACAATTGGACGCAAAACTTCTTTTAAATCTGATAAAAATTTTTCCAAAGCCAGTTCCCTATTCTGTCTTTGGGATCGAGTAACCTGACAAGATAAAACCAACTCGCCTTCCTTGTTAATCATTCCGGACAAATTTTCGGCGATCTTCGCTTTTTCAGCGGAAGAAAAAACTCTGGAGGATTTGATCTTCCAACGCAATACCGCTTTAGTGTCAGAAGTATTGACCCCTTGACCACCAGGCCCTCCGGAACGGGCAAAAGTAAATTTCAATTCGGTCCTCAAAGCTTCGTGATCAAAATCTCGCGCCGATTCTGGAACAAGTTTTGGGCTAAAATCTCCCATATTTTTTATTTTAATAACAAGATGAGCATAACACAAACCTACCGCAAATTAAAGCTTGACCAAGTCCCAAAAATAAGGTGAAATATAATCGGGTGTCACGGACAAGGAGGCCGCCATGCGTCGGGCTGCCATCTCCATCCTCGGTCCGCCGGGCGAGAAATCCATCCTGCTCGGTCTCAACAACCAGGGGCGCCATAGGGGGAGAATAATCCCTCCATCAGAGACGGTCGAAATCGGCGAAACTCCGCTTGAAGCGGCTTATCGCGGAATCAAGGAAGAAGTCTTTGGAGCCACAGCTCAAGGTCTCTGCCAGGTCGGTGGTTTTGAGCTTCGCTTCGAAGGCGCGCCGGAACTCGACATCGAGCTCCACGTCTTTCGCGGAACCATCATCGGTCATCCGCGAGCCTGCCGTAGAGAGTTCGGTTGGCTCCGCTTCTTCGATCCGCAAGACATCAAGGTCGACCGTATGTGGCCAGATGCCAGGTTCTGGTTCTTCCGAGTTCTCGAACTCGGGCCAAACGATCCAGTCCTGGGCTTGCGCCTCATGCTGCCGGCCGAGCCGCGCTTCGTGGTCAGCCGAATCAGACCACCGTCTTCCGATGAAGTCGCCCTTGCCGTTGCCGGATGACGGTTCGCCCCAACTTCCTCGCGCGCCTCCCTGGCTCGCGAGCCTCCACGCCAACCTACTTCCTCCCCGGAAAGGTTGGCGATATTTTTTACTGGGATTACCGTGTCCTCCGGCTAGTCCGCCATAACTTGAAAAGCGAAGGCGGAAGCTCGCCACGAGCGTAGGAGGATGGAATTTATGAAATTCGCTGGGATTTAGGATTATTGTGTGACTAGTTACTTCTTTAAAACTTGACTCTATCTCTTCTTCATCTAAAATACAGGCGACTGATCGAAAGGAGTCCTCTCGTGAGTTTTAAACTCAATCCAATGGAACACGATGAACTTCTTCACCCTTTAGGTGAATGTACTTGTCCGGAATGCTGCCTCGGGCTTTACTGCTCTGACGAAGAGGAAAGGAAACCAGACAACCATCCAGTGATCACTCCCGGTCTTTTTTACTTGGTAGCCTTGACCCTATGCGGCTACCGCGTCGTCTAAACACCGCCTTCGAAATCATCTCAACATAGGCGACCGCCTACAGAACTTCGGTTCTGTTTTTTTTACCACCTCCCCTTGACACTAATCAAAAAAACCATTATTATAACCACGCCGAAAAACAACGGCCCCATCGTCTAATCCGGCCCAAAGGCCGGACCCGGCTCTGCCGGGTGGTTAGGACGCGGGCTTTTTCCGGCCTAAAGGCCGGACCCGGCCTTCAGGCCGGGCAAGCCGTTAGTATGACTTTTGTCTACATATTACAAAGTGAAATTAACGGCCGTTGGTATATTGGTTCAACAGATAATCCAGACAAACGACTTCTGGAACACAATAGTGGTAGTACAAGATCAACAAAAGCTTATCGCCCGTATAAGATAATCTACACCGAAGAATTCCAAACAAAAGAAGACGCACGAAAAAGAGAAAATTTAATAAAAAAATCAGGAAGAATAAGGAAAGAGATAAAAGAAAAAATCAATCCGGCCCCATCGTCTAATGGTTAGGACGCGGGCTTTTCAAGCCTGCAATCCGGGTTCGATTCCCGGTGGGGTCACCAACAAAACCACAGAATAAATCCTGTGGTTTTATTGATTCTGACAAACACCAAAAACTAAAAACCGGCCGCCTGTTGCAGACGGCCGAAAGGTACTACTCCCCCTGCGGCATGAACTGCCGACAACGCTCCACGGCAGCGCGGAGCTCGTCGTTGTTGAACCGACGACGAGTAATCTCGCGCCAGTTGTTGCTCGAGAGCGTTGTGTCCCACGGGCAAACCGAACGCACCCACTCCAGTCGAGGACAAACATCCGACGGGTCGGATGGATTCACTCGGGTGTAGTGGAAGATCTGGCAGTTGTGAATACGGTCGTGTGGGTTGCTCGACTTGTCGAGTTCGCGATAGAGCCATGGTGGCAGACGCTCGAGCAGAACTCGAAGCGCCCACATGATTTCGCCATGACACACCATGACAACGCGTCCGTCCGACTGTTCGCGATGCTGGGCATCGAGAACCTCATGCAGGCGCACCATGGTCTCGGCAACCGACTCACCGCCAGCCGGACTCCACCAAATGCCATCACGCCGACGCCTGGCCAAATCGGCAGCCACCGGACCACTCCGGCGTTCCTCGGCGGTAGCCGAGCTGGCTCGACCCCAATTGCGCTCCGAGAGCATGATGTGTGGAAACCACTCCGCACCAGGAAGGTTCATACCCACCGAGGTTTCCATGGCTCGAACGTACCAAGAGGTCAGATAGCGGGAAAACCCTTCGGGAAACTCCCGCCTCACCCACTCGCCAGCCGCCCGCGCCTGCTGGCGACCGAGCGGACTCAAACGCCACTGCTCGGTATGGACAGTGTCGAGTTGTTTCATCAAAGAATCATCTCCACGCTTCACGGCCGCTTGGGCAACATTACCTTCGCTCTCGCCGTGACGAACAACCAGAAGGTCTCTGGGCATGGTCATGGATCGTTCCTCCGTTGAAAGAACTGTTTGGAAAATTAACTTAACACTGCCAAAAAACAAAGTCAACTATTCCAACTTCACTAATAAAAAACACGGAGCCGAAGCTCCGCGCGAAGAATGTCTACTTCTGTCCGTGATACATGAGTAGCACGGCGACCCCAGCCAAAGCCCAACCACCAAGTTCGTAAAAATTTGGCGGGCGAGCTGAAAAGAAAACTCGAGAGTAAACCCAAGCAAACAACGGCAAGATGATCGGCGCCGTGGTGGCCAGAGCCAAGGAAACCTTGGCAGCATAAGCCGAGTAGACAAAAGCGTCAGCAGCGCCAACGAAGACGGCCGCGAGGATCACGAAGGTGATCTGGCTTCTGGTTGGCCAAACGATTTCGACCCCGGTCTTGTACTGGACAAAAAGGATCGTGGCCGAGATGAGCGAAGCCGTTCCCGTGACCACTGCCACCATGAAAAAAGCGTTGGTTCCACGCAGTTTCTGATCCAAGATAACGTTCTGAGCAGCAAAGCAAGCCATGGCCGCCATCAGAAAAAGAAAGCCGCGCATCTTGAACTCCTTCCAGAAAGAAACAGTTGGCCGATGAGATTACCATAAAGAAAAAGATGAAGCAAGCGTGCCCATGGAAATGATGATATTGACTAATAAAGCAAAACTGCTAAGGTTTAGCCACAATACAGATGCTGGGGTGGTCTGTGTTTTGTTCTTCTCCTCACTCTCCCCAACCCAACTCGAACCAAGAGGTGAATCGTGCAAGGTATCAGCTTGCGCTCCTGGATCTGGGGCTCGCTCATGGCCGTCGTCATGTGCGGAGTCAACTCGTACCTGACCCTCAAGGTCGGGGTCATCGAGGAAGGCTTCGTCGTGACGTTCCTCCTGTTCTTCATCGGTGTTCAAATCCTTCGGCTCTTCGCTCGGCAGGGTGTCATCACCGAAGCGGAAGCCACGATCGTCGGCACCATGGGGTCGGCTGGTGGCTCATTGGCGTTCATTGCCAACGTCTTCGCGGCCCTCAAGATGGCCGGACACGACCTGACCTGGTGGCAGATGTCCGTCTTCGCCATCCTGGTCAGCTTGGGCGGTCTGCTCATGGCCGTGCCATTCCGCCTCCTCTACATTGTCAAAGAGCCCCTGCCGTGGCCTACCGGAAAGGTGGCCGAGAGCTCCATCAAGGCAGTCCTGAGCGGGATGGATTCCATCCAGCCCAAGGTGCTCGCCGTCGGTGCGACCGTGGCCTTCGCCTACATCTTCGGAATCGGCCTCGGCTGGTTCCCCGAAATGACCATGCTCCCCCTCGGTCTCGGGAGCCTGGGAGTCGGTCTCGCCTGGTCGCCCTTCATCCTCGGAGCCGGGTACCTCATCGGCCTTCGGGTCGGGTGGGGCTTTGGCGTCGGCGCGATCATCCTGGCCCTCATGGCCCCGCACCTCGACATGGCACCCCACAAGTACGTCTGGCCCGGCGTCATGGCCCTCCTCACCTGCGGCCTGACCGGCCTGCTCCTCAAGTGGAAGACCATCAAGAGCGCCATGACTTCCCTGAGCCCCCACGGACTCCTCGAAGTCTCGGAGGAAGACAAGGTTTTCTCGAGCCGCGCACTAAAGTGGCTCGTCATCATCGTCTTCATCGTCACGGTCGTCGGCTTGAAGGTCGCCTTCCACATCAACATCCTGGTCAGCTCCTGCGGCCTGGTCGTGGCCTACACCATCCTGAACGCCATCGCCACCCGTGCCACCGGAGAGACTGCCTTCAACCCCGTACGGGTCATGGGTGTGATCCTGATGGCGTTGTTCGCGGTTCTCGGCCTCAACGATTCCTGGAGCACCCTCATCGGTGCCGGTATCGCCGCCGCCGGAATCGGAGCAACCAGCCTGCTCGTGCAGGACAACTACGTCGGTCGGGCCTTCAATGTCCCAGCCAAGCAGCAGCTCTTGAGCCAGGCCGTGGTGCTCCCGCTGACGGCGTGCGTCTGCGCCTGGGTGTTCATCCTCGCAGACAACACCTACGGCGTCGGAAGCGAGAAGCTCCCGGCGGCCGTGGCCATGCTCTGGTCTAGCGTAGCCAAGATCTTCGCCGGGGAGACGCAACTCCCCGCCTTCGCCAAGGAAGCCATGGCCATCGGCGCGGTCAGCGGAGTCGTCCTGGCTCTTCTGGACGAGGTCGCTGGTCGAAAGATCAAGTCGGCGCGGTCGACCGGAAAGTCCAGCCTGTGGCGGTTCATGCCCCACAGCCTCGGGATCACCCTCGGGCTGCTCCTGCCCATTCCCTACGACCTGGCGTTCTTCGTCGGCGCCGTGGTGCTCTGCTGGCTCATGCCCAAGTTCAAGGTGAGCGATGAAGCGCTCACTGGCGTGGCCGCGGCCGGCATCGTCGGCGAGGGTACCAGCAACCTCGTGGTGGCCATCCTGACGGCGTTCGGAGTTCTCGGCGGCAGTCAGTAGTCTCGCGCCATCAACAAATTCATCAACCCGCCTTGGGATCTCCTGGGGCGGGTGCTTTTTATTGATTAACAAAATTATCACAAAAAAATGAAGCAAGCGTGCCCCTTGACTTTCTTTAATAAATCGGTTAATTTCTTCTACTGCTCTTTAATAATCACAATTAGGAAAAACAGACTCAACCCTCACACACCGAAAGGACAAACCCATGACCCTGGCCTCCCCGAGCTACTTCAATGTTCATGGACAACTCCTCGAGACCTCCTGGGATGAGGTTTTCGCGGCCGCAAACCGCATCCGCGAGTTCTTCGACAAACTGCGTGAACGCTTCCCTGGGCGCGGCGACCTGATCACCAAGATCATGTATGCCATGATGTCGCGACACCACGTCCTGCTCATCGGGCCACATGGCACGGCCAAGACTCTGATCTTCGACACTGTGCTGGACAGCATCCAAGGGGCCGAGGTCTGGAAAGACCAGATGACCAAGACCACCAAGCCCGACAACATCTTCGGTCCATACAACGTGAAGGTTTGGCGTGAAACCGGTCACCCCGAGCGCATCATCGAAGGCACCCTGTCCACGGCCAACTTCGCCCGCATTGGCGAGTTCTTCGACGCTAGCGATATGACCCTGCGGGCCATGTTGAGTGCCTTGAACGAGCGTGTTGTCAGGCTCGACCTCCAGGTCGTCCGACCGCCGCTCATGACCGTACTCGCCGACACCAACTTCCGGCTCGAGGACGAACCCGATCGCGTGAGGCAGCTCGCGGCTCTGGTCGATCGCTTCTTGTTCCAGGTCGTCATCGACTATCTGGAAGATCCGGCCGACCGTATCCGCATGTTCACTAGCGCCCTCGGCAATGTCTACATCACTTCACCTGGCACGCTCCAGATGGCCGACCTTGAATTGGTCTCTGGACTCGTCCACGCCGAAAACCTCATCGTCGATTCGTACGTGGTCTCGGCCTACGAAGAAGCCACCCGCGAGTTCAGGCAAGGACAGCGTGGCCGCAACGAGATCCTAATCTCGGATCGCCGGCTCATCCAAGCCGCCATCGTCATGGAGGTCCACGCTCTGCTTCGTGGCAACCGCGAAGTTGACTTCGAAGATGTCGACGAAGCCAGACTGGTCATCTGCGGCACCCGATCCGAACACAGCGAGTTCTTTGACGGACGTGTTCCGGCGATTGTCCAGGACTGGATTCAGAAGGCCGGCAATCAAGCTGTGGAAGCCGGTCGTGCCAAGATCACGGCCATCATCAACTCCATCCCTGAGCTCGAGGTGGCCGCGGCCGAAGACGAAGCGGTGCTTACCGCCCATATCGGCGCCATCACGAGCGTCTTGGAAACATTGCGGAAGCACTCTCCTCAACAAGCCGTGCTTAGTTCCGAACTCATCGGGCACATCACCGCTGTCGAGCAACGGCTGGACCAGGCTCAGCAGCGTCTACTGACAATCCTCGAAAGAGGTGTCCCGACCGAAGAACAGGTCAGCCAGATCAACATCCAAGAGCCGGGGCAGATCGAAAAGCTGCACCTTATGAATCAAACCCTCGCCAGGCTGCAGGAGATCACCGGCAAACTCCAATCGGCAAGCGATCAGGTGCGGGCCACACAACGCAAACTACTCGACCGCATCATGCGTGTCCGAGCGGTTGTGGCCACGACCTCCGGGTTCAGGTGGGAAAGCTAGTGGATCCATTCCTTATCTATGTTTCGTTATCGGCCGTGGCTGCCGCATTGGCGGCAACTATGGTTGGTATTAAGGTAAGGAGGGGTAAAAAAGGGAAACCCGAGGATCAGCCAAAACCAGAGCCACCAGAAACAGAACCACCTCCGCAATCAGAACCGCCACCAGCCGAACCTCCGCCACAAGAAGAAAAAGGGGAGACGCAAGAAGATCGAGCTAGGGCCGAAGAAGCGGCAGGGGTCACCAAGCTAAAGCGAGCCGTCGACATGCTCACTCGCCATATCGTCTTTGCCAAACGGCGTGAGCTGGTGGGTACACGAGTGGTATACGAGCACGCTGGCGGCCGCCGTGAGGTCGAGGCCGAAATTCCGGAAACAGGCTACCTCACCAGGCCAATCCAAGGCCTAGACGAGCTTCCTCTTCTGGACCCGATGGAACTGACCCTCGATGACGACATCCTTTTCGAACGGCTGGCCACTGGTTCGGCCATGGTAGTGGTTCCAACCACGCATGTGCCGATCATGCGTCGCGTACATCGCAAGGTGTACGAGGAAAAGGTGCGAGTCGTCTACCTGCTGCTGGACTCTTCCGGGTCAATGAGCTCCGGACACAGTCCGTGGAAACCACCGGTCTGGAATGGGGTTATGCGCCGAATCATATCCACGGCACACAACACCCAAGCCACGATCATGCTTCGGTTGTTTAGTGGCAACGTCGGCCCACTTCAGCGAACCGACACCGGACAAGTTGAGGCAAGCGATCTCCTTCGTCTCGTGGAAGAACTGGATCCTGACGGCGGGACAAACATCGGCGTTGCCCTAGAGGCCGCTATCGCCGACATAGACACACTAAAGTTCGATTCCGCCGACATCATCATGGTAAGTGACGGCGAAGACAGTAACTTCGACTATGAGACAATTCGCAGAAAACTCGACGATGCTGGAATTCGTCTTCACGTCATCATGCTTGGTGTAAACAACGACCGCTTGCGCAGAGCCGCGGACATCTACCAGATCGTGGAGGAAAATCTTACGGTTCAGCTTCCGGTAAGCCGACAGGCTGAACCAGGTCAAGCTTTGGCCAGACACCGCTAGTGTCTGGCTTTTTTGTCTTCCCCTTTATTCGCAAAAGTTATACAATAAAGAAAACTTATGTTTCATCTTCCTCTCCTTTTAGTTTCACTCGCCCTTTTCTTTGTTTGGTCGCTATTCTTATTTTTCGGAAAAAGCACACGGCGCGAGCAAATCACCATGAGTCTGGTCGGACTTATTTTAACTCCGGCGATCATTTTAGTCGCGACTTCTGACTATCGTGCTGACGGAACAATTATCAGTGGCTTTCTTGGTATAGAAAATTTTATTTTTGCTTTTTCATTAACTGGAGTAGCCGCCGTAGCTTATGAAGTTATAGTTGGCCGCCGTCTGGCTCCGATTCGCCGCAAACATTTGGGCGGCAAACATCCATTAAATTGGATTTCGACTTTGATAATTGTTCTCGGCGGCTGGACTTTAATCTCGGCTAGTGCTCTTTATCTGTTTCCGATCAACTCGGTTTATGCCTTCATGATCGGCGGACTTTTGGTGGCAACTTATATTATTGCCGATCGTCACGATCTGCTTCTCGATGCTATTTTCTCCGGACTATTTTTGGCTATACTGGTTTTTGGATTAGAACAAATTTTCTTTGTCCATATCTTCCCCGAGACGGCCACGACTTTTTGGCAAACCGAGCGCCTCTCGGGTTTTCTTCTTGGTGGGCTACCAGTCGAAGAAATTATCTGGATCGCCATTGTTGGCCTAAGTGTCGGTCCGGTCTACGAGTTCGTCCGCAACTACAAAATCAACTCGAATTAATCGGATGTATCGAATTTTTCGGATTAATTTTTTAAAAATATGAATAGCGAACTACAATCAAACGAACGAGAAAATCTTTCTTGGCTACCCGAACAAGAAGGTCAACTTTCGATTGATGTCTTAGAAGATGATCAAAATATTTATATCCGCTCGGCCGTGGCCGGAACTGCTTCCGAGGATCTCGACATTACCGTCACTCACGACACTGTCACCATCCGCGGCAAACGTCATCATCAGTGCGATCATTGGGCCGATGCCACTTCTCACCTTCAAGAGTGTTTTTGGGGATCGTTTTCGCGCTCGG
>Ga0233425_10004498_pt1 | contig 23326 bp, 27 predicted proteins | sample Watercolumn_Towu_2_FD_181712 | JGI IMG/M metagenome (GOLD analysis project Ga0233425, IMG submission 181712) | Freshwater microbial communities from Lake Towuti, South Sulawesi, Indonesia - Watercolumn_Towuti2014_140_MG | ecosystem: Environmental > Aquatic > Freshwater > Lake | place... | reverse complement strand
ATCCTGTTCATCGTCCTGGCGGTGGGCTTCCTGTTCGGCCAGACCATCAACCGCATCACCCTGTTCGCCCTCATCCTGGCCCTGGGCCTGCTGGTGGACGACTCCATCGTGGTCATCGAGAACATTCACCGGCACCTGCACCACGGCAAGGTGAAAATGGAACAGTTCGGTCAGACCCTGGTGACCGCCGCCAACGAGATTGGCAACCCCACCAACGTGGCCACTGTGGCGGTGATGCTGGCCTTCATCCCCATGGCCTTCGTCACCGGCATGATGGGCCCCTTCATGCGGCCCATCCCCGTCAATGTGCCGGTGGCCATGCTGGCTTCCCTGTTCATTGCCTATTCCGTGGTGCCCTGGGCGGCACGCCGGGTGCTGAAGGGCAAGGCCATGAAGGAGATGGCCTGCACCGATTGCCTGGAGGACCACGGCCACGCCGAGAACGATCCCCTGCGCCGCATCTATCTGGCCACGGTCAGGCCGCTGATGGCCAGCACCGGCAAGCGCAACCTGTTCTTCCTTGCGGTCCTTGTCCTGCTGCTCGGTGCCATGGTCATGCCCGCCTGGCAGTTCGTCCGCCCCGCCGGCCTCAACGGCCCGCTGTCGCCCCTGGGGGTGGAGCTGAAGATGCTGCCCAACGACAACACCAACACCATGCTGCTGCAGTTGGATCTTCCCGCCGGAACCGCCCTAGCCGCCACCGATCAGGTGGCGCGGGCGGTGGGCACGGTGCTGGCCAGGCATCCCCATGTGGCCGACTACCAGACCTTCCTGGGGATTGCCGCGCCCATCGATTTCGCCGCCCTGGTGCGCGGCGATCTGCTCAAGAAAGGCGAGAACCTGGCGCAGATCCGCGTTAACTTGGTCGACAAGCACCGACGCAGTGACGCTTCCCACGACATCGCCAACCAGCTCGATGCCGCACTGAAGCCGGTGCGCGCTACCCACCCCGCGGCGCGCATCAAGATCTACGAGACGCCGCCGGGGCCGCCGGTGCCGTCACAGGTCCTGGCCGAGCTCTACGGTCCCGACTACGATCTGCTTCGCGCTTCCGCCCGGGAGGTGAACGCCGCCTTCCACAAGGTTTACGGCCTCACCAACGTGGATGATTCGGTGACCGCGGACGTGCTGGGCTTCCGCGTGCGCGTCGACGCCGAGAAGGCCATGCTGGCCGGCGTGGCGCCCGGCCAGGTGGCCAAGCTGTTGCGCGACTATGTCAGCGGCTTTGCCATTGGCACCCTGCACGGCGTCGACGCGCGCGAACCCATGGACATCACGGTACGCCTGCCGCGCGCCCAGCGCGCCGAACCGGCCACGCTCTTGGCCCTGCACGTCAGCAATGGCCAGGGCGCCCGCATTCCCCTGTCAGCCATCGCCCGCGTGGATCGGGAGGTGGAGAGCAAGCCCATTCGCGGCCGCGACCAGCACGCCCACGTCACCGTGGGCGGTGAGATGCTGCAGTCCAGCCCGGTCTACGCCGTACTCGCCCTGGACCGGATGCTGGACGGCCAGAAGCTGAAGTCCGGCGTCGCATTCGGCACCGGCAACCTGGGCTTCGTTGAGGCCCAGCCCAAGGATGTGGTGGACTACACACTCTTGTGGGGTGGCGAGATGCGCCTCACCCTGGATGTGTTCCGCGACCTGGGCTCCGCCTTCATGGTGGCGCTGGCGCTCATCTACTTGCTGCTCACCGCCTATTACAGGTCCTTCATGCTGCCGCTCATCGTCATGGGGGCCATCCCGCTGACCCTGATCGGCGTCTTCCCCGGGCACTGGGTCACCGGCCAGGCCTTCACCGCCACCTCCATGATCGGCGTCATCGCCCTGGCAGGGGTGGTGGTGCGCAACTCCCTGTTGCTCATCGACTTCATCCTCGACTACCGGCGGCAGGGATACGGCCTGGAGGCGGCGGTGACCGAGGCTGGCGCCGTGCGTTTCCGTCCCATCCTGCTCACCGCCCTGGCCATCATCGCCGGCTCCGCCATCATGGTCACCGACCCGGTGTTCGGCGGCCTGGCGGTCAGCCTGATCTTCGGCACCTTCGCCTCCACCGCGCTGACCCTGGTGGTGATTCCCCTGCTTTACCTGCTTTGGCAGCGCCGACTGCAAACCCCCTAAACCTTCAAGAGGAAATTCCCATGACCATCGAACGCATCATCCGCATCATGGCCGGCGTCATGATCCTGCTGACCCTCGCCTTGGCCCATTTCACCGGACAGGTGGACATGGCCCGCCTGTCCTGGCTGTGGTTTACCGCCTTCATCGGCCTCAATCTGCTGCAATCCGGCTTCACCGGCGTCTGTCCGCCGGAAAAGCTGCTCAAGAAAATGGGCTTCAGGGAAGGCGGCACCGCCTGCAGTACCAAGTAACGTTAAAATCGCCGACTTTCTCGAACCGGCTCGGGTCATCCATGGATTTTGTCCTGCAAAACATCTGGCTCATCCTCCTTGCGGCTGTCTCCGGCTTCATGTTGTTGGGCGGCGGCCTGTTCGGCCGCCTGTCCGGCGTCAAGCAGATCGGCCCCCAGGAAGCGGTGCTGCTGTTCAACCATGAAGACGCCTTGGTGCTCGACGTGCGCGAGCAGTCGGAATGGGCCGACGGCCACATCGCCAAGGCCAAGCACATCCCCCTGGGGCAACTGAAGAACCGGGTCGCCGACCTGGAGAAGTTCAAGGACAAGCCCATCGTCGCGGTGTGCCGCAGCGGCAATCGCTCCGCCCATGCCTGCGGCCTGCTAAAGAAGGCCGGTTTCGAGAACCTGCATAATTTGTCTGGCGGCATGCAGGCCTGGGAACAGGCCGGGCTGCCAAGGGAAAAGTGACCCCCGTCCGCAAGACCAAGGAAGAGACATGCCACCCATCAAGATGTACTGCACCGCCGTCTGCCCATACTGCATCATGGCCGAGAAGCTGTTGAACAAAAAGGGCGTCACCCTGATCGAAAAGATCCGCGTCGATCTCGATCCGTCCCAGCGCGACGAGATGATCCGCATCACAGGCCGCCGTACCGTGCCCCAGATCTACATCGGCGACCGCCACGTGGGCGGCTTCGACGATCTGTCCGCCCTGGATGCGGGCGGCGAACTGGAGCCGCTCCTCGCCGCCTGATCCGCCACCCTCCCGGCATGGGGGGCATTGATTTTCTCCCGACGGGCGCCATCTGGCTCGCATCGAAGCTCAGCTTCAGGAGTCATGAATGGAACTCGTCTGTCCCCACTGCGGCGCGGTCAACCGTGTCCCGCACGATCGCCTGGGTCAACACCCCAAATGCGGCAAATGCGGCGCCGAGGTTCTGCCCGCACGTCCCGTGGAACTGGACGCAGCCCGTTTCGATAAATTCATCCGCCGCAACGACCTGCCCGTGCTGGTGGATTTCTGGGCGCCCTGGTGCGGCCCCTGCAAGATGTTCGCGCCCACCTTCAGCCAGTTTGCGGGGCAGTATGCACAGCGGGTGCGCTTCGCCAAGGTGAACACGGAGGCCGAGCAGGCTTTGGCGGCGCGATATGGCATCCGCAGCATTCCCACCCTAGCCCTGTTCAAAGACGGCCATGAGTTGGACCGCGTTACGGGTGCGCTTGCAGCACCGCAGCTACAGGCTTGGCTGTCGCGATTCTGAGGACGACAAGCGACGCACCCGGCGGGCGCCGATGCCGATTGCCGGGGTGTGCTCGGAGACGTCAGGGCGAAGGACTATAATCTGCCGCTCTTTTTCCCTCTGCGGACCCTGTCATGACCGACCAGCAACCCCAACAGCAAGCCCTTCCCGTATTCAACATCGAGAAGATCTACGTCAAGGATCTGTCCGTTGAAGTGCCCAATGCCCCGGCCATCTTCCTGGAGCGGGACCAGCCCCAGATCGACCTGCAGATCAACACCCAGAGCGAGTCCGTGGACCAGGCCAACGGCATCTACCAGACCATCCTCACCCTGACCATTAACGCCAAGATCAAGGACAAGGCCGCGTTCCTGGTGGAACTGCAACAGGCCGGCATCTTCCGGATCCAGAACATTCCCCAGGAGGCCATGGAGCCCGCCCTGGGCGTCGGCTGCCCCAACATCATCTTCCCTTACGCGCGCGAGGCCGTGTCCGACGCCGTGCTGAAGGCCGGCTTCCCGCCGCTAATGCTGCAACCCGTCAACTTCGAGATGATGTACATGCAGCAGCAACAGGCCATGCAGCAGAAACCCAATTGAACCTCCTGTCAGGCGCGCCATCCCCATGAGCATCGCCGTTCTCGGTGCCGGGGCCTGGGGTACCGCCCTGGCCATCCGCCTGGCCGCCCAGGGCCAGGGGCCGGTGCGGCTGTGGACGCGCTCCGCCGAGCATGCCGAAGCCATGGCGCGGGAGGGGGAGAATGGCCGCTACCTGGCGGGGTTTGTCATGCCCAAGGAACTTGCGGTGGGTTGCGAACTGGCGTCTGCCCTGGCTGATGCCGACCTGCTCATCGCCGCTGTGCCCAGCAACGGATTCCGGTCCCTGTTGCAAGCTCTGCGTACACTCGGCGCCCGCCAATCCATGGTCTGGCTATGCAAGGGTCTGGAGGCGGGCACTTGCAAGCTGCCCCATGCCGTGCTTGCCGAGGCATGGCCAGGGCATCCCCCAGCGGCCGTTCTGTCCGGGCCCAGCTTCGCCAAGGAGGTGGCTTCAGGCCTGCCCGCTGCGCTCACCGTGGCCAGTCCCGATGCCGATTTCGCCCGCCTGGTGGCCCGCCGGTTGCATGATCCCAAGTTGCGCCTGTATTCCAGCACGGACGTGGTGGGGGTGGAGCTTGGCGGTGCGGTGAAGAACGTCATCGCCATCGCCGCCGGCATTTCCGACGGCCTGGGTTTCGGCCACAACGCCCGCGCTGCCCTGGTGACCCGCGGGCTGGCTGAACTGACACGCCTGGGCCTGAAGTTGGGGGGGCGGCCGGAAACCTTCATGGGCCTGTCCGGCATGGGCGACCTCATTCTCACCTGCACCGGCGACCTGTCACGCAACCGGCAACTCGGTCTGCGCTTGGCGGCTGGTGAGAGCCTGGAAGGCGCCCTGCGGCAATTGGGCCACGTGGCCGAGGGCGCCACCACGGCGGCGGAGGTGGTGCGCCTGGCCCGGGAACAGGATGTCGACATGCCCATCACCGAAGCCGTCGCGCAGGTTCTCGGCCAGGAAATGCCGCCACGTGAGGCTGTGGCTGCCCTTCTGGCTCGCGACCTGAAGGACGAGGGCACCTGAGCCGGCGGGCATCCGCGAGCTCCCGCGCATGCCCGAGCGATTCCCCGACACATTCGCTGCCCGCCACGCCGTCTGGGCAGAGTTGCACGCCCGCTTCGGGCCGGCACGCTCCTATCCTTATGCTTGGCGCCTGCCGGAACTGGCGCGGCGCGAGGGGGCCCTCTCCGAGGCCCGCGCGGCCCTGGCGCTGGGGCGGACACTCTATGCCATGGGCCGTTTCGCCGAGATACCGGGCCAACTGCCGTATGCAGCAACGCTGGCGCAGGCCGATCCAGGTCTGCTGACGGCGCTGGACGATCTGCAACGGCGCTGCGCCTGGCTGCGGGGGGAGGAATTGCCGGATACCGACTTGCCCGCACCGATAGCACCCGATCAGCGCGGCTACCAGGCCTATTTCCTTTACCTGAGGGATGAGCCGGCATCGCTGGGCGCCTTGGCGGAGGACTTGGCCGCCGGTTCGGCATCCTTGGCGGAGCAGGCCTGGGCGGCCATCCTGGCGCACTGGGCGCGGGCGCGCCTGGGGCAGACCGCCGCGCCGGCCACCGCCCATACCGCCGTGGCCACTTTGCGGCGTCAGGCACCGGCCGAAGCGGCCCACGCCGCAGGCGTCGTGGCCGAGTCCACATTCCATCTCGGCCCGGCCTGGTCGCTGGTCTGGCTGGATGACGCTCTCGATCAGTTGGAACGTTTCGGCCAGCACCACCTCAAGGCGCGTCTGCTGCATTTCAAGGCGCGCGCCCTCGAGGCGGCGGGCATGCTCGGGGAGGCCGGCAGGTTCCTCAAGCTGGCCCGGGAAACCGCCGAGCGCCAGGGGGCTTGGCGATATCTGCGCGGCATGGCACCATGATGCACTGCACAAATCCCTCTCACGTGCCATGGCTCCTCTGCCCGAAACCCTGACCACCCCCCTGTCCTCCCTGCTTCGGCGGGCACCGGTGACCTGCCCGCCGGACATGCCGATTCGCGCGGCCCTGTCGCTGATGCGCCGCGACCGGGTGGGTTCCCTTCTGGTGGTGGATGCCGAGGGTCGGCCGGCCGGCGTGTTCACCCTGAACGACCTACGCGATCGGGTGGCGGCGGAGGAATGCGACCTGGACCGGCCCATGAGTACGGTCATGACTCCCAATCCCTTCTGCCTGGGTGGTGACGCAACGGCCCTCGAGGCGGCGCTGGCCATGGCCCAGCGTCTCATCCACCATGTGGTGGTGACCTCGGAGGATGGCCGCATCCTTGGCGTGGTATCGGAAAAGGATCTATTCGCGTTGCAGCGGCTTGGCGTCGGCCACATCGCCGCCGGTCTGGCGGAGGCCCAGGACCTGCCCAGCCTGGAAGCCGCCGCCGCCGACATCCGCCAGCTCACCCGCATGCTCATGGCACAGGGCCTGGAAGCGGAACAGCTGACCCGTCTGGTGTCCGAGCTCAACGACCAACTCGCCCAGCGCATCCTCTACCTGGCCTTCTCCGACGCCGGCCTGGAGGACGTGTCATGGTGCTGGCTGGCCCTGGGATCGGAGGGCCGTTTCGAGCAGACTTTGCTGACCGACCAGGATAACGGCCTGATATTCACTCCGCCGGAAGGGGCCGATGTAGAAAATCTGCGCGCCCGCCTGCTGCCGGTGGCTCGGCGGGTCAACGAATGGCTGGCGGCTTGTGGTTTCCCCCTTTGCAAGGGCGAAATCATGGCCTGCAACCCGAAGTGGTGCCTGTCCCTGGAGGAGTGGCAGAACACCTTCTCCGATTGGCTGTTCCGGGGTGATGCACCGGTGTTGCTCAACGCCAGTATCTTCTTCGATTTCCGCGCCCTGGCCGGCGACGCCGGCCTGGCAGGCGCGCTCCGGACTTGGCTCACCGACAAGATCAAGGGCAATCGCCGCTTCCTCAAGCAGATGACCCTGAATGCCCTGGGTAACCGGCCGCCACTGGGCCTGGTGCGGGACTTCGTCACCGATGGCGAGGGCGAAACCGCCGGGACCCTGGATCTCAAGATCAACGGCGCCACGCTATTCGTGGATGCGGCGCGCATCTTCGCGCTGGCTGCCGGCATCGTCGACACGACCACCGTGGCGCGCCTGCGCGCCGCCGCAGCAACCTGGAAGATGGACGAGGCTGAGGTGGAGGGCTGGATCGAGGCCTTCCATCACATCCAGCAGCTGCGCTTGCGCCTGCACCAGCAGCAACTGGCCCATGATCAGCCCTTGAGCAACCGTGTGGCGCCGGAAGACCTGTCCACCCTGGACCGCACCTTCCTCAAGGAATCCCTGCGCCAAGCCAAGAAATTGCAAGGCAGGCTGGAAGGTTTCTTCCAGTTCTGAGGCTCAATCGGCGTTTGCCGCCGAGCCGTGGTGCGGGAAGCGCACCGTGAACAGGGCGCCGATGCCCCCTCGCCCCTCGCCGATGCACACTGTGGCGCCGTGGCGTAGTGCTACCTCCTGCACGATGGCCAGGCCCAGGCCGCTGCCCGGTTGGCCGCTACCGGGGATGCGATGGAAGCGCTCAAATACCGGTTCGCGCTGTTCGGGGGGGATGCCCGGCCCGTCATCCTCCACCTGCAGCCAGGCTGAATCGCCATAGCCTACCCGCACCGTGATGTGGCCGCCGGCCGGGGAGTAGCGGATGGCGTTGTCGATCAGGTTTTCGATGAGATCGCGTAGGCTGGCTTCGTTGCCTTTGATGGGCAGCTGCCGCTCGATTCCCTCGAAACCCAGGTCGATGTTCTTGCGCAGTGCCTCCGGCGCCCAGTGGGCCGCAGCCTCTTGGGCAACCCGGTGCAGATCCAGCAGCTCCATGGGAGCGTTGAGGCGGGCTTCCGGCTCGTTGCGGGCCAGGGTGAGGAGCTGGTTGACCAGATGGCTGCAACGCTGGGCGCCGTCACAGATGCGTTCCAGTGAGGCGCGCACCGGCTCGGCAACGGGTTCCCGCTTGGCCAGTTCCGCCTGGGATTTAAGCCCGGCGAATGGCGTGCGCAGCTGATGGGCGGCGTCGGCGACGAACCGGCGCTGGGCATCCATCATCGCCTTAAGGCGCTGAATGAGAGCATTCACCTCCAGGATGAGGGGACGTACCTCCCCGGGGGCGCGCGTTTCGTCGAGGGGGCGCAGGTCGTTGCGCGGACGCGCCGCCACTTCCCGGCGCAGGCGCTCCAGGGGCTCAAAGCCGCGCTTGAGGCCGATCCAGACCGCGACACCAGCGATGACGATGAACATGAACTGGGGAATGACGATGTTTCCCAGGATGCTGCGCCCCAGGCTCTGACGGGCATCGACGGGCTCCGCGGCCTGCACCAGCAAGTTGTCACCGCTGGCCAGTGTGACCTGGAGGGTCACGAGGCGCAGCTTGCGCCCCTGGAACTGGGTATCCCGCAGTTGCGGGGCCTTGAGCTGGTAATCTGCCGGCCGCGGTGTCGGCAACCGCCCGCTGGCGGCGATCCTGCGTCCCCACTCGTCATGCAGGGAAAAGCGGAAATCCCCCTCGCTTTCCGGGAATAGTCGGGTCAGCGATGCCGCGTCAGCTTCTGGGTGCAGGGCATAGCGGCTGGCCAATAGGCGCGCACGCTCCACCAGCACCAGATCGTAGGGTTTGTTGGCTAGGGTGACCGCCGCCATGTAGCCGGTCACCGTTGAGAACAGCAGCAACAAAAACAGTGGCGTGAACAGCCAGTTGACCAACTGGTGGCGCAGGGAGAGCGCGTTGTCTTCCTGCGAGGCCTCACGTAGGGAGGTGTCCGGGATCATCCCGATTCGGGGCGAAGGATATTGCGGGAAACGCGGGTTCAACCGCCGGTCACGGGAGGGAAGATGGCCACTTCATCCTGGTCCCGCAAACGGGCCTCCGGCCCAGCGATATCCTGGTTGACCGCCATGCGGAAGGGCCGGTCTTCCGCCAGCGCCTCGGCCCAGACACCGCCGCGCTGGCGCAGTACAGCAAGCAGGTCGGCCAGGGTGGGCTCGGTGGCGGCAAGAATGAGTGTCTCCCGATCCAGGCCGAAAACTTCCCGCAGGCGGGCGAAATAAAGTAGTCGGATGTTCATGATGTCGGCTCCGTGGAGGACGACAAGGTTAGCAGTTCTCGCCGCCCACCGGGGTGTCCGGGCGGGACGTCAACGCCGCAGCCAATCCAGGATGAAGGCGGTGAGGGATTCTGGATCGTCCGGGTGGAAATGAGGCAGCGTGCCTGGGGGCGGCGCGTCGGCTGCCACGGCGATGCAGCGGGGATCGTCTGGATGCAGCCAGGGCTTGCCATTGGCGGCGCGCCAAACCTCGATCTTGTCCAGATCGGCGTGCTTATAGCCTTCGACCAGTACCAGATCACAGGGGGAAAGCCGGGCAAGATGTACAGCCAAACCCGGCTCAGGCGCGCCGCGCAGTTCGCCCACCAGCATCCAGCGATGCGGTGAGGTCAACAATACCTCCCGGGCGCCGGCCTGGCGGTGGCGCCAGGAATCCTTGCCGGGGAGGTCCACCGAGAAGTCATGGTGGCTCTGCTTGATGACGGAAACGCCCAAGCCCTCGGCGCCGAGGAGCGGCAGCAGGCGTTCAATGAGGGTGGTCTTGCCGGCACCGCTGTAGCCGGCGAATCCCAGTGCTTTCATGTCCGGAAACGGAAAGGTTGAAGGTGGCATGGCGGGATTGTTGCCATGGTGGAGGAGGGCACGCGCCCCGCTCATGATCCAGATCAAGGCGGGAGCAGGTTGTCTTGCCGAAGATCAAGCGCCGTGCTTCACTGCGACCAAGCAGACGCTTACATTGTGACGCGCATCATCGGCTGAATAAACCTCATGAACACTCTGGTTGACCGCTTCGGGCGGCGCATCGAATACCTCCGGCTTTCCGTCACGGACCGCTGCGACTTGCGCTGCGCTTATTGCATCCCGGAAGGTTTCAAGGGCTTTGAGGAGCCAGAGCACTGGCTCACCTTCGATGAGATCGAGAGGTTGATGCGTCTGTTTGCCGGCTTGGGCCTGAAGCGCCTGCGCCTGACAGGCGGCGAACCCCTGCTGCGCAGGAACATCGTCGAACTGAGCAGGCGCCTTGCCGCGATCCCGGGCATCGAGGATCTGTCGATCTCCACCAACGCCACCCAGCTCGGCGAATTGGCCGGCGAACTGAAGGCCGCCGGCGTCACCCGTCTCAATGTCAGCCTGGATTCCCTGCGCCCGGAAGGCGTCGAAAAGATCAACGGCCGTCCCGTGCTGGACAAGATTCTGGCCGGCCTGGACGCTGGCCGCGCCGCTGGCTTCAGCCCCATCAAGGTCAACATGGTGGCGATGCGGGAAAACGCCGACGAGATCGACGCCATCGTCGCCTACTGCATGGACAATGGCTTTGTGCTGCGCCTGATCGAGGTCATGCCCATGGGCGACACTGCCCGCAAGATGGGCTACGTGGACCTGCAGCCGGTGAAAGCCCAGTTGAAGCAGCGCTTCGGCCTCGTGGACACCGTGATGCCCGGCGGCGGGCCAGCCCGCTATCTCGGTACGCCGGACGGCCGCTTCACTGTGGGCTTCATCACTCCGATCTCCCAGCACTTCTGCGAGACCTGCAACCGGGTGCGCCTCACCGTGGACGGCGTTCTGCACCTGTGCCTGGGTCAGGAGGAGCGCATGGACTTTCGCACCCTCATGCGCGGCGGCGCCGGTGACGCGGAGATCATTGAGGCCATCCGCCATGCCATCGACCTCAAGCCGGAACGCCACGAGTTTAGTGAAGCGCCACAGAAGCTGGTGCGCTTCATGAACATGACCGGCGGTTGAGCAGGCCTAAGTTTTCACCAGTTTCTTTCCTCTTAGCACCGGCATGACTGCCGGCTGCCAGGCTGCACTCGCCCACAGCCAGAACTCCGACACGCCGCCGATCCCGGAAGGAGGTGCCATGCCCAGGTGGCGTGCCGCCTGCAGCAGGGCCGGCAACGGTCTGCCTTCATCCAACGGTGCCGCCAGCGTCTGCTTTGACAACTTGTAGCCTTCTGCGTCCAGCACCACCGGCAGATGCAGGTAAAGCGGTGTGGGATAGCCCCAAGCCTGTTGCAAGGCAATCTGGCGCGGGGTCGAGGTGAGTAGGTCGGCGCCGCGTACCACGTGGGTGATGCCCTCATCCGCATCGTCAACCACCACCGCCAGCTGGTAGGTGAACACCCCGTCGGCCCGCTTGAGCACGAAATCGCCGCACTCCCGCTCGAGGTCACAGGCCACCCTGCCCAGGAGCCGGTCGCGGAATTCCACCCGGACATCGGGCACGCGGAAGCGCCAAGCCGGTTCCCGCGCCGGATCGCCCCGCCAGCCCAGATTCCGGCAGGTGCCGGGGTACACCGGCCCGTCCACCCCGAGCGGCGCGATTTCCACGATCTCCTTGCGGCTGCATTGGCAGCCGTAGGCCAGACCGAGGGCATCCAATCGGTCCAGGGCTGCCTGGTAGGTTGCGCCATTGCGGCTCTGATGGATCGGCGGCCCATCCCACGCAAAGCCGAAAGCCTCCAGCCCGCGCAGGATGGCATCCGTCGCCCCGGCCACTACCCGCGGCGGATCCACATCCTCGATGCGCAGCAGCCATTCGCCGGCATGGGCCTTGGCGTCCAGGTAACTGCCGAGGGCCGCCACCAGGGAGCCGAAATGCAGCGGCCCCGAGGGCGTAGGGGCGAAGCGGCCACGATAAGGGTGCGCATTCATGATGAAAAGGATACAACCTGTGAAACCGGTGGCAGAGCCCGGCGACGGACTCCCAACAGAGTCCTTCGGCAGTACTATCCTGGCCGCATGAAGAAGGCCAAGAAATTTCCCCTGCATCCCAAGCATCCCGAGCGCATCTGCTGGGGCTGCGACAAATACTGCCCGGCGGACTCGTTGATCTGCGGCAACGGCTCCGATCGCACCGAGCATCCCATGGAAGCGATGGGCGAGGATTGGTACCTGGAAGAGGGCTGGGGTCTGGACGCGGATGCCAAGTCTCGGGACGGGGCTCGCTGATTCGCCCGGTGAAAGGAGAAAGGCCGCTTTCAGCGGCCTTTCCAGTCAGGCCGGCTGACAGGTCAGCCGGAAGTGGGTCGACTCAATACCGGTAATGCTCCGCCTTGTATGGCCCCTGCACCGGCACGCCGATGTAGGCGGCCTGCTGCTCGGTAAGCACGGTGAGCTGGGCGTTGAGCTTCTTCAGTTGCAAGCGCGCGACCTTCTCGTCCAGATGCTTGGGCAGGGTGTAGACGCCCACCGGATACTCGCTGGTGCGGGTGAACAACTCGATCTGGGCGATGGTCTGGTTGGCGAAGCTGGAGGACATGACGTAGCTGGGGTGGCCGGTGGCGCAGCCCAGGTTCACCAGGCGGCCCTTGGCGAGCAGGATGATTCGCTTGCCATCCGGAAAGATGACATGGTCCACCTGGGGCTTGATCTCCTCCCACTTGTACTTCTCGACGGAAGCGACGTCGATCTCGTTGTCGAAGTGCCCGATGTTGCAGACGATGGCCTGGTCCTTCATGGCGGCCATGTGGTCGTGAGTGATGACGTGGTAGTTGCCGGTGGCGGTGACGAAGATGTCGGCCTTGTCGGCGGCGTACTCCATGGTCACAACACGGTAACCTTCCATGGCCGCCTGGAGGGCGCAGATGGGGTCCACTTCGGTGACCCAGACCTGGGCAGAGAGGGCGCGCAGGGCCTGGGCGGAGCCCTTGCCCACGTCGCCGTAGCCGCACACCAGGGCGATCTTGCCGGCCACCATCACGTCGGTGGCGCGCTTGATGCCGTCCACCAGGGATTCCCGGCAGCCGTAGAGGTTGTCGAACTTGGATTTGGTGACGGAATCGTTGACGTTGATTCCGGGGAACTTGAGTTCGCCGCGTTCGTGCATCTGGTACAGGCGATGCACGCCGGTGGTGGTCTCCTCGGTGACGCCCTTGACCTGCTTCAGGCGTGTGGAATACCAGGTGGGGTCCTTGACCAGCTTGGCCTTGATGGCGGCGAACAGGATGGTCTCCTCTTCGCTGCTGGGTTTGGCGACGACGTTGATGTCGGCTTCCGCGCGGGCGCCCAGGTGCAGCAGCAGGGTGGCGTCGCCGCCATCATCCAGGATCATGTTGGAGTAACCGCCGTCCGGCCACTCGAAGATCTTGTGGGTGTATTCCCAGTAGTCGGTGAGGGATTCGCCCTTCACCGCGTAGACCGGGATGCCGTCGGCGGCGATGGCGGCGGCGGCGTGGTCCTGGGTGGAGAAGATGTTGCAGGAAGCCCAGCGCACTTCGGCGCCCAGGGCGGTGAGGGTCTCGATCAGCACCGCGGTCTGGATGGTCATGTGCAGGCTGCCGGTGATGCGGGCGCCCTTGAGGGGCTGGCTCTTGGCGTATTCCTCGCGGATGGCCATGAGGCCGGGCATCTCGGTCTCGGCGATGCGGATTTCCTTGCGGCCCCAATCCGCCAGGGCCAGGTCGGCGACCTTGTAATCGGTGAATGCGGTGTCCATTGCCTCTCCTTTGCGTGCGGCCGGGGGAGGAAGGGATGCGTCCGCTCGCCATCCGACCCGGCAGGGTTGATGTCGCGAGCGCCGTTGGGTATTTCCGAGCCTGGGAGGGGAGGCCGGTCGGCCGGCGGACCCTGCTCCTGCAGCGCTCCTCGGAGTGGGCGGGATTCTACGGCGAAGTGGTCGTCGGGTCACCCGCGGGATGCGAGTCCGCTCGTTCAAGTCCGGCTTCCCAGACCACGCAACGGTCGCGTCCGGCGGATTTCGCGGCATACAGCGCGGCGTCGGCGCGACGCAGCAGTTCCGTCAGGGCGGCGTCGGGATCGCGCCCCAGGGCGCCGTCGACGGCGATGCCGACACTCACCGTGATGCGGATGCTCGTCTCTCCGATCGGGGTGTTCAGAGCTGCGATACGTGCGCGCAGGCGCTCGGCGGAGGCAATGGCCTGGGTCTCGTCGGTTTCCGGCAGCACCACGACAAATTCCTCGCCGCCCAGGCGGCCAAAGATGTCCATGGCGCGCAGGGCCTCCCGGGCGGCGGCACTGACGCTCGCCAGGACGGAGTCGCCGGCGGCGTGACCGTGGGTGTCGTTGACCGACTTGAAATGGTCCAGGTCCAGCACCAGCAAGGCCAGATGGCGACCGGTGCGTTGCTGCCGCACAAGTTCCCGGCGGGCCAGTTCCAGGGCGTGACGGCGGTTATGGACCTGGGTGAGGGCATCAGTCGTGGCCAGGCGAACCAGTTCCCGTTCCTGGCGCCGCATGTCGGCGAGCAACGCTCGCAGGCCGAGGATGCCGACCAGCATTAGCAGGGAGATGAGCAGGCCCACCAGGGCGCTGGAGAACTGGTCGTCGCCGCCATGGGCCAGCGCCACGAGCGCGGCGACCCGGCGCTGGACCATCAAGGTCAGGGCGAGGGAGATGGCCAGCCAGGCATAGCGATAACGCCTCACCAGGCGCATCTGGCCGACGGCAATCAACGCGGCGGCCAACTGCGCCACGACCGAGAGCACCAGCAGGGTCGCGGTGAGGGGATCGTTGCCCAGAAGCATGGGCCGCTGTCGGCTCGAGGTGCCGGACCGGAACCTTACAGGCCCGCGTCTGCCTTGAGGATTTCCGCCTTGTTGATGGCTTCCCAGGTGAATTCCGGCTCGTCCCGGCCGAAGTGGCCGTAGGCGGCGGTCTTGCGGTAGATGGGGCGCAGGAGGTCGAGCATCTGCACGATGCCCTTGGGACGCAGGTCGAAATGTGCCCTAACCAGGTCGGTAAGCTTCTCGTCGGCGATCTTTCCGGTGCCGTAGGTCTCCACCATGATTGAGGTGGGCTGGGCCACGCCGATGGCGTAGGAGACCTGCACCAGGCACTTGCTGGCCAGACCGGCGGCGACGATGTTTTTCGCCACGTAGCGGGCGGCGTAGGCGGCGGAACGGTCCACCTTGGACGGGTCCTTGCCGGAGAAGGCGCCGCCGCCGTGGGGGGCCGCGCCTCCGTAAGTGTCGACGATGATCTTGCGCCCGGTGAGGCCGGCGTCTCCGTGGGGGCCGCCGATCTCGAACACGCCGGTGGGGTTCACCAGGTATTTGATGTCACCCTTGATCAGTTCCTTGGGCAGCACGGGCAGGATGATGTCCTCGATGATGGCGTCGATGGCGGCCTGCTTCATGCGCTTGCCGCCGTTGGCATCCTCTTCGGCCATTTCCGAGTGGTGCTGGGTGGAGAGCACCACGGTATCGATGCTGTGGGGTTTGCCGTCCACGTAGCGCAGGGTGACCTGGGACTTGGCGTCCGGGCGCAGCCAGGGCAGGCGGCCGTCCTTGCGCAGCATGGCCTGGCGCTCCACAAGCCGGTGGGACAGGTAGATGGGCATGGGCATCAGGGAAGGCGTCTCGTCGCAGGCGTAGCCGAACATCAGGCCCTGGTCGCCGGCGCCCTGGTTCAGGTAGTCGTCGGAGGCCCTGTCCACGCCCTGGGCGATGTCAGGACTCTGCTGGCCATAGCAGACGTGCACCGAACAGCCGTCGGCGTCGAAGCGCAGATGCGGGTCGGCGTAGCCGATGGCGCGCACGGTCTCGCGCGCCACCTTGGCGTAGTTGACCTGGGCGTGGGTGGTGATCTCCCCGGCCAACACTACCAGGCCGGTGGTCACCAGGGTCTCGGCGGCGACGCGGGCAGTGGGGTCCTGGGTCAGTATGGCATCCAGGATGGCGTCGGAAATCTGGTCGGCGACCTTGTCTGGATGGCCCTCTGACACGGATTCCGAGGTGAAGAAGTAATCCTTGCTCATGTGATGCTCCTGTCGTTGTCCCCTACTTTGACCGGCGAACCGGCTCCGGGGATCAGGAGCGGGACGCTTTAGCTGGATTTGTACCCCGCCCGCAATTTGTCGGAATGCATTGCTGCAATTAACTCGGCGGCTCGATAATTCTAGGGCCCCGTCCAATCAACGGTCAAACCTGACTTGTTACGCCTGTTCAACCTCATTGCGCGCCTGCCGTTGCCACTGGTCCAGTTACTGGGTGCCGTGTTGGGGTTGGCCCACCTCTTCCGGCAGCGCACACGGCTGACGATCGTCGACAACCTGCGCTTCGCCGATCTGTATTCGCCCTGGATGCTCCTGCGTGCCGCCGCCGGCGTAGGGCAGGGCATTCTGGAGATGATCCCGATCTGGCTGCGCCCCGTGGAGGAACTCCTGCCCTGGGTGCGCGAATGCCACGGCTGGGAACATGTGGAGGCTGCTCGTCAACGCGGCCATGGCTTGATGGTTATCGCCCCCCATCTGGGCTGCCACGAGCTTATCGGCCTGTATTTCGCCTCGCGCCTGCCCATGACCGCGCTATACCGTCCGCCACGTCATCAATGGGTACACGATTTGATGAAACAGGGTAGGGAACGCGGCTGGATGACCACGGTGCCTACGAACCGCTCCGGGGTACGAGCCCTGTATTCCACGCTAAAGCGCAACGAGGCAGTGGGAATTCTGCCTGACCAGATCGCGGGCAAGGGTGAGGGCGCCTGGACCACTTTCCTCGGCCAGAAAGCCTACATGCCCACCCTGCCCTACCGCTTGCTGGACTCCACTCAGGCGACCCCACTGCTGTTCTTCTGTGAGCGTCTTTCCTGGGGACGCGGCTTCCGCTTGTGGATCACGCCGCTCCCGGCGTTGCCGAAAGAACCGGTAGAAGCGCTCTCCGCCGTGAACCGACAAATCGAAGTCCTGATCCGCGCTCACCCAGAGCAGTATCTCTGGACGTATCGCATCCAGCGCAGTTCCACCCGGAGCCGGTCGAGGGAGCCGGTGGCGTGAACCGCCTCCCTCTCCTGGTATTGCGTCTCCTGCACGCGATCCTGTCTGCCAGGCTATTGGGTGGTTTGGGTGCCACCTTGGGCAAGGTGATGTATCTGTTAGCCGGTGAGCGTCGCCGCATCGGCGCCACCAATCTACGCCTGTGCTTTCCCGAGTGGTCCAAGGCCGAGCGGGATCGTCTGTTGCGCGCCCATTTCCGTGCCCTGGGGCGGGCCACCTTGCAGGAAGCCGTATCCTGGTGGGGCAACCGGCGCGAGGTGGGAAGCCTGACCCGGCTGGAAGGCACCGAGCATTATCTGGCTCACGCCGGCAAGCCGGTCATCTGGCTGGCGCCGCATTTCGTCGGCCTCAACATCGGCGGCGTGAGGGTCACGGCGGAGTATGCCCCCATCGTCTCCCTCTACGCCCGCATCAAGAATCCCCATGTGGACCGGCTCATGCTCGAGGCGCGCACCCGCTTCAGTCACGCCGACCGGCATTCCGAGATGTTCTCCCGCCATGATGGCATCAAGCCGGTGATCCGCGCCATCCGCAGGGGCCTGCCGTTCTACTACCTGCCCGACATGGATTACGGCCGCAAGGACGCCATCTTCTCGCCCTTCTTCGGCGTGCCGGCCGCCACCGTCACTGGCCTGTCCCGCATCTCCAGGGCTACCGGCGCGGTGGTCGTACCCTGCGTCACCCGCTGGGATGGCGACAGTTACGTGGCCCGCTTCTATCCGGCCTGGGAGAACTTTCCCAGCGACGACGTAGCCGCCGACACCCGGCGCATGAACGCTTTCATCGAGGACCGCATCCGGGAGATGCCGGAGCAGTATTTCTGGCTGCACAAGCGCTTCAAGACCCGGCCCGAAGGGGAGCCCGGCGTGTATGGCTGAGATCGAGATCTCCCCCCTGCGCCTTGATGAGGCGGAATCCCTGGTGGCGTTGGCGGGCCGCATCTGGCGTGCCTGCTACTCCGGCATCATCACGCCGGAGCAGATCGAATACATGCTGGCCCAGCGCTACAAACCCGGGCTGGTGCGCCAGCTCCTGGCCCGGGGCGACCTGTGGCTGGCGGCGCGGGCGGAGGGCGCCTTGGTGGGCTTCGCCCATGGCCACCCCTTGGAGGACGGTGACTACAAGCTCGATAAGCTCTATGTGGATACCTCCTTGCAGCGCCATGGCATCGGCGGAAAACTGATCGCCGAAGTGGTCGCCCGGGCGAAGACCCATGGCTTCACCCGCCTGGCCCTGCGCGTGAACCGGCAGAACCAGCCCGCCATCGACGCCTATCTGAAGCATGGCTTCACGGTCGCCACTCTGATCGTCGAGGACATAGGCGAGGGCTTTGTGATGGACGATTACGTCATGACCAGGGACCTCTAGGCACCACCTGCATACAATGGCGTCTCGCCATCGCAACCAGGAGGAGACAGCATGCGCTTCCAGAATCCCGGACCCGAGGACATCAAGGCCCTGCTCAAGCGGGTCAAGACCATCGCGGTGGTGGGCCTTTCGCCCAAGCCGGACCGCCCCAGCTATGGCGTCTCCCAGGCCATGCAGAAGTTCGGTTACCGCATCGTGCCGGTGCGGCCGGCGGTGGATCAGGTGTTGGGCGAGAAAGCCTATGCCCGGCTGGCCGATATTCCCTTTCCTGTGGACCTGGTGGACGTGTTCCGGGAAGCTGCCGCAGTTCCCGGCATCGTCGACGAATGCCTGGCCATCAACGCACCGGCCATCTGGATACAGGAGGGCATCGTCCACGAGGAAGCCGCCGAGGCTGCCCGTGAAGCCGGCATGTGCGTGGTGATGGATCGCTGCATCTACAAGGACTACCTGGGCCTGATGGGGTAGCCACCCGGTGGACCTGGAAACCTGGGAGCTTCTCTCCTACGTGGTCACGGTGGTGGGCCTGCCCTTCGCCATCGGCGTCTTCCTGTTCGAGCAGCGCAAGGAACGGGAGAACGAGGAGGAGGCCACCTGGCAGCAGCTCTCCGACGCCTACATCGACTTCCTGGAAGTGGTGCTGGCCAACCCGGATCTTAAGCTGCGCAGCCAGGCCTCCACCCCCGACCTGACCGATGAGCAGCGGGAACGCATGTGGGTCATCTTCGACATGCTCATCTCCCTGTTCGAGCGGGCCTACCTGCTGGTCTGGGAGCCGGACATGGGGGAGAAGCAGCTCCGACGCTGGCACTCCTGGGAGGACTATATGCGCGAGTGGTGCCAGCGGGAGGATTTCCGCGCACGCCTGCCCGAATTGCTGCGCGGCGAGGATCCGGATTTCGCCCATTACATCCAGAGGTTGGCCCAGGAAGAAGCGCCCGCGGCTTCCGACATCTGATGTCAGCGTGCTGGACTACTCGGCTGCCTTCAAAGGATAAGTGCATCCTGTTGATCTACTAAGCTTCAAGCAGGCGGTTCAAACCCGAAACACAGCACTCAGGAGGAAACATGGCAGCGCATCTTTGGAATGCCTGGTGTGGACCGGCCACACCGGCACGAGTCTCGGCATCGTGTCTGGTTGTGGCGAGCATTCTTGCGATTGCGCCCACGGCATTGGCGGGGAGCGATCCTTGGTCCGACGCCAGAAAAGGCACGCGCATCACCTATCGCGTAAGCGAGGTCCAGCCGGGAATCAGCAGCGGACCCGCCATGACCATGGAGGTCACGGAGGAGGTCATCGAAGCCACCGAAGCGAGCGTGAAGGTGAGGATCACCAAGACCCGACGCAAGGGTGGGGAGCGGGAAGCCCGCGAAAGCACGGCCGAATATCCACGCAAGCTCACGCGAGACCAATACCTGAACCTGATGGATGCCATCGGCTTTACGCACGGCAGCGCGTTCAAAGTCAAGGTGTCCGGGCAGGAGTACCAGTGCATCAAGCACCGCAAGGAGCAGGAAAGCCCCGATCGCGACCCCGACAAGAGCATTTACCAGAACACGGTGGTCTGCAAGGACATGCCAGGCTGGATATACCGCCAGTGGTTCAGTTCCATATCCTGGCGCAACGATGTACCGCGTCGCGACATGCTCGAGGTCGTCCCCTGAACGGCTGCCATGGGAAAGGTCCGGAGCATTCAATGCCGGACTGAACTGCCTGATAATGCCGGCATGAGGATTCACTTCACCAAGATGCAGGGCGCTGGCAACGACTTCGTCGTGCTCGACGGCGTCAGCCGCCGCATCGCCCTGACCCCGGGACAGGTTCAGGCCGTCGCCGACCGCCATTTCGGCGTGGGCTGCGACCAGATCCTGCTCGTGGAGGCGCCCACCCGGCCTGACTCCGACTTCCGTTACCGCATCTTCAACGCCGATGGCGGCGAGGTCCAGCAGTGCGGCAACGGCGCCCGCTGTTTCGTGCGCTTCGTCCACGAGAAGGGCCTGACGTCCAAGCGGGAAATCCGCGTCGAGACCGCCTCCGGCATCATCGTGCCCAAGCTGGAGACTGACGGCCGGGTCACCGTGGACATGGGTCCGCCCCGCTTCGAACCCGCCGGGATTCCCTTCGACGCCTCAGAACGGCGGACCACCTACCCGCTGGAATTGGCCGGCCGGATCCTGGAGATCTCCGCCCTCTCCATGGGCAACCCCCACGCCGTGTGGCTCGTGGATGACGTGGACACGGCCCCCGTGGCGGAACTGGGGCCCCTCATTGAACGCCATCCCCGCTTCCCCGAGCGGGTCAACGCCGGCTTCCTGCAAGTCGTCGGCCGCGACGAAGTCCGCCTGCGCGTGTTCGAGCGGGGCAGCGGCGAGACCCTGGCCTGCGGCACCGGTGCCTGCGCCGCCGCCGTCGCCGGCATGACCCGGGGCCTGCTGGACGCCGCCGTCAAGGTCCACACCCGGGGCGGCGACCTCTCCATCCGCTGGGCCGGCGAAGGCCAGTCCGTGTTCCTCACCGGCCCGGCCGTCACCGTCTTCGAAGGCGAGATCGACATTTGAAATTCAAGCCCGTCATTCCGGCGTATGCCGGAATCCAGGAAAATCCACACACTGGACACCGGCTTGCACCGGTGTGACGTTCACACAAGGTTTCCCATGAACATCACCCCCGAACAGATCGCCGAATTCCTCATGCTCAACCCGGATTTCTTCGTCGGCCATCCCGACCTGCTCACCGAGATCACCGTACCCCATCCCTACAGTGGCCAGGCCATCTCCCTGGGCGAGCGCCAGGTGCTGGCCCTGCGCGACAAATCCCGGGGCCTGGAGTTGAAGCTCCGGGAATTCATCCAGTTCGCCGAGGAGAACGACGCCATCGGCGACAAGCTGCACAAGCTGTCCCTGGGCCTGATGCGGGCACGCAGCCTGGAGGCCGTGTTCCAGTCCCTCGCCATGAGCCTGTCGGAAAGTTTCGCCGTGCCCCACGCCGCCGTCCGTGTCTGGGCCGACAACGGGCCGGACATGGTGGAATTCACGCCGGTGAGCGCCGACGTGAAGGTGCTCATGACCGGCCTCACCCAGCCTCGCTGCGGCTCCGAGGTGCCGGAGGAGGTGCGCGGCTGGTTCGGCGCCGTCGGCGGCAATCAGAAGTCCTTCGCCCTCGCCCCCCTGCGCGAGGACAACCTGAACGGCCTGCTGGTGCTGGCCTCGGAGGACGCGAAGCGCTTCTATCCCGAGATGGGCACCCTGTATCTGTCCTGGCTCGCGGAATTGTCTGGCGCGGCGGTGTCGCGGTTCTTGTGAACGGCAGCGGTATGACGGCTCCCCTCTCCCCCAGCCCCTCCCCCGCTTGCGGGGGAGGGGTGCGCGGCAGCGCGGGAGAGGGGGAATTTCCCCGGCCGATATGATTCGTCATGGCTGACGCCGGCATCCTCTCCCAGCCCGTCGCCGCCTTCCTCGCCCACCTGACGGCGCGCCGCTACAGCCCCAACACCGTCTCCACCTACGCTTTCGACCTGCGCCACCTGCTGGAACGGGTGGGCGAGCGGCCGCCGGCGGAACTCACCTCCCACGACATCCGCCGCGCCCTGGCCGGCCTGCATGGCGCCGGCCTCAAGGCCAAGACCCTGGCCCGCACCCTGTCCGCCTGGCGCAGCTTCTTCCACTACCTGGCCCGCCAGGGCGCGGTGGAAGCCAACCCCTGCCTGGGCCTGCGCCCGCCCAAGGGGGAGAAGAAACTGCCCAACGCCCTGTCCGTGGATGCGATGGCCCACCTGCTGGAACACCCGGGCGAGGACGTCTGGTCTCGGCGCGACGCCGCCATGTTCGAGCTCATGTATTCCTCCGGCCTGCGCCGGGCGGAGCTCATCGGCCTCAACCTGGGTGACGTGGACCAGGACGCGGCGGAGGTGAAGGTAACCGGCAAGGGCTCCAAGACCCGCATCGTGCCCGTGGGCGGCCGGGCGCTGGCGGCCCTGCAACATTGGCTGGCGGTGCGCGACCCGCTGGCGAAAGACCCGGATGCCTTGTTCATCGGCGCCCGGGGCGCGCGCATCTCCCCCGGCGTGCTGACCCTGGCCCTGAAGCAACTGGCCCGGCGCCAGGGCATCACCGCCCACGTCCATCCCCATGCTCTGCGCCACGCCTTCGCCAGCCACGTGCTGCAATCTTCGGGGGATTTAAGGGCGGTGCAGGAGATGCTGGGCCACGCCAGCCTGTCCACCACCCAGGTCTACACCCATCTGGATTTCCAGCATCTCGCCCAGGTGTATGACCAGGCCCATCCGCGGGCGAAGAAGAAATGAGATGTTTCCCGCCGGAGGCAAGGAGGCAGGGGTATGTCCGACTTGAATGACCCCCGCGTCTTCTTCGCGGCAGAGCGCACGCTGCTGGCCTGGAATCGCACGGCCCTGGCCCTCATGGGATTCGGCTTCATGATCGAGCGCTTTGGCCTGTTTCTGCATGAACTGGCCCACCATGGCCCCATGCAGCGCAGCCTCTCCTTCTGGATCGGCCTCACCTTCATCGCCCTGGCCATGCTTGCCTGCGGCAGCGCCACCCTTCAATACCGGCGCGTTCTGGCCACGCTGAAGACTGTGGAGATCCCCGAGGGCTACAGAACCTCTGCCGGGGTGTGGGCAAACCTCGCGGTGATGGTGCTGGGAGCGCTACTGGTGGTGTACCTGTTCGTCGGCGCCAACGTGTGAGCGCCGCTCACCGGCATGAGGAGTGTCAGAGCTTGTACCCCACATGCAGCGCCACCACCCCGGCGGTCATGTTGAAGTAGTCCACCTTCTGGAAGCCCACGCCTTCCATCATGCCCTTGAGGGTTTCCTGGTCCGGATGCATGCGGATGGATTCGGCGAGATAGCGATAGCTTTCCGCGTCCTTGGTGACCAGGTCGCCCATGCGCGGCAGCATCTGGAAGGAATAGAGGTCGTACAGGGGTTGCAGCGGCTTCCAGACCTTGGAGAACTCCAGCACCATGAGCTTGCCGCCGG
>Ga0233425_10004497_pt1 | contig 23333 bp, 19 predicted proteins | sample Watercolumn_Towu_2_FD_181712 | JGI IMG/M metagenome (GOLD analysis project Ga0233425, IMG submission 181712) | Freshwater microbial communities from Lake Towuti, South Sulawesi, Indonesia - Watercolumn_Towuti2014_140_MG | ecosystem: Environmental > Aquatic > Freshwater > Lake | place... | reverse complement strand
CATTGTGTGTGGTTTGGTCAACCGACACATCCAATTGCGCCCTCTGAAAAAGTATAACCCTGCTTAGGGTTCGTTCAGGCATTGCCTTACTACGCTAAGCGCTTTATTGCACCACATATCTATTGTGGTTATGGTGATACTCCACGGCTTGCAGATGTTTGGTGGCTTTGCCCTTTTTTCCCAAACTGTCGTCCTTATCCTACCAGATTTTCCAATGCTCTTCCTATTATTTTGGCGAAACTAAAGCCTTGTTTTTCTCAGTGTCTCACCGCACTGCACCAAACGCAGTGCGGTGCAAGTGTCGTGTCTCAGTGGTTCAAAAATGTTCGGCTTATTCCTGACCAATACATAATTCGCGGCAAAAGAGGCTTTCGATCGCGATTGAATTTCAAGGTGGCAACTTGTGTTAACATTACAACGTCAGGATCGTAAAACCATGAAACAAGCGGCAGCGTTCTTTCAAAGCGGTTGCCGCTTGTTTGCTTGTATAATTGACTTATGTATTCCCCTCACAAGGACATCCCCATGAATAAAAAACTTGCCGCCTTTTTGCCCGCCCTCCTCCTGTTCATTGCCGCCTGCGGACTTCCCTTCTCCACCACTGCGGAACCTGAGGTCACGGCCACGCCATCGGCGACACCCGCGCCCCTGCCGACCGCCACGCCCGCGCCGAAAATCCTCACCGTCTGCCTCGGGCAGGAGCCCAACACCCTCTATCTCTTCGGCGGACCGAACGCATCGGCCCGCAGCGTGCTGGCAGCCATCAACGATGGTCCCATCGATACGGCAGGTTACGAATATCAGCCTGTCATCCTTACCCAGCTTCCATCCCTCGAAAACGGCGACGCCCAAATTGTCCGAACCCCGCTTCAGGCTGGGGGACAGGTGGTCGATGCGAGTGGGGCTGTCGTCCTGCTCGAAAAGGATGTCCGCATTCGACCCGCAGGATGCCGCGCCGACGACTGCGTCATCACCTACGATGGGACAACGCCCATCGAGATGGACCAGATGATCGTCAACTTTCGGATGCGCCCCGACCTGACCTGGTCCGACGGCGCCCCCGTCACCGCCGACGATTCGGTCTATGCCTTCACGGTGGCGGGTGACCCCAAGTCCATCGCCGACACCTTCCTCCTCGACCGCACACAGACCTACGAAGCTACCGACGCCAACACCATCCAGTGGTGGGGTAAACCCGGCTTCATCGACCCCTCTTATTTCACCAACTTCTGGCAGCCGATGCCGAAGCATCTGTGGAGCCAGTTCTCCGCCGACCAACTCCCGACCATCGATGTCTCATCCCGCGCCCCCGCTGGCTGGGGACCGTACATGATTCAAGAATGGGCGGCGGGTGACCACATCACGCTGATGAAGAACCCATATTATTTCCGCGCCAAAGACGGCTACCCCAAATTTGATTCCCTCACCTTCCGCTTTGTCGCTGACCCCGAAGCCGCGCTGACCGAACTGGTCGCGGGTCGCTGTGACATCCTCGACCCAAGCATCCGCCTCGACAATCAGGCCAGCCTCCTGACCGAAATGGAAAAGGGCGGGCAGGCGCAGGTCTTCTTCGCGCCCGGCATGACCATCGAATGGCTGGGACTGGGCTCCACGCCCGCCGCCTATGACGACGGCTACGACACCCTTTACCAAAAAGACCGCCCCGACATTTTTGCCGACCCGCGTACCCGTCAGGGAATTGCCTACTGCCTCGACCGCCAGTCGGTCGTGACCAACGTCCTGCTTGGACGTTCCACCGTGCCGGCCACCTACCTCCCTGTCGAGCATCCGCTGTACGACCCCAACATTGCCCCCGTCCCATTCGATCCAGCCTCCGGCATGTCCTTGCTCGATCAGGCAGGTTGGAAGGACACCGACGGCGACCCCGCCACTCCGCTGGTTGCCGTTGCCGTGCAAAACGTCCCTGCTGGTACGCCGCTCCTGCTGAACCACTACACCACCAGCGCCACCCAGCGCCGCCAGGCGACGGACATCCTCGTCAAGTCGCTCGCCCAATGCGAGGTCGGAGTCAACACCCAATTCCTCTCGCAGACTGAACTCTACGCGCCGGGACCCGATGGCCCGCTCTTTGGTCGCCGCTTTGACCTCGTCCAATATGCGATGGGCGTCAACAGCATCGAGCCGCCCTGCGGATGGTTTACCAGCGCCGAAATTCCCGCCGCCGCCAATGGCTGGATTGGCACAAACGTTACCGGCTACAAGAACGAAGAGTATGATGCCGCCTGCCGCGCCGCCAAACTGGCTTTGCCCGGCGAACAGGCTTACATCGATTCCTATCGCACGACCCAAACCCTCTTCGCCAGCGGCATTCCTGCCATCCCCCTTTATTATCGGCTGCGGGTCTCCGCCGCCCGCCCCGGCATCTGCAACTACAACTTCGACGCCACTGCCAACCCGCTGTGGAATATCGAAGCGATGGACACCGGCGAGGCTTGCCAGAATTAATGGGACGTTTCCTTCGCTTCTGTCTTTTCCTCGTCTTTTTGCTTTCCGCTTGCGCCCCTCAAGCTGACTCTGTGGCGGAGCCAACGGATATTCCCGTCCCGACATCTTTACCCGCGCCTGCCCATGCCGAAGAGATTCGATTCGGGTTGATTGGCGAAATGTCGCAGGTCAACGTTTGGGAACTCTACGACGGCTCAGGCTCGACCTACGCAAACCGCGCCGTGTTTGGCTCTCTCCACCCGCGCCTGTACCAGCTTTCGCCCGTCGATTCATCCCTCCAACCGTTTGCCGCCGACGGCTTTCCCTCCGAAGTCGTTCAGGATGGCGACGGCTATTCCGCCACCGTCAAACTCCGCGCCGATTTGAAATGGACAGACGGCTCCCCTTTCACCGCGGAAGATGTGGCTTTCACAGCGAATACCGTCCTTGTTTTTGAGTTCGGCTACGACTGGGGCGCATTTTATCCGCATGATTTCCTCGCCCGCGCCGAAGCCGTTGACCCGACTACCGTCAAATTCATCTTCAAGCAAAAGCCGAATGTGGGGATTTGGCAGTATGGCATTTTGCAAGCCCCCATTGTCCAAAAAACCTTTTGGGATTCTGCCGTGCAGGAAGCCGCAGGCCAGTTGCCCGATGAATCCCTTCACGCCGAAATCGCCGACTTCCGTGCCAACCTGGAAGTTGCCCAAACCACCCTCGCTGACCTGACTGCGAAGGTCATCTCGCTCAAGGTCAATGGCTTGCAGGATCGAAAAATCGAAGGTGACCATTTACGAATGGAGCGCGAAGTCCTCTACTTGCGGGAAACGCTCGAAAACCTGCTCGAAGATTATGCGGATCGGGTCAAACTGGCGCAGGGAGCTTTGCACGATTTGGATGATTCAGAAGAACCGACCCTTGGTGAGTGGGCGACCGGTGCAGTGCAAGACGGCAAGTGGGTCAACCCCGCCAACCCCGATTTTCCGTTTGGCGCGCCCAATTTTGACCGCGCTTCGTATCTTTTCTTCGATGACGAGGAAGCCATCCTGACCACCTTCCAGAACGGCGAAGTGGATTTCATCCTTTCGCCGCTGGCAAATCCGCCGGAGGGGGCAACCCTCAATCCCAGCTCCAGCGCGCGCTTTTTGGTCTTCAACCCCGCGAATATTTTTCTTGCCGACCCGGCGCTGCGCTCCGCGCTTTCCTGCATGATCGACCGCGATAAGTTGACCGCCGACATCCTGCAAAACAAGGCGACTCCTCTCGATGCTTTTGTGCTTTCCCCCCAATGGCATGACGCGAATCAAAAGTCCCCCTGCGCCGGCATGGACCAGTCTGCCCGCGTAGCGTATGCCGTTGACATGTTGAAGAACGCCGGCTATTCGTGGGGACAGGAACCTGCCGCGCAGAGCGCCGGTCAAAATTTGACCCTGCCTAACGCCGAAGCATTTCCGAAGGTCACTCTGCTTGCGCCTTCAAAAGAGGAAGACCCGCTGCGTTATGCCGCCGCAAAATATGTTGCGGAGCAGGCGCAGTCGCTGGGGATTCACCTTGCCGTGCGCGAAGCGACCCTCGATGAAGCGGTCTATGCTGTTTACAGTTCTGGAAAATATGACATGGCAATAATGGGCTGGCGGCTGGCGGACTACCCCGCGTATTTGTGCGAATGGTTCGGGGGGCAGACCCCGCTCCTGTATGCCGGCGACAGGTTCAAGGTGGTGTGCGAAGCGATCCGGGCGGAGATGAATCTCGATGCGGCGCATCAGGCTGTCGCGCAGGTCGAATCCGCTTTGTCCTCCGAGTTGCCGTTCCTCCCGCTCTTCACTGTCACGCAGGTGGATGTGTATCGCAACCTTTCGTATCCCAACCACGGCATCTTGAACGGCTGGGCGGGATGGTACGGCGCGCCTTCGTATGCTGTCCCGTCGCCGTGAATTTTCTGGATGCCTTCGTTAAATTTTCACGAGACGAAGTATAATAAGCCAATTCTTTTTTGAGGAGTCGGACGTGGCAAAGACCGATCAGAAACCCCTGTTGGAAGTTCGTAATCTCAAGACATATTTCTATACCGAAGACGGCGTTGTTAGCGCGGTGGATGGCGTGAGCTTCGAAGTCTATCCCGGCGAAGTGTTGGGGCTGGTCGGTGAATCGGGTTGTGGAAAAAGCGTCACCTCGCTTTCGATCATGCGCCTGATTGCGCCGCCCGGAAAAGTGACCGAAGGGGAAATTTTGCTCGACGGCAAAAACCTCCTCAGCCTTTCGGAAGATGAAATGACAAAAGTGCGCGGCGACAGGATCTCGATGATTTTCCAACAGCCGCAGACCGCATTGAACCCCGTCTTCCGGGTGGACAGCCAGATCGCCGAGGTCTTGAACATTCACAAGGATTTTGGCAAGGATGCGGGCAAGACGCGCGCCATCGAACTGTTGAAGATGGTCGGCATCCCCGACGCCGAGCGCCGCGCTGAATCTTATCCGCACGAACTTTCGGGCGGCATGGCACAGCGTGTGATGATTGCCATGGCGCTGGCTTGTGTGCCCGAATTATTGATTGCAGATGAACCCACCACCGCGCTGGATGTGACCATTCAGGCGCAGATTTTGGATTTGATGCGCGACCTGCGCGCGCAGATGAATACATCCGTGATTTTGATCACCCACGACCTTGGTGTGGTGGCTGAAATGGCGGAGCGTGTGGCTGTGATGTACGCGGGTGAAATCGTGGAGCAGGCGGATGTAGCCCCACTCTTCGATCAGCCGCTTCACCCCTACACCCAGGGGCTGATCGGATCCATCCCCGTTCTCGGACAACTCAAAGAGCGTTTGGACGTAATCCCCGGGTCGGTGCCAAACCTGGTCAACCTGCCGCCCGGCTGCCGTTTTGCGCCGCGCTGCGCCGCCCGTGAAAAATACGGGTTGACCGTCTGCACCGAGAAGAAACCGTCCCTTGCCGAAGCTGCGCAAGGTCACCTGGTCCGCTGCTGGTTGTATCAAAACGCCGATGGGCATCAGGCGCCCTTGAAGGCAAAGTAATTTTCCCGGAGCCAACATGAGTCAAACAACAGAAATGCACAAGACGGAAGACCTCGTACAGGTGAAGAACCTGGTTAAATATTTTCCTGTGCGCGCCGGGTTGATGCAGCGGGTGGTCAATTGGGTCAAGGCAGTGGACAATGTTTCGTTCAACGTCCAAAAGGGCGAGACCCTCGGCATGGTCGGCGAGTCGGGCTGCGGCAAGACCACCATCGGGCGTTCCATGCTCCGTTTGATCGAGCCGACTTCAGGCTCCGTCCAATATGAAGACAAGGACGTCCTCAAATTGCGCGGCAAGGATTTGAAGGATGTCCGCCGCCACATGCAGATCATCTTCCAGGACCCGTATGCCTCGCTCGACCCGCGTGTTCCCATTGGCGAGTCGGTGATGGAGGGTCTGCACATCCACAACATCGGCACGCGCCAGGAACGCTACGACCTGATGATCGACACCCTCAAGAAGGTCGGTCTCGAAGATTACCACGCCCGTCGCTACCCGCATGAATTCTCCGGCGGACAGCGCCAGCGCATCGGCATTGCCCGCGCGCTTGCCCTGCGCCCCAACTTCATCGTCTGCGACGAACCCGTCTCGGCGCTGGATGTTTCCATCCAGTCGCAGGTGTTGAATATCCTGAAAGACCTGCAACGGGAATTCGGTCTCACCTATCTTTTCATCGCCCACAACTTGAGCGTGGTCGAACACATCTCAGACCGCGTGGCGGTGATGTACCTCGGCAAGATGGTCGAACTGACCACTCGCGAGGACCTCTTCCGCGAGCCGCTGCATCCGTACACCAAGGCGCTGATGACCGCCATCCCGGTCCCCGACCCGAAACTCAAACGCAGCCGCGAGATTCTCAAGGGCGATGTGCCCAGTCCGCTTAATCCACCCAAAGGCTGCCGCTTCCATCCGCGCTGCCCGATTGCCGACAAGATTTGTTCCGAACAGGAACCCGAATTCCGCGAAGCCAAACCCGCTCATTGGGTTGCGTGTTGGATGGCAAAATAGGACGGGTTCGCCATGGATCGTAATGTTTTGCTTGTGGATGACCAGCGCGATATCTTGCGCCTTTTGCATTCCACACTCGATACGCTGAAGAATCCGGAGATCAAGGTCTTCGAAGCGCCCTCGGGCGAAGAGGCTTTGCTCGAATCGTCGCGGCGCAAGATCGACCTGCTGGTCGCCGATTACAAATTGCCCGGCATGAGCGGCGTGGAATTGATGCACAAAATTCGCGCGCGGAATCCCGAGTCGAAGGTGGTGCTTGTTACCGGCATCACCGACCGCAAGGTGCGCGAGGAGATTCTCAATGCGGGGGCGCTGGCGGTTTTCGATAAACCCATTCCCCTGGCTGATTTTCTGGATGTGGTCGAGCGAGGCCTCGGTCTGGTGCAGACCATCTTCCCTGTGGAGAAGGCCGAAGGCGTGAGGGAGGAAGTGCGCCATGCCAGGGTCTCTGACCTGCTGGCAAATTTCCGTCAGGATGTCGGGGCGGACGCGGTCTTCCTGCTCAATGACCGCGGATTGGTGCAGGCGCGCACCGGCAAACTGCGCGATGACAGCCTGGAAGTTTCGCTCATCTCAGCATTGATGGCGATTCACAGCACAAGCCTCAAGGTCGCCCGTCACAACCACCAGGAAGCCTTCGACACCTACCACGTCTTCAGCGGGGGCGACCACGATCTGCTCTTCATCCCCGTCACGCCGCTTTATGCATTGCTGGTTGCCGGCAAAGACCTGGTCAACGATGCCCATATTGTCGAGAACATCACCTCCCTGCTTGCCTTGCGCGCGGAGGTGGAGAAGTCGCTCAAATCGATGGGCGTTACCGGGGAATTGACCTCGATGTCGGGACCTTCCATCCCGCCTTTCATCGTCGAAGAAAAACCGCAGGATGTTGTCCCCGCCCCGGAAATGGAGGCGCTTTTCAAGGATGTCTCCAAGACCAAGCCCAAGGTCAACAATGTGGATGATTTCTGGAACCAGGCGGCGGAAATACACGGCAACAAACCCATCACAGCCGATGTCATCTCTTTGGAGGACGCCCGCAAACTTGGGCTTGTCCCCGGAGATGGAAAGTAAAAAATTTGTGATACAATCCTGCCCGCACTGGGGCATGGTGCAATGGCAGCACACCAGCCTTTGGAGCTGTGGATCTAGGTTCGAATCCTGGTGCCCCAGCCACACACCCCGCTTTTGCGGGGTTTCTTTTCCGAGCGGGATTGAACGGCGACACGCGCCGAATCAATCCTGCTTGTCGTTTAATGAGGTGAATCCATGAGAGTAACAGCCGTTTTGCTTGCCGCCGGACAGGGGACACGCATGAAGTCGAACCTGCCCAAAGTTCTGCATCCCATCGCCGGTAAGCCGATGATCTGGCACGCCCTGCAAGCCATCAGCCAATCGACCACCGAGAAACCGCTTGTGGTGGTCGGTCACGGCGCGGACGAGGTGACGAAATACCTCGGCGATTCCGCGCTGACCGTTTTACAGGAGCCGCAACTGGGGACGGGTCACGCCGTCATGCAGGCGGAGGCGGCGTTGAAAGGCAAGACCGACCTGGTGGTCGTCTGCTACAGCGACATGCCCCTGCTGCGCGGTGAGACCCTGCAAAAACTGGTCGAGACGCAGAAGAACAACAAGGGTCCGATTTCGATGTTGACCGTCGCCGCCGATGACCCGCACGGATTCGGCAGAATCATCCGCAAGGCAGACGGGACGGTGGAAGCCATCGTCGAGGAATATGTCGCCACGCCGGAGCAGTTGAAGATCAAGGAACTCAACGTCGGCGGCTACTGTTTCGACGCAAACTGGTTGTGGGATGCCCTGCACCGCATCCCGAAGAACCCGAAGAAGGGCGAATATTACCTGACCGACACGGTGGAACTGGCGACGAAGGACGGTCTGCCTGTGCAAGCCACGCTGATGGATGATGTGGAAGAGACCATCGGCATCAATACCCGTGTTCATCTCGCAGAAGTGGAAACCGCCATGCGCCGCCGCATCAACGAAGGTCACATGCTCAACGGCGTGACGATGATCGACCCCGCTTCGACCTACATCGAAGCCAGCGTGAAAATCGGCAAAGATACCGTCATCATGCCGAATACTTATTTGTACGGCAAAACCGAAATCGGCGAGGGAAACGTCATCGGACCCAATTCCATCATCCGCGACACGAAGATTGGAAACTTCTGCAAAGTCCTCGCTTCCGTGACCGAAGGCGCAGTCCTCGATGATTACGTGGACATGGGACCCTTTGCCCGCTTGCGCAAGGGAGCGCATTTGGGAAATCACGTCCACATGGGGAATTTTGGCGAGGTGAAGGATTCGCACCTGCAAGAAGGCGTCAAGATGGGACACTTCTCCTACATCGGCAACGCGCAAATCGGCGCGAATACCAACATCGGCGCGGGAACCATCACCTGCAATTATGACGGCGAGAAGAAACATCCCACCGAAATCGGCGAGGATGTCTTCATCGGCTCGGATACCATGCTGGTCGCCCCGTTGAAAATCGGCGCGGGCGCGCGTACAGGCGCGGGCGCGGTGGTGACGAAGAACGTCGCGGATGATACGCTGGTGGTCGGAGTCCCGGCGCGGGCGATTAAGAAGTTGGAGCGGAAGGCGAAAAAGTAAACAGGTAAACAGGTAGACAGGTAAATAGGTGAAGATGAAACTGACAAACGAAGAACGACAATCTTTGATTGACCTTGCGAACGAGGCGCGGCGGCGGGCGTATGTGCCGTACTCGAAGTATCGCGTCGGCGCGGCGCTGCGGACGAAGAGCGGGCGTATTTTTACCGGCGTCAACGTGGAGAATGCCGTGTATCCGCATACCATGTGCGCCGAGCGCGTGGCAATCTTCAAGGCGGTTTCCGAAGGCGAGACCGAATTCGAGGTGATTGCCGTCGCCACCGATAACGGCGGAACGCCCTGCGGCGGCTGCCGTCAGGTGATGGCGGAGTTCGGACTCGACACGCTGGTTTTAATCGCCGACGGTGATGGAAAACTGAAACACGAAATGACCGTTTCGCAACTTCTGCCCGAAGCGTTTACCCCGGCGGATTTGGAGAAAGTAAACAGGTAGAAAGGTAGAAAGGTAAACAGGTAAACAAGTAAACAGGTTACATGTTTACTTGTTTACCTTTCTACCTGTCCAATGACCGACTTCCGTTCCTTCCGCGCTTCCGCCGTGGTGCTTCGTCATGCCGACTGGGGCGAGGCTGACCGCTTGCTGACGCTCTACACCCGCGAGCAGGGATTAATCCGCGCGGTGGCGAAGGGCGCGAGAAAAATCAATTCGCGCAAGGCGGGACATCTCCAGCCGTTTACGCAGGTCACGCTGCAACTCTCGAAAGGACGCGACCTGTTGATTGTGACCCAGGCGGAGACGGTCAACGCTTTTTTGTCCCTGCACGACAACCTAACCAAGACCAGTCATGCGGCGTACATCATCGAGCTGCTCTATCGCTTTTCGCGCGAGGAGGAAGGCGGCAACCCCACGCTCTTCAAACTGCTGACCGATACGCTGGAAAGAATCCAAAACGAGGAAAGCGCCTGGCTGCCGATTCGATATTTCGAGATGAGATTTTTGGACGCGGTGGGATTTCGTCCGCAACTGTTCGAGTGCGCCAATTGCGGGCGGGAGATTCAAGCCGAAGACCAGTTTTTCTCCGCGACGGCGGGCGGTGTGATTTGTCCCCGCTGCGGGCTGAGACTCCCCACGCGAAGCGTAGCCAAGATTTCGCTCGAGGCGTTGAAATACCTGCGCCACTTCCAAAGGTCGAGTTACCGCGACGCCGCCCGCGCCAATCCGCCGCCCGAAGTGCAAAAAGAAACCGAAGTCCTCATGCAGGGATATTTCACCTACCTGCTGGAACGGAAATTGAACACCCCCGATTTCATCAAACAAGTCAGATGACAGTTAGGTGACAGTCACTTCCAAAGTGACTGTCACCTTTTTTTATTTCTTCTTCCTCGTCCGTTGGATGAAGGATTTGCTCATGGGCTGGGTATCGATGGGCTGGGTCGCAGATTTGCTGTCGGAGGCGTAGCCCAATGTTTTCAGCGCCAGCCGCCGCCCCCAGCCGAAAATTTCTTTCGCCGAAAAATCACCCTCGTAGGGAATGGGGACGGTGGTCATCTGGTCAAGGGCTTTACGTAAATCCTGCGCCGTTTCGCCGGGGAACTCTGTGCGTCCCGCGCCGATTCCCCAATAATTATGCGCGTCGCTGGATGCGATTTTTGCCAGCGGCAGGTGAACTGCCAGTTTTTGGACCACCCCGTTGAATGACTTGGTGCTGGTGTTGTGCGTTTCCAGGCCTTTCAAAACGCCCTTGGCGCGGGGGTTTGCCATCGCTCCCACCACTGCCGCCACCGAAAGACTGACTGCAAACTGGTTGAAGGGGTGCGCGGCAATCGCCACCCCGCCCTGCCTGCCGATGTGGAGCAAGGTTTCCACCAGCGACATTCCCGCGGGCGGGAGTTTCTCCACAAACAGTGCGAGGAGATGCCCTTCGCTTGTGCTGACTTCGGCGGCGGGAATGGCTTCGATGCCATACTTGGGCGCGAGGTCGCGGGCTTCGAGCGAGCCGCGAATCTCATCGTGGTCGGTGACGGCGATGACGTTCAGTCCCACGTCGGCGGCTTGTTTGAGAACGGCGCGGACGGTGACGGTGGCGTCATACGAATAGGCTGTGTGGATGTGGAGGTCGGCGAATCCCATACGCGGATTATAGCATTCGTGGGGAGATGGGGTCTCTAAAAGATTAACCACGGAGGCGCGGAGACACTGAGAAAAAACACTTAGAGGCTGTTTAATAACTTCACCACGAAGTCACAAAGACACAAAGTTTTTTCGCTTCGAGCCTTTGAGACTTTGAGCCTTTGTGGTCAAAAAGCCGACTTATTAGACAGTCTTGTGGTCTTTGCGCGCTCCCCTGGCACTGCCCGCCAGGGCAAGTGTGTGGTGAACGCATTCACGACGAAACGCGGAAGAGTCTATCCTTCAAGTCGGTGATGGGTTTTTCGAGCAGGGCAAAACTGACGGCGGCGACCAGCAGCGTCGCGCCGAAGGAGATAAAGAACATCTGCGGGGAGCGCATGGAAAAATCCAGTTCATACTTGCGGAAGAGCGCTGCCGTGAGCGCGATGATTCCGTAGTGGTAAACGTACAAGCCATACGAGATTTTCCCCAGATACCGCAGGGGCGGAATGTCGAGCAGGCGAGTCAGGAAACCCGTCCGCGCCACGTTGTAGATCAGCACGGCAAAGAGGTAGTTCAATAGGGTGTAGCCCCAGACCTCTTTGTAGAATCCAGTCATCGGCAGGTCGTAGCCGAGGGCGAAGGTCAGTGTCCCTTTGCGGAGGAAGTCGGTGAGCAGCCCGACGGCAGGGACAAAAATCGAGAGGGCAGCCAACTGCCAGCGCGGACGCGGAATCTCGAAGCGGGTGATGTACGCGCCCAAGGCAAAGGCGTCCAAATGCGAAAAAGGCAAAACGTTCACCGCCTGCTGAGGGTCAGTCAACAGGAATGGGAAAAGTTGGGCGCGGTATACGAGGGTGATGACGAGTCGGAAGACAAATCCCAGCCCGATGGAGGTCAGGCACAACTGCTTGAACTTCTCGCGCGGGGTCAAAAAAATCAACAGGGGCCAGACGAAATAGAATTGCTCCTCCACCGAAAGCGACCAGAGATGAGTGAAGAAGCGGCTGCGCTCGAAGAAGGCGCTGGCGTGGAAAAAGTCGTACAGGTAAAAAAGCGAAACCCAGATTTGATTCAGAAAGCCTTCGTTGAGTTCGGGACGGACGCCTTTCAGGTCGAGGGCTGGCAGCAAAAAAATCAGCGCGGTGAGCAGGGCGAGGTAAAAATAATACAGCGGAAAGATTCGCAGAAAACGCCGCCCGTAAAACTTGACGAAAAACTCGCGGCGCGGAAGTTTTTCCTTCATCCGCAGCAGGATGTCGGTGATGAGGAATCCCGACAGCACGAAGAACAACTGCACGCCCATCCAGCCGAAGGGCAGGTTGCGGGTGTGAAAAAAGAAGACGATGAGAAAGGCAACCGCCCGAATGCCGTCGAGACCTGGAATCATTTGAGTCGCTTGCTCCAGTTGAGGATGAAGACCCACGCGATGACGATGACCAGCGGTTGGAGAATCCGCCAGACGAGGAATTGAAACCATGCCCATTTGAGCGGGTAGAGGGTTTGCGTGACCAGCCAGCGCGCGAAGAGGGTTTGTCCCAGCCCGCCAAACGCCACCCGATTCTTGTAGCCGCGAAACGAAAATTCGTTACGCTGAAAACTTTCCGCAATTTCCTGCGCGGCGACTGCACCGTAACCCAACGCGGGACTGAGTCCCTCGCCGAAGAACGAGTCCACGCCCGCCGCGTCGCCGACCAGCAAAACGCGCGGCACAGCGATTTGTTTCTGCGGCTCGTACCAGCGGATGGGGTGGCTTTGAATCTCGCAGTCGTCGAGGTTGTAGCCTTTTTTCGACATCTCGCCCGCCAGCAAATTTTTGAGTGCGGGGCGCTTTTGGTCGGCAAGCAGGTTGCTGTCGTAAACTCCCCAACAGCGCATGGGTTGACCTTTGACCTGGGTGGGGAAATCCCAAACATAGCCCGCCACGTTTTGCGGCACGGGGAAGAAATCGAAGTAGGCGTCACCCCCACCCAACCCTCCCCCAATGTTGGGGGAGGGCGTGATTACCTCCAGCGTGCGGGAAGTGGAGAGCGGTTCGTTGGGCAGGATACAGCGGCGGGTGACTCCGTTCGAGCCGTCGGCGCCGACCACAATTTGGGCGCGGAATGTGCCCGCGTCGGTTTCCACCGTCACACCGTCGGGGTCGGGAATCACCGCCTTGACCGTGATTCCTTCCCTGATTTCTACTCCCCTGCTCCTGGCATTTTCCGCCAGCCATGCGTCGAACTCGTCGCGGCGGATGACGCGCAGGGTGTGTCCCTCGCCGAAAGGGATTTTTAGCCCCCTGCCCGCAAAGTCGAAGTGAGTCGTGTCCACGTCCACATGCGGAATTTGGGTCACGTCCAGCCCCAGCCGTTTGAGGATGACTTCGGCGTCGGTAATCAGTCCGCCGGCGCAAAGCTTGGGGCGCGGGTAATGCCCCTTTTCCAGAATCAGGATTCGGGACGCGAGCGATGGGTCGAGTCGCGCAAGGTGCAGGGCGGTGGAAAGTCCAGCAGGCCCGCCGCCGAGGATGAGGATGTCTGCGTTGTTCATGTCCGCCATTATAGCCCGGATGTTTTGGGGCGTTGGAGTTGCCGTCGGATGTACAGCCTGAGCCAGCGGAAGAACACCCGCTGTGGATCCTCGTGGTTGACCTGTTCGGGGAGGGTGGCGCGGTGTTGGATTGCCCGAAACAAATCCTGTGCCGACCTGCCCTCGAAGTGGGTGACACCCGCGCCAACCATCGAAGCCATGTGCGCGTCGCTCGATGCGATTTGCGCCAGCGATAGCCCGTCTGCAATTTGTTGCGAGTGACGGTTGTAAGGGCTGTGCGAGGGGTTCATGTTGCAGACCTCGATGCCGAGCAGCGCCTTACTCGCCAGCGGATGCTCGAGCGCCCTGTGGATGCTTTTGAGCGTGATGCTGTTTGGCACGGGCTGTTGTGGATGCGGGACAATCGCAATCCCACCCATTTTGCGGATGAGGAGTAGGGTGTCGATGGCTGACATGCCCCTGGGGATTTTGTCTGCGACGAAAAGCGCCACCAGATGCCCGTCCCCTGTGCTGACCTCGGTCCCCGGAATGACCTCCACCCCGAAGCGGGTGCAAGCCTCCCGCGCTTCGAGCGCTCCGCGAACCTCGTTGTGGTCGGTGACGGCAATCACGTCCACCCCGGCGCGGACGGCGCTCTCGAGCACCTCGCGCACGCTGGCAGTCCCGTCCATGCTGTAGGTTGTGTGGATGTGTAAGTCCGCTTTGCCCATGATGGGCAGAGTATACCTTGCGAGTGGGGATGGGGGAAATTGTTGTTCATAAGTCGACTAAAAGGCGTATAATTTTATTGTTGAAACAGCAGGAGATGCCCCGACCATAACTAGGTAAGGTGTATGAACAGGAACATCCATGTAAAGGCGGATAAAGTATGGCCAACCAAATTTCTGAATCTCCACCTGAAAAACAAGAAGCCGTAACAGCAGAAAAGCCCCTAAAAAACGAGAGGCGCAGGGTGGATCCAACGGTCCTTGTCGCTTTGATCGGCGCAATTGGCGCGATCTTTGCCGCATTGCTGAGTTCCCCTTTGCTTGAAAAATTATTTTTGCCTGCCCCTACGCCAACCCTGACTATGACGGTTTCGCCTAACACACCGTGGCTGCTGGAATATTCGACGCATGCCCCGATCGTGGTACAGGCAACCGTCGTTTGGGAAACGCCTGCCGCCCCTCCAACTTTCACCCCAACTGTGGATGGTACGCCAGCGACTGCGGGGCAGATGTCTGTGACTCTGCAATCCTCTCTTGAAGAAGGCAAGGCTCCGTTGAAGGTCAATTTCGATGCGCGGTCAGCCTATGTCAAGCTTGCAGATGGAAGTCCCTCCGCATGTGGTACCAACCGGTTCTGTTCGTATGAATTTACCATCCACTGTGACGGCAGATTTGTGACAAAGGTCAATAATAACGACGGGTTGCTGTCCTACACCTTCGGCGCAAAGGGAAAGTATTTTGTGACGGTTTACGTCTGCCGCGGAGAAGCCTGTGCCTCGGATGGGGTAACGGTCAATGTGAGGTAGGTGATAATGTGCGCGGACTTTTTCGTCTGCAATTGCGCAGTTTTTGCTGGAAGATGTATACTAATGGCATGATTTTAAATTTTAGGAGTTGACGATGAAGTCGAAATGGATTCAGAACCAGGGTAAGCGTATTCTTCATATTGACCTTTCGAATTTCCATACGGATGTCCGTGGGTTCGAAGAGGAACTTGATATGGCGGTTTCCACGATAGGGCAGGAACTGTACGAGCAGCCTCTTCACTCGACGCTTGTGCTGGTAGACCTGACCCATACGCATATGACAGAAACTGCAAACCGGTTGCTTTCCGAAAGGATTGCCGATACGAAAAAGTATGTTTCGAAAACCGCGGTTGTCGGCATGACCGGGATCCGCGGTATCTTTTTGGATTATTTTGCAAGGCTGGCTGGTTCGGAAACCGTCGGTTTTGAAGATGTTGCCTCAGCTGAGAGGTGGCTGCTGAAGCAGCGGTAGACAATCGTTCGTTATGCCAATTGAAAAACGCCCCCTCAAAGTTTTCCTCTGTCATATCATGCCCGTAGGGTACGCCCACGCGGACCGTGACCCCGTCCCACAGGGGGGTGATATGCGCGGACTTTATTCCCGCCTGACCCAAGACGGCAAGGATGCATAACGTCATTTCCTAACTCTTATGACCCAGGTCTTTATTTCTTACTCTCGAAAGGATATCGCTTTCATTGAGCAACTTGTAGTTGACTTGAAGATCGCCGATCTGGAAGCATGGTATGACCTTTCAGGGTTGGAAGGCGGCTCACATTGGCGCAAAGAGATCGAAAAAGCCATAAAAGCAAGTCAATATGTTGTTGTAGTTTTATCGCCAGATGCTGTTACTTCAACATGGGTGGAAGAAGAAATTCTGTATGCAAAGCATCTGGGGAAAAGAATTATTCCGTTATTGTTTAGAACTTGTGAAATTCCTTTTGGCCTTCATACGCTTAATTTCATTGATGTTCGGGGCGGAAAATATCAGCAGAACCACAAAGAAATTTTACGCGCTCTGGATGTGAATCGTGGTGAACGTCAATCCGCGCGAAATACTGCGCTAATGGAACTTCTTTCTAGCGTGATGCCTTTTCTCAGAGTTATTGGAATCCTTGGGGTTGTTATTGCTTTATTTTTGGCTGGCTCATGGGTAATTCCTAAATTCATTTCACTTATGACAATGCCAAAGGCTACTATAACAATGCAGCGTCCTGTTGCTCCATTAACTTCTACGAATTCGCCTGTTATTTTAACAAAAACGCAAACACCTACCCCTGTAGCCGATATCACCGATGCCAAAGGCGTGTCCATGGTTCTTGTGCCTGCGGGTGAGTTCATAATGGGTAGTAATAATGGTGCTGGCGATCAGTATCCTGCTCATGTAGTATATCTGGCTTCTTTTCATATTGATAAATATGAGGTTACAAATAATCTTTATAAAGCATGTGTGGATGCGAATGCCTGTGTTCCCTTGACTAATACAGCTTCTTATACACATTCTGATTATTATGAAAATCCGCAATTCGATAACTATCCTGTAATTTATGTAAACTGGAATATGTCTAAAAAATTTTGTGAATGGCGTGGGGCGCGTTTACCAACCGAGGCGGAATGGGAAAAGGCTGCACGCGGTACTGATGGGCGTACCTATCCGTGGGGCGAAGGAATAGATAAAACTTTTGCTAATTACGATCTGAATGTGGGAGATACCACACCTGTAGGAACCTATGAAAAGGGAAAGAGCGTATATGGGGTATATGATCTTGCGGGTAATGTGCTGGAATGGGTGGCTGATTTTTATGATGTCAGTTATTATGCAACACTTGGCTCAAACGTGGTAAACCCTTTGGGTCCATCATCTGGTGAGACTTATGTATTGCGAGGTGGTTCGTTCCCCGCAGCTGATTATCTCCTAACTTCTTCATATCGCACGGCAGCCGTTCCTGAATACTCACTTCATTTTTTTGGCTTTCGTTGTGCTCAGAACGCAAACCCATAAGCGTAAAAGGGACCCTCGAAACAGAACTAACTCCCACCGTCATTGCATGAATCGCAAATCAAACAGTGGACGATAGACCACGGTCAACGGTCTATCGTCCATTGTCTTTTCATCAGTTATAATCTTTGCCTACATCCTAAAATCGGAAATTGCAAATGACCAAACCCTCCTCCTTCCAAGAAATCATCCTCAAACTACAAGACTTCTGGGCATAATGCCCCGTGTTATACTCCGTTTGACGTTGAAAGAAAGTCCACCCCATGACCCAATTTCCCCTTGACCTTCAAACCGTCATCCACCGTCTGGACGCGTTGGAAATGGAATTCAAGCGCTTGCGCCAGTCTTTATTGTCGGCAGAGGACGCGGTTGTTGTTCTCGATCATCCCTATGTGGAAAGCGTCCCTTCCATATTGAGCGGCGAGCCGGTCGTTAAAGGTACGCGTACCCCTGTCCGCGCAATTGTGGAGCGTTGGAAATTTGGGGAAAGCGTGGACGAGATCGCCCACAATCTGCCGCACCTGAGACTTGCCCAAATTTTCGACTCGCTTGGTTATTACGACGATCACCGCGAAGAAATAGAGAAATTCATCGAACTGAATCGAGTCCCCGCGCATGACTGAAAACAACGAAGGGGAATTTTCATTCCTGTATATTCACCTGTATTTCGACGAAGATGTCTCGGTCAGTATTGTGGAAAACCTGCGAACACGCGGATTCGACGTCCTGTCGGCTCGCGACGCTGGCGCGTTGGGAAAAGCCGATGACGAACAAATGTTGTATGCCGTTTCACAGCGGCGGGCGGTGGTCACCCATAACCGCGTCGATTTTGAAAAACAGCATGTAAAATTTATCGAGAGCGGAATGAACCATTACGGTATCATCGCCGCCAAACGCCGTAAGGACGTGGAAGTCGTAACCAAGTTGCTTGCCCTGCTGGACTCTGTCACGGCAGAAGAAATGAAAAATCAACTTCGATATATCTAATCCCTAATTCCTAATTACCAATTCCCCTCCTCCCATGACCAAACCCTCCTCCTTTCAAGAAATCATCCTCAAACTTCAAGACTTCTGGGCATCGCACGGATGCCTGATCACACAGCCTTACTACACCCAGATCGGCGCAGGGACGATGAACCCTGCCACCTTCCTGCGCGTGCTTGGACCCGAACCGTGGAACGTGGCGTACGTCGAACCGTCTGTCCGCCCCGATGACGGGCGTTACGGTGAGAATCCCAACCGCTTCCAACTCCACACCCAGTATCAGGTCATCCTCAAGCCCGACCCTGCGTCTCGACTAGGCTCGACGGCCACTCGACCAGGCTCGACGACCGCGCAGGAACTCTACCTCGAGTCGCTCAAAGCCCTCGGCATCGACCCGCGCCAGCACGACATCCGCTTTGTGGAGGACAACTGGGAACAGCCCGCCATCTCCGCGTGGGGACTCGGCTGGGAGGTCTGGCTCGACGGGCAGGAGATCACGCAGTTCACCTACTTCCAGCAGATGGGCGGCGTGGCGCTCGACCCCGTCTCGGTGGAGATCACCTACGGTCTCGAACGTATCCTCATCGCGCTCAACAACGCCAAAGCCATCTGGGATGAAGAATGGGGCGCGGGAGTCAACTACGGTGAGATTCGTCATCAGGAGGAATTCGAGCACACGAAATATTATTTCGAAGTTGCCGACGTGGAACGCGTCCGCGCGATGTACGACCTCTTCTCCGCCGAAGCCGACGCCTGTCTCGCGCAGGGGCTGATCGTCCCCGCACACGACTACGTCCTCAAGTGCTCGCACTCCTTCAACATCCTCGACACCCGCGGCGCGATCAGCGTTGCCGAACGTCAAGCCTTCTTCCGCCGCATCCGTGAACTGGCTCGCGGCGTGGCGGTCAGTTATGGAGAGCAGCGCAAATCTTTGGAATATCCGCTTCTTAAGAAAGAAGTAAAAAGTAAGAAGGATGAAGCGAAAGCCACTCTTCCTTCTCACTTATCAACTTCTCCCTTCTTACTGGAAATTGGCGTCGAAGAACTTCCCGCTTCTGATGTGGACACTGCCAACTCGTACCTCGTAACTCGTATCCCGACTCTTTTGGATGAACTGCGACTCGACCACAAGGACGTCCGCGTCTTCACCACCCCGAGGCGGATCGTCGTTTCCGTCGATCCTCTTGCCCCGAATCAGCCTGACCGCGAAGACCTGGTCAAAGGTCCGCCCGCTGATAAGGCTTTGGACAAAGACGGCAAGCCAACCCAAGCCGCGATGGGCTTTGCCAAAAAGAACGGCATCGACCCGTCTGCTCTGGAAGTCCGCGAAGAAGGCGGAGGCAAGTATGTCTTTGCTGTCGTCAAGCAGAAGGGACGCCCGACTCCCGAAGTCCTCGCCGAGGCTTTGCCCAAACTGGTCGAGAGCATCAAGTTCGAGAAATCCATGCGCTGGAACGATTCTGGCGTGGCTTTCTCGCGCCCGATCCGCTGGTACGTTGCCCTGCTCGGTGACATGGTCATCCCGTTCGAGTATGCGGGTGTTGCAAGCGGCAACGTCTCACGCGGACTTCGCCCCTACGACTCACCCGAAATCAAAATCCCTTCGGCTGATAAGTACTTTGATGTCATTCGTGAAGCAGGCATTTTGCTTGACAAAGAAGAGCGCAAATCTGTTATCGTGGAACAGGTCAAGCAGGCGGCGGCGCTGATTGGCGGCGAAGCCATCATCGAAGAAGGTCTGCTGAGCGAAGTGGCGAATCTTGTCGAAAAGCCCACCGCCGTCATGGGCGGATTCAACGAAGAATTCCTTTCATTACCTAAAGATGTCCTTATCTCGGTAATGAAAAAGCACCAGAGATACTTCCCTGTTCAAAAAGTGTCGAGGGTATCAGAAGTGTCAAACGTGTCACCCGACACCTCGACACCTCGACACGCCGACACCGCTCTTTTGCCGCATTTCATCGCCATCCGCAACGGTGACGACCTCGGCATAGACACCGTCCGCGAAGGCAATGAGCATGTCTTGGGTGCGCGCTTTGCCGACGCCAACTTCTTCGTCCGCGAAGACCTCAAACTCAAGTTCGAAGAATACCGCCCCAAACTATCCGCGCTGACCTTCCACACCAAACTCGGTTCCATGCTCGACAAGTCCGACCGCATGTTGAAACTTGGCGCGGAATTGGGCGCGATGCTTGGCTTCAAGGAAGTGACGGAAATCAAGCACCTGGGACGCGCAGTCTATCTTTCCAAAGCCGACCTTGCAACCCAGATGGTGACGGAGATGACTTCCCTGCAAGGCATCATCGGCGGCGAATACGCTTTGCGAAGCGGCGAATCAGCCGAAGTGGCGGGTGCGATTTCGGAACAGTATCAAGCCGTCCCGAAGTCGAAGATCGGGCTGGCGCTCGCCTTGTCTGACCGCCTCGACTCTCTCGTCGGCATGTTCGCGGCGGGACTGGCTCCCACGGGCGCGAAAGACCCCTTCGGCTTGCGCCGCGCCGCGATTGGCATTGTCCAGCCGCTCATTGTGCATGACGTCAACTTTGACCTTGCCACCGCAGTGAAACTCTCTGCGAAGACCCAGCCGATCCCCGTCAGCGAGGAAGCGCAGAAGCAGATTTTGGAATTCCTTGCGGGACGTTTGAAGGTGGTCCTCGGCGACATGGGATTCAAACACGATGTTGTGGAAGCCGTGCTTGCAGCACAATCGAACAACCCCGCGGGAACGGTTCGGGCGGTGAAGCAACTTTCGGCGTGGGTGGTGCGCGAGGATTGGACGCCCATTTTGGACGGCTTTGCCCGCTGTGTGCGTATCCTAAGATCGCAGACCGGGGACGGAGGACCGGGAACCATTGATGAAAGCAGGCTTGTGGAAGACGCAGAGAAGGCTCTGTATCGGGCTGTGAGTGTTGCGCCTGCATCGCTTGCCGATGTCAACGAGTTCCTCACGACGGTTGCTGTGCTCATTCCCGCCATCACCGCCTTCTTCGACAAGGTCATGGTCATGGCGGAGGATGAAAAGGTCAGGCAAAATCGTCTGGCGTTGGTGGCGCAGGTGGCGGGCATGTCCAAAGGCTTTGCTGACCTGAGCAAACTCGAAGGATTTTAGGGGAAAACGAACGACGGAGGACGAAAGACCGAGGACCGAGGCAGAGGCGCTTCGGTCCTTTTTTATCGTCTATAATTGTTACTGTCTTTTCGTTGCTAAAACCAACTCGCAAGGTTGGCGAATCAAAATCGTTTTACAATACAGACGAGATTTAGCTTTTGTCCACCGTCCACTGTCCTTGGTCCTTACCCCATGTCCACAATTGATGAAATCAAGTCCAAGATAGATATTGTTGACCTCGTTTCCGAAGCGGGCGTGAAGTTGCGCCATGCTGGAAGGAATTACACGGGGTTCTGTCCCTTCCACGATAACAAGCACACGCCTGCCTTCGTGGTCTGGCCCGAGTCGGGGACGTGGCGCTGTTTTGGCGCGTGTAACGAGGGCGGCGACATCTTCAAGTTTGTGATGAAGCGCGAAGGGATTCCCTTCAAAGAAGCGTTGGAAAAACTTGCTAACCGCGCGGGGGTCAAACTCGAATCTTTTGTGGCGGAAAAGCCCGAAATCAAGGAAGTCAACGAGCATTTGCGGGAACTGCTCGAAGCGGCAATCATTTATTATCGGACGCATTTGTTCAACAACAAGGATGTGCTGGCGTACCTGCGCGAAAAACGCAAACTGACCGATGCCACCATCGAAACTTTCGGCTTGGGCTACGCTCCGCATGGGTACGACAACCTGCTGAAACATTTTTTGTCCAAGGGGTATTCACAGCACGATTTGATTGATGCGGGGATGCTGACTGTGCGGGAGGGGCAGGGAGACAAGTACACAGGTACACAGGACGACACCCCGGCACCTCGACACTCCGACACCCGTACCTACGACCGCTTCCGCAACCGAATCATGATTCCCATCCGCGACGAGAACGGGAAGATGGCAGGTTTCGGCGCGCGGATTGTGGACCCGAACGACGTCCCCAAGTTTTTGAACTCGCCCGAAACGCCGGTCTTCAGCAAGGGGCGCATTTTGTACGGACTCGACCGCGCCCGCAAGCCCATCCGCGCCGCTGACCAGGCGGTGATTGTGGAAGGCTACCTCGATGTGATTGCCCTGCACCAGGCGGGCTACGAGAACGTTGTCTCGCCGATGGGCACGGCGTTGACCGAAGACCAGTTGCGGCTGTTGAAGCGTTCCACGCGGCGGATTGTGCTGGCGCTCGACCCCGATTTGGCAGGGCAGAAAGCCGTCTTGCGCGGGCTGGATGCGGCGCGTTCGGCGATGGACAGGGAAGGCGAGTTGGGATTCGATGCGCGGGGATTGCTCCGCAACGAGGCGCGGCTGCAGGCGGATTTGCGTGTAGCCTCCATGCCCGACGATCTCGACCCCGATGAGATTGTGGCGCGTGACCGTGACGAGTGGCAGCGGCTCATCGAAAAAGCCAAGCCGATTGTGACGCATGTGATGGATACGCTGGCGGCGGGTCAAAACTTGAACGACGCCAAAGTGAAGAATCAAATCGCGGCGCAGGTGCTTCCGCTCATCGAGGATTTGCCGACGCCCATCGAGCGCGACACCTACCGTCAGGCGCTGGCGAGAATGCTTCGGGTGGACGAAGGTTCGTTGACGGGCAACCAGCCTCAGGCTTCGCCCGCGAAGCGTAAACCGTTTGGGAGCAGGCAAAGCCCGCAGGCTCAGAAAACGCCTGTGGTGGCAGTCAATCCGACCCTTAAAATCGAATCATATTGCATTGGGGTTTTATTCCACAAGCCCGCGTTGTTGTACCGCCTCGACAGGAAGTTGCAGGAATTTGGCTTGATGCCATTGGCGGCGGAGGATTTCGAGTATACTGACCATCAGTTGATTTTCGATGTGATTCGCCGCGCCGTGGAACAGGATGAGAAGGAACACCAGCATTACCTGGCGACCCACCTGCCCGAAGTCGTGAGCGACCTCCCGAAGGAGTTGCTGGCGCAGGTGGAAAAACTCGATCCTGTGGAAGATAAACTGCTGGAGGAACTGCTTTCGCGTCTGGTGGATTTGCGCCGTGCCAATGCGATGTCGAATGTGAA
>Ga0233425_10004495_pt1 | contig 23337 bp, 23 predicted proteins | sample Watercolumn_Towu_2_FD_181712 | JGI IMG/M metagenome (GOLD analysis project Ga0233425, IMG submission 181712) | Freshwater microbial communities from Lake Towuti, South Sulawesi, Indonesia - Watercolumn_Towuti2014_140_MG | ecosystem: Environmental > Aquatic > Freshwater > Lake | place... | reverse complement strand
CGCGCGCGACGCGCTCACGCCACGCCCCCCGCGTGCGGCGTCGCGTCGTGGAACTCCTTGCGGGCCCCGCGCAGCGACCCGTCGGTCAGCCACCGCTCCAGCACCTCCGCGATGCGCGCCGCCGCACCGCCACCCCCGTCGTAGGGCGACGGCCACGCGTCGCGCCGCGGCTCGGCGAGTGCCGCACGGATCGCGTCGGCGATGGCCCCACGTTCGCACGCCGCCTCCCGCACGCTCGCGGCCCGCAGGCGCCCGTCCTGGCGCGGTCCCACGTTGACGCTGGGCGTGCCGAGCACGGGCGCCTCGATGATGCCGCTCGAGGAGTTGCCGACCACCACGTCGGCGAGGCGCACGAGCGCGGTGTAGCGCGCTCGTCCGAGCGACGCGTGCAATGCGCGGCGCGCGGGCGCCGCGGCCACCCACGCGCGCAACGCCTCGCCCACCTCGCGACCCGCGGGGTCGGCATTGGTGCCGGTGCACACGGTGGTGGTGCCGGGGTGCCACGCCTCCAGCGTCTCGAGCGCCGCGAGCACCTCGGCGATCTCGCGCGACGGCGGGCCGTGCCCGAGCGTCGTCGGGTGGTGCGTGAGGCACACGAGCGGCGTACCGAGCGGGATCCCCACCTCGGCGGCGAGCCGTTCACGCGACACGGCGGGGGTCGCACGCGCGAGGTCCACCCCGAGCGCCCCGGTCACGACCACGCGCTCGGGCGCCTCGCCCATCGCCACGACGCGCCGGGCGTACTCGGGTGCGGCCACGAAGTGCAGGTGCGACATCTTCGTCACGGCGTGACGGATCGCGTCGTCGAACGCACCCGCGGTGAGCTCGCCTCCGTGCAGGTGCGCCACGGGGATGCGCAGCACGAGCGCGGCCTGCGCGGCCGCGAGCACCTCCCAGCGATCCCCGAGCACGACGAGCACGTCGGGTTCGAGTAGTGCGAGTGCCTCGGCGAGTCGCGTCACGGCGCCACCCAGTGCGCGGGCCACGCCGAGCCGCGAGTCGTCGTCGAGGTCCAGGTCCACGCGGGCATCGATCCTGCGGCCGTCGGCGAGGATCTCGCGCTCGGTGAGCCCGTGGCGCACCGAGAGGTGCGTGCCGGTCACGAGGAGCCGCACCTCGAGCGCGGGCCGGCGGGCGAGCTCGTCCAGCACCGGGGCGAGCAGCCCGTACTCGGCGCGCGAGCCGGTCAGGACGCAGACGCGATGTCGCGTGCCGCTCACGCGCGACCCCCCGCCCGCCCGCTCACGCGGCGCTCCCGCGCACGGGCCCGGGTGCGCCACCGAGTCGCGCGCTGCTCGGCACGTTGAAGAGGCTCGCGTGGAGCCGCGTCGCCACGTCCAGCGCCGCGCGCGGCGCCGTCTCGTACATCGGCAGGGTGTGCAGCGGTTGCCACGCGGGTCGGCACAGGTAGCCCGCCGCGTGCGCGGCGGCGAGCACCGCGTCGCGCGTGGCGCCCGCGTCCGCCGCGTCGAGGCGCAGCGCCACCAGCCAGCGGTTGGAGGTCGTGCCGGCGAGCGGCGCCACCACCTCGCAGCCCGTCAACGCCGCTGCGGCGCGTTCGTAGCGCGCGGCGAGCGCCCGCTTGCGCGAGAGCATGTCGTCGAGCCGGTCCATCTGCGCCACCCCGAGCGCCGCGTTGAGGTTCGGCATGCGGTGGTTCCACGCCACCTCGTCATGCACGTACTCCCACGCGTGCGGCCGCTTGGCGGTGGTCGCGAGGTGGCGCACCCGCGCGGCGAGCGCCTCGTCGTCGGTGAGCACCGCGCCCCCACCCCCCGTGGTGACCGTCTTGTTGCCGTTGAACGACAGCGTGCCGAGCAGCCCGAAGGTGCCGGTGTGGCGCGCCGATCCCCCCGCGCCCACGGTCGTGCCGAGCGACTCGGCCGCGTCCTCCACCACGGGCAGTCCCCACTCCCGTGCCACCTCGCAGAGCTCGGCGATCCGCGAGGCGTGGCCGAAGGTGTGCATCGGCACGAGCGCCGCGATGCGTCGGCCGGTCGCGGCGTGCTCGCAGCGCGCCGATGCACCCGGGCCCGCGCGGCGCGCCACCCGCGCGAGGTGGCGGCGCAGGGCGTCGGGGTCGATGCCGAGGCTGTCGGCGTCGGCGTCCACGAAGTGCGGCGTCGCACCGCAGTGCGCCACCGCATTGGCCGTCGCCACGAAGGACAGCGTCGGCACCAGCACCTCGTCGCCGGGACGCACGCCCGCCGCATGGAGCGCGAGTTGCAACGCCGCGGTGCCGCTCCCCACCGCCACCGCGTGGGCCGCTCCCGTCACCCGCGCGAGGCGGCGCTCGAGCGCGCCGATGCAGTCGCCCACCGACGACACCGACCCCGAGGCGAGGCATGCATCCACCACGCGGCGTTCGTGGTCCGTGATCTCGGGCTCGTGGAGCGGGATCGGGCCCCGAGTGGGCGCGCCCAGCACCTCGCGCAGCATCCCGACGACGTCGTCGGCGATGCGGGAGGCCGAGTTCGTGCGGGCCGCGCTCAGATGTTGTAGCGCTCCGCCTTGTAGCGCGCGAGGTTGCGCGCGTCGGTGAACCATGCGACGGTGCGCTCGAGGCCCGTGCGGAAGCCCTCCCGACCCGCCAGGCTCGCCCGCCAGCCCAACTCCGCGCGCGCCTTGTCCACCGCGGCATGCAGCCGCTCCACCTCCGAGGTGGCCGGGCGCATCCGCGCGTCGTCGTGCTCGAGCACGAGGCGGGTGCCCATCACCTCGGCGATGAGCGCCGCGGTGTCGCCCACCGAGATCTCGAAGCCGCTCCCGAGGTTGGTCGTCGTGCCCACGATGGCGTCCGACTCGGCCGCCGCCACGAAACCCGCCGCGGTGTCGGTGACGTAGGTGAAGTCGCGCGTGGGCGTGGTCGCCCCCAGCCGCACCGGGCGCCCGGTCGCGATCTGCGTGATGATGGTGGGGATCACGGCCCGCGCGGACTGCCGCGGGCCGTACGCGTTGAACGGACGCAGCACGCCCACGGGCGTGCCGAATGCCGCGTGGAATGCGAGCGCCATCTGGTCGGCTCCCACCTTCGAGGCGGCGTAGGGCGACTGCGGGTGCAGCGGGTGGTCCTCGTCGATCGGCACCCGGCGCGCCGTGCCGTACACCTCGCTCGTGGAGGTGTGCACCACGCGCCGCGTGCCGTGTCGTCGCGCCGCTTGCAGCACGTTGAGCGTGCCCTTCACGTTCACGTCCACGTAGGTGTCGGGTGAGTGGTACGAGTACGGGATCGCGACGAGGGCCGCGAGGTGCAGCACGACGTCGCACCCCGCCACGGCGAGATCCACCCCGTGCGGGTCGCGCACGTCCCCCGCACACACGTCCAGGTCGCGGCGCGTGGCGGCATCCAGCTCGTCCAGCCAGCCCCAGGAGTTGAACGAGTTGTACAGCACGAACGCGCGCACGTCGTGGCCGCGGGCCAGCAGCGCCTCCACCACGTGGGAGCCGATGAAGCCGTCGGCTCCCGTGACGAGCACCTTCACGGCGTGCGCCCCGACCTCAGCGCGCGCCCACGGCTGCGAGGGCGGCGGCGACGCGCGTGATCGCGATCGCCACGCCCAGCCCGAGTGCGAGGCCCGCCCCGACCGCCACGCTGCCCAACAGGCCGACGGCGAGTGCGGCGTCCCGCGGCGAGCGCCACGGGGCCTCGAGCACCTGCGTGCGCGACGCGTCCACGCGCACGTCCGCGATCGCGGTGCGTCGCGCGTGCGCACGAGGCCGGGCGCGGCGCGCACCGACGACCCAGAGCGCCCCGAGGCTCAGCACGATCACCGCGGAGGCGCGAATCGTAACATCGGACACGGTGAGCGACGTCGACACGAGTGCATCCAGCGTACCGTCGCCGCCCGTGCCGACGCCCGCGTTGCGCACGCGCGTCGTGGAGTTGCCGCCGCGCACGCGACACCTGTGGTGGGCGCTGCCGCTGCTCACGCTCGTGTGGCTCTCGTCGCTCACGATCCTCGTCGCGGCGTTCGTGCGACTCGACCTGTGGGAGATCGCGCCCGGGGGCGCCGAGCAGGTGCTGCCGCGACTCGAGTACGACGCCGAGGCACTCGCCATGGTCACCCGCCACGAGGCCCGCGAGCCCGTGCTGTTCGTGACCGCGTTGGGCAACCGCCTCAGCGCGCTGGACGCCTTTGCGGCGGCACTCGACCCCGACGTGGAGGTGCAGGACTACGAGGAGCGTTTCGGCGACTCCACGCCGGAGTCGCAGCGCCGCAGCAACTTCACCGCGATGGTCTCGGCCAAGCAGATCGCCGAGTACGTCGCGCTCGCGCGCCTCGGCTACGAGGTTTCGCTCGAGTACGGCGAGCTCGTCGTGGACCGCCCCGTCTGTCTCGAGGCTCCGACCGAGCTCCAGGCCTGCACGCAGTTGCAGCCCGGCGACGCGGTCACGGCGATCGACGGCGAGGAGATCACCTCGTTGGATCGGCTGCTCGAGATCTTCGCCGACCGCGGCTACGCCCCGGGTGACGTGGTGACGCTCTCGGTGGTGCGCCACACCACCACCGACGCAGTCGACGTGCGCGTGGAGCTCATCGAGAGCCCCGACGAGCCGGGTCGCACGATCATCGGGGTGTTCCCGGCGGACACCCGGCGGGTGAGCCTGCCCTTCGAGGTGGACATCGACACCGATCGCATCGGGGGACCGTCGGCGGGTCTGGCCTTCACCCTCGCCCTGTTGGACGACCTCTCGGCGGGCGAGCTCACCGGCGGCGTGCGCGTCGCCGCGACGGGCACCATCGACGGCGACGGCTCCGTGGGTGCGATCGGGGCGTTGCGACAGAAGGCGGTGGCGGTGCGAAACGCGGGTGCCACCGTGTTCCTCGTGCCCGCGGCGCAGTCGCAGGACGACCTCGCCGCCGCCCGCGCCGCCGCGGGGCCGCGCGTGCGCGTCGAGCCGGTCGCCACGCTCGACGAGGCGCTCGCGATCCTCGCGGATCTCGGCGGCGATCCACTCCCTCAGGACGCCATCGATCTCTGACGCGCGCGTCGGGCGCGCGTACTGTGGTGTCGTGCCCGATCCGTCCGAGCGATCAGACGCGCTCGCGGCGGGTGGCCTCGCCGACGCCGAGTTTCGCGTCGTGCGCAAGGGCTACGAGCCGGCCGAGGTGCGCGAGTACCTCAGGCTGGTGGCGGCCGAGACGGCGCGCCTGCGCGAACGCGAGGCCTTCCTCGAGCGGGAACTCGAGTCGGTGCGCACCCGCGGGCTCTCCGACCCCGGCGTGCTGGACGAGGCCACCGTGGTGCGCCTCGTCGGCGAGGAGGTGGCGCGCGTGCTCGTGGCGGCCCGCGAGGCCGCCCAGCAGATGCGCGCGCGTGCGGCCGACTCGGCGGACCGCGTCATGCGCGAGGCGTCCCACGAGGCGACACGCGTGCGCCAGGACCTGGAGGTCGAGTTGTCGCGCCGCCGCGGCGAGGCGGGCGGCGACGGCGAGGCCGAGGTGGAGCTGGCCAAGGCCCAGGGACGCGAGATCGTGCGGGAGGCACGGGCGTACCGCGAGCGGCTCTTCACCGAGCTCGCCGAGCGGCGCGAACTCGTGCGCCGACAGATCGAGCAGCTCATCCGCGACCGGGACCGACTGATGGGCGCCTTCGAGCGGGCGCGGCTCGCCGCCAACGACGTGGTGGGCGACCTCGGCGAGTTCGACGACGCCACCTTCGGCGCCGACACGACGCGCCGACGCGAACCTTCCCCCGCGTCGGCTCATCCCGAGAACGTCGTGCCGTTCGACCGCGAGCAGTTCGAGGAGGACGAGCCACCCGTGGCACCGTCCGTGACCGAGGTGCCGACGGCGCCCGTCGCGGCGGCGACGCCGACGGTGGATGTGCCTGTTGCGCCGACGGTGGATGCGCCGGCGCCGCCGACCGTGGATGCGCCGGCACCGCCGACGGAGCTCCCGGCTCGCCGCCGAGGATCGGGCGGCGGCGACGGTGGAGGGAGCGGCGAGCCTCCGCAATTCCCCGACCTCGGGGCGCCGTCGCGCTCCAACGTGATCCCGTTGTTCGGCGACGACGCGCGCCGCATGCACCCCTCGCATGCCCCCGCCGAGTCGCGGCGCAGCGCCGTGAACGACCTGTTCAAGAAGTTGCGCGAGGGTGGCCCGGCCTCGGTGGTCGCGACGCGTCCCGCCGCACGCCGCCGCGGCCCCGCTCCCGCGGCGCCGCGGGTGGTGGAGCCCGCCACCGCGGATCCCTCCGTGTTCGCCGCGCGCGAGACGGCGATCGCCCCCTTCGTCGCCGCGCTCTCCCGCGCCGCGAAGCGCACGCTCGTGGACGAGGAGAGCGCGCTGCTCGCGGCCGTGCAGGCCACGCGTGGTGCGCCGGACGTCGCGGCGTCGTTGCCGGTCCTTGAGGTCCAGGTGCAGGCCTACGTCGAGGCCGTCCGTGAGCCCGCCGTGGATTCGGCGCTCGCGGGTGCGATCGCGTTCTCGAGCGGACTGCGTGCCGACGTGCGCGCCAAGGTGGCCGCGTCCGAGGTGATCCGCGTCGTGTCGCGGCGCGTCGAGCAGGACGTGGTGCAACCGATCCGCGAGCAGCTCGTGACCGCCGCACGGGCCGCCGGTGAGGACGCCGCCCGCTTCGCGGTGGACCTGCGCGACGTCTACCGCGAGTGGAAGGTGCGTCGCATGGAGCTCGTCGCCGCGGACCTGGCGCGGCTCGCGTACGCACGCGGTGCATTCCTCGCGCTGCCCGCGGGCACCCGCGTGTGCTGGGTCGCCGACCCCGACGGGCCCGAGTGCGCGGAGGCGCTCGACAACTCGCTCGCGGGTTCGCAGCGCGTCGGGGAGTGTTTCCCGACGGGTGACGAACATCCCACGGCCCACGCCGGCTGCCGCTGCATGGTGATCCCCACCCCGCACTAATCTCGCGCGCACATGCGTCCCCCCTCGGACCTGCCCCGAGTTCCGCGCTCCCCGGGCGGCGGTTTCCGCCCGCGCGCGTCGCGCCGTGGCCGGCTGATCGGCGCCGGCCTGCTCGCCGCGATCGTCGCGGTGTTCGTCTCGGCGCGCAGCGTGTCCAACTTCTACGTGGACCTGCTGTGGTTCGACGTTCTGGGGCGCACCGACGTGTTCTGGGGCGTGCTGGGCGCCAAGGTGCTCATGGCGGGTGGCTTCACGGCGGTGGCCGCGGCCATCCTCTGGGTCAATCTCTGGGTGGTCGACCGCGCGGCGCCCGCCGTCGCGCGCTCCGCCGGCCCGGAGCGGACCACCCTCGGCGCCTACCGGGCGCTCGTGGCACGCCGTGCGTGGCTCGTGCGGCTCGTGATCTCCCTCGTGATCGGCGCGATGATCGGGCTCCCGGCCTCGGGGCAGTGGGCCGACTGGCTGCGCTTTCGCGGCGCGGCCGAGGTGGGCGTGAGCGACCCGCTGTTCGGGCGGGACGTCGGCTTCTACATGTTCCGGCTGCCGTTCCTGCAGTTCGTGGCGGGATGGTGCTTCGCCACGCTCGTGCTCGTCGGCCTCGTGGTCGCCGGCTTCCACTACCTCGCGGGCGGCATCCGGGCCCGGGTGCAGGGCCAGCGCGTGACGCCGACTGCCAAGGCGCACCTCTCGGTGATCTTCGCGCTCGTGTCCGTGGCCCGCGCCGGCGGCTACTGGCTGGAGCGCTTCGACCTCACGCGTTCCACCCGCGGCGTCGTGCAGGGCGCCACCTTCACCGACGTGAACGCCCAGTTGCCCGCCACCAACCTGATGATCCTCGTGTCGCTCGCCGTAGCCGTGCTGTTCCTCGCCAACGTGCGTCAGCGCGGCTGGCGCCTCCCCGTGCTCGCCACCGTGCTGTGGATCCTGCTCACGTCCGTCGCCGGCACCATCTACCCCGCGCTCGTCCAACGCTTCTCGGTGCAGCCCAACGTGAGCACCAAGGAGCTGCCCTACATCGCGCGCAACATCGAGGCCACGCGCGCCGCGATGGGCCTTGACGCGATCGTGCGCACGCCCGTGGACTTCGCCGACCTGGACGCCGCCGACGTCGCGTCGGACCCCGCGCCGCTGGCCGACGTGCGCCAGCTGGACCCCATCCAGATGCGCGACCGCTTCGCACTCGACGAGGGCCGCGCGTCGTACTTCGCGATCCGCGACCTCGACGTGGACCGCTACGAGATCGACGGGCGCGAGCAGCAGGTGCTGCTCGCCGCGCGCGAGCTCAACACCGCCGGTATCCCCAACAGCACCTGGGTGTCCCGACACCTCCTCTATACGCACGGGTGCGGCATCGTCGCGGCGCCGGCCAGCCGCGTCACGAGCGACGGCCGTCCCGTCTACGTGGACCTCGGCGTGGAGCGCCCCGAGTTGTACTTCGGCGAGGGCATCGACGCCTACGCGATCGTCAAGTCGCTGCAGGACGAGCAGCCGTGCGACGCCTCGCGCGACGGCGAGCTGCAGGGCGAGGCCGGCGTGCGGCTGTCGTCCGTCGTGCGGCGGGCCGCGTACGCCCTGCACCTCAACGAACTCAACCTGCTGGTCTCGGGCCTCGTGACGTCCGACTCCGAGGTGCTCCTCGTGCGCAACGTGCGCGAGCGCGCGGAGAAGGCGGTGCCGTTCCTGCGCTTCGACGGCGACCCGTACCCGGTGGTGGTGGACGGCCGCGTCACCTGGCTGCTGGACGCCTTCACCACGAGCGACCGCTACCCCTACGCACAGCGGGCCAACAACAGCCAACTCTCTGCCGCCACGGGTCTCGCACTCGACTTCAACTACGTGCGCAACAGCGTGAAGGTCGCCGTGGACGCCTACGACGGCTCGGTCACGCTCTACGCCGTGGACGACACCGACCCCGTGCTCGCCACCTGGCGCTCCGTGTTCCCGCGGCTCTTCACGCCAGTCTCCGAGGCGCCGCCCGCGCTCGTCGCGCACTTCCGCTATCCCGAGGACCTCTTCCGCGTGCAGACCAACATCTACGGCCGATACCAGTTCGACGACGCCACGCTGTTCTTCAACCGCGACGCCGCCTGGAGCGTCGCACAGGCCCCCGCGATCGAGCCCGAAGGTGCGGCGGCGGTGCTCGCACCGGTGGATCCGCTCACGGCCGACTCGCTCAACCAGGGCGAGGTGCGCGAGGCGAGCGTCGTGCGCTTCGAGCCGTACTTCACGATGTTCCACTCGCCCGGGGACGCGTCGTCCGAGGGCACCTTCTCGATGCTGCGACCCTTCGTGCCCTTCTCGGCCGACGACGCGCGCAAGGAACTGCGTGCCTTCGCCGTCGTGTCGAGCGACCCCGACTCCTACGGTCGCATCACCATCTTCGAGATGGCCGACCCGCTGCCCGAGGGTCCGGCCACGGTGGCCGCCGAGCTGGGCAGCAACGCGGCGATCGCCCAGCAGATCACGCTGCTCGACCAACGCGGCTCGCGCGTGATCTTCGGGGACCTCCAGATCGTCCCGATCGCCCGGGGCTTCGTCTACGTCCGTCCGCTCTTCGTGCGCCCCGACGACCCGACCGCGCGGCAGGTGTTCGTGCGCAAGATGCTCGCCGCCTACGCCGACCGATTGGTGATGGCCGACGACCTGGACTCGGCGATCGCGGCGCTCTTCCGCGCCGGCGGGACGCCCGCCGCGACGACAGGTTCGACGGGCTCGGGCGCGACGACCGGCTCGACCGGCGGTGACGCGACGGGCGGCGCGAGCGACGCGACGACGATCATGGGCACGCCCGCCGAACTGCTGGCCCGCGCCGAGGCGCTCTTCGCCGAGGCCGACGCCGCCCTCGCCACGACCCCGCCCGACTTCGCGCTGTACCAGCGCCGCCTGTCGGAGGCCCGCGAGCTCGTGCGCCGCGCGACCGAACTGCTCGGCGGCTGACGCACCGCGCGACGGCGTCGCTCGGCGGGTCGCCGGGCGCGTCAGCGCGCGAGCCGGCGAATCTCCTCGGCGAGCTCCGCCAGGTCCTGGCGGAAGGCGATCTCGTAGCGGGCCTGCTCGTTGGCCATCCGCACCTGTCCGGCCCGCAGCCCCTCCACGATCTCGGCCCCCGGGCCCTCGCCCGTGGAGGCCGTGGTCGCGAGGCGCTCGATGTCGCCGCCCAGTTCGTGGATCTGCCGGCCCAGTTCGTTCGTCATCGCCGTGAGCCGCACGTCGATCGCACCCACGCGCTCGTCCAGACCCACCGTGCGCGCGGCCATCTCGCCGAGCGCCTCCGTGCGTCGGGTCAGCTCGTCGCGCAGCGCCGTCACCTCGGCACGCAACGCATCGAGGTCCGCGCGGCTCGCCTTCGGGCGGCGTCGAAAGACGGGCATCGCGCCTGCGATTGTGTCACGCGGCTGGTAGCCTCGTGGGCGCGCCGCGGGGTAGAGCAGTCCGGTAGCTCGTCAGGCTCATAACCTGAAGGTCGCGGGTTCAAATCCCGCCCCCGCCACCAAGTGTCCTCGCCGTCGCCGCACGCGTCACGCACGGCACGGACCGCCTCCCTCGTTGCACGGATGCGCACCGACCTCGCCGAGGGGCGGGCCGTCGTCGGCAGTTGGATGCAGCTCGCCGACTCCGACCTTGCCGAGATCCTCGGCGCGTCGGGATACCGCTGGGTGGGCCTCGACATGGAGCACGGCACGATCGGCGAGGCGGCCCTGCCCGACCTCTGCCGCGCGCTCGCGCTCGGCGGCACCCTGCCGCTCGCCCGCGTCGCCACCCCGCAGGCGATCCACTGCCGCCGCGCCCTCGACCTCGGGGCCGCGGGCGTGATCATCCCGATGATCTCGAGCGCCGCGCAACTCGCGGAGCTCCTCGCCGCCTGCTCGTGGCCGCCCGCGGGTCGTCGGGGCGTGGGCTTCGCGCGCGCCAACGCCTGGGGCGCCGACTTCGACGACTATGCATCGGCCGCGCAGCACACCTTCGTCGTGGCCCAGATCGAGCACGCCGACGCGGTGGCGGCGATCGACGAGATCGCCGCCGTGCCCGGATTGGACGCCGTGATGGTGGGCCCCTACGACCTCTCGGCTTCGCTCGGCGCGACGGGCCGCTTCGACGACCCCGCGTTCGTCGCGGCGGTGGACCGCATCCGCGCCGCGGCCGCGCGCGCCAATGTGGCCGCGGGCATCCACGTGGTGGAGCCCGACCCCGCCGCGCTGCGCGCGCGCATCGCCGAGGGCTGGACCTTCGTGGCCTACGGCGTCGACACCGTGTTCGTGCGCCGCGGCGCGGCGGCGCCGAGGATTTGAGCCGACCGTGACGATCCGCGTCGGGATCGCCGGGTACGGCGTCGTGGGCAAGCGCCGCGGCGACTGCCTCGAGCGCCATCCCGACACCACGCTCGTCGCCGTCTGCGACCGCACCTTCGAGGGCGAGGGCACCCTCCCGTCGGGCGTGCGCCACTACCGCAGCTACGAGCGCCTGCTCGCGGAGCCGCTGGATGCGCTCATCGTGTGCATGAGCAACGACATGGCCGCCGAGGTCACCTGCGCCGCGCTCGCCCGCGGCCTGCACGTGCTGTGCGAGAAGCCGCCGGGTCGCGACCTGGCCGACATGCAGACGGTGCTGGCCGCCGAGCGCGCCCACCCGGGTCGCGTGCTGATGTACGGCTTCAACCACCGCTACCACGACTCGGTCCGCGACGCGCTCGAGATCGTGCGCAGCGGCCGCTTCGGCGACATCATCCACATGCGCGGCGTGTACGGCAAGGCCAAGCTCATCACCTTCAACCAGGCCGACTGGCGCGCCAAGCGCGAGGTGGCCGGCGGCGGCGTGCTGCTGGACCAGGGCATCCACATGGTGGACCTGATGCGCCTGTTCGCCGGCGACTTCAGCGAGGTGCACTCCTTCCTCTCCAACTCGCACTGGGGCTACAACGTGGAGGACAACGCCTACGCGCTCATGCGCACCCCCGACGGCGTGGTCGCGATGCTCAACTCCTCGGCCACCGCCTGGCGCCACCAGTTCCACCTGGACATCAACCTGCGCCGCGGCTCGGTGATCCTGCGCGGCATCCTGAGCGGCTCCAAGAGCTACGGCCAGGAGTCCATGACGGTCGTCGTCGCCGACCCCGACCGCGACAACGGCGACCCCCGCGAGGAGACCACGACCTACAACCAGGACCCCTCCTGGGACGCCGAGGTGGCCGAGTTCGCCGCGGCGATCCTCTCGGGTCGTGCCCCGCAACACGGGGGTTCCGCCGACGCGCTCGCCACGATGCGCCTCGTGTATCGCATCTACCACGCCGACCCGTCGTGGCGGTCGCGGTACGCGATCCCCGACCCCGACGCGCACTGACCGATCGTGGGCGTCCTGACCGACAACGACGTGGTGGGCTTCGCCCAGATCGCGCGCGAACTCGTGACCAAGGCGGGCCGCGCCTTCCTGCGCGAGACGGCCACGGCGTCGGATCGCGCCGAGGCGGCCCGCGTGGTGGACCTGCAGCACGACGGACGCGAGACCAAGCTCGCCGCCGACGCGGCGCTGGAGCGCAAGCTCGTGGACACGTTGTACGGCACGGGCATCTCCGTGTTGAGCGAGGAGTCGGGCCTGCGCGTGCGCTACGACCACCCGACGCTGCGCTGGATCGTGGACCCGCTGGACGGCTCGTACAACTGGCGACGCGGACTGCTGGAGTCCATGATCTCGGTCGCGCTCTGGGACGACCGCGAGCCCGTGCTGGGCGCGCTGTTCGGGCTCGCCACCAAGCGCGTGGCGTGGGGTGGGCCTCGGCTCGGCGCGTTCGTCGGCACCACGCCCGTGTGCGTCTCCGACGTGGCCGACGCGCGGCAGGCCACGCTCTGCACGGGCTTCCCCACGCGGTTCCCGGTCGGCGAGCGCGCCGCGCTCGACGCCTTCACCCGCGTGCTCGCGGGCTACGGCAAGGTGCGCATGGTGGGTAGCGCGGCCGCCTCGCTGCTGCACGTCGCCACCGGCCAGGCCGACGCCTACGTGGAGCACCGCATCATGCCGTGGGACGTCGCGGCGGGCCTCGCGATCCTGCAGGGCGCGGGCGGCTCGTTCGAGATGTCGTTCACGGACTTCACCGAGCCCTGCAGCGTCGTGGCCACCAACGGGCGGCTGCCGAGCGACGTGGGCGTCCTCGGGGCGCTGCTGGACGCCGCCCCGTGAGCGCGACGCGCGTGCCCACGATCCTCGACACCGGGCTCAAGGTCGTGCGCAACGTGGGGCGCTTCACCTTCGGCCCGGGCAGTGCCGCGAGCGTCGCGGGCGTCGTGGATGCGCGGCGCGCCGAGACGGGTGCCGCCGCGGTGTGGCTGCTCGACGAGTACTTCGCCCGCGACGCGGGACCCACCCGCGCACTCGGCATCGCGCCCGGCGACTTCGTGGAACACGTGGGGACCGCACACGAGCCGACCACCGACGGCATCGACGCGCTGGTGGCGCGGGTGCGCGCCGCGGGCCATGGGTCGCCCGCGACGATCGTCGGCTTCGGCGGCGGCATCACGCTGGACACGGCCAAGGCGCTCGCCAACCTGCTCACCAACGGGGGCCGCGCCGCCGACTACCAGGGCTGGGACCTCGTGCGCGTGCCCGCCGTGCACAAGGTCGGCGTGCCCACGATCTCGGGCACCGGGGCCGAGGCCACGCGCACCTGCGTCATGACCAACCCGGCCACGGGCCTCAAGTTGGGCATGAACAGCGACCACACCGTCTTCGACCACGTCGTGCTGGACCCCGACCTCTCCCGCACGGTGCCGCGCGACCAGTACTTCTTCACCGGCATGGACGCCTACATCCACTGCATCGAGGCGCTCGCGGGCTCGTACCGCAACGCCATCGGCGACGCCTACTCCCGCGAGACCGTGGCGCTGTGCCGCCGCACCTTCCTCGACGGCGACATGATGTCCGATGCGGCGCGCAGCGACCTCATGGTGGCGTCGTACCTGGGCGGGTGCGCCATCGCCACGAGCTACGTGGGGATCGTGCACCCGCTCTCGGCCGCGCTCAGCGTGGTCTTCGGCTTGCACCACTGCGTCGCCAACTGCATCGTGCTCGACGCACTCGGCGAGTGGTACCCCGACGCACACGCCGAGTTTCGCGCGATGGTGCGTCGACAGGGCGTTGCGATCCCGAAGGGCGTGTGCGCGGATCTGGACGACGCGACGCGCACCGCGCTCGTGGCCGCCACCGTGAAACACGAGAAGCCGCTCGTCAACGCGCTCGGCGAACGATTCCGCGACCGACTCACCGACGCGAAGCTGGTGTCCATCTTCGAGTCGATGTAGCCCTCGGCCGCGTCGCCGTAGGATCTGGTCCGTGCCCGGCTTCGAGCTCATCGGCGCGGAGGAACGCGCCGAGGTGGACGAGCTGTTCACCAAGGGCGGCGTGCTGTTCCGCCACTCCTTCGACGCCATCCGCCACGGCATCTACAAGGTGCGGGACTTTGAGCGGGCCTTCGCCGCGGCCATGGGCGTGCCGCACGCCCTCGCCGTCACCTCCGGCACCGCCGCGTTGCGCGTGGCCCTCGCCGTGCTGGACCTGGAGCCGGGCGACGAGGTGATCACGCAGTCCTTCACCTTCGTGGCCACGGCCGAGGCGATCATCGAGGCGGGTGCGGTGCCCGTGTGCGCCGACGTGGACGCGACGCTCAACATGGATCCGGCCGCGCTGGAGCGGCTCATCGGGCCGCGCACCCGCGCGGTGATCGCGGTGCACATGCTGGGCGTCCCCGCCCGACTCCGCGAGATCGACGCGGTCTGCCGCGCCCGCGGCGTGCCGCTCATCGAGGACGCGGCATGGGGCTGCGGTGGCGCGCTCGACGGCCGGCCGCTCGGCACGTGGGGCCGCATGGGCACCTACAGCTTCGACTACGCCAAGACGATGACGACGGGGGAGGGCGGCATGGTGGTGTTCCGCGACGCCTCCGACCACGCCGCGGCCGCCGCGTGGCACGACCACGGCCACGAGAACAATCCCGCCGTGCCGCGCTGGGAGGACACGCGGGCCTCGAGCGGCTTCAACTTCCGCATGACCGAGATGCAGGGCGCCGTCGGCCTCGCGCAGTTGCGCAAGTTGCCCGCGGTGGTGGAGCGCCAGCGGGCGAACCGCGACGCGATGTGGCGCGCCATTTCGGGCATCCGCGGGGTGGACGCGCGCGAGATGCCCGAGGGTTCCCACGACACGGCCGACGCCCTCGTGTTCTGCGTGCCCGACGCGACCGCCGCGCGCCGGTGTCGCGACTCGCTGCTCGCCGTGGGCCTGGGCACCAAGATCCTCCCCGAGGCCGTGACCTGGCACTTCGCGGGCACCTGGACCCACATGCCCGAGCTCGTCGCGCGTCACGGCGACCTCGCCTCCGCGTTCGGTGCGTCGCGGACCCGGCTGGAGCGGGCGGTCTCGCTGCCGGTCACGGTGCGCATGGAGGACTCGGTGCCGGGACGCATGGCCTCGGCCATCGGGAGCGCCCTCGCGTGAGCGGCCCGGTCGTCAGCGTCATCGTGCCGGCGTACAACGAGGAGCGCCACGTCTCGCGCTGTCTGCGCTCGCTCCTGGCCCAGACGATGCCGCGCGAGCGCTTCGAGATCGTGCTCGTGGACGACGCCAGCAGCGACCGCACGGCCCAGGTGCTGGAGTCGTTTCGCGACGAGATCGTGCTCCTGCGCCACGACGCCAACCGCGGCCTGCCCGCATCGGTCAATGCCGCCATCCGGCGCGCCCGCGCGCCCTTCCTCGTGCGGGTGGACGCCGACGACTTCGTGAATGCGCGCTTCCTCGAGCTGTTGCACGAGTTCCTCCGCGAAAACCGCCACATGGACGCGATCGCCTGCGACTACCTGTTGGTGGACGACCAGGAGGAGGTGCTCGCGCGCAAGGACTGCCTCGCCGAGCCCATCGCGTGCGGGATCATGTTTCGCATCGAGCAACTCATCGACATCGGGCTGTACGACGAGTCCTTCCTGCTCCACGAGGAGACAGAGTTGCGCGTGCGATTCGAACGCAAGTACCGCATCCACCGCCTCGAGTTGCCGCTGTACCGCTACCGCCGTCACGTCGGCAACTCCTCCAACGACACGGCCGCGATGGAGCACCATCGCCGCCGGCTCGAGGACAAGCACGGGCGGGAGGCCGGTCGGTGAGCGCGGGCTGGCCGGGCCCGACCATGCGCATCGGCGACCGCATCGTCGGCCCGTCGGGACCCGCGTACGTGATCGCCGAGATCGGCGTCAACCACGAGGGCTCGCTGGAGGTTGCCAAGCGCCTCGTCGAGTCGGCGGCGCGGGGTGGCGCCGACGCCGCGAAGTTCCAGACGTACAAGGCCGCGCTGCTGGCCTCGCGCAACTCGCCGTCGTACTGGGACACCACCAAGGAGCCCACCACCAGCCAGTACGAGCTGTTCACCAAGTACGACGGGTTCGGCCCCGACGAGTACGCCGCACTCGCCGCGCACTGCCGCAGCGTGGGCATCCACTTCATGTCCACGCCCTTCGACCTCGGGGCGGTGGAGATGCTGGAGCCCCTCGTGCCCGCGTTCAAGGTGGCGTCCGCCGACCTCACCAACGAGCCGCTCCTCGCGCGCGTCGCGCGCACGGGCAAGCCCGTGCTGCTCTCGACGGGCGCCGCCTCGCTCGAGGAGGTGGAGGACGCGCTCGCGATCCTGCGCGGCGGCGGGGCAGGCCCCGTGTGCCTGCTGCACTGCATCCTCAACTACCCGACGGCCGACGAGCACGCGCACCTCGGCATGCTCCTCGGCATGGCGCGGCGCTGGCCCGAGGTGGTGCTCGGCTCCTCCGACCACACCGTGCCGAGCGAACACATGGACTCCCTCGTGGTGGCGCGGCTCCTCGGCGCGGTGGTGCTCGAGAAGCACTTCACGCACGACACGACGCTGCCCGGCAACGACCACTACCACGCGATGGACGAGGCCGGTCTCGCGCGCTACCGGCGGCGGGAGGCGCAGATGCTGCGCCTGCTCGGCCCGACGACGCACAAGGGCTGGATCCCGAGCGAGGAGCCGGCACGGCGCAACGCGCGCCGCAGTCTCGTGCTCGTGCGCGACCTGCCCGCCGGACACCGCCTGCGCGAGGAGGACCTGGTGGCCAAGCGACCCGGGACGGGCGTGAGCCCGATGCAGTGGCGCGAGATCGTGGGCACCACGCTCGTGCGCGCGCTGCCCGAGGACCACGTCCTCACCTGGGACGACGTCCGTCGCCCGTGACCCGGGCCCGGCGCGGGGGATCGCGGCCGTGAGTCGCGTCGGCATCGTCGTGCAGGCGCGGATGGACTCCCGCCGCTTTCCCGCCAAGATGCTCGCACCCCTCGCGGGCCGGGCGCTCATCGACTGGGTGCTCGGGCGCGTCGCGCGCGCCATGCGCGCCGACCTGCGCGTGCTGGCCACCACCGCCGATCCCGCCGACGACGCCCTCGCGGCCCGGGCCGCCGCCGCGGGCTTCGCCGTGGTGCGCGGCAGCAGCGACGACGTGCTCGGGCGTTTCGTGGCGGCGCTGGACGCGCACCCCTGTGACCGGGTCGTGCGGGTCTGCGCGGACAACCCCTTCGTCGCGCCCGAGGAGATCGACCGCCTCATCGGCGCGTTCGACCCCTCGCGCCACGACTACGCGTGCAACCACCAGTCGCGCCTCGACAGTCGCTACGCGGACGGCTTCGGCGCGGAGATCCTCCCCGCCGCCGTCCTGCGCGCCGTCGCTCTTCGGGCCACGCACCCCGCGCACCGGGAGCACGTCACCTCGTTCGTGTGGGACCACGCCGCCGAGTACCGCATCCTCGCGTTGGCCGCTCCCGCGGGTCTCGCGCACCCGGAGGTGCACCTGGACGTCGACACGCCGGGCCAGCTCGCGGACCTGGAGGCCTTCGTGCGGGCCTCGGGCGTCGGGCTCGAGACGCCCGCGGTGCAGGTGCTGGAGGCCTACCGCCGCTTCGCGCGCTGACCCTGGGGCAGCATCCGCCGCCGGTTGACGCGCGACCGCAGGGGCACCACCGCGAGACGCGACGCGAGCGCCACGAGCGCGGTGAACACGAGCGCCCGGAGCCACACGGGGATGCGACCGAGCGACGACCCGAGCACCAGCGTGAGGCCGAACGCGACGGGGTAGATCCAGGCGATCTCGGCCATGAAGCGCCCGAACGCGGTGCGCTCCGGCATGGCCGAGGCCTGCAGCGCGAAGAACTCGTCGTTGCCGGCCGTCACGGTCACCCGCTCCGAGACCAGCACGTCGTCGAGGCGTGCGAGCAGGTCCTCGCGCTGCGCCGAGCGCTCCCAGCGACGCAGGTGCACCGCGTCCACGAAGCGGAACACCATGTGGTATTCGTCGGAGTCGCTGCCGGGGTGCAGCGTGGTCGCGCCGAGGCAGCCCGGGAAGGCCCGCACGGCGGCCGCCATCTCGTCCGACCACGCCGAGAACGCGGCCGAGGTGCCCGGCTTGATCCGCCGTGCCACCGTCACGGTCACCGCCCCCCTGGCGATCTGGGGCAACTTGGAGGTCTCGAAGCCGCCCGTGAGGTCGCTCATCGCGCCGCCCCGCGACCCGCCCCGCGCATCACGGGCCGGTCCGCCGCTCGCGGTAGTGCACGCGGCACAGCAGCTCGTAGCGCACCACGTCGCCGAAGAGCGGCGAGCCCGTGGCGCGCACCGTGTCGCCCACCACGACGGTCTCGCCCTCCATCACCATGCGGTCGTTCACGAGCCGCGCGTTGTTGGTGGCGCGGGCGCCGCACCAGCACCGCGCCTCGACCTGCAACTCCACGCGCTCGTCGGCGATCTCCAGCATGCGCCGCGTGCCGTCGAAGAGCCGCCCGCGGAAGTCGGTGATGAGGCCGAATGCAAACACGTCCACGTGCAACTCGTCCACCACCCGCGCGAGCTGGTCGCACTGCTCGGGGGTGACGAACTGCACCTCGTCGCAGACGATGTACTGCAGCGGCATCCGCGTCGTGGCGTACGCGAAGGGATCCAGGTCGGCCGACATCTCCACCGCGGGCGACGAGACCCCCAGTCGACTCGTGACCTGCGCGCCGTCCCGGTCCAGCTTCGTGAACAGCACACCCGACAGGCCGCGGGCCGCGAGGTTGTGGTGGATCTGGAGTGCGAGCGTGCTCTTGCCCGACCCCATCGTGCCGTAACTGAAACGCAGGGTCGCCACCGCGTGAGACGGTAGCCGCGCACCCCCCGTCGTAGCGTGGGCGTCGTGACGCCGCGCGACGCCGCCGCGCTCGCGCGGTGCATCGACCACACGCTGCTCGCGCCCGAGGCCACCCGTGCCGAGGTGCTCGCCGCGTGTCGCGACGCCGCCGCATGGGGCGTCGCCGCGGTGTGCCTCTCGCCGTCGGGCCTGCCGCTGCCCGCGGGCGTCCCGGGCGGCGGCGTCGCCACCTGCACCGTGGTCGGCTTCCCCTCCGGGGCCCACGCACCGCACGCCAAGGCGCACGAGGCGGCGACCGCGGTGCGACAGGGTGCCGACGAGGTGGACATGGTGGTGCACCTCGGGCGCGTGCGCGACGCGGACTGGGCGTCCGTGGAGGGCGAGGTGCGCGCGGTGCGCGGGGCCGTCGACGCCGCGCGGGCCGACGGTGCGGCACGCGTCGTCGTGAAGGTGATCTGCGAGTCGGCGGCACTCTCCGACGACGAGCTGCGCGCCACGTGTCGCGCCGCGGTCGCGGGCGGCGCCGACTTCGTCAAGACGAGCACGGGCTTCCATCGTGCGGGTGGTGCCACCGTGCGTGCCGTGACGATCATGCGCGCCACCGTGGGTCCGTCGATCGGTGTCAAGGCGAGCGGCGGTATCCGCACCACCGCGGCGGCACTCGAGATGCTCGCCGCGGGCGCGACCCGCATCGGCGCCTCGGCCACCCGCGAGATCCTCGCGGGTCTCGTCTCGCCCGACGCCTGAGCGCGCCGCGCCCGACTCCCCCGTCTAGGTGCGCGACGCGGCGAAGCCCCGCAGCGGGAGCGTGGGCCGCTGCAGCCAGTTGTCCTCGAGCCAGTGGGCCGCGCCGTCCACGGCGTGGAGCGTGTAGGCATGCCGCGGCCGGTCGCTGCGGTTCGGCCCCGAGAGGTGCGGCAGCGCACCGTCCAGCACGACGAGCGTGCCGCGCGGCGCCTCGAGCGCCACGAGACCCTCGGTGGGATACGGCGTCGGGTCCAGCACGTCCACGACGGTGGCGGTGCGCGAGTCGTCCAGGCGGGAGCGCTCCTTGACGGGGATGCGGTGGCCGCCGGGGAGCGCCCACATGCAGCCGTTCTCCACCGTGGCGTCGTCGATCGCAAACCAGAAGCCCACGACGCTGCGCGGCTCCGTCCATAGGTAGGTGTGGTCGGTGTGGCAGCGCACCTCCCCGCCGATGCGGGGCTGCTTGAAGATGTACATGGACTGGACCACCTTGGGATCCGTCATGCCGAGGTCGGCCGCGAGGCGCGCCAGCGCCGGGGTGCGGCTGAAGGCGTCGAAGGTGGGGTCCAGGTCGTGCATCGCGTGGCCCAACTTGTTGAGGCACAGGTGCGGCTCGTCGCGCAGCGTGCCGTCGGGGCCGAACGCGTCGCGTTCGAAGAAGCACCGGATCGCCTCGCCGCTCGACAGGAAATACTCGTCGCGGCCGTGCGCGGCCGTGCCGTCGGCGGTGAAGACGGTGGCGGTGCGCGGGTCGGGCACGTGGGCGCGGGCCACCTCGAGCGCGTGCGCCCGCATGCGCGCGCATTCCTCGGGCGCCACGAAGCCCTCCAGCACGAGGAACCCGTCGCGGCGATACGCCTCGAGTTGCGCGGCCTCCAGCATCAGGCCCGACCTGCGTCCGCGCCGTCCCCGAACGTGGAGGCCTCGGGGAACGCCGCGGGGAGCAGGTCGGTCATCGGCCGCGGCACGCCGTCCACCTCCACGAGCAGCGTGGGCCCGCCGTGCTCCCAAAGCAGTTGGCGGCACCGGCCGCAGGGGGTGACGGGCGCGTCGTTGCCCAGCGTGCAGATCGCCACGAGTCGCCCGCCCCCGCTCGCATGCAGCGCGCTGACGATGGCGCACTCGGCGCACAGCGTGAGGCCGTACGACGCGTTCTCCACGTTGCAGCCCGTGAGGATCCGCCCGTCGTCCACGAGCGCCGCCGCACCGACGCGAAACCGCGAGTACGGCGCGTAGGCGCGTCGGCCGGCCTCCCTCGCCCGCTCCCGCAGCAGGTCCCAGTCGACCTCGCGCGTGGGCACGGCGCGAGGCTACCCGCGGGTCGGTGGCGGGCCCGCGGCGTCGATCGCACGTAGCACGTCGCGCAGCACGGCGCCCGCGCGCACGGCGTATCGACGACCCACCGCGACGACCTCCTCGCCCGAGAGCGGGCGCGGGGAGATGCCGGCCGCGAGGTTGGTCGGGAGCGACATCACGAGCACCTCGAGGCCCGCGTGGCGCGCGGCGATCACCTCCAGCACCGTGGACATGCCCACGAGGTCCGCGCCCCAGCCGCGCGCGGCGCGGATCTCGGCGGGCGTCTCGTAGTGCGGCCCGTGCAGGCCGAGGTACACGCCCTCGGGCATCGGCGCCACGCCGCGCGCGATGCCGCGCAGCCGCGCGCTGTAGGCGTCGGTGAGGTCCACGAAGCGCCCGGCGTGCGGCGCGGGGGGCTCCTCCCCCGTCATCGGCGAGTGGCCCGTGAGGTTGATGTGGTCGCGCACGAGCACGGGCTCGCCGATCGGCCAGTCCTCGCGCAGCACGCCCGCGCCGTTGGTCAGCACGGCGACGCGACAGCCCAGCGCGGCCGCGGTGCGCACGCCGTGCACGACGGGCGCCACGCCGTGACCCTCGTAGAGGTGCGTGCGGCCGGTGAGCACGAGCACGCGCGCGCCGCCCACCCGCAGCGAGACCGCCTCGCCGCCGTGACCGAGGGCCGAGGGCTTCCGGAAGCCCGGTATCCCGGCGAGTGCGCACCGCGGACCCTCGCCGAGCAGGCCGACCGCGTCGGCCCAGCCCGAGCCGAGCACGGCCACCGCGTCGTGGTCGCCGCCGAGGCGCGCACGCAGTTCCCGTGCCGCGTCGGCCGCGAGGTCGTAGGGCGTCGGCACGCGGCGATGTTAGGCGCGCGCGCCATTACCCTCTCGGTGACGGCCATGGCGAGCGACCCGACGGCATCCATCCACGGCGTGACGCTGGCGTCGCTCGGCGGCGAGCCCGACGTGCTGTCGCGCGTGCGCGGCAAGGTCGCGCTCGTGGTCAACGTGGCGTCGCGCTGCGGCCTCACCCCGCAGTACGAGGGGCTCGAGGCGCTGCACGCGCGGCTGGCCCCGCGCGGCTTCGCCGTGTTGGGCGTGCCGTGCAACCAGTTCGGCGCGCAGGAGCCGGGCACGCCCGAGGAGATCCGCACCTTCTGCTCCACCACCTACGGCGTCACCTTCCCCATGTCCGAGAAGGTGGAGGTCAACGGCACGGGCCGCCACGAGCTCTACCGGCGCCTCGTCGGGGTCGCCGATGCCGAGGGCCACACGGGCGACGTGCGGTGGAACTTCGAGAAGTTCCTCGTCGCGCGCGACGGCTCGGTGCTCGCGCGCTTCGCGCCGATGACGAGCCCCGACGACGCGGCGCTCGCCGCCGCGATCGAGGGCGCGCTCGCGTGACGCGGTTCGTCGTCGCCGCCGTGCAGATGGCGATGGCGCCCGACCTGGCGGCGAACGTCGCCACGGCCGAGCGCCTCGTGCGCGACGCGGCGGCCAAAGGTGCGACGCTCGTGCTCGTCCCCGAGCTCTTCGAGGGCCCGTACTTCTGCAAGGACGAGCACGCCGACGAGATGGCGCGGGCCCGCCCGATCGAGGGCCACCCCACCGTGGCGCACTTCGCGGGCCTCGCGCGCGAGCTCGGCGTCGTGCTGCCCGTGAGCGTCTATGAGCGGGCCAACGCCGCGTACTTCAACACGATCGTCATGGTCGACGCCGACGGCGCGACGCTCGGCACCTATCGCAAGAGCCACATCCCCGACGGGCCGGGCTACGAGGAGAAGTTCTACTTCTCGCCCGGCGACACGGGCTTCCGCGTCTGGCACACGCGCGTGGGCACGGTGGGCGTGGGCATCTGCTGGGACCAGTGGTTCCCCGAGGCCGCCCGCGCGATGGCGCTGATGGGCGCCGACGTGATCTGCTATCCCACCGCGATCGGCAGCGAGCCGTCGGCGTCCGCGTGGGTGCACGACTCGCGCGACCAGTGGCAGCGCGCGATGCAGGGCCACGCCGCGGTCAACTGCATGCCGATCGTGGCGGCCAACCGCGTGGGACGCGAGGTCGGCCGGCCCACCGAGATCACCTTCTACGGCTCGTCGTTCATCACCGACGAGACGGGCGCCAAGGTGGCCGAGGCCGGGCGCGACGGCGAGGCGGTGCTCGTGGCCGAGATCGACGCGGAGCGCAACCGCGCGCTGCGCGGCGCGTGGGGCACCTTCCGTGACCGACGCCCCGATCTCTACGGCTCGCTCCTCACCCTCGACGGCA
>Ga0233425_10004494_pt1 | contig 23345 bp, 14 predicted proteins | sample Watercolumn_Towu_2_FD_181712 | JGI IMG/M metagenome (GOLD analysis project Ga0233425, IMG submission 181712) | Freshwater microbial communities from Lake Towuti, South Sulawesi, Indonesia - Watercolumn_Towuti2014_140_MG | ecosystem: Environmental > Aquatic > Freshwater > Lake | place... | reverse complement strand
ATCGTTGGTTAAAATTTCCGAAAGGGCATCTATCAATGCATACGTATTGACATAGTTCGCTGATTCCAGGTATTCAGACAGTATGACGGGATATTTCTCTTTCCAACTTTTACATTTATTCAGCCATACCGATCGATCTTTTGGTTTGACCATGTCTAGGTTATTTATGAATTCTATTAAAAATGCCTTTGCGTCAGAGACGATTGGCACATTAAGGTTTGTTTCTATTTTTTTTATTTCCGTATCATCAATGTCAACGATGGATTTTTTGGCGCTGCGAGCGAAATTTTCATAGCTGTGGCCGACCTGCGGCAGATCAAGACGGGCGCCTATGATGAGGATAAAATCTGCATTCTGTTGGACAAAGTTTGCCCCCCTTGAGGCAATAGAACCCGGCCTGCCAAAGTAAAGCTCATTATCCTCGGAGATGATATCCATTATTCGCCATGTCGTTAACACAGGAATTCTTAAGGACTCCATTACTTGTAAAAATTCCTTTTCTGCATGCGCAAGCCTTAATCCTCTTCCCGCAAGTATTACCGGCCTTTCTGAGTTATTCAGCAGGTTTATGATGTCTTGAGTCTGTTTCCTAAGATGGATGTAATGTCTCTCCTTTACCTCCTCAGAAATGTTGAACGGCTTTAGTTCTTTTTCGTCTATCATTGCGCCCTGCACATCAAGCGGGATATCTATCCATACTGGACCAGGTCTTCCAGTTTTGGCAAAATGGGTCGCTTTCTCTAAGTGATAGCGGATACTTTCGGGGTCAAGGACTGTGACGGCATATTTGGTAACAGGTTTTACAAGAGAAATTATATCAACCTCTTGTATTCCCATCTGACGAACACCTTTTCCGGTAAGCATGTCTTTGCGTTTGACTTGTCCCGATAAAACCAGAAGAGGGGTCGAGTCAATCCATGAAGCGGCAACACCTGTTATTGTATTCGTGCCGCCAGGCCCTGTAGTAACGAGTGCAACGCCTAAATCGTTATTGTATTGGGCATACGCATCGGCTGCTATTACTGCGGCCTGTTCATGAAGACATCCTACGAATTCAATCTTTTTATTTCTTCCAACGGAATCAACCAGATGCATACATCCGCCACCAGGGAGCATGAATATGTGTTTAACGCCAAGGTGTGCGATGTAATTTATTACATAATCTGATAGCTTAATCACGTGCTTCCTTTTTCTAAAAAATTTTCCATCAAGAGTAAAGCCTCCTGAGGGGTCAATTTTGAATCATTCCATGGTCTTGGCCATAGGATACCTTTTATTCCAATACTCTTGGCATCGTTTATATTAGACGAGCTATCGTCAATGAATACGTCAACCTTTGAAATCCATGCTAAAAAAGCAGATTTGTTGTTATCGTATTCCCGGATATTTTGCCCATCCCTTTTTGATGGCACAAAATGAAATGTCCTTATCCATACACCAAAGTGCCTAAAAACCCATTGTGCCGAGGCTGATGCGGCTACCAAAGGTACTGAAGTCAATGCAATATGTCGGAAATCATCACCGTATTTATTGAACCAATCTATAACTTCCTTGCCTGGATTCATCTGTTGATAGAGGTTCGTAAGGCGATATTCGTCCAACGAATTCAAATACTCATTAATGCCAACCCCCAACAGCCTGTGTGGGGGATTTTCGACAAGTTCCTCATAGTTTAATTTGCAATCTTTGTGCTCCTCTATCCATTTTTGCTTAAACCACATCAGCATCAAATTATTAAGCACATCGTCAACGTCCCATGCAATTGTCTTCATGCCGTTCTAGGAAACAGGCTTTAGCAACCAGTCAGACCAGAAGGTTAGGGAAGTCTTTCTGTTTTTATTATTAATCACAGCAATATCGTCATAAAAAGAATCGTCTTTATAATGTGTCGTTGATATTTCCTCGAATATGGCTCCGTTAGCAGAGTTAAAGTTATGTTTCATTTCTCTTTCTACGATTACCATATCTCCAGCCCTGTAGTTTCTATCTTTTCCATCAAGATTTACAGCAATATTGCCATATAACACATGGAATGTTTCTTCTTTTTTCTTATGGTAGTGGACAGGGTGCTTTTGTCCCGGAAGAAGGATAATCAGCTTCTTGCAATATTCCCGGTTGATACAATTGATAATAGTTGCCCCCCACTCCTCAAAGTTGTTAATCCCGTAATGGTGTGAAAGTTCCATTTCCAACTTATCAGGCAAAACAACCTTGCTTTCTATAAGAAGGTTTCTAATCTTGTTAACGATCTGCAATACTTTGTCTCGCAGATTGGTTACAGATGCATCATTCAGCGTAATAGGTTGATTTACAGCAATATCCCTGTTTGCAATAAATTCAGTATATTTCGACATATCGTTTGCTACAATCTGGTTTTCAAGGTTGGGTATTGCAAAAAAGGTGTTTATCATTTCTATCTTTTCACCTTTTTTAATTGGTTTTTTCGCAAAAACGCCTCTTTGCAATCCTCTCAAATCGAGTCTTTCCTTTTCCGAGCCTTCAAATCTTCCTTCAGAAATTCCGCATATATCGAATGCTTCCTGTGCTGCTTCCAGCCATACAGAAATCTGTTCCGGAGTAGAAGAATAAGCGTTAATTGCATATTTTTCTGTTTTTATACCGACATGTCTCTCAAATACCTGCGCTCCTTTGGCAATAGCGATTTTAATTGCATCGGTATTGTCGGGGGACTCGTGTGTAGAATATCCTATCGGAATGTTTGGATATCTTTTTTTCAATAAATCGATTTGATTTAGCTGCAAATTTTTCTTATTTGTAGGATACTCACCGACACAGTGCATAATGCAAAAATGTTTGCCTCTATGCTCAAGGAAAGAAACGACCTTGTCAATATCTTCCAGGAATGCTCCGGCCGTAGAGGCTATGATGGGTTTGTCAGTTTTTACAATTCTTTCCAGTAAAGGCCAGTCTGTGAATGAACAACTTGCAACTTTAATGATGTCATAATTGTGCTTTTCTATTAAATCAACCGAGTTTTCGTCAAACGGAGTGCATATTGAGATAAATCCGAGATTCTTAATTTCTTCCTTTAAAAGAGCCTGGTAATTTTCAGATAGTCTTGTTTCCTGAAAGCGTTTTACGTATTTGAAATCTGTTCTATTTTTAAAATCGGGATGAATAAATGTATCTATATCTCTATATTGAAATTTAAAGGCAAACTTGAAATCGAAGTTTTTTCGAACGGCGTGGAGTTCTCTTATGATTTTTAAGCCATGATCAAGATCGCCCATGTGATTGTTTGCCATTTCAAAAATAAATAAATTTTCAAAATAATTGTTTTTATTCACCGTGTCATTCCTTTCCAACAGTTATTTCGCGAAACTGCCGATAGTTTCTATTATATATTCAATCATCTCTTCTGCCATTCCTGGATACACCCCAACCCAGAAAGTGTCTCTCATGATTCTGTCGGTATTTTCAAGTTTGCCTATAACGCGAAAACCATCACTGTTTTTCCGCATTTCATCGAAACAGGGATGTTTCAGAAGATTTCCGGCGAAGAGCATCCTTGTCTGTATGCCTTTTGACTCCAGGTGGTTTACTATGGTATTCCTCGTGAATCTCGCTCCTTCTTTTACCGTGAGCATAAAGCCAAACCAGGAAGGTTCCGAATCTTCCGTTGGCTCCGGGAGGATGAATCTATCAGAGAGGTCTGCCAAACCATCCCGAAGGAGTTCCCAATTACGTTTTCTTGCTTCTATAAATCCGGGCAGTTTTTCCATCTGGGCGCAGCCTATTGCCGCCTGCATATCGGTGACTTTCAGATTGTAACCAAAATGTGAATAAACATACTTATGGTCATAACCGGGCGGAAGTTCTCCAAACTTTTGCCCGAAGCGGTTGCCGCAAGTATTATCCCTGCCGGGTGGGCATGAGCAGTCTCTCCCCCAGTCACGAAACGATCCCAGCAGTCTTTTCAGTTGCCCGTCATTGGTATAAACGGCACCGCCTTCTCCCATGGTAATGTGATGCGGGGGATAAAAACTCGATGTGCCTATATGTCCAACCGTTCCTGTATACCGCCATTTCCCGTTATATAAATACCGGGAACCAAGAGCGTCACAATTATCTTCAATAAGCCACAGATTGTGTTTGTCGCAAAAATCCTTTACATATTTTAAATTAAAGGGGTTTCCAAGTGTATGGGCAACCATTACTGCCTTTGTTTTCTCAGACAAAGCATATTCAAGCTGAGAACAATCAATATTATAAGAGGGGATTGTAACGTCAACAAAGACAGGTACTGCGCCATATTGTATAATCGGTGCAACAGTTGTTGGAAATGCTGCCGCTACTGAAATTACTTCATCGCCTCTTCTTATGCTTTTTTCACCAAGTATCGGTGAAGTAAGTGACATGAAGGCGAGTAAATTTGCTGACGATCCTGAATTTGTCAACAAACTATATTTAACACCAATAAACCGTGCAAATTCTTTTTCAAACTTTTCTGCGTAGCGTCCGGTTGTCAGCCAGAAATCTAAAGAAGAATCAACCAGATTGATCAGTTCCTTTTCATCAAAGAATCGTCCTGCGTAAGGAATGTGGTCTCCTAATTTAAATGAATTTTTTCTTGCATAAACCGTTTTATAGTATTGTACGGTCTTTTGCAGAATCTCTTCTCTCATCTCCTGTTCGCTCATTATTAATTCTGTCATATAATCAACCAGTAAAGTTCATAGAATATTCGCATATCTGTTTCATGCACAAAGTTTTGGGGTCATGGCCTTCCTGATATTTTTTTGTCCACTCAATTACGCTTTCCAAAGATTTTTCAAGTGTCCAGAGGGGTTTCCAGTCTAAATGCTTTTTTGCTTTTGAACAGTCAAGTTTTAAATGTTGTGCCTCGTGGAGTTGCTTTGATTTTATTACCGAATACGCTGCGCCTTTTCCCCATGATCGGCAGATAGTTTTTACTATCCATTCAATTCGTTTTGCATCAGTATCTTCCGGTCCAAAATTCCATGCGCCGGCAAATGTTAGGTCACCTTCGTATAGTTTTTGAGTCAGGTTCAAATAGCCTGCAAGAGGTTCGAGCACATGCTGCCATGGTCTGATTGAATTCGGGTTTCTGACAGTAATTTTTCTATTGCTCAAAATTGCCCTTACGCAGTCAGGAATGATCCTGTTCTCTGCCCAGTCTCCTCCGCCGATAACGTTTCCGGCTCGTGCAGTAGCAATCAGTACGCCATGTTTTTTATGATCTTTAGGATTAAAATAGGAATTGCGATAAGAGGCGGTAACCATTTCTGAACACGCCTTGCTGCTCGAATACGGGTCGTATCCTCCAAGAGATTCGTTTTCCCGGTAACCCCATATCCACTCTTTATTTTCATAGCATTTGTCTGTTGTCACATTGAGCACGGCACGGACACTTTTTGTGTTTCTGATGGCTTCCAAGAGGTTAACGGTTCCCATTACATTTGTTGAATATGTTTCTACCGGCTGTTCGTAAGAGTGGAGAACAAGAGCTTGCGCCGCCATGTGAATGACAATTTCCGGCTTGGTTTTCTGTAGTACCGTTAAAAGATGGCTATAATCTCTTACGTCTCCATGTATTGATGTAACTATCTTGTCTATCTTGCATAACGCATGTAAAGACGGTGTCGTTGGCGGGTTAAGTGCATAGCCTGTTAGCTTTGCGCCCAAAGAGGAAAGCCAGAGCGACAGCCATGCTCCTTTAAATCCAGTATGTCCTGTAATAAATACTTTTTTCTTGTTCCAAAATTCCTTTTTTATCATGTATTTTTGTTTAGCAAACCTATTCCCATAGTTTCCACGGAGGATTCCCTGATTTCCAAAGTTCCTCCAAATATGTTTTATCACGCATCGTATCCATCGGCTGCCAGAAACCTGGATGTTTATATGCCATAAATTGGTTATCCTGCGATATTTTAGGCAGGGCATTTACCTCGAGATTTTTATCAGTTTCATGCAGGTAATTAAAAACTTCCGGCTGCATGACAAAAAACCCACCGTTTACCCAACTGTCATCACCCTTAGGTTTCTCCCTGAAACCATGTACTTCACCAGTGTTGGTTATATTCATTGCACCGAATCTGGCCAGCGGTTGCAAGGCGGTAACGGTAACATATCTACCATGAGATTTATGGAAATTGACCAGTTCTGTGATATTTATATCAGCAACCCCGTCACCATAGGTTAGCATAAACGGTTCGTTTCCCACATATTTTTGTATCCGCTTGACCCTGCCACCAGTCATCGTTTCCAGTCCCGTGTTGACGAGAGTCACCGTCCATTTTTCTGCAAAATGCTGGTGTGTAAATACTTCTTTTCCATTCTTAAAATTAAAGGTAACATCAGATTCATATACGAAATAATTGGCGAAATAGTCTTTTATGACAGTACCTTTATACCCTAGGCAGATAATGAAATCGTTATAACCGTAATGAGAATATATTTTCATTATATGCCAGAGAATAGGTTTTTCCCCTATTTCTATCATTGGTTTTGGCTTGAGATGTGATTCTTCACTAATACGTGTTCCAATTCCCCCTGCCAGAATAACTACCTTCATAAATTTCCTCCCCAAAATTGTGAATTGAGGAATATAGCCCTCTTTTAATACTTTGACACCAGAGCCAACACTCTTTGTTGGATACTATAATTTTAAGGTCACCGCAATTTTGATACCAGATGTTTGAGGGAGTTTGATAGTAGAATAAGGCAACAAATAAGTATCAGTTAGGAAATGGGTAAGGAGATAACAGATGATAGTGGGACAGTAAAAGGCTAAATACGCCAAGTATAAAACGCAAAGATATAAAGAAAAATGGTATCTTAAATGTTTGGCCAGAATATTAATGTGGTTCAGCGTAATTGTTCTGTTTTGTGATAGAGAATGTTGAAATGATAAAGATTTTTATAAAGGAAACAGGAAAAATAACGTAGATATTTCTTTTTGTTTGTTTTTCAGCGTTTTTTGCTGTGAATTATTATTTTTAGTCACCATTGTCCGGTTAGGAATTTGCATGTTTTATTTCCTTGTTCTAAAGCCTGTCATTCCCGCATGTTTTGAGCGGGAATCCAGGATAAACGAGCCTCTGGGTACCCGATAAAAGCATTCAGGTATGACAAAAACCGGTACACGCAAATTCCTAACCGGACAATACTGATTTTTAGTACTATTTGAAGAAAATTTTTAACAAACACAAAATTTTCATGTAACAGAGAATAAAACCATAAAAGTGTTTAAAATATAAACGCGATGTTTAAAAAATAATCGTTTTGTTATGGATTTTTATAATTAGGAAAAGGTTTGTTGATCGGAAAAATGTTTTATAATTATCAATATTTCCCTTTAACATTAAACCAAAGAATAAGCAGATCAATATATTGATAATGTATTATCCTAAAAATCCCCTTACCTTTCCTGAAGCAACTATATTTTCTGTGATGGTTTCTTCTTTCTTTGAAAGAATCGCCCGAATGATATGTGAGGTGTGTTCGCTATGCAGTAGATTTTCCATATATTTTATCATGTCCAATACTTTTTTGATATCTTTAGCAATTTTGGGAGAAATTAGTTTCGTAACATCTTCATTATAATATGACGCAGCTAATGAAATGTCCTCAAAAAAACCGGGATACGCAATTTTAAGAAATGATAAATCCTTCTCAGTCAGTAAATGCAGTCCTAATAGTTCAGGCGGCAATCCAATTGAATACAAAGACGCACAAAATGAAATTACACGCGGCAAGGTGACGCCATTTACATTTCTCGAATAACCAAAAAGTCCGATATGCAGTTTACGCATCCTTCGTTGAGGGATAAATCGGGCTATTTCATTGATTAATGGAGCTAGTTCTTTTATCTGTTCCCGGTAGGCGTTTGTCAGTCTTTCCGTTATGTCCAGCGCCATTTCTTCATCGATAACGGTTGGAGTTGTTCTCGGGTGATTGTTTATCTTCTCGATAGCTTTTCTAACCAATCCTTCATCATAGTCATATTTGAATGCTGATTGTATGGTAAATGTCTGAACGCTGGGATATTCTCTCAGGCATTCTTCAACGTTAAATGGCGTCAAATTGCCACGGAAAAGGTTCGAGCCTGCTCCAAGTATGGGATAGATTGGAATATTGATTTTTTCCTGCAGTGCGTGTAGTCTTTGCAGTGCAATTTTAGCTACGAGTATGGCAGGCAGCAAACCGTAGTTTAATGCCGGATCAGAGCGCCCCAGGAATACCCTCTGATAGGGTAATTGTTTGTCTTTGAGATATCCCTCCACCATAGTATCGGCAGAGAGCATGTATGGGATGTCTTCAAATAGCGGTATAACCTCTATCGTTTCCGGCATAAATTCACCGATCCATTCCCTTATGGTGATGTCGTTTCCGAAGCATCTTTTGTCCTGTTTTCCAACCACAAAGTTGCGATAATAATAGTACACACGGTTTATGGCGGCCGTGCTGGTCGTCATGGGGAGGATGACTTCAAAGATTGGCGGGGTTGTAGTGTCTCCATAAAATGACCTTGCGGTGTCGTATGAACGGGGTGCGCTTTCCAGAGTTTCCAGGAGTATTTTAGCCTCGCTTTTTTCAAAAACAGGATTGGGTATCCGTGGGGTAATAAAAAGGTCTTTACCGATTATGTGGTTTTTGAAAAAGTTGTCATACCGGGTTATCAGTTTTTTAATAACAAATTCATCAACTTCCTTTCCCTCGCAATCCCACATTTGCTCGTCACACCGCAGATGAGAAAATGCATAATATGCCTCTTTTATCTCGTCTTCGCCGCGAAAGGATGTGCTTTCGGTAAAAAAAGGCATTGTTACGTTATCTGGATGCTGTGTACTCATCGTCCTTGGTATTTTTCTCATAACGGTAATCCTTCAAATTGCATATTAAAATATTTTGCATTTTTCCTAGGGATACAACGCTTATACAAATTTTAATAGCCATTGTCAGGCATTGCAAGTTTATATCAGATTTCTAACGATATTTTGTAATAAAAGATAAATTTGTATGTTATGGTATGAGTAGTAGCATGATATCCATTACATTTGTTCTGGTAGGGCCTGTGATGATGAGGTCGTCAAGGATTTTGAAAAAGGAATATGTGTTATTTGCGGTAAGAAATGCTGAGGGCGTCACACCGGCTTCCTCAGATCGTTTAAGAGTGGTACTGTCTGCTATAGCGCCAGCAGCATCGGTATTTCCATCAATACCGTCTGTTCCAGCGCTTAAAACAACGGTATTTTCCATGTCACAAATTTCCATTGCTGCCGCTAGTACAAATTCCTGGTTTCTTCCTCCGTATCCATATCCCTTGACTGTGACGGTTGTCTCACCTCCGGCAATGAGGCATGCCGGGCGTTTGACGGGGTTTCCTACAGGATAAATTTCTCTTGCAAGGGATACGAATGCCTTTGCAGCCTCTCTTGCCTCTCCTCCTATGAAAGAAGAAATGAGCGTTGTGTGATACCCAAGATTCACGGCTTTTTCGTACGAAGCCAACAGCGCTACGTGATTGTTTCCAATTATTATATTGAAACCCCTGTTGTTTATTGTTCCCTGTTTTTTGGGCGTTTCTTCCTGTTTTTCCTGCAGACCGTGCTCGATATGTTTTCTGACAGATACTGGAATGGTTTGAAGCAGATTATATTTCAATAAAATCTTTTTGCTATCGAGAAAGGTGCTGTAATCCGGTGTTGTAGGACCAGAGGCAATGATGTCGATGGAATCGTTCCATACGTCCGATAATATCAGGGATACGATGACGCCTTTGCAGAGCCGCATTAAACGGCCGCCTTTTACTTTTGAAAGGCGTTTCCGTACAACATTGATTTCTTCTATATTTGCTCCGCTTTTCAAAAGCAAGCTGGTGACTTTCTGTATATCATCGAGGGATATACCGTCATGGGGTGATTCAAACAAAGCAGATCCTCCCCCGGAAATGAGACAGAATACGATATCGTTTTCATCTACTTTTCCTAAAAGGTTCATAATTTCATGTGTTCCTTTTATTCCGGCATAGTCAGGAATAGGGTGTCCGGCTTCGTTTATCTTAACAATTTTACATGGTGCAACGTAACCATATTGCACATTGACAATGCCGGACTTTATCCTATGTTTCAAAAGTTCTTCAAGCGCTTCTGCCATAAAACCGCTAGCCTTACCGAAACCAATAACATAGATATTGTTAAAATCGTCAAGGTTATAGGGGTTCTCTCCTATTATTAGTGTATTGCCGATGAGGGAAAAATGTCTCGTAATGCAAGCCTTTGCATCAGCAGCTTGCAATCCGGCAAGAAATATTTCTAATGCATCTTTTCGTACGGAATGCAACGTTTTCGTCATGTATTTCTCATGAGACAATGATTGGTGAGTAATACGTTTTTCTTGTTAATTCTTTTGTGTCTGATAAAAGCATGAAAGAGTTGCGAATATTTTTAAACGAATAGTTTTTATAAGTAACAGAAATGGGGTAAATATGAAATGGTAATCGAGTTTTTATTTCTCCCATGCCGATTGCAGTAAGCCCGAATCTTAATTTTTCTTGCTTTCCTTCTTTGGGAAATAATTTTATAATTATGAACTGATAAATCCAGATAATTTTGTGAACCGAAATAAAGCATTGAAATACGAAGATATATGTTTTGCTTGTGGATGGTGCATAATTTGTGAGTATTGTTCATTATCTATAGTTACAGAGTTAACTTAACATTATATTAAAACAGGAGAATGTATAATGTCCACGGGGCATTTGGCTGATGTGGGTACACAAGAAACAGACAGATTAATATCCTTTATTAACACGGAGCAATTTGACAAGCTGGATGAAGCCTGGCTGGAATTTGTCGAATCTGATAATAAAAATCTTCAGGCCATTTTCGAGGTAATTGAATTACTTGCAAAGCGTGACGAAAAAAAACGTGTTAATGATTTTTTGTCTATGCTTATGGCCTACTATAAACAGAGAGGCATTTATAGCGATGCATTGGCGGTGTTAAAGATGATGTTAAAATATAACCCAAAAGGAAAGGGACTGGCGAAAGAAATCGCAGAATGTTACTCAAATATTTACAAGGACAAACCTGAGGCAACGGTATTAATTGAAAAGGCAGGTATTGAAACCGCAATAGACGTATCTGCTGCCATAAAAAAACTGGAAAAATACTTTTATTTTGATTGCGGAGATTATGTAAACCATAAGAGCTGGGGCGTTGGTCAGGTAGCTTCCGTTGATATTGAAGGGGAAAGAATAAATATCAGTTTTGAAAAAAGAAATAACCACAATATCGCAATGGACATTGCTCCTGATATTTTACAAAAACTCGACAAGGACGATTTGCTGGTTATGATTTATGCCCGGAAAGATGAATTAGATAAGTTGGTAGAGACGGATCCGGTGGGGCTGATCAAGCTGACATTGAAATACTTTAAAGGAAAGGCATCCGTTGCCAACGTAAAAAAACGCCTCATTTCAGGCGTGATGCCTCCTGATTCCTGGAGTAAATGGTGGACAAATACAAAAAAACAGCTCAAAAAAGATATGCACATCAAACTAACAGAAGGCACACCGACTACCTCTTTTTTGGAATTGCGAGCATCGCCAATGACACACCACCAGGAAATACTTGAACGCTTGGGTCATACAAAAGACATTGCTCAAAAAATCGAAATTGCCAAAAAATATATTTCTGAAATGAAACAGGATGCGTCGTGCAAAGAAACTCTAAGTGAAATCACCGGCCATTTTATTCATGAGATAGATAAACAGAAAAACACAAATCACTCCCTGGCGGCTGAATGTTTTCTGCTTCTTGAGGAAATGCAGAATCTTCTGGGAGATACATCAGAGAAATACAGAAAAGATTTTGAGGCGGTTGTCCTTGAGAGCAATAATCTGCCTGAACTGGTCAACAACATGAACATTCTGGAATATAAAAAGCGCTCTCTTTCCATAACAAAAAAGATTCAGCCTGAAAAATGGCAAATGGAATTTGTCTCACTGTTTTTTGTCAACGACGGCAACTTGTGGGAATTCATTATCAAAGAGCTTATTTCCGGGAATAAGCAGGAAAGTCTTGAGGGTGTGGCTCATAAAGTATTTAACCAGTTCAATGCATATCCCGAACACTACCTCTGGTTTTGTAAAAATTGCATGTATGGACGATTCCCTGAACTGTATCAAAATGCCGATCCGGCAACAATGTTTAGTCGTCTGATTGAATTGTTGGACAACATTTATTTTAAAATTCAGAAAGGGCGTGACGGAAATTTTAAAACTATTATAAACAAAATCAAAAACCTTTTGGAAGACAAGGGTGCTGAGTATGCCATCAGTATTTTAGACGATGCAAACGCCGAAAACATATTTAACATTGTTTCCGGCAGTAAAGGTTTAGAGGATTGGTGTAAGGTTATGATAGAGGGCGCTATCAAAGACCGGTTTCCCGATAAATTCGAAGAAACAGCGGTGAATAGTTTTGATGAAAGCAAGATTTATGTTACCGCAGCCGGATACGAAAAGAAAAAGAATGAATTTAATTATCTTATGAATGTAGAATTTGCTGAAAATGCACGTGATCTCGGGGAAGCCATTAGCAAGGGCGATCTCAGAGAAAATGCCGAGTATAAAGCTGCACGGGAAAAGCAGGCATTGCTTGTGGAAAAGGCGGAGCGTACGAAGGCTGAACTACAAAAAGCCGTTATGATAGATCCGCGAACTGTTCAGTCCGATAAAATCTGCCCGGGTACAAAAGTTACGTTAAAAAATGGTGAAAAACCGGAGTTGGAGATATACACAATATTGGGTCCCTGGGATGTTGATATTGAAAGAGGTATCATTTCTTATCTGTCGCCTATTGGGAAGGGACTGCTTGATAAAGTGGTTGGGGATATTGTAACGATCAAGCTTCCTGAAGGCACATCCACGTATGAGATAATAAAAATAGAAAAGGCCTTATAACCTGCCGGCGGTAGGGGAGCATGCAGAATACCAAAGCGCTCAGGCAGGTAATGGAACACATAGGGATGTAACGAATCTATTGCGATGTGTCTGTCTGAAACTCATCTGTGTCTATAGACACGGGCTTTACATCCCATATCTCTCTGGCATATTCCATAATAACCCTGTCGCTGGAAAATTTCCCCATATTGGCAACATTAAATATAGATTTTTTCGTCCATTCTTCCTGATTTTGATAAACCCGGCCGATTAATTCCTGGCAGTTTCGGTACGAGGCAAAGTCCGCAAGCAGCATGTACCGATCATTGTATAATAAAGAGTCAACGATCGGCCTGAAAAGAGACGGGTTCGATGGTGAAAAATAATCGCTGGCGATCATGTCAAGTACAGCCTTAAGTTCTGCGTCACGATGATAATATTCAAGAGGATTGTAACCGATGCGCCTTTGGTCTGAAACCTCCTGAACCGTAAGACCGAAGATAAAGATGTTCCTGTTTCCCACTTCGTTCATGATTTCAATATTGGCTCCATCAAGAGTACCTATTGTCAATGCACCGTTAAGCGCAAATTTCATATTGCCGGTTCCGGAGGCTTCGGTGCCGGCTGTTGAGATTTGTTCGGAAAGATCGGCCGCTGGTATAATGATTTCTGCAAGTGATACGCGGTAATTTGCTAAAAAGACCACCTTGAGTTTATCGCCAACCAGAGGGTCGTTGTTGATAATATCCGCAGCCGAGTTTATAAGTTTTATAATTAGTTTCGCCATCTGATAGCCCGGTGCTGCCTTGCCGCCAAAGATTATCGTACGCGGAACAAAGTTTCCCTGTGGGCAAGCTCTTATGCGGTTATATTGTGCAATTACATGGAGGATGTTAAGCAATTGCCGCTTGTATTCGTGTATACGTTTTATCTGACAATCAAAGAGTGAATTTACATTAATGGAGAGGTTGTTTGCCTGCCGGATAGAGTCTGCAAGCAGGTGTTTGTTAGACATCTTAACCGTCTGCCATTTTTTGCGAAAATTGCTGTCCTCCGCCAGAGGAATTAGTTTTTTTAGTTCGTTCAGGTTTTTTACCCAGCCGCTGCCGATATATTCTGTAATCAATTTCGAAAGTCCCGGGTTGCATTTTTTTAACCATCTGCGCTGGGTAATGCCATTGGTTTTATTGTTAAATCTCTCAGGATAAAGCTCAAAGAAATCTTTAAAGACGAGTGACTTCAAAAGTTCAGTATGCAAGGCAGCCACACCGTTTGTTGAATGGCTTCCGATTATTGCCAGATGAGCCATTCGTACCGTTTTCTCATTGCCCTCTCCTATGAGCGACATACGACGCAAACGCTCCGTGTCGTTCGGATAGCGGCCTGCTACTTCGTCTAAAAAACGTCTGTTAATTTCGTAAATAATTTGGAGGTGCCTGGGTAAAATGTAACCAAAAAGACTCACCGTCCACTTTTCAAGCGCTTCCGGTAGTATGGTATGATTGGTATAAGCAAAAGTCCTGACTGTGATTTCCCATGCTTTTTCCCAGCCGACACCTTCAAGGTCAACGAGGATTCGCATGAGCTCAGGAATTGCTATGGCCGGATGGGTATCGTTCAACTGGATAGCCACCTTATTTGCAAAGAAATCAAATGTATTCTGCTTTTTTTTGTGGCGGCGAACAATGTCTTGCAGGGTGGCTGATACGAAAAAGTATTGCTGCTTGAGCCGCAGTTCCTTCCCTTCAAGGAAATGATCCGTAGGATAAAGGACTTTGGAAATAGTCTCGTCTTTCTGTTTTTCTTCAACTGCCTTGATATAGTTCCCTTCGTTGAAAAATCGCAGGTCAAATTCCCGGCTGGATTTGGCAGACCATAAACGCAAATTATTGACGCTGTTGTTGCAATAGCCGGGGATAGGGGTATCGTAGGCCATTGCCATGACGTCCTGTGTATCCACCCACTCGTTTCTTAAAATGCCTTCCGCATCGATATATTGGTGAACCCGTCCGTAAAATTTTACGGGATACAGGTATTCGGGGCGGGCTATTTCCCATGGATTATCATACCGGAGCCAGTTGTCCGGCGTTTCTGTCTGGTAACCTTCATGGATTTTTTGAAAGAATATTCCATACTCATAGCGAATGCCGTAGCCGTAGGCGGGAAGTTCCAGGGTTGTCATGGAATCCAGAAAACATGCGGCAAGCCGTCCCAGTCCTCCGTTGCCGAGACCAGCATCCCACTCCACTTCGGCAAGCTCTTCCAGGTCAAAGCCGAGTTGATGCATTGCTTTGTGACATTCATCGTGTAGGTTGAGATTGACCAGGCTGTTGCCGAGCGTTCTTCCCATAAGAAATTCGAGGGAAAGATAGTAAATTCTCTTTACGTCATTGTCGTAATATGTTTGCTGGGAGGCTATCCATCGTTCTGCTAAACGGTCTCTTACGGTGTAGGCCAGGCTTTTGTAAAGATCCAGTTTTGTGGCGGAGTATGTATCTTTCGCCAGCGTACATTCCAGATGGTTGGCAAAAGACCGTTGCAGTGATTCTACGTCTTTCGCCAGAAAATCGTGAATGGGTTTAGTAAGTTTATGGTTTTTGGTCATACGAAGATGATTGTGTAAGCAGACCGGTGATATTGCGCAATTTTATCTTTGGGTGAAATGATACAAAAAACAAAGATATTTTCAAGTGCAATATTTACCAAGGACATTCTCCCAGGAATATCTTTGTCCTGTCGTTTTTGGGTTTGTTGAAAATATCCTTTGCGTCACCGTATTCCAGAATAATTCCTTTTTCTAAAAATACGACATTGGTTGAAACATTTTTTGCAAAACTCATTTCGTGAGTTGCAAGTATTATCGTCATTCCTTCCAGGACAAGATCTTTTATTACCCGGAGCACTTCTCGTGTCATTTCAGGGTCGAGAGAAGAGGTGGGTTCGTCAAAGAGTATTGCTTCGGGACGCATGGCCAGCGTACGTGAGATGGCTACTCTTTGTTGTTCACCACCTGATAATTGGTCGGGATAGCATAGCGCCTTATCTTCCAGGCGTACCTTTCTGAGCAGTGAAATTGCATGTGATTCCGCCGCTGACCGCTCTGCGCCCAACACATGTATAGGGGATACGGTTATATTTGAGATTACTGTCATGTGGGGGAAAAGATTAAACTGCTGGAAAACCATCCCTATTTTCCTGCGTATGTTTGTTGTCTCTCGCTCATTCTGTGCTAGAGAGTGTTTTTTCTCTTGAGTGCCGTAATGTGTTTGTCCTCCAACCGAGATGTATCCACCCTGAAAAGTTTCCAGTCTGTTAATGCATCTTAAAAGAGTGCTCTTTCCGCTTCCCGACGGCCCTATGAGGGAAACAACGCTTCCCTTTTCTATGTCAAGATTAAGCCCTTTGAATAAGGGTTGGTGGTCATATTGTTTGAAGAGGCTGCGAATTTTGATCATACGGTTTCAATTTTTTCTCCAGTCTTCTTGCAAAAAGAGAAAGGGGGTAACTCATGCCAAAATATAGGAAGGCGGTAATGATTCCCAGTTTAAAAAAGTCCATGGTTGCCGTTGCCAGGATACTATAGCTCTTTGTGAGTTCTACCAGGGCAATGACAGAGACAAGGGATGAGTCTTTGAATAGGGCTATAAAATCGTTTGTCATGGGGGGAATGGTAATGCGGAAGGCTTGCGGCAGAATAATTTTTTGTAAAATCAAACGTTTTGACATACCAAGCGAAAGAGCGGCATCGGTTTGTCCTTTGTGTATGGATTGTATGCCTGCCCGATAAATTTCTGCTTCACAAGCAGCGTAGTTCATGCCTAGTCCTAAAATAGCGGCGGCGAATGCGCTGAGGGTAATGCCAATATTGGGCAAACCGTAATATAAAATATAAAGTTGTATGAGAAGTGGCGTTCCCCGATAAACTTCAATGTAGGCTGTTGCAATTTTCTGAAGCCATTTGTTTCCATAGAGTCGTATAATTGCCAGAATCAACCCCAGGCTGACCGCCAGCATCATAGATGAAATGGAGATGCCAACCGTAACCAATGCGCCTTTCAGCAGTATGATTAAAAACGGAGTTGTTGCATGGGGTGGTTTTTTAATAATAGAGGGTTGACTTTCCGTATACCTTTGTAACAATCCTTCGTGTAAAAAAAGCTTTTCCTGAGAAGCGTTCCACAATCCCCACCGATTGTAAATTTTCTTCAACTCGCCCGATCGTAATAACTTTTCAATGATTTTATTAAGTTCTTCGGCCAAAGCGGCATCTTCTTTCCTGACGGCGATGCCGTAGTAACCTTCTCCAACAGGTTCTCCTGCAATACGTAATTGCGGATTGGGTAATGTGTAATACTGTGCGATTGGTAAATCCACGAAGACGGCGTCAATACGGTTTAACAAAAGGTCCTTAAAGGGCTCTATCTGACCATTATAGGTGTTGACAGTGACTTCTCCCAATTCATCCAGCATTCTTTTGGCAACGGTATTGTACAGTGTGCCTGCCTTTTTCCCTTTAATATCTTCGAGACGATTAATGCGATTATCGGAGGCGCGGGTAACGATTTGTTCGGTATATACGTAATACGGGTGAGTAAATAATACGGCCTGTTCTCTATCGGGGGTAATTTCTATACCATTAAGTGCTATGTCAAAGTCGCCGCGCTGAAGAGAAAGCAGGATACTGTCCCAGGCATTCTGAAAGTAGTGCAGCGTTACACCCAATTCCCGTGCGATCGACTGGGCAATATCCACCTCAAAACCGATGAGTTTATCAGGGTGCGCCGGGTCGTGAAATACATAAGGCGCTCCTCCTTCTGCATCGAATCCCCATGTTAATATTCCGGAGTTTTTTATCTTTTCAAGGGTGTTCTGATTTGCTAATGCGTCTGATATGTTTAACCACAATGCACAAAAACAGATATGAAGAAGTAAGGTACATCGGATTATAAAAGGTCTATATTTTCGAGATAAGAGATTTCTCACCTGATTCAAAACAGCCAAATTTTTATGATAAGGAATAACGCCGCTTACCAGTCTCCTGCCGGATAAAAACATACTATAAGCTATTCACGAAATCTTCTCAAGATAAAATTTCCTGACAAGGAACAGAGATTGGCTTTCCGGTCATTCTTGGAAAATTCTGGTATTTATGTCAGGCAGGAAATCGTACCTTAGCCACGTGCAATTTTTTGTTAAAGTTAAAATCATATTTTTCCGATAATCAACGTTATTGACCAATTCGTTTTCGTTTGGTATTATGCGTAACCTTATGAGTTTTATTTTTATTTGATAAAACAGTAGTGAACTAACTGCTGTAAATATATGTGTTTACTATGCCGGTCCTCATAAAATCTTTAAACGATAGTTGCCTTTTCACGTCAAATAGGGCATTTTAAATAAATTATGCCTGTAAGAATATAACAAATTCCCAATTGATGGAGGAAGAAATTTGGCCTTGATTGAATCGCTTGAGAAAAACGCAGGAGAAATTCCGGAAAAACCTGCTATTGTTTTTTATGATGACAAGATAAATTATCGCGAACTTAATGAAACGGTAAACAGATTAGCTACCGGTCTGTCTGGCGTGGGCGTTAAAAAAGGAGACAGGGTAGGACTGATGCTGCCAAGGATTCCGGAACTGATTATTGGATTCCTGGGTGTTGTCAAATCAGGCGGGATAGCTGTTCCCATTAATTTTGAGCTGACAGTTGAAAATATAGATGCGATTCTAAAAAGTATCATGCCGCGATGCCTTATTGTTCATAGTCAATTTATAAACATTATTCATAAATCGGTTTCCAGGGAATTGCAAATACCCCTTATAGTAGTTGGAGACGATGGTGTTGCTGCCGGAAGTGATTTATTATGGAATGACATATTAAAAAAAGGGAGTTTCCGTAATCCTGCCTGTGATAGCAAAGCAGACGATATTATTTACCTCAATTACACTTCCGGTTCGACGGGTAATTCCAAGGGTGCGGTAACTACTAATGCCAATATATACTGGAATACGGTTGCCTCGATAGACGCTCTGGGGTTGCAAAGAGATGATGTTCATCTTTGTCTCTTTGCTCCATTTGCCCATCCTCACGAAATATTTGCACGTCCGATCTACCTGGGGGGAACTCTTGTCCTGGTTGATACAATATACCCTAAATCCATTGCAGACGCTATATCTCGCCACAAAGTGACCTGTATGATGGGGCTTGCTCCTATCTACGAGAATTTACTGGAACTGCTGAAGCACAAGGATTACGATTTGAGCTCACTAAGGATACCTGAAAGTGGCGGTATGTATACACGCACAGATCTGATGGAAAAGTTCTATCAAAAGCTGGGGGTGTCGATTATCCCTGTCTGGGGGAGTACGGAAACATCAGGAATCGCAATTGCTAATCGTCCGGGAAGCAAGATGTGCCGCGGTTCGATTGGCAGGCCATGTATGAGCTACGAAGTAAAAATTGTTGATGAGGATGGTAGCGAACTCCAGCCTGGAGAGACGGGAGAAATGATATTCAAAGGACCCGGTGTCGTACTCGGTTACTATGATACGATAAACGATAAAAATTGTTTTAGGGACGGTTGGTATTACAGTGGTGATTTGGGAAGGGTTGATGAGAGCGGCAACTTCTTTTTTGTGGACAGGAAATCCGGGATGATGAAGGTTGCGGGACTAAAGGTATATCCTCATGAAATTGAACGGGTGCTGGTTGAACATCCGGACATAAAAGAAGTAGCCGTCATTTCTGCCAAGGACAGGCTGAGAGGAGAAGTGCCGAAGTGTATGATAGTTGTCAGGGAAGGAAAACACTTAACCGAAAAAGACGTTTTGTCATTTTGTAAGGAACGACTCGCTCATTACAAGTTGCCCAGGATTATTGAAATAAGAGAATCTCTTCCTAAGATGGGGAGCGGCAAGATAAACAAGAAAGTCCTGCAGATGGAGCATCTATGAAAGTTCTGGTTGTTGACGCAGAGTGGAAACCCAAAAAAAACTATCCGATTAGCGAAGAAGAAATAAATAAGAGAAGAGCAATTACCGGGAGTCAGGTATGGAGAAACACAACGTTTGAAATAAAAGATGTCCCTACTCCGAGCCCAAAGGATGATGATGTTCTTATAAAAGTGAGATCGTGCGGAATTTGCGGTTCTGATACCCATTTATATGAAACCGATAAGGACGGATATATTATCTTTTCCGGTTTGACAAAACTCCCCTGTGTTATAGGACATGAATTTTCGGGAACTGTTGAAAAGGTGGGGTGCGATGTAAAGAATTTAAAAAAAGGCGACAAGGTTGCCGTTGAGAGCGTTATGTGGTGTGGCACGTGCCAACCATGCAGAAGCGGTTCATCCAACCAGTGCAATAATATCGAGCTTATGGGTTTAAGCACGGATGGCGCCTTTGCCGAATATGCCATGGTAAATGAACGTTACTGCTGGAAAATCAACAGCCTGGCAGACGTATATCCCGCCGATGAAGTATTTGACATAGGGGCGCTCATTGAACCGGTTGGTTGCGCTTACAATGGAATCTTTATAGCCGGAGGCGGATTTAATCCCGGCGCTACGGTAGTGGTATACGGGGCAGGTCCTATCGGACTCGGTGCCATAGCCCTTGCAAGAATTTCCGGCGCAAGCCAGATCATAGCCTTCGACGTGATAGATGAACGGGTGAAGATAGCAAGCGAAATGGGCGCCGACCATGCCTTTAATATGAACAAGCTCGATGGACGCAGCCCGGCGGAAATAGTTATGGAACTTACCGGGGGATGGGGAGGCGACGTCCAGGTGGAGGCGGCAGGCGCGGCGCCGAAGACGATACCGGAAATGGAAAAGTCCCTGGCCATACACGGAAAGATAATCTACCTCGGCAGGGCGGCAACTTCGACAACTATGCATCTCGATGTCCTTGTCTCCGGCGCCAATAAGATTATCGGGGCACGGGGGCATTCCTGTTACGGAATTTTCCCTTCCGTTATAAAACTCATTGCTGCCGGCAGGCTTCGCCTCGAAAAGATGATTACGGCGATATATCCGTTTTCCAATGTCATGGATGCAATAAGGGCATCTTCCAAAAGAACGGACGGTAAGATATTGGTAAGGATGTGAAAACTTTTGCAGCCTCACAGCAACCTGCTTAGGAAGTAAAATCTTATAGACGGAGTTTCGAAAGTATGTTACCATTTCATGTTTATATGAGGAAAAATAGATATATCTTACAGTTGTTATTGCTCTTAGGATATTTGGTGGCGCTTTTTGGCGGATGTGCCACAACAGGCGTTGGCACAGAAGAAGAAAAGAAGGCAACGGCTGAATCCGGCGGAAATGATGAGAAGATCAGCAACGTAAAAATATCTGAGTTTATCCTGGGGGTAGGCGATACGGTAGAAATTTCCGTTTACCGGCAAGACGATCTTAACCGTACCGCTAAGATAGATAACTCAGGCAGAATTATGTTTCCCCTGATCGGTGATGTGCAAGCAGCGGGTGTAGGTGTTTCTCAATTGAGGGATGAGTTAAGGCAGCGTCTTTCCAAATATCTTATTGATCCGCAGGTAGTTGTTAACATTTCATCGGTTCAAAGCCAAAAAATAATGGTGCTTGGAGAGGTCAACAATCCGGGCGTCTTTACGCTTGATACCGATATGGGAGTTTTAGAGTCAATATCAAAAGCTGGCGGGACGACGAGAGATGCGAAAATTGGCAATGTGCTTTTGATCAGGAAAGGACAAGGCAAACCTGTGGTAACGTCTCTTAATTTGAAAAAAGTATTAAAAGAAGGGGACGTTTCTCAAAATACGAATTTGCAAAATGGCGATATAGTCTATTTACCGAGAGTAGCCATTGCAAACGTGAGCCGGTTTTTTTCACATCTGTCAGAAATACTGAGTCCGTTTGTTATGTTTGAAACCGGTGCGGTTTTGTGGCCGGCGGTGAAAGATGTCATGCAGGGAAAAGATTTAACATCGTCACCCGTATCAATTCCGACAAGGTAAATTTGAAATAATTATTTTCTGAGACATAATGAGCAACGCAAAGAGCATCGCTAAAAACACCTTATTGGTTTTATTTGCAAGGGGGTTCAATGCGATTTTTGGATTTTTATCAACCATCGTGCTTGCCAGATACCTTGCCGTTGAGGTGTACGGGAAGTTTACCTTTGTTTATACACTCATCAGTTTTACCGTTCTTCTCGTTGATTTTGGAGGCTTTCAGATAATAACGAGGGAGTTAACCAGAAGCAAGGAAAATGCCAGGCATATCATTGGTTCAGCCTTCGCGCTCAGAATACTCATTTCAGCGATCCTTCTGGTTTCGGTGTTCCTGATAACCCACTTCATGCAGGTAGATTTCTCTACGAAAGCAGCCATCTCTATTGTCATCGTTCCCCAATTATTTTTTGCGTTAAATACGATATTTGTCGCTGTCTTTACCGCACACAACCGGTTTGAGTTCGACGCAATAATGCAGATTGCATCGAGGGGATTGGAGTTTTTGGCAATCATCCTCGTGGTGTATTTTCATCTTGGATTTATTGCGCTTTTTGTCGCCATTGGCGTGGCATATTTGATAAATGCCTTTTTAGGGTTGGCGCTCTATTGGAAAAGTTACCGTGCTCCCGTATTTAGCTATAATGTAAAATATTGTAAATACCTTTTCCTGGAATCACTTCCTATTGCGCTTACGACGTTTCTTTCCGTAGCAATACTGCGGGTAGATATCTTTGTTCTCAATATATTTAAGGATGCTACAGACATAGCTTTATTTAATGTGCCCTATATATTTATTTACACGCTCATAATAATACCACAAAGCTTTGTTTCCGTTATTTTCCCCGTTTTATGCAAATTAGGAACCAGTGAAGAGAGGAGTAAGTTTGTATTTAGTTATGGAAAGGCATTCAAGCTCCTTTACATAACAAGCATACCAATCAGCGCCATATTGATCTGTTTTTCAGATACCATTTTAAAACTTACGTACGGCACAAAATTTTTAGCCTCAACAAATGCTTTAAAAATCATGGGGTTATCCGTAGTGTTTCTCTTTTTGAATTCACTAAATACTTTTACGCTTGTTTCTATAAAGAAACAGCACTTGAGTACCATCAGCACTGCCGTTGCCTTTTTGACAAATCTTGTTTCTGATTTGATTCTAATACCAAGATACGGATTTCTTGGTGCAAGCATTGCTACAAGCGTGTGCTACGGCACGCATTTTATTTTGACATTTTATTTTGTTTCTCAAAGTTTGGGACGCCTGAACCTGACATATACTTTATTAAAACCTGCCCTTTGTGCCGGGGCTATGGCCGTATTCATTATCTATTTTCACAACGCCAATTCCTTTATAATTTTGCCAGCCGGCATGATTATTTATATAGTATCTTTGCTGATAAGCCGGGTATTCCCTC
>Ga0233425_10004492_pt1 | contig 23360 bp, 28 predicted proteins | sample Watercolumn_Towu_2_FD_181712 | JGI IMG/M metagenome (GOLD analysis project Ga0233425, IMG submission 181712) | Freshwater microbial communities from Lake Towuti, South Sulawesi, Indonesia - Watercolumn_Towuti2014_140_MG | ecosystem: Environmental > Aquatic > Freshwater > Lake | place... | reverse complement strand
AATAAAACATCACCTCGACTTGTCATAGTGCGGCTTTTGACCGCGAATAGGAGGTTGTCGTATGTTTTACAAAATAGCAAGGCTTAAATAATAAATAAACTTTGCTATTGAAGAATTCTCATAGGAGTTAACTGAAATACTGATAATCTCATCAAACATCTGATAATTGCTGTTTTCTTTCTTTAATAATATTGAAAAGATAAAAATTAAATTTACAAATATCCTCTGGCTTTCAGAAGTTCTGCGATGAGAATTGCTCCGCCGGCTGCACCCCTAATTGTGTTGTGAGAAAGCCCAACAAATTGAATATCCAGAACTTTATCTTCTCTTAAATTGCCAAGGGTTATTGACATCCCATTCCCATTGTCTCTGTCTTTTCTTGGTTGAGGTCTTCCCTTCTCGGGATTGTAGATAAGAGGTCTTTCTGGGGCGCTGTATAATTGCAATTCCTGAGGCAATGAAGTAAAATTATTCCAAATATCAATTATCTCATCAAGAGAGGGCTTCTTATCTTTAAATCCTGCGCTACAAAGAGCAGTATGTCCGTGAGTTACATTAACTCTGTTGCATTGAGCTGAGATTCTCATTCCAGAATAATTGACTATTTTACCGTTTTCAATTGTTCCAAGTATTTTCAATGGCTCATTCTCGCTCTTCTCATTTTCTCCGTCTATGTGAGTTTCTACGTTGTCAATCATCCTTGGCGCTGGAAGCTTTAATCCTGCTCCAGAAGTTGCTTGCATCGTCTTTACTATTAGTCTATCAACTTCATATCCTGCTTTGTTAAGAGCATAAATTGGAGTGAGATAACTTTGCAGAGAGCAATTTGGTTTAACTACAATGAAACCCTTTCCCGCATGTTTCTTTCTCTGCTCATCTATTATTCTTAGATGAGAATGATTTACTTCTGGAATAATCATAGGAACATCTTCAGTCCAACGATGGGCAGAGTCGTTAGAAATAACTGGAAATCCAAGATTTGCGTAGATATTTTCCATTAACCTTGTCTTGCCTTTGTCAAATTCGCACGCTGAAAATAGAATCTGGCACTTTCCTATTGTATCATCAATTTTATTTGCGTCTCCTACAACTAGAGATTTGACTGATTCTGGCATATCGCTATCAAGAGCCCACTTATCTCCCGCAGCAAGTCCATATCTCTTCCCCGCACTCTCTGGAGAGGCGGCAAGATAGGTTATTTCAAAATCTGGATGATTTGAGAGTCTATCCACGTAAATCTGCCCCACCATTCCGGTTGCTCCGAGTATTCCTACTTTTATCTTTTCCATCAAATAAGAAAAGATAAATCATATTTCAATTTAACGTTAAATAAATAACAAATTTCTAAATATTTGTTATTTAACTTTGAGGAAAGACATAACTCTCTTTAGAATTTCTTCTATTGTGCCGAGGCCATCTACGTTTACTAGTTCGCCTTCGTTTTTGTAATATTCAAGGATTGGGCGCGTTTCATTATTATAGACGTTCATTCTATTTCTTATTACTTCTTCTGTATCATCTGCCCTACCTTCCGTTTTTGCTCTTTTGATTAATCTTTTTATTAGTTCCTCTTGATTTACTTCCAAATTTATTACAATAACACTTTTTATATCAAGTTCTTCGAACAAACCATCTAATTGTTCTGCCTGCTTTACATTTCTTGGAAATCCATCAAGAATGAAACCCTTTCCATCATTCATAATTAAATTATGCTTGACAATATCCATTACTAATCCATCGGAGACTAAATGTCCTGCGTTTATTATCTCTTTTATCTTTTTTCCAAGTTCGCTTCCAGAGTTTACTTCTTCTCTCAGTGCTTGTCCAGTTGAAAGATGCATTATTTTGAGTTTTTCTGCAATAAGTTTTGCCTGAGTCCCCTTGCCTGCTCCTGGAGGACCTAGGATGATTATTTTATTTCTAAAACTATTAGATTGCTTTGATTGCTTAGTAGATTTGTCTCCTTTTTTCATAAAGCCTAATAACTTTGTGGGTTTTTAAGTTTATTTATTAATTTTGACTGAAGACATCTGATGAGAAAATTACCTTACGGGGGAATGGTTCATCTATTGTAATACGAGTTAGCTCATCTGAAACTCTTCTGCTATTTCTTATGTCTAAAAGTTCCATAACTCTTTTTATATGATTATATTGCTCTTCAGAAATCTTTTCTCCTGTAAAGTTTTTTCTAGATACTGCAGTGAAGGTATATTTTTCCTTTTTATCGCTCAAAGTCAATCTTCTCTGATGTGCGTTCTTTATTCCTGTGTTGACTGCCCAATCCCTATCAACTTTATCTCCAATTCTCGCTCTTCTGAAACTCTCAAAATTAACAGGAATCTCGGTATTCTCTCTAATAACTCTCTCTTCTTCACCATTTGATTTTGATTTTGATTTTACTCTCTTTGTATAAACAGACTCAATAACAAGAGAGTATTTTGTTTCTTTTGCAATTCCGATTATGTCTGAATTATCTTTGCTTGCTAAAAAAGAGACATAGCTTTGAGAATTATTTAATGTTCTTGCGGAATTTTCAACTTGATTTAACACTTGATTATATCTTCCAGACCATGAATCCTTATCTGGCAAGGAATCAATACCTTTTACAGCTCCGGCAACTATTTTGCTTAATTTAATCTTAACAAAATTATCAGGTTTTGTATTTTTTGCGTTTGCCATTACTTCGAGATATTCCTTGGCTTTTGATCTCACTGAAGCAATTGTTTGAGGAATTGCTTGGAATCTCCTAATCTTGTCATATCTTCCAGAAATATCTGAATTCAAACCGAGATAGCTATGTGCTTCAGGATCTCTATTAAGAACGGTAAAATCTCCACTTTTTTCATACTGAACTGCCGGAGATTGCTCGTATTCAGCAAGCATCTTTCTAATTCCAGAACTACAGCAGCCTCTAACCCAAACAACAGCGCCGCCTATTAAACCAGCCAATACTATTCCTGAAGCAATTTTTCCTGCCGTGCTTCTAAATAATGAATCCAATCCCATGAAAAAATTCATCTTTAAGGCATTTATAAATATTTATGTTCTCGAGAGTGAAGCTCCCAATCGCAGCAGCAGGGGGATTTCTTTTCAATTAAAATAAGATTTTTGCATTGAAAAAGAGTTAATTCTTTTTCTCTATAAAGAATGAAACTACTAAAAGAATTATTCCAAGAATAAGAATGATAAGAGAATAAATGAAAATTCTTCCGAAGACAGAATCAAGGACGACTTCTATTGAACCTCTGAACATTGAAAGCTCTGATGGAAGATTGATGGTGCTAACTAAGAACGTTTTGCCAAAGTTAAGGAATAATCCTAATAGCGAGGAAATTAGAAGAGGAGTTGCAAGCCATCTAAATCCTGAACGAAGTTCTTTTCTCTTTAGGAGAAGTATGAATAATGCCATTAGAAGTGAAAGAATTGCTAAAGTTAGGATAAGAGTTTTGTAAGTCTTTACCGCCTCTCTTAATTTTGAAAGATTATTATCTTTGTCTAGAAGACTTGCTATGTCAACTTTTGTGGCTTTTAGTGCTGTAATGTTTTTGCTTTCAATTAAGCCATCTAGGTACTGAGAATTACCCATGTTTTGGGGTTTGCATGGCTTGTCTCCATATGGGTCTTGATTATAATTGCAAACAGAAAGATTTCCTATTGACGGTTCAAAAATACTTCTTAAATTTTTTTGGTCTACTTCTATCGTAAGATTTGGAGAATCTGTTTCTCCTCTGATATATGAAAGTCCGTTAATGAGTAAACCATTAATTGTACTTTTTAATTCTTCTTGGTTGCCTTTAATGAATTGAAGGTTATTGCCGAGGGTTTGATTTTCTAGAAGCTGATAGACATTTGATTTTTCCAATGCCTGTTGATAAACTTGGGGATAGAGCATTATGTTGAAGCTTGAAGCGAAAATTAATACTACTAGAAATAGCACTAGAAGAACTGAAAAAACGAAAAGCCCTAAACCTCTAAAAAACCCCATGAAAGAGTTAATGAAAAGTGCTTTTTATTCTTTGTGTTTCAAGATATCCTGGAAGATTATAAATAAAAATAGATATCGAGATAGATTATTGCTTTCATAGGAAGGTTTAAATAAAAGTTCGGTTTAACTTAGTTTAATAGAGGACATAAAAAGAGAGATAAAAAAGATGGAAAAACAAGAATCTTTGGACAAGTTGAGAACTGAATTGAAATTGAGAGGTTTTTCTCCGTTAACTACAAGAAATTATGGATTTTTTGTTGATAAATTTCTTGAAAAAACAACGAAACAAGTCGAAAATTTAAATGAAGATGATGCAAAAGCATACTTATCTGAATTATTTGATACAAAATCTAAAAATACCATTATGTTGGCTGCTGCTTCATTGAAGTTCTTTTATAAAGAAATATTGAAAAAAGATTTTTCAAACGTAAAAATGCCTAAAAAGGAGAAAAGACTTCCCGACGTGCTTTCTCAGGAGGAAGTTAGGATGCTTATAGGAAGTGCTGACAATGAAAAATCAAGGTTGATTATCTCGATGCTATATTCTGCAGGGCTTAGAGTATCTGAACTTGTGAATTTGAAGGTAGATGATTTGAATTTGGGGGAAAGAACTGGATGGGTAAGAAAGGGAAAAGGAAATAAGGATAGGTTATTTCCTATATCTGAAACTCTGGTTAAAGATGTTCAAGCTTATTTACAAGGAAGAGAACATAAATATGTATTTTCTAAGGATGAACCATTAACAACAAGAAATATACAAAAAATAATACTTGGAACAAGGAAGAGAGCAGGATTGCAGAAAAAGGTAACTCCTCACACTTTAAGGCATAGTTTTGCGACGCATTTATTGGAACAGGGAACAGATATAAGAGTTATTCAAAGCATTCTTGGGCATAGTTCTTTAAATACCACTCAGATTTATACTCATATTTCATCTGAGCAGGTGAAAAAAATTGTGAATCCTCTGGATATTTTAAATAATAAAAAATCTTAAAGAATATTACTATCTTGATAACAATCTTGTTCAGTTGTATAAATAGTTACATAGACTAATTATTTAGGTATTTTTTAAAATGATTATGAACAAAGTGAACTAACTTATTTATCGGGATATAAAGATACTGTATAGTTAAAGAGATATGCCTGATTTTTATAGTAACAAACAAAATATCCATATTTATTCATAAACTGATACCAAAAATATCTCATCGATAAGATATCAATACCCTTCATTATTTTTGATTTAATGCTTCTAGTGGTGGGCTTCTTGGATGCTATACGCCGATAAGTAAACAGTATCGGATATAAACAACATTTTTAAAGTATAAAATCCTCATTTATCGATGGTTAGAAGAGGGATGAAAAGGAGAGGTATAAGCGATGTTGTTGTAACTGTTTTGCTTGTATTATTGGTTGTTGTGGCAGTTGCAATAATTTGGGGATTCATATCTAGTTTTCTCAGAAGCACAGATAAAATAGACACTAATACATTGAATACTGCGCTATCTATTCAAGCTAAATCTGTAACGGTAAATTGGAATGGGACATTGTCATTTAATGCTAAAATGGACATGGGAGAAAGCGTTGACAGGGTTCAAATTACTCTTTATGATAGTTCCGGAAATACTAAAATGATTTATAGAAATACTAGTTTCCAGAAACTTGAAGTGAAGAGATTTTATATTGATAGTGGAGAGCATGGACTTGCAGATATCGCCAAGATAGCGATTGCTCCAATTATTGAAACTCAAACTGGATTGCAGGTTGGAACAATGCAAGGGGAATATAATATAAATCAATTGGATGTGAAACCTGGATGCGGTAATGCAAAAATTGATTCTGGAGAAGAGTGTGATAATGGGAAGAATAATCTAAATAGTGTTTTAAGGGAATCTCTTGTGTACAATACCAACTCAACATATTGTAATATACAATGTCTTCTTAATACCACTAGAGGGCCGTATTGCGGAGACAGCATTATTGATAATACAAATGGTGGAAATGAGCAGTGTGATAATGGAACGAGTAATGTAAATGGGGTTGTAAGAAGTTCTATTGCATATAATTCAAACTCCACTTATTGTAATCTACAATGTCTTCTTAATACCGCAAGAGGGCCGTATTGCGGAGATGGGATAAAAGATAGTTCTGCTGGGGAAACATGCGATAATGCAACTTTAAATGGACAAGCAATAACGAAAGCACAAGTTAGTTATGGGAGTACCGGATATTATTGCAATTCAATTTGCCAGCAAGTTGCCGTTGCTGGCCCTAGATGTGGAGATGGGATAATTGATTCTCCAAATGAAGACTGTGAGGGAAGTAATCTGAACGGAGAGACATGCATGAGTAAAGGATATTATTCTGGAACATTAAGTTGTTCTTCATGTAAATTTGATATTTCTCAATGTTATTTGCCCACTAGCGGATTGAAAGCATATTGGAAGTTTGATGAATCAACTGGAAGCACAACAGCGAGTGATTCTTCAGGAAATGGAAATACACTCACAGTTAACTCAGGAAGCAAATTTGTAACCAATGGAGGTAAAAGGGGGAATGGAATAAGATTCCATGGACAAGGAAGCAATGGGGGTGCATCAAAAAACAATTTTGAGATAGCCCCATATGAATCTACTATTTCTTTCTGGGCAAATCTATCAAGCATGACCAATTGCCAAAATAATATTTGTACCGCAATAAACTCAAATACTGGGGGATCGGATGGCTGGATAATGATAAGATATAATTCTGCTGCAAATGGGATAGAATTTATACATACCGGACTATCTGTGACTGTTCCATATAGTTCTGATTTTAATAACTGGGTAAATTATGTGATGGCTTGGAACAATACAAGATATGGAATTTATAGGAATGGGATATTGAACCAAAGTGGGGCCATGAGTCCCATATCTTCCAGTGGGGGAATTACCATCGGGGCGAATGGACAAAATTTCAGAGTATTCAATGGAACAATAGATGAAGTAGTTATTTGGAACAGAACACTTAACGCTACAGAGATTTCACAGATTTATTCGAGAGTATGAACTTCCATGGCCCTTTATTGGAATCAGTAAAGAGAAAAATGCCATCTGTTACATAAGAGGCTAATGCTTTTATAAACAGAATAAATAATAGATTAACTATAACATAGGAATTAAATAATTGAATGTTACTTTTAATTCCTACGAATATATCATCAGATGTATTTGTTCAATTTAATCTATCCGATGCCATATACAAAAGGCGTAATAAGCTTTAAAAACCCCTTTTTCTAAGCAAGTGGATGAAAGGAATGTTAGTTCAATTCAGGCGAGGAAGACATACGATACACCAGAGACATTACCTCTTAGACCTTGGATTTAAAGACAGGGCAGAGGCTAAAAATGCTGCTGGAAAAATTGTTGAGTGGAAATCTGAATCTGGAAAGATAATAAAAGGAAAAATATCAGATGCACATGGAACAAAAGGATTAGTTAGAGCTATATTCGAAAAAGGATTGCCCGGACAGGCAATAACTACCGAGGTAGAGGTAAAGTAATATGGCTCTCAGGAAAGCATCAGCATATTCTAAGAAGATGGCAAGGCCATATACAAGAAAGAGCGCGCATAAATCAAAAGCTTATATCAAGACTATTCCATATTCTAAGATAGTAAAATTGAGAATGGGCGCACAGAAAGATTATGATACTGGAAAGCACAAATATATTGTGCAATTAATTGCTCTTGAAGGAACTCAGGTAAGAGACACTGCACTTGAGGCAGGGAGAATGCTCGCACATAAATTGATGGAAGAAAAAATTCCAGGACAATATTATTTTGAGGTTAAAGTGTATCCACACCATTTCATAAGAGAAAATAAGATGGCTGCAGGAGCGGGAGCAGACAGAATGGCTACAGGAATGACGCAGTCATTTGGAATTGTTATAGGAAGAATGGCTTTAGTTTCTCCAAATCAAGTTATATTATTTGCTTCATGCCCAGATGAAAAAACTGCAGCAGTTGCAAAGCAATGTATGACAACGGTAAAGTCTAAGTTCCCATGCGCTACTAAGGTTGTAATATCTAAGATTGATTAATTTTCGAGATAATAAGATATTAAAAGCCGGTTTTCTTGAGGATTATATGGTGATGCTATCGATGTCTGCCTCTTTGAAATCAATATCTTCATCAAAATCATCAACACTATCACTATCCTCTTCATACTCATCCTTGAGCTTTCGTTCAGGGATAAAATCCATCTCTCTTGGCATCTAAAACAGAAGCATAGGAGATATATAAACATGGCGGAAAGTAAAGAAAAAAACAAAGCTGCAGAGCAGCTTAATTTGCAGAAGAAAAGAAAGAAGAATGAAAAAATTAGCTTTAGCTATAATTTGAAGGAGTATCTTTCCCTTTTGAAAGATTATAAATGGATGGCAGTTCTTCTTGTAATCACCCAGATTATAATTGATTCCACAAGGCTTGTTGATAGGTTCTTATTCAAGATACTTGTGGACAAGGGAACTGAATATACTGCGGGAATATTGCTTCTTCCTGCAATGGTGCAGATAATTATAGGTTTGATAATTGCTTTCTTTATTTCTCTTGGAGTTAAGGTAGTGTTCAAGTGGTTTAACCTTCACTTTATGAATAGATTGGATGCAAATCTTGTTGCTGATATGAAAAGAAAATATTTCAATCATATAATTGGATTAAGCCACGGATTCCATACAAATCATAAGACTGGAAGTTTGATTGCGAGATTGAGTAGAGGAGGGAGGGCAATGGAAAAGATGACAGATACATTGATGTGGGGATTTGCTCCAGTGTTAATAAGTTTCATAATTTCTATTATATCTTTGGCATTCTTCGATATAAAGACTACAATAGTTCTTACTTTGTTAATGTTTGTATTTATAGGATATAGCTTCTGGAATCAGAGGGTACAGGAAAACGCAAATTTGAAGGCAAATGAGGCAGAAGACATTGAGAAAGCTACAATATCTGATGTTTTCACTAATGTAAGCTCGGTAAAGTATTTTGGAAAGGAACAAATGATAAAAAGCAAGTTCCAAAAAGTTAGCGAAAATTCAAAGAAAGCCATGCTCTTCCACTGGGATTATTTCAGATGGCTTGATTCTATACAGTCATTTATTGTAGGACTTGGAACATTCTTTATGCTCTACTTCCCCATAAAAGCTTTCCTGGCTGGAACAATGGAGCTTGGGACGGTTGTATTCATCTATACTACTTACTTTAGCATCGCAGATATGATGTTTAGACTTGTGTTTAGCATAAGAGATTATTATAGATTAATGGCAGACTTTGAGGACTTATTCCAGTATGGAAAAGTAAGCAATGATATAAAAGATAAACCTAATGCAAGAGATGCTCAGATAAAAGACGGAGAAATTGAATTTAGAAATATGACGTTTAGTTATGGAAACAGAAAGATATTTGATAAACTTAATTTGAAAATAGGAAAGAATGAGAAGATTGCGTTAGTTGGACATTCTGGCTCTGGAAAGACAACTCTTGTTAAATTGTTGTATAGATTCTATGACTTAGACTCTGGAAAGATATTGATAGATGGACAAGATATAAGTGATTTCAAGCAGGAAAGTTTGAGAAGCGAGTTAAGCATAGTGCCACAGGAAGGAATATTGTTCGATGATACAATATACAATAATATTGCGTTTTCAAATCCTAAAGCCTCAAGACAAGAGGTATTTGCCGCGATAAAGTTTGCGCAATTAGATGATTTTGTGTCTAGATTACCTAATAAAGAAAATACAATTGTTGGAGAAAGAGGAGTTAAACTCTCTGGAGGAGAGAAACAAAGAGTTTCAATAGCAAGAGCTTTGCTTGCAAATAAGAAGATACTTGTATTGGATGAAGCAACTTCTTCTCTTGATTCAAAGACTGAGCATGAGATACAAAGAGATTTCAGAAAGTTGATGCAAGGAAGAACAAGCATTATAATTGCTCACAGATTATCTACGATAATGAGCGCAGATAAGATTGTTGTAATGGAAAGAGGAAAGATAGTCCAGATTGGAAAGCATAGAGATTTAATAAAACAGCAAGGATTGTATAAAGAGCTGTGGAATTTGCAGAAGGGAGGATATCTGGGAGAATAATATGGGAAAGATAGTTGCAATAGGGGGCGGAGAAATTGGAAGGCCCTTGGGAGATGGAAAGGGATTTTATCCAATTGAAACGACTTCTATAGATAAAGAGATAATAAGAATTAGTGGAAAAAAGAAACCAAAATTGCTTTTACTTCCAACTGCGAGTGGAGATTCAATAGGTTACTTTGATGTTGTGAAAAAACATTTTGGAGAAAGACTCGGATGTAAAGTGGATGTGCTCTATTTGAAAAAGCAAAAATACTCTAAGAAGGAACTAAGAAAAAGAGTTCTTGGAAGTGATGTATTATATGTTGGAGGTGGAAATACCTTGAATATGCTTAATCTATGGAAGGCAAAAGGTTTTGATAAGATAATTAGAGAGGCATATGAAAAAGGGATTGTTCTTTCTGGGGTAAGCGCGGGAGCAATATGCTGGTTTAGGTATTTCAGCAGCGATTCTAGACCTGAAATGGGAAAGAAAAATTATGGATATATTAAATGCAATGGACTTGATTTTATTGATAAAAATTTGACTTTGAGCCCTCATCATACTAGAGAACAGGGAAGAGAGAAAGCAATTGCGAATATAATGAAAAGAACTCCTGGAGTCGGAATTGCCCTTGATGATTGCTCTGCACTTGAGATTATTGGAGATAAGTATAGGATAATAACTTCAAATCATAAAGCAAGGGCGAGGAGGGTATATTTTAGAGAAGGGAAAGTCAAATATGAAGAAATTAAAAAAAGAAAGGAGTTCATGCCTATTGAAGAATTATTAATTAAAAATAAGTGAAATTAGACTAATTTCATTTTGCCTTTTTCAATTCTGCCCATTATGGCTGTAAGATCCATATGGCCTCTAACTTCTCCAATTCCACGTAGCCCACTATCCACTAGAGGTTCTGAAGCATAGGGAAATTTAGGCGTTAGATATTCTCTTCTGGCAGCTTCTCTTCCAGCTTCATAGCACATACCCAAGAATATTTTTCTTTTGTCTCCAGAATCTCTGGATTCTCTTAGAAATCTTATTTGATTTATCATTTCCTCAGGCATCTGATTTTTTGGGAGAAATTCTAAATAAGCGGCAGCATATATTTCTGCAGCTTGCCCGTCTGACTGAATTATTTCTGGGATTGCGACTCCTTCTACTTCTCTATATAATTGAGATTCTAATATACTCTCGGGAGACTGAGAAGGTTGTGACTGCAGAGCCACATTCATAGGGCTATTTTGTTCAGTTGTGTTTGTTATAGTTTCCATATTTCTCCCTTGGATTTTGAGTATATAAACCTTTCGGTTGTTGTATCTCTCTAGGAGTAACATAATCGTAAGATTTTTATTTCTTATAACTTTCAATCAATTTTGAAAAAACATTATATGTTTTTGTTAAGTCCTTTTCATTTATGATAAAGAAAACCTGCCTGTATGTTGATGCGATATCTAAGATATTTATTCCATTGTCCGCGAGAGTTGTTGTTAAAAGGGAAAGATAACCTAGAGATTCTTTTGAATATTCCTTTTGTGAATCAGACTCTCGAAGAGAGATTAGAGCCAGATTTTTTTCTTCTTCTAAGATGCTTGTTTCTTTTACCTTTTCAAATTTATGCTCGTTTTTTTCGTCTATTATTACAGTTACTTCACCCGAGCCTTGAACTGTAAAGAATATATCTCCTCTGTCCCAGGAGATATTTTTTGAAATCTCGTTCAGGGATTTCATTGCTTCTCCAGTTCTTGCTAAAGTTAATGAAGCGATTTTATTTTTCATTATTATTTCTGATGAGGAAAGAATTTTCTTTAAAGATTGCAGATTTGAATGTTTTTTTGCCAATTCATCCTGATATCTTTGTATTGCTATAAGGATAGAAGCGAAGTTTGCCTTTGGATTTTCTCTTTTTATTCTCGCTAAAAGCAATCTTACCAGGGAGGAGTAGTTGATTAAATCATTTTTCAAAGATTCCTTGATGAATAGACTTCCATTTATCTCTTCTTTAACAAGTTCTGCGGTTGTTTTCATTGATTCCATATTGTGTATGTCTAATTTTAGACATAAAGTATAATAATAAACACTATATAAATCTTTTCATGAAACTCGAAAATAAAGTAATAACTGGAGCCGGAACTTTAATGGCGGCAGGTAGTGAAACTTATGCAAGCCGATTTAGGGAAGGTCCTGGTAAAATAAGTGCTGAAGAAACTATAGCACATGTAGTATTTTTTGGAGCAGTGGTAACTGGGATTGCAGTTTATAAGATAATAAAAAATTACAAAGGTGGGCGCCATTAATGACAAATCAAGACGCAGCAAAACTGCAGACATATCCTGAATTCATTAAAGCTAATGGCAGCAAGGAATGCTCTGGATGCTTGGAATCGCTTGTGGATTATATTGAAAATTATCTTCCTAGAAATTTTACAGATTATGAATGTTTACAAATTCCTAAAGGGTTGTTGGGGCAATATTATGACTCACTATCTAGAGCTACAATCGGAGAAAGGAGTTTATAACTGAAATGAAAAATAGAAATAGAAAATATGAAAGAAATTATAAAAATCAAGAAGATACAAAAGACCTTTGTGGAATTGAATATGGACTTTATTCTCGATATTATCCTGGAGAGCTCGAGGAGAAGATGAAATTTCCAAATAAGCAAAAGCGAGTTAATTCATTTCGTTCACAGCCTGTAAATATCTTCAACACTGATAACTTCATAGGCATAAGATAACAATGGCTTTCTCTTTCTGATATTGCTTTGAAGTAAAATCTATTATATTTTATGTACAGCAAGATAAGGTTTATTAATCAATTTTTCTATGGATTTTTATGAGAGTTGATAGAACGATAAAGTTTTTGTGCAGATTGATGGTAGTTTTTATAGGAATTTCTATGATTTCAGATTCATTCAGCATGACTGGATTTGCAATATCTGAAAATGGAAATTATGCCTCCGGTTCAATATTTGGAATTATTGGGATGATGATATTTATTGGTGGGGTGTTGATGTTGACAACTGGAAATGGCAAACTAGAAGACGAGGTTCAGGTTTATGATAGTTCCAATGGGAAAAACAAAGATGTTGGAAGATATTATACTATGGTTGATAAACATGGAAAAAGAACGACACTCGATGAATTCAAAAGAATGATAGAAGAATTTAGAAGGGAGAAGGGGGGAGACGAACTTGTTAAGATAGCAAGAGAAGAATATGCTGCTTTACTGCTTCAAAGAGCAAAAGAGGGTAACGAAGAGAAAGCAAAAGTGGCTAGAAGCTTTTTGGAAGTTCTTGGAATAAAACCCGAAGAAGAACAATATAAATTGGCAAAAGAAGAGAGGAGAGAGATAATAAATGCATTTCATGAATGGGGTGGAAGCCCAGATGCAAAGCAGAGAGAGATTTTGAAAAAATATGGGATGTATTTTGAAAAGGGAGAAGTCCATAGTAAGCTGAGATACCAAGGGACTGGATATTTTGTAACTGCATCTAACTCGCCAAGTGATGTCAATGGTGCAAAAAATATGGTTCATGAGATAATAAAAGTAATTGAAAAATCAAGAAAAGAGAGCAAAAAGTAAAGATTTAAAAGGGCAAAACCTGGGGAAAATTGATGGAAATAACATATAGACATGAAGAACTAAGCTGTAGTGGAGATTATAGTGCAGACCCTACTAAGAGCTATATGGGGAAAATGGGCGGGCAAATGGGCATAAAAGGAAGAGATTATTTCAAAGCAGCAGATGAATATTTCCCTGAAGTATATAAAAGAAGACCATATCAATAGATAATAATTTAGCGAGCCCAGATATCTTTTGTCCGACGATTAAATAGTTATTATTTGTTACTGAGGAGATATTTCTTGTAAAAGTCCAATAAACATTTTTCAACAAAAATGTTTATTAACTCAGTTTTCTAAAACAATATATGGGAAAAGAGAGAGAGATGAGTGTTAGTTTCGTAAAGTGGTTTTCAGAGCTTTCTAATAAGGATATTTCTATTGCGGGAGGCAAGGGGGCTTCATTGGCGGAAATGTATAATAATAAATTTCCGATTCCTCCAGGGTTTGTAATAACTGCTCAAGCATATGGGTATTTTATCGAGAAGACAGGGCTTGCTGAACAGATAAAAGAAATACTTTCGAAAGTTGATGTTGAAGATACAGATCAATTAAGTGCAGCAGCTAAGAAAGTAAGAGAGTTAATTGAAAAGGCTGAAATGCCAAAAGAGATGCAGGAAGCAATAATAGAAAATTATGATATCTTGGATAGCGGCAAGAAAGCATTGGAAATTGCAAATTGGAAGGCAGCTAATATATTGAAGCATGGGCATGAAATGCCTTTTGTTGCAGTAAGAAGTTCTGCTACAACTGAGGATTTGGCAGATGCCAGTTTTGCAGGACAACAGGAAAGTTTTCTTAATGTGAAGGGAGAAAAAGAGTTGATAAAGAAAGTAAAAGAATGCATGGCTTCATTATTTACTGCAAGGGCAGTTTATTATAGAGCTAGAAAGAGGTTTGACAACAGTAAATCTCAATTGGCTGTTGTGGTGCAAAAGATGATTGATTCTGATAAATCAGGGGTAATGTTTTCTAAGAATCCGGTGAAGAATGATGAAAGTATATTAATTGAAGCAGTTTGGGGACTTGGAGAAGGAATTGTCTCGGGAAAGATAAAACCAGATACATATACAATTGACAAGGACTTGGATAATTTTAAGATAATTGAAAGACTTGTGCCTGCAAAGAAGATTGCATTTACTAGAGATAGTGCTGGGAACAATACAATTGCTAAACTTACTGAAGAAAGGGCAAAACAGCAAGTACTTGGTAATTATGAATTGAAAGTACTTAGTAATTATGCGAGGAAACTTGAGGAACATTATGGAAAACCGCAAGATATTGAATTTGCAATATCAAATAATGAGATATTTATCGTCCAATCGAGGCCCGTGACTACTAAATTTAGCGAGGCAAAAAATGAGGTGAAGGGAAAAGTTCTTCTTGCAGGATTGGGGGCAAGCCCAGGAATATCTTCGGGGATTGTAAAAATAATACATAATATAGAAGAGCTTGACAAAATAAAGAAAGGTGATATTCTTGTTACTGAGATGACTAACCCTGATATGGTTGTTGCAATGCAGAAGGCTGCAGGGATAATAACTGATGAAGGCGGGATAACAAGTCATGCAGCGATTGTTTCAAGAGAGATGGGCATTCCCGCGGTTGTTGGAACTAATGTTGCTACAAAGAATTTGAAAGAGGGACAAGAAGTCACAGTTGATGGAAATACCGGAAGAGTAATTGATGGAAAAGGAGAAACGAAGCTTGCGGAGATAAAGCCAATTCAATACAAAACAAAGATAAAATTGAAAGTGATAGTTGATTTGCCAGATTATGCTGAAAGAGCTGCGCAATCTGGTGTAATGGCAGTTGGATTGACTAGAATAGAAGGAATTATTGCTGAATCTGGAAAGCACCCCCTTTATTATGTTAAAAATAAAAAAGTAGATGATTATGTTAATCTATTGCATGATAATCTAAGAAGAATAGTTGTTCATTTTAATGAAGTATGGATAAGAAGTTCTGACATAAGAAGTGATGAGTTTAAGCATTTAGAAGGAAGCAAAAAGGAAGTAGAGGGAAATCCTATGCTTGGAAATCATGGAATAAGATTTGCAATTAAGTATCCTGAGATACTTGAATCTGAATTAAGGGCAGTAAAAATGCTTGCGCAGGAATTTCCAGATAAGAAAATAGGATTTATGATTCCCCAGGTAATAAATGTAAGTGAGTTTATTGCAACAAGAAAAGCCGCCGAACAATTGGTAATGCCTGAAAATGTAAGGCTGGGAATAATGGTTGAGACTCCTGCTGCTGTGCAAGTGATAGATCAGTTATGTGAAGCAGGGATTTCATTTGCAAGCTTTGGAAGCAATGACTTGACACAATATATTCTTGCAATAGACAGAAATAATGAAGAAATCCAGAATTTATATGATGAAATGAATCCTGCTGTTCTTGCCGCGATAGGATATGTAATAAGGAGATGCAAGGAATATAATGTTGAAACTTCCATATGCGGGCAGGCGGGAAGCAAGGAAGAAATGGTTAAGTTCCTTGTTAAGGAAGGAATTAATTCAATATCTGTTAATGCGGATGCCGCAGCTAAGATAAATGAGACTATATACAATGTTGAAAATGCTATAGAAAAAAAGATCGAAGTTGCAATGGAAGGAGTTACTGCTGAAAATATGATAATTGCTGAAAGAGACGCGAAGATAGAAGAACAGGAAGAGAGATTGATTGAGAAAGCTCTTCCGCAGACAATGATGGTAATGCAAGGCATGGTTGAACAGGAAATGGTTAAAAGAGAAGAAAGCAAAGACATTGAAGAAGTAATATTGGAACAATTGGGAGAGGATAATGGTGGTGGAGAGGACTATAATCCTAGCATACAAAATGATGAAAAAGGAGACATCCCGAGGCTAAATGATGCCATTCCGATAAGTAATGAGATGATTGAGGAGGATGTTGTGAAAGATGTGGTTAAGGATGAAGGGGCGAATGATTTGAAAGAAGAAGTTGTTGAAAATAATAACGAAATTAAAGACGGGAGTGTTGAAGAAGAAAAGGCCGAGGGAAGGATAGAAGAAACTGAAGAAGATTTGAAGGAAGCTGATGATTTGATTAATGAAGCAGATAGTGAATTGAAAGAGTGGGATGGTGAGAAATAAAATTAGCTATTTCTCTTATGCCTTTGTTCAAAAACTTTGTATAGTCCCAAGAGCATTGACTCTATTTCCAATTAATCTCACTTCTATTTCTCTTGTTCTTTCCTTTAATCTCTCGATAAGAGTTTGTTCTTTTGGTTCTTGATTATCCATTATAAGCCCTCTCAGAATTTACTTGCGCGGCAAGAGTTCTTAATTTGTCTTTCCAGCTGTTTTTCCATGATTTTCTGATGAAATTTGCGACAAATGGAGAGGCGAGAGCAGTTAATACTACTGCGGGAATATCGTTAGTATCTGCTGTTCCCGGAAGCAAATAAGGCATTATGCTTTCTCCCAAAGTATAATATAATCCTACTGCTGCAGCGGTAATGTTTGCAAAATTTCTTCCGATGCCCTTAATAAATCTGCTTTTTCTTCTTTCCCCATATTCCTCGATTTTATTTCCCAAAAAACCTGAAGCAAGAATTGCTGCAAACATCTCAGGAGTATCACCAAAATTAGATTCTTTTATTGGAAGCCAAGCGAATTTATCAGTATTGTGCATTCCGGAGGTATGCAAACCATTGTAATTATTAAAACATAAAAAATACTCTGCTGCGATAACTGCTCCGGCTATCTTTACAGCTAATGTTTCTCTTTTTGAACTCTGTTCTCTATTTTCCCCGTTTTCCATGCGAAAAGCTTAAATAGTTCTATATTTAAATCTTATGATTATGTTACTCCTTTAAAGATACAACAGGCAAAAGATTTAAATATGGAGAAAAAGCAGGATTTGTATGAAAATCGCATGGTATGATAAAAAGGCATATGTTCCGGCAGATTTGCAGAATGGAATGATTATTGAAGCTGGAGAAAGCTCTCCAATAACAAGATGTGGAGATGATACTGCGAGGGTTTATGGATATATCATTGGAAGATGCACCTCAATGGATATAGCAGATATTGCAAAAGGAGAGTTATTTGCTGATGAAGTGCTGTGTGACAAAGGAATGGAAACTACCAGAGTTTCCCCAAGAAATCTGAATAGATGGCTTTGTACAAGGGCAGGGAATATACCCCATCTTTATGTAATTGGTCGGATTGATGATATTATTCAGGCAGATAACATATTATGTGGGGGATTTGATGCAAGATACTTCGAAGATTCAGCTGTATTTCTTTCTCCTCAGCAGAGAGAAGAACTTAGAAAGAGGATATTTGAAAGATTCATAAAATATCAGAAGGTGTATCAGTAAAATGAAGACAAGAATGACCGTTGAGGAAAGATTAAGTCAATTAAAAAGAGAGGGAATAAATGTAACTGTGCTATTGGGGGATATAAATAGCACAATAGAAAAATTTTGTGCTGTAATTGACATGAGGTATTTGGATAAAAATCCTGGGAAAAACCCAATTCTAGCAAGATTCTCAGATGAAAGTGCAGAAATAGTTCTTGGCAAAAATCGAGTAAAATACTTCGATTTTCAAGTGAGTAGAATATATCAAGAAAAGTTAAAATCTTGTTTCGATTATGCTTTAAAAGAAGCAATGATTAAAGAAAGTGAAGATCTCTGTATTGAAGTTCATGCAATATACGAACCCTCTCTTGGGATAACTCATTATTTTGTTCTTCCGGATAGAAGTTATCTTGAGGATAAAACAGAAGAAAAAACAAGTAAGCCTGAAGGAGGATATCAATAAGATGCTTGGAACAGAGGATAAGGACCGGAAGAAACTTGAGGCCTTGCTTCCTGGTGTTAAATATGTAAAAAAATGGGAATATAGTAGGGATGTCAGAGTGAATAGTGAGGGGATTGCTCATAAGAGCTTAACAATGAAAGTTATAGTTGATATTCCAGATACTTTCAAGAAATGGGAAGAGTTTAGAATGCTTCTTATAGGAAATGGAGTTACCATTTCCAATCAGAAATCTGGAGAATTTTTCGGAGAATACGTAACGTTCAGTGACAATTATAGCGATAAAACTGTTAATCTTCCATGGAAAAGAAAATATTCACTTGAAACGAAAATTACCGGAGTATTTAACGAGCATGAAAGAATAACTGCTTTAGTTGAATTCAAGAATTATCCTAGAGATGAGGAATTCATCTGGGATTTAGGAATTGTGAAAGCAATCGGTGAATATGTTAGATTGTATGAAGAATCAAAGAAACCAAAAGCAAAAGAAGAGGCAAAAGCTGTCGAAGCTAAACCTGCTGAAAATAAGCCGACTGTGGAGTATCAATAACATAGAGTTTTTGTTACTCCTAGAGAGATACAACAACCGAAAGGTTTAAATACTAGAGAAGTATAGGAAAATTAACAAAAAAGAGGCTAGATGCCTCTAATAAAAACAAACAAAATGGACAACAAAGAAACAAAAAAACTTGAAGAAAGACTCAATGAAGGAGAGTTTTTTGGGATAGATCCTAGCAGGGGCTGGGATAGGGAATATTTTGTAAGAGAGTTTAATCGTCTTGGGGAAGTCGCTAAATATGAAAAACAGATTAAAGAGACTAAAGGCGAGATTCCAAGTGGATTAAAGGGAGATTTATCTGCAGTTTTGAATGGTAATGATCTTCTTACAGGTCAAAGTGATGACATAGTAAGAAAAGCTGCTAAAAATGCCAAAAAAGAAGGCGATAGAAAGATGGCTGAATGGGCCAGAAACAATATGCCTTCACTTTATACTGAAATTGATTCTTCTGAACATGCAGACCAGATGTACCTGCGACTTGCACTTACAACTCCATTATGCTTGACAGGAGATGAAAAACATGATTATACCGTCGGGCTTATGGCTAAAGTAAAAGAAGGTCAGAAGGCAATAAAGGCAGCTCAGGAGGGAGATATTTCTGAAATGAGAAAGATAGTCAAGGCTGAGACAAAAGCAAGAAAATTACCAGAGTGGAAGAAAAAGTTGATTGATGAATTTAGCAATGATGACAGACTTGTTCAGGCATTATTCCAGGAAAGTTATCAGAAAAAAGAAATGCTCGTAGACCATAACTTGAAATTGGAAGATGGTAAAGTTGATAGAAACAAGATAAAATCATTGATATCTGGAAGTTTGAGCAAAAAGTGGCATTTCTATGAAGATGAAACACACAAAGATACAAAGAAAGAGATATATGAACAGGAAATAATGCCTATCTATAATGCAATAGCAGAAAATGCTTATGCGATTGCTCACGATAAATATGTAAAGGACAAGCAAAGTTCAACTCCTGGAATTGAAGATTTGAATAAGAGAGCACAAGAAAGAGCAAAGTATGGAGTAGGTGTTGGAGCTGAAGACGTTGTTAAAATTCTTGAAGACAAAAGAAAAGCGGCAGGTGGACATTAAGATGAACACTGAAGCTAAGACAAAGAGAAGGGTGGGTGTCGGATGGGAAGGAGATGTTGCATTTGATGTCGATGTTTATAGGGGCGCTGCTGCAATGGGAAATGAGTATATCAGAATAATGTCTGGAGCTTATCAAGATGATTTGAAAACCAAATCATTTCGTGGACGAGCTGAAGAAAAAGTTGCAGATATTCTCGGTTTTTGGGCAACGTTACAAGAATATAAAAAACAGAAGCCTTTGAAAATATTTGTTGGTGATGACGCAAGAATATTGTTCGAAGCAGTTCCAAAAGGAAAGAGCATTGAAGATGACTTAGCTCGTCATGAGAGAGATTATTTGGCAAAATGTTCTTATTGGAAATTACCTCTGGTTGAAAAGATGCAAACTAGAGACCCCTTAAAGGACACACCTTTTGAGATATGGAAACATAAAATGTACCCAAAAAGAGATAGATTTTCTGTGGGTATGAAACAACCTGTGAAGGTAGTTTACCTTTAGAGATGAAGAAAATAGAAGTCCTCCATCAAGTACTTCTTATAAATTCTAATTATCTTTTATAACGCTGCTCGACCCTTGAACAAGAGATATCTATTTTTCTAATTTATAACATATAAATTATAAGCACTTTTACTATTAAATAAAATTAAAGAAAGAAAACAGTTGTTATCTGTCATGTGGAAGTTATCAATATTAGAGATATTTTAGGTTGTAAGCGAAGTGAACTAACTTGTTTTTAAATTATTTTATAACTCTTAATAGAAGTTAAAACTACACTTTGCTATTTTCTAGGATTTGGTTTATTATTCTTGTCATTTCGTTTAGGAACTTTTCTGCGAGGTCTTGCCATTTATCAATTTCCTGTCCCTTTATATGAACTATTTCTCCATGAGCAATTGCTTTATGCAGAAGATAAATGTCTCTAAGCATTTTTGGATAATCTGCTTTAAGCATGTTGGTGTCTACAAATGCTTCTTTAAGGAAGCCAGGGACGTGCTCTGGACTTGGTGGAAGCTTTCCTGCAGTAATTAGGGCAGCTTGGGCTGAATCAACCATTGTCCAGTATACTCCTTCAATTGCACTTAACACAGACATTTTGCTTCTTGCTAAATGAGTTGGGGCTCTTTGTAAAGCAGCATATACAGCTTCAGCAGTGGATTTTATTTTTCCCTGAATTAATAAAGATTTAATTGGATTGAAAAATCCTCCAGAATCTATAAGAGTTTCTCCATATCTTACAATGTTTATTACAACTGGATCCCCGTGGAGCAAATCCTGCCACCATGTTGTAAGTTTCATTGTGTTTATGTGCAATTCCCTTCCATATTCACTTGAAGCAACTAACTTTCCTAGCTCTTCTCTATACCAGGAAATTAATTCCAAGTCCCAAGATATGGAAGCATCATCAATTATTACTATTACGTCTATATCTGAGTTTGTCCCTGCATCATTTCTTGCCTGAGAACCGAATAGAATTGAAGCTTTAATCATACTGCCAAACTTTTTCTGAGCCTGGATTGCAAAATCCATTGCTATATCCTTTTCAGTAGTAAGTTTTCTCTTTTCCAAAGGAAGTTTCCTTACTTTTGCCTCTTTTTTATCAACCATTATATAACCTTAAATTATGAAGGAATAGGATGTTTTTAAATATTTACTACTTGAATTTTGTGAATATTAAAGTTGATAATAGAAAAAGAAAACAGTTGTTATCTCTTATAACAATGATTAATTATCGAACGTGAGATACTTATTAAAGATAATTAATTATAAAAAGGAACGAATTTCTTGGTTGTCATGACTGATGAAAATCAAAAGACAGATTATTGTGTTCATGTCGAACCAAAGCAGAAAGTAATAACTGGAGATAAGTTTCAATTTCACAAATGTAAGATAAAAAAATTTATGAAACGTGGAGACGATAACTGTATAGGCTCATTGTATATGAACGACAATCAATATGAATCATCAGTATATGATGCCTGCAGAGCAGGATTATGCCCATTATTTACTGTGGAATACGAGAGTGCAGAAAGAGCAAATTTGGCCATTAAACTCATTAGAAAATAATTGGAGGGTTATTATCTTAATGACTAGAATTCATCTAGTTAAAAGATATTTACTTTCTCTTTTAGATAATTTTACCACGTTCATTATATTATAAAATGGAATAAATATATTTATTCCATTGGAGTTCCGGAAACCCTGCTTCTTCCACCCATTTGTCCGCCCAATTCCTGAGGAAGGGAAGAGAATCCTGCACCATATGTTTGGAAGTGCTGTTCTGGGAGCATTGCACCATATCCTGAGAAATATCCTGCGGAAGTATTCATTGCCTGATTCCAGTATGGGGCATTTTGCATAGGATATATTGGAGAGCCGAAGGCTGCAAATGTTTCTCTAATTGGTGTTTTTTGGAAGTGTTGATACCAATCTCCTGTTTCGATTACTTTTTTTATTTTGTCTAATTTGTCTCCGTGGGCTTTTCTCAATTCTGCGAGATGCTCTTTCATTGGAACATTACCCATTCCCATTGGAAGTTCTGTATGTTCAAGGCCAAAGTTATCTGAAAGGTGGATGTGCTTTACAAATGGGGCAATTGTTTTTGCTTGCTCTCTCAGCTCTTCATCTCCATAGCCAAATTTTCTAAGCATGTTAATGTGCCCAACGTCCCAGGTTGCACCAATTAATTTTTCTGCTTGAGCTTTTGCAGTATCTTTAGAAATTCCGTCTTCAACTGCTTTCTGAACGAACTTTTCTCTTGCTTTTACTACGAGTTCTTTCAAATCTTCCGCCCTTGAGAACGCTCCTCCCGCAGGAGGGTTTTCTATTGAAAGAATTGGAGATTTATCTTCGAACTTCTTATAAGCGTTAAATGCAATATTTGCAAATGTCTCTGAAGACTTGTCCATTGCGAAACCATGAAGGGATTTGTAAATTTTAGGAGGTTCGGAAAGAGAGTTAAGAGTCATAATCCCTTTTGAAACTTCTTCCGCAAGTTCAGTAATCTTGGAAGGGTCTTTAAACTCATCAACTTTTTTTGAAACTCTATCTCGATAAGCCTCAAGCTTCTTCATGTCTTCTTCTTTTTTATCACTTTCAGAGTTTTTCACTGCAACCCAGGCATCATTGAACATGCTTTGTAATTTTACATAGGATTCTCTTATGTGAGAATCAGCATAACTCAGATTTGAGAGTTTACTTTCAGTAATCTTTTGTTC
>Ga0233425_10004491_pt1 | contig 23363 bp, 20 predicted proteins | sample Watercolumn_Towu_2_FD_181712 | JGI IMG/M metagenome (GOLD analysis project Ga0233425, IMG submission 181712) | Freshwater microbial communities from Lake Towuti, South Sulawesi, Indonesia - Watercolumn_Towuti2014_140_MG | ecosystem: Environmental > Aquatic > Freshwater > Lake | place... | reverse complement strand
CACGCTGGCCGGCCACACGCTCGGCGTGCTGGCCGTGGCCGTCTCCCCTGACGGCACGCGCGTCGCCTCCGCCGGGCTGGACGGCACGATCCGGCTCTGGGACACGGAGACCGGCCGCCAGGCGCTGGTCCTGACCGCGGGTACGCACCGCGTGTCCGCGCTGGCTTTCTCGGCCGACGGCACCACGCTGGCCGTGGCCTCGGCCGGCGGGGCGGTCCGGCTGCTGGATGCGGCAAGCGGCGAGGATCGCGCCGCACTGCGCCGCTGTCCGGCGGAGGAAACGGTGCTGGTCTCCGTGGCCGCAAGCGGCAAGCGAACCGTGAAACCCCACGCCGCCGGCGACCCGCTTCCGGCAGGCTGCTCCAACGAGCTGGTCGCCATTCGCCGGCCGCTGGCGGAAGCGACCGCGTTGGCGTTCATCCCCGGCGGCACACGCCTCGCGGCCTCCAGCCTGGACCGGACGATCTTGGTCTACGACACGGCCAAGCCCGACACCACGCCGCTCGTGCTGGACAAGCACGGCGACGCCGTGCTGGCCCTGGCCGTGGCGCCGGACGGCTCGTGGCTGGCCTCCGGCGGCGCCGACCGCCGCGTCGTGCTCTGGTCGCTCCAGACGAAGAAGCCGAAGCCGCGCCTGCTCAAGGCGCACAAGAGCGCGGTGACGGCCCTCGCGGCGTCGCCGGACGGCACGCAGTTCGCCAGCGCCGGCGCCGACCGCTTGGTGGCGGTGTGGGACGCCGCCCGCGGCAAGCTGGTCGCCACGCACCCCACGGACGTGACCGTCAACGCCCTGTGCTACGAGCCCGACGGCGGGGCGCTCCTGCTGGCGTGCGACGACGGCACGCTGCGGCGCTGGACCGTGACGCGCCGCGACGAGCGGCCGTTCTCGTTCCGCGACTTCGCCCTCTGGCTGATGAAGAAGGACTGAGCGCAAGCAGTTTGCCGGGGCGCGTTACCACGTCACCAGTCGCCGGCTCGGTCTTGCCTTGCGCGCCTGGTTGTTACCGCTCCTTCACGAACGCCATGGTCGCCGAAGAGACCACCACCAGCACCGAGCCGATGTTGTGGACGATTGCGCCCATGATCGGCGTCAGGTAGCCCCCGCCGCTCGCCAGAACGGCGAACGCATTGAACGCGAGGCCGAAGGCGATGTTCCACTTGATGATCTTCAGCATGCGACGGCCCAGGCGAACCAGGAACGGGATCTTCGCGATGTCGTCGTTCATGAGGGCGATGTCCGCCGTCTCGAGCGCCACGTCCGCGCCGGCCGCCCCCATGGCGATGCCCACATCCGCCGTCGCCAGCGCGGGCGCGTCGTTGATGCCGTCGCCGACGAAAACGACGATCTTCCCCTGCTTCTGCAGATCCTTCACCACGTCGGGCTTCTCCTGCGGCTTCAGTTCCGCCCAGCAGTCGGTTAGAGCGACCGCATCCGCGATCAGCCGGGCGGATCGCTCGTGATCCCCGGAAACCAACCCGATCCGGTCAATCCCCATGCCGCGAAGGCGCGAAATGGTGTCACGGGCGCCGGGCCGCACTTGATCGGTGACGCTGAGTATGCCCAGCGGCTTCTGGTCTTCGAAGACCACCAGCGGGGTTGCGCCGCGTTCCCGGAAGCGGTCGAGATGCTCGCGCAGGGGGTACGGGATCGCGATGGAGCCGCCCCCCAGGTACACGCTGCCTACCTCAACCTTGCGTCCATGGACTCGGGCGCGCACGCCCAACCCGATCTCCGTCATCATGTCTTCCGCTTCGCACGGCCTGATCCGCGCCTCTTCCGCCGCCTTCAGTACGGCGCGGGCGAGCGGGTGCGTGCTGTTCTGTTCCACACAGGCCGCCCGCTCCAGTACGACGTTCGCCTCCACGCCGCCAGCCGCCGCAATCTCGTCCACGCGGGGCTTCCCCTCCGTCAGCGTTCCGGTCTTGTCGAAAAGCACGGCGTTCGCCCTGCCCACGGTCTCCAGGAAGACTCCGCCCTTGACGAGAATGCCCGCGCGCGCCGCGCGGCCGATCGTCGCCACCACGGCCGTGGGCGCCGCCAGAATCAACGCGCACGGACAGCCGACGATCAGCACCGTGATCGCCCGTTCCGCCTGCCCGGTCAGAATCCATGCCAGGCCCGCTGCCGCCAGAATGACCGGCGTGAACCACTTTGCATACCGGTCGATCGCGCGAATAGCCTGCGGGCGCTGGGCCTCGGCCTCCGAGACAAGCTGGATGACCTTGCCCAACGTCGTGTCCTCCCCGACCTTCGTGGTCTCGATCTCGATCAGACCGTTCTGGTTGAGGGTGCCGGCGAAGACCTCGTCGCCAACCGTCCGCTCAACGGGGATCGACTCCCCGGTCATGGAAGACTCGTCAACCGAGGTCATGCCTTTGACGATCGTTCCGTCAACGGGCACACGCTCCCCGGCTTTGACGAGGACCCGGTCGCGAACACGCACATCCTGAACCGGAATCTCGACTGCGCCCCCGTCCCGAATGACCGTCGCCCTGTCGGGCGCGATGCCCACCAGCATCTCCACGGCCCTGCGCGCCGCGCTGCTGGTGGCCTGCTCGATCAACGACCCAAACACCATCACGAAACTGACGACGGCCGCCGTGAGAAACTCGCCCTGGATCAGACTGGCGACGATCGCGATGGACACCAGTTCGTCCACATTCACCCGTCGCTCCAGGATGCCCTTGAAGGCGCCCCAAACGATCGGGATCCCGTTGATGGCCACGGAGGCCAGCGCGAGGGCCGTTCCCGCCGGAGAGGCCCCCTCGCTGCCCCGGTCCCAGAGATGGCTGGCGAGCGCCAGCGCGCCGGCCAGTGCGATGCGATAGAACTCGCTGCGGCGGAGTATCTCGCGATACACGCCCAGATTGGCGAACCTCCCGATCATGTCACGCCTCCTTCCTTGGCGCACTCCGGGCACTGCGACACATGGGCGGGAAAGTAGACGATCCACCCTCAGACCGCAAGCCAGCAACTGCCGATGCTGATTGGCGACAACGCGCGGCGATGCGGCGCTTGCCCCATCCATCCCGACGCTGCTACCTTATGCGCGCGGGAGGTGGCGTCTGCTTCCAGGTCATTCCGCGGCCTGGCCAAGATGGGCGGCGCCGCGATCGGGGCCTACGTGCTCGGCCAACTGCGCCTCAACCCTGGCAGGCTGAACCCATGACACGGAAGAGGGTTTTTTTCACGGCGCCGCCCGGCAGGATGCAGGCGGACTTCTGGACCGCGGAGGCGCGCGCGCTGGCCGACGCGCTCGGTTTCGACGTGGCGCTCAATCCGCACGCGGGCAAGCCGGACGAAGCGACGTGGGCGGGCATGCTGCGCGGGGTCGACGCGCTGATGACCACCTGGGGCGCGCCGCGCCTCACGGCCGGCGTGCTGGCCGGCGCGGATGCGCTGCGGATCGTGGGTCACGCCGCCGGCTCGGCGGCCGAGCTGGTTTCGCCCGAGCTGTTCCGCCGCGGCATCCGGCTGGTGACCGCCAACCCGGTGATGGCGCAGAGCGTGGCGGAGTGGGCGCTGATGATGACGCTGGTCGGCCGGCGGCACCTGCTCGACTACGCCCAGTTCGGCACGAGCCGTCCGCTGGTGTGGGAACGGCGCGAGCAGGCCTTCGACCTGGCGGGCGCGACCGTGGCCGTCTGGGGCTGGGGCGACGTGGCGCAACGGCTCGTGCGGATGCTGAAGCCGGTCGGGCCGGCCCGTATCCTGGTGTGCGACGACTTCCTGACGCCCGCGGCGGCGGCCGCGGCGGCCGGCGTGGAGAAGGTCGCGTTCGATCGCCTCTTCCGCGAGGGGGACACGATCCACCTGCTGGCGGCGCTGACCGAGAAGAACCTGGGCCGCGTGGGCGCGGCCGAGCTGGCCGCGATCTGCGACGGCGCCGTGTTGATCAACTGCGGCCGCGCCGACGTCGTGCAGGAGGCCGCGCTGCTCGCCGAACTGCGCAAGAACCGGTTCACGGCGATCCTCGACGTGCATTTCGCCGAGCCGCCGGCGGCCGACGATCCGATCCGCAACCTGCCGAACGTGATCCTGACCCCGCACTGCGCCGGTGCGTCCACGCGCCTGGACCGCTATGTCCTGCACGTGCTGCGGGAATTCGACCGGTTTTTCGCCGGCAAGCCGCTGGAGAGCGAGATCGGCGCCGAGCGCGCCGTGAACATGACGCGCGCCGCGCTGGTGGGCCACGGGCGGCGAAACGCTTGAAAGCAGAAGACGCAGAGGAATGAAGACTTCCGCAAAGACCTGGTTGCGCGGCGATCCTGACCGTCCGGTGCCGGCTGACGACCCCGAGCGTCCGGACCTGCTACGGCGCTACGTGGGGCCCACGCACGAGCCCCTCTGGTTCTACCGCATCCGCGGCTCGTGTACGCCCGCGGAGGAGGTGCCGGAGGCCCGCGGCTGGGCGCGGTCGGCCGCGTCCGTCGAGCAGGTCCGCTGCGACGAGGAGAACCACCCGTCGTCCAAGGCGGACGTCACGATCGAGGCGGGCGAAGCCGTCTTCCGCATGTTCACTCCTCGGGTCTACGGCCTCGCGCGCGTGCGGTTCGGGCGGTGACCGGAACCGCGTTGCATGCTACACTGCGCTTCTCATCCGACCTACAGACAGAAAGGACCCCCGATGAAGTTTCCCCTCCGCAAAGACTGCGCGACTGCGCTGCTGGTGCCGACGAGCATGGGCATCCGCCTGACGCCCCTGAACGGCCAGCCCGTGCACGTGGGCGGCCAGTTCCTGCTGCAGGCCACGAGCGCCGAATCGAACGTGGCGAGCGTGGCGTCGTACCTGGGGCTGCCGGTGAAGATCCTGACGGCCTTCGTGAAGGACAGTCCGGTCGCGCAGATCATCAAGGACAACCTGGCGAGCCGGCACATGACGTACGAGGGGCCGGAAGTGCCGCAGGGCGGGCCGTGGGGTTTTCGCCACCAGATCAACATCGCCGACAGCGGGCTGGGCTCGCGCGGGCCGCGCGTCTGGAACGACCGCGCCGGCGAGGTGGGCCGCACGCTGAACGTGAAGGATTTCGACCTCGATCGGATCTTCGGCAGGGAGGGTGTGCAGATCGTGCACCTCTCCGGCCTGGTGGGCGCGCTGTCGCCCGACACGGGCGCCTTCTGCCTGGCGCTGGCGCGCGCGGCGAAAAAGCACGGCACGCGGATCGCGTTCGACCTGAACTACCGCGCGTCGTTCTGGAAGGGCCGCGAGAAGGAGCTGCGGAAGATCTTCGCCGAGATCGCGGGCGTGGCCGACATTCTCGTGGGCAACGAGGAGGACTTCCAGCTCTGTCTGGGCATCGAGGGTCCGGAGGCGGGCGGCAAGGGGCTGGCGGCGAAGATTGACGGCTTCCAGGGCATGATTGACCGCGTGCGCAAGGCGTATCCGAACGCATCGGTTTTCGGCACGACGCTCCGCGAGGTGATCAGCACGAACCGCCACCTCTGGGGCGCGATCATGCAGGCGGGCGGCGCGTGGCACGTGGTGGAGCCGCGCGAGATCGGCGTGCTGGACCGCATCGGCGGCGGCGACGGCTTTGTCGGCGGCCTGCTCTACGGCGTGCTCAAGGGATGGGAGCCGGAGAAGTGGATCCAGTTCGGCTGGGCCTCCGGCGCGCTGGCGACGACGCTGCTGACGGACTACGCGCAGCCGGCCGACGAGGAGCAGATCTGGAGCATCTGGCAGGGCAACGCGCGGGTCAAACGCTAGGCACGAAAAAAGCTTACCGCGCCTGTTGACGTCCCGGGCCGCGGGTGATACATTTACACGGTTTCGTCCGGAGTGCCCCGTGCAACCGGGCTGTGCCCGGGCGGAACACGGCGCGCGACGCTGCCGAGGATGCCCCCGGCTGGGCTGGGGTCGAAGCCCATGTAGCTCAGTTGGTAGAGCACGTCCTTGGTAAGGACGAGGTCAGCGGTTCAATCCCGCTCATGGGCTCCAGGCCCCGCGGACGGAACGGACAACAGGCGAACGAAGGATCACACCGGAGGAAGTTCACCATGGCGAAGGAAACCTTTGCGCGGACGAAGCCCCACGTGAATGTCGGCACGATCGGCCACGTGGACCACGGCAAGACGACACTGACCGCGGCGATCACGCGCGTGCAGTCGTTGAAGGGCTTCTGCGACTTCATCTCGTACGACCAGGTGGCCAAGGCCTCCGAGTCGGCGGGCCGGCGCGACCCGACCAAGATCCTGACGATCGCGACCTCACACGTGGAGTACGGCACCGAGAAGCGCCACTACGCGCACGTCGACTGCCCGGGCCACGCGGACTACGTCAAGAACATGATCACCGGCGCGGCGCAGATGGACGGCGCGATCCTGGTGGTGAGCGCGGCCGACGGCCCGATGCCGCAGACGCGCGAGCACATCCTGCTCGCCCGCCAGGTGGGCGTGCCGGCCATCGTGGTCTTCCTCAACAAGGTGGACCTGGTGGACGACAAGGAGCTGCTGGACCTGGTGGAGATGGAGGTCCGCGAGCTGCTGACCAAGTATGAGTATCCCGGCGACGACATTCCGATCGTGCGCGGCAGCGCGCTGCCGGCGACGCAGGTGAAGTCGAAGGACGAGCCGGCCTGCGAGTGCATCCAGAAGCTGATGGAGGCGCTCGACAGCTACATCCCCGAACCGGTGCGCATCCTGGACCAGGCGTTCCTGATGCCGGTCGAGGACGTGTTCTCGATCGAGGGCCGTGGCACGGTGGTGACCGGCCGCGTCGAGCGCGGCATCGTCAAGGTCGGCGACGAAATCGAGATCATCGGCCTGAAGCCCACGGCCAAGACGATCGTGACCGGCGTCGAGATGTTCCGCAAGCTGCTGGATCAGGGCCAGGCGGGCGACAACATCGGCTGCCTGCTGCGCGGCACGAAGAAGGAAGAGGTCGAGCGCGGCCAGGTGCTGGCGAAGCCCGGTTCGATCACGCCGCACACGGAGTTCACCGGCGAGGTGTACGTGCTGAGCAAGGAGGAGGGCGGCCGCCACACGCCGTTCTTCAAGGGCTACCGGCCGCAGTTCTACATTCGCACCACGGACGTCACGGGCGACATCACGCTGCCCGAGAACGTCGAAATGGTGATGCCGGGCGACAACATCTCGATGATCGTGAAGCTGATCTCCCCGGTGGCCCTGGAGGAGAAGATGCGTTTCGCCATCCGCGAGGGCGGCCGCACGGTCGGCGCGGGCACGGTGGCCAAGATCGTGAAGTAAGCGCCCGGCGGAACGGCGCAGGCGGCCGGGCGGCGACGCCCGGCCGGCCGCGCGCCTCCGCGGCAGGAGTCCGGCATGCCCAGAGAACTCGCGATCCTCGCCTGCACCGAGTGCAAGCGGCGCAATTACTCCACCACCCGCAACAAGCGCACGACGACGAACCGGCTGGAGATCAAGAAGTTCTGCCCGGCCGAGCGGAAGCGCACGTTGCACCGGGAGACCAAGTGACCGGCGCCGGTCGCGGCGCGTTGGGCGGCTGCAGGCCAGTAGCTCAATTGGCAGAGTAGCGGTCTCCAAAACCGCGGGTTGGGGGTTCGAGACCCTCCTGGCCTGCCAAACGGCGGACGCACGCGGCGCGGGAATGCACCAGCATGAGCAAGGCGAAAGAGATCGGACGGCGGATCGGCGGCTTCCTGAGCGACGTCGGCCAGGAGTTCCGCAAGACGAGCTGGCCCGAGCGGCGCGAGCTGACGGAATCCACCACGGTGGTGATCGTTTTCATCGCCCTGCTCTCGGCGGCGGTGCTGGTGTGCGACAAGGTGATCCGGTTCGTCCTGGAACTGATCCGGGCCTAGGCGCGGGGGCGGGGCGATGACGAAACAGTGGTTTGTGCTGCACACGCTGACGGGCCAGGAGCAGAAGGTCAAGCGCTACGTCGAGGCGCAGGCCCGTCTGCAGGCCCTCGGGGAGTACATCGGCGAGGTGATCATCCCGACCGAGAAGGTCGCGGAGACGAAGAACGGCGTGAAGACCACGGTCACGCGCAAGTTTTTTCCGGGGTACGTGCTGATCAACCTGGGGTTGTACGACGACCAGCGGCAGATCGTGGAACCGACCTGGCGCTTCCTGCGGGAGACGCCGGGCGTGATCGGGTTCATCGGCGGCGAGCGGCCCGTGCCTCTGCCGGCGGCCGAGGTGGACGCGATCGTCAACCAGGTCGAGGCGAAGAAGGAGACGGTGCGGCCCAAGGTCGCGTTCGAGCCGGGCGAGGCGGTCAAGATCACGGACGGACCGTTCCTGAACTTTACCGGCACGGTCGACGAGGTCGACCCCGACCGCGGCAAACTCAAGGTCTCGGTGGCGATTTTCGGACGCTCGGCTCCGGTCGAGCTGGAGTACTGGCAGGTGGAGCGCGCGACCGCCTGAGGTGGCGCGACGGAGAACCGGCATGGCGAAGAAGGTCACAGGCATCGTCAGGTTGCAGATCCCGGCCGGCCAGGCCAACCCGGCCCCGCCCGTCGGGCCGGCGCTGGGTTCGCAGGGCGTCAACATCATGGCGTTCTGCAAGGACTTCAACGCCAAGACCCAGGACAAGGCCGGTCTGGTGATCCCGGTGGTGATCACGGTCTACGCCGACCGCAGCTTCACCTTCATCATGAAGAGCCCGCCGGCCTCGGCGCTGCTCAAGCGCGCCGCCGGCCTGGCCAAGGGATCCGGCGTGCCCAACCGCGAGAAGGTGGGCAAGGTCACGCGGGCCCAGGTGCGCGAGATCGCGAAAATCAAGATGCAGGACCTGAACGCCTCCACCGAGGAGGCCGCCATGCGCATGGTCGAGGGCACGGCCCGCAGCATGGGCGTCGAGATCACGGAGTAGCGGAGAGCGAACCATGGCCAAGCACGGCAAGCAGTACCGGGTGACGAAGAAGCAGGCGCCGGCCGCGCCCGTGTCGCTCGAGGAGGCGGTGGCCTTCGTCAAGGCGCACGCCGGCGCCAAGTTCGACGAGACCGTCGAGGTGGCGATGCGGCTGGGCGTGGACACGAAGAAGTCCGACCAGACCGTGCGCGGCACGGTCAACCTGCCGCACGGCACCGGCAAGAGCGTGCGCGTGGTGGCCTTCGCCACCGGCGCGCAGGCCGACGCCGCCCGCGCCGCCGGCGCCGACCAGGTCGGCTTCGAGGATCTGATCGAGAAGGTCAAGGGCGGCTGGACGGACTTCGACGTCGCCGTCGCCACCACCGACGCCATGAAGGAAGTCCGCAAACTCGGCCGCGTGCTCGGCCCGCGCGGGCTGATGCCCAACCCCAAGACCGGCACGGTCACCGACGAAATCGGCCCGGCCGTGACCGCCGCCAAGGGCGGCAAGGTCGAGTTCCGCATGGACCGCAACGGCAACGTCAGCGTGCTGTGCGGCAAGCGCAGTTTCGAGGCGCCCCGCCTGGTCGGCAACATCCAGGCCGTGATCGAGGCCATCCAGGCGGAGAAGCCGGCCGGCACGAAGGGCGCGTTTGTCCGCACCTGCACGGTGAGCTCCACGATGGGCGTGGGCGTGCGCGTGGCGCTGAAGGAGTAGGGGAAGCATGAAACGACATCATCACGCCAAGGGGCACGGCGCCGCCAAGGGCGCGCGCCGCATCCGCCCCGAGAAGGCCGCGGCGCTCGCGGAAATCGTCACGCGGCTGCAGCAGGCCCAGTACGCCTTCGTGCTCGGCTACGGCGGCCTGACCGTGGCCGAGACCGCCGAGCTGCGCCGCCTGCTGAAGCCGCTGCCCGGCCGCATGCTCGTGGTCAAGAACACGGCCCTGGACCGCGCCGTCACCCAGCTCGGCTGGGAGAGCGTGGCGCCGTTCCTGACCGGCCCGGTGGCGCTGGTGACCGGCCGGGGCGACGCGGCCGAGGCCGCCAAGCTGCTCGTGAATTTCGTCAAGTCGCACGACAAGGCCGCGATCAAGGGCGCCTGCCTCGACGGCAAGGCCCTCGGCGCCGCCGACGTCGGCATCCTGACGGCGTTGCCGCCGCGGCCCGTGATGCTGGGCCTGTTCGTCGGCACGCTGGCGGCGCCGATGTCGCGCCTGGTTGGCGTGTTCAACCAGAAGGTGCTGAGCCTGCTGTATGTCCTGAAAGCGGTTGAGGAGAAGAAGAGCAAAGCGGCCTGAATCCCGGCCCGAACGAAAGGAATGAGGAGAAGAGGACCATGAGCGAAGAAGCCAAGGTGGAAGTCAGCGGCAAGATGGCGGAGTTCATCGACTGGGTCGAGACGCTGACCGTGCTGGAACTGTCGAAGCTGGTCAAGGCGCTCGAGCAGCGCCTGGGCGTGACGGCGGCGGCGCCGATGGCGGCGGCGGCGGCGGCCCCGGCGGCGGCGGCGGCGGCCCCGGTCGAGGAGAAGACCGAGTTCGACGTCATCCTGCTGGAGGGCGGCGCCAACAAGATCGCGGCCATCAAGGAGGTGCGCGCGATCACCGGCCTGGGCCTGAAGGACGCCAAGGACCTGGTCGAGGGCGCCCCGAAGCCGGTCAAGACCGGCGTGAGCAAGGAAGACGCGGCCAAGCTGAAGGAACAGCTCGAGAAGGCCGGCGCGAAGGTCGAAGTCAAGTAGTGCGACGCGTTCGCACCCTGCCGGAGACGGGCCGCCCGAACGACGCGCGGGCGGCCCTTGCGGCTTTCCCCGATGTGGGCGTCGCGCGCGCAACGTGTGAGGTCGACCGATGGTAGAACGCAAGGAATTCGGCAAGCTGACGGCCGTCAGCCAGCCGCCTGACCTGATCGAGATCCAGACGAAGTCGTACGCCGACTTCCTGCAGCTCGACGTCCCCCCCGGCCGCCGCGAGAACAAGGGACTCCAGGCGATCTTCCGCGAGGTCTTCCCCATCGAGAGCTACGACGGCCGCTACACGCTCGACTTCGTCAAGTACGAGCTCTCCGAGACCAAGCTCGGCCCGCTCGACGCCCTCGACGAGGGCGACACCTACGCCGCGCCGCTGCACGCCACCTTCCGCCTCAAGGACGGCGACGAAATCCGCGAGGAGGACGTCTACATGGGCGAGGTGCCGCTCATGACCCGCGACGGCGCCTTCGTGATCAACGGCGCCGAGCGCGTGATCGTCAGCCAGCTCCACCGCTCGCCCGGCATCTGTTCCGAGCGCACGATCCACCCCAACGGACAGTCGCTCTACTCCGTGCGCCTGATCCCCGACCGCGGTTCGTGGATCGAGATCCAGTTCGACACCAACGACGTCATGTGGGTCTACATGGACCGCCGGCGCCGGCGCCGCAAGTTCAAGGCCACCATGTTCCTGCGCACGCTCGGCTTCGGCACCGACGAGAGCATGCTGCGGCACTACTACGCCTTCCGCACCCTCGACCTCAAGTCCCGCCACGACGAGGCCTCCCTCGAGCACCTGATCTTCAAGGACGACGTGATCGACATCGACTCGCAGGCCGTGCTCGCGCGGCGCTACGAGCCGCTCACCCCGGCGGTGCTGCAGCAGATGGCCGCCGCCGGCTTCAGCAAGGCGGACGTCGTCGACGTCGGCTGGGACGAGGGCATCTTCGTCAAAACCCTGCGCCTGGACGCCACCCACGGCGAGGAGGAGGCGCTCAAGGAGCTCTACCGCTGCCTGCGCCCCGGCGACCCCGCCACGGCCTCCAACGCCAAGCAGCTCATCAAGCGGCTCTTCTTCGACCCGCGGCGCTACGACCTCGGCCGCGTCGGCCGCTACAAGATCAACCAGAAGCTCGGCCTCGCCGGCCGCGTGCCCGAGGACCGCCGCACGCTCACCGAGAACGAGGAGGGCAAGAAGGGCGAGGTCACCGGCGTCGAGGTCATCGAGGCCATCCGCCACCTGCTCGACATCCGCATGGGCCGCGCCGTGGTGGACGACATCGACCACCTCGGCAGCCGCCGCATCCGCACCGCCGGCGAACTGCTCGAGAACCAGTGCCGCGTGGGACTGGCGCGCACCGAGCGCCTGATCCGCGAGCGCATGACGCTCTTCGACCCCGCCACGGGCGTGCTCTCGCCCGCGCGCCTGGTCAACAGCAAGTCGCTCTCGGCCGTGGTGCAGGACTTCTTCGGCCGCAGCCAGCTCAGCCAGTTCATGGACCAGACCAATCCCCTCAGCGGCCTGGCCCACAAGCGCCGCCTGTCGGCCCTCGGCCCCGGCGGCCTGTCGCGCGAGCGCGCCGGCTTCGAGGTGCGCGACGTGCACTCCTCGCACTACGGCCGCATCTGCCCGATCGAGACGCCCGAAGGCCCGAACATCGGCCTGATCTCCTCGCTCTGCATCTACGCGCGCGTCAACGCCTTCGGCTTCGTCGAAAGCCCCTACCGCGTCGTGCGCCACGGCAAGGTCACCGACGAGGTCCACTACCTCACCGCCGACCAGGAGGAGCGGTTCGTCGTCGCCCAGGCCAACGCGCCGCTCAACCCCAGCGGTTCCTTCGCCGGCGACAAGGTCACCGCCCGCTACCTGGCCGAGTTCATCGAGGTCGAGCCGGCCAAGGTCCAGTACATGGACGTCGCCCCCACCCAGGTCGTCAGCATCGCCGCCGGCCTGATCCCGTTCCTGGAGCACGACGACGCCAACCGCGCGCTGATGGGCGCCAACATGATGCGCCAGGCCGTGCCGCTGCTGCGCACCGAGCGCCCCTTCGTGGCCACCGGCCTCGAGCGCCGCGCCGCCTCCGACTCGTGCGTCACCGTGCTGGCCGAGGAGCCGGGCATCGTCGCCTACGCCTCCGCCACGGAGGTCGTCGTCAGCGACGACGGCTCCCTGCCCGCCAACCGCGCCAAGAAGACCAAGGGCGTGCGCCGCTACAGCCTCCAGAAGTTCCGCCGCTCCAACGCCGGCACCTGCTTCAACCAGCGGCCGGTCGTCAAGCGCGGCCAGAAGGTCCGGCGCGGCGACGTGCTGGCCGACGGCCCCGCCACCGCCGCCGGCGAGCTGGCGCTGGGCAAGAACCTGCTCGTGGCCTTCATGCCCTGGAGCGGGTACAACTTCGAGGACGCCATCCTCGTCAGCGAGCGCGTCGTGCGCGACGACGTCTTCACCTCCGTGCACATCCAGGAGTTCGAGGTCGGCGCCCGCGACACCAAGCTCGGCCCCGAGGAGATCACGCGCGACATCCCCAACGTCGGCGAGGAGGCGCTCAAGAACCTCGGCCCCGACGGCGTCGTGCGCATCGGCGCCGAGGTCAGGCCCGGCGACATCCTCGTCGGCAAGATCACGCCCAAGAGCGAGACCGAACTCGCGCCCGAGGAGCGCCTGCTGCGCGCCATCTTCGGCGAGAAGGCCGCCGACGTGCGCGACACCTCCCTGACCGTGCCCAGCGGCACCTACGGCATCGTCATGGACGTCAAAGTCACCGCCCAGCAGCAGGAGCCGCGCCACGGCGGCGCGCCCCAGTCGCCGGAGGAGAAGAAGCAGATCCGCGACATCGAGGAGGAGCGCAAGCGCAAGCGCCTGGAGATCGAGGAACAGCTCACCACGGCGCTCAGCAACATCCTCCTCGGCGAGAAGATCCCGCTGGACGTGCTCGACGTCGAGACCGGCGAGATCATCATCCCCGCCAACCGCAAGATCACCAAGATGCTGCTGGCGCGCCTGGCCCGCGTGCACGACCACATCCAGATCGAAAGCAGCCCCGTCCAGCAGAAGATCGAGGAGATCATCGACGAGTTCAAGCCCAAGTTCGACGACCTGGCGAACCAGTCCGGCCACGAGTTCGAGGAGCTCGACGGCATCCTGGACGAGGGCGGCGTGATCAAGCAGGTCCGCGTCTACATCGCCAGCAAGAAGAACCTCTCCGTGGGCGACAAGCTCGCCGGCCGCCACGGCAACAAGGGCGTGGTCGCGCGCATCGTGCCCGACTGCGAGATGCCCTTCCTGCCGGACGGCACGCCGGTGGACATCGTCCTCAACCCCCTCGGCGTGCCCTCGCGCATGAACCTGGGGCAGCTCTTCGAGACCTGCCTCGGCATGGCCTGCCAGGTGCTGGGCCTCCACGCCTCCAGCCCGGTGTTCGACGGCGTCAACGAGGGGGAGATCGACCGGATGATGCGCGAGGCGCGCAAGGCGCAGGAGAAGACCAGCGGCGACGCCGCCTGGCTCAGCGAGGACGGCAAGAGCGTGCTCTACGACGGCCGCACCGGCGAGCCCTTCGACCAGCGCGTGGTCGTCGGCCAGATCTACATGCTGAAGCTGCACCACCTGGTGACGGACAAGATCCACGCCCGCGCCACCGGCCCGTACTCGCTCGTCACCCAGCAGCCGCTGGGCGGCAAGGCCCAGTACGGCGGCCAGCGCATGGGCGAGATGGAGGTCTGGGCGCTCGAGGCCTACGGCGTGGCCTACGCGCTGCAGGAGCTGCTGACGGTCAAGAGCGACGACGTCGCCGGCCGCACGCGCATCTATGAGGCCATCGTCAAGGGCCAGAACACGCTGGAGGCCGGCATGCCCGAGTCCTTCTCCGTGCTGATGCACGAGCTGCGCGGCCTCGGCCTGGACATGAAGCTGATGGGCGGCGAGAACGTCCCCTCCACCCCGACGATCTGACGGTTCCCAACGGAGAGCGACCTTGAATCCTTACGCGGCGAGAGAACTGTTCGGCATGCAGGACGCGGGCCAGTACGATGCCGTCAGCATCACGCTGGCCTCCCCGGAGACGATCCGCTCGTGGAGCCACGGCGAGGTCAAGAACCCGGAGACCATCAACTACCGCACCTACCGGCCCGAGCGCGACGGCCTGTTCTGCGAGCGCATCTTCGGGCCCACGCGCGACTGGGAGTGCGCCTGCGGCAAGTACAAGCGCATCAAGCACAAGGGCGTCGTGTGCGACCGCTGCGGCGTCGAGGTGACCGTCGCCCGCGTGCGGCGCCAGCGCATGGGCCACATCGAGCTGGCCGTGCCCGTCTCGCACATCTGGTTCTTCAAGTGCAGCCCCAGCCGCATCGGCCTGATGCTGGACCTCACCGCCAACGCCCTCGAACGCGTGCTGTACTACGAGGACTACCTGGTGGTCGACCCCGGCGACACGCCGCTCAAACCGCTGCAGCTCCTCGGCGACGCCGAGTACCACGACGCCGTCGAAAAGTACGGCGAGAACTTCGAGGCGCTCATGGGCGCCGAGGCCGTGCGCAAGTGCCTGTCGCGCGTGGATCTCGACCAGCTCATGAACGACCTCGAAACCGAGATCGAGAACACCCGCAGCAAGCAGACGCGCAAGAAGATCACCAAGCGCATGAAGATCTGCGAGGGCTTCCGCGTCAGCGGCGCCCGGCCGGAGTGGATGGTCCTCGACTGCCTGCCCGTCATCCCGCCCGAGCTGCGCCCGCTCGTGCCGCTGGAGGGCGGCCGCTTCGCCACCTCCGACCTCAACGATCTCTACCGGCGCGTCATCAACCGCAACAACCGCCTGCGCAACCTGCTGCAGCTCAAGACTCCCGACGTCATCATCCGCAACGAGAAGCGCATGCTGCAGGAGGCCGTGGACGCGGTCTTCGACAACGGCCGCCACGGCCGCGCCGTCGCCGGCGCCGGCAACCGGCCGCTTAAGTCGCTCTCCGACATGCTCAAGGGCAAGACCGGCCGCTTCCGCCAGAACCTGCTCGGCAAACGCGTGGACTACTCCGGCCGCTCCGTGATCGTCGTCGGGCCGGAACTCAAGCTCAACCAGTGCGGCCTGCCCAAGAAGATGGCGCTCACGCTCTTCGAGCCGTTCATCATCCGCCGCCTGAAGGAGAAGGGCATCTGCCACACCGTGCGCACGGCGCGCAAGATGATCGAGCGCCACGACGAGCAGGTCTGGGACATCCTGGAGGAGGTCACCAAGGGCAAGACGGTGATGCTCAACCGCGCCCCCACGCTGCACCGCCTCTCCATCCAGAGCTTCGAGCCGATCCTGATCGAGGGCGAGGCCATCCAGATCCACCCCATGGTCTGCACGGCCTTCAACGCCGACTTCGACGGCGACCAGATGGCCGTGCACGTGCCGCTCTCCGTCGAGGCGCAGCTTGAAAGCCGCCTGCTGATGATGTCCACCAACTCGATCTTCTCGCCGGCCTCCGGCAAGTCGATCATGACGCCCACCCAGGACATCGCCCTCGGCATCTACTACCTCACCTGCGTCAGCCAGACCGACAAGCTCGCCGGCCGCACCGTCGGCAAGGCGCGCCCCGCCCCCGGCGCGGCGCCCTCCGAGCACCTGCCGCTCTTCAACGGCGCCGCCGAGGTGCACCTCGCGCTCGACGAGTCCAGCGTCGGCATCCACGCCCGCATCCGCTACCGCAACCCGGACTTCGGCTCCAGCGGCCGCCGCTACGGCAACCGCGACGCCCGCGTGATCGAGACCACCGCCGGCCGCGTGATCTTCAACGAGGTCTGGCCGCCCGAACTCGGCTTCGTCAACGACAAGATCGACAAGGGCAAGCTCGGCGACCTGATCCTCAACTGCCACCAGGTCGCCGGACACGCCCGCACCGTCCGCGCCCTGGACGACCTCAAGGCCCTCGGCTTCAAGCACGCCTGCCTCGCCGGCGTCTCCATGGGCCTCAAGGACATGATCCGGCCCAAGGAGAAGGACGACGTCATCTCGCGCGCCGAGTCCGAGGTCGCCAAGGTCGAGAAGCAGCACGGCCTCGGCATCATCACCGACGGCGAACGCCACAACAAGATCATCGACATCTGGACCGGCGCCGTGGAGAAGATCTCCGACGAGCTCTACAAGACCATCGACCGCAACGTCACCGCCGCCACCCCGAAGCCGGCCGAGACCAACCCCGTCTACATGATGGTGGACTCCAAGGCCCGCGGCTCCAAGCTCCAGATCCGCCAGCTCGCCGGCATGCGCGGCCTGATGGCCAAGCCCTCCGGCGAGATCATCGAGCGGCCCATCACCGCCAGCTTCCGCGAGGGCCTGAGCGTGCTGGAGTACTTCATCTCCACCCACGGCGCCCGCAAGGGCCTGGCCGACACCGCCCTCAAGACCGCCGACGCCGGCTACCTCACGCGCAAGCTCGTCGACGTCTCGCAGGACGTGATCATCTTCACCCAGGACTGCAACACCGTCAACGGCATCGAGGTCGAGGCCATCGCCGAGGGCGACGAGGAGCTCATCCCCCTGCGCGCCCGCATCCTCGGCCGCACCGCCCTGCACGACGTCCACCACCCGACCACCAACGACCTGATCGTCCGCGCCAACGACGAGGTAGACGAGGCCGCCTGCAAGCGCATCGAGGAGGCCGGCGTCGAGCGCGTCTGGATCCGCAGCGGACTCACCTGCGACGCCCCCCACGGCATGTGCGCCAAGTGCTACGGCCGCGACCTCTCCACCGGCCGGCTCGTGGACATCGGCACCGCCACCGGCATCATCGCCGCCCAGTCCATCGGCGAGCCCGGCACCCAGCTCACCATGCGCACCTTCCACATCGGCGGCACCGCCTCGACCATCGCCAAGACGCCCGAGATCGTCGCCCGCAACGCCGGCCGCGCCCGCTACCACGACCTGCGCGTCGTGCGCAACAAGGACGGCCAGATGGTCGTGCTCAACAAGAACGGCGCCATCGCCATCGTCAGCGACGACGACCGCGAGCTCGACCGCTACACCCTCCAGATGGGCACCGTGCTGTTCGTGGACGACGGCGGCCCCATCAAGGCCAACCAGAAGATCGCCGCCTGGGACCCCCACAGCGTGCCGATCCTCGCGGAGAAGGAGGGCACCGTCACCTTCCAGGACTTCGTGCCCGAGGTCTCCGTCAAGAGCGAGCGCGACGAGCAGACCGGCCTCGGCAGCCTCGTGGTCCTCGAGACCAAGGAGGCCCTGCACCCGCAGATCGTCATCTCCGACCCCTCCACCAACGCCGTCATGGGCTTCTACCACATCCCGGCCGGCGCCCACGTCATGGTCAAGGAGGGCGCCCGCGTCAACCCCGGCGAACTGCTCGCCAAGACGCCGCGCAAGGAGGCCAAGACCCGCGACATCACCGGCGGCCTGCCGCGCGTGGCCGAACTCTTCGAGGCCCGCCAGCCCAAGGACGCCGCCGAGATCGCCAAGATCGAGGGCGTCGTGGACTTCGGCCCCAACCAGCGCGGCAAGCGCTGCCTGCTCATCCGCGACGAGGTCACCGGCGCCGCCGAGGAGCACCTCATCGCCATGGGCAAGCACATCGTCGTTTTCAAGGGCGACCGCGTGCGCAAGGGCCAGCAGCTCACCGAGGGCCCGATCGTCCCGCAGGAGATTCTCGACGTCTGCGGCCCCCAGGAGCTCCAGAAGTACCTGGTCAACGAGGTGCAGCAGGTCTACCGCCTGCAGGGCGTCGAAATCAACGACAAGCACATCGAGATCATCGTCCGCCAGATGCTGCGCAAGGTGCGCATCAGCAACCCCGGCGACACCGACTTCCTCTGGGGCGAGCAGGTCAACCGCCAGAAGTTCCTCGAGGTCAACGAGCAGGTCGCCGCCGAGGGCAAGCGGCCCGCCGAGGCCCAGCCCGCGCTGCTGGGCATCACCAAGGCGTCGCTCGAGACCGACAGCTTCATCTCCGCCGCCTCCTTCCAGGACACCACGCGCGTGCTGACCGATGCCGCCACCATGGGCCGCGTGGACGACCTGCGCGGGTTCAAGGAGAACGTCATCCTCGGCCACCTCATCCCCGGCGGGACCGGCTTCCCCATCCACCGGCACGTCAAGCTCGTGCCGCTGGCCGAGCCGCTCACCGAGGAGGAACTCGGCTTCGGCCCCTCCGAGCAGCAGAAGAAGCTGCAGGAACTGCTGGGCGAGTAGCGCCGATCGCCCGCGCTTGGAAACCGCGCCCGGAGTCGCTATCCTGTCCGCATGCGAATCGCCCACTGCGGTCTCGGAATTGCGGACGGCAAGTGCAAGTACCAGGACGCCGCCTACCTGGCGCTGGTCGAGAAGTTCCAGCCCGCCAAGCTCTCGCCGTACGTGTTCGAGTTCAAGGCCGGCGACTTCGAGAACGCCCAGGCCGTCGCCATCGCCGCCGACCGCGTCCTCGACCTGCTCGTGCCCGACATGGAGCGCCTCGAGGGCCGCATCGAGCGCGCCGGCTCCGACGACGAACGCGCCATGCTGGCCCGCTGCCTGGCCCACCTGGAGTCCGGCCACCCGCTGTGCGACCTGGAACTGGATGACGCCGCCCGCGCCACGGTCCGCACCTTCGGCCTGCTCAGCCTCAAGCCCACGGCCGTACTGGCCGACGCCTCCGCCGACGCCTCCGCCGTCTGCGCCGCCGTGATCCGGAAGGCCGGCATGATGTTCTTCTTCACCGTCGGCAAGCCCGAGGTCCACGCCTGGCTCGTCGAGCGCAACGCCGACGCCGTTACCTGCGCCGGGCGCATCCACACCGACCTCGCCCGCGGCTTCATCAAGGCCGAGATCTTCCGCTTCGAGGACATCCTGGCCGCGCACAGCGTCCAGGACGCGCGCAGCCGGGGACTCGTCCGCCTCGTGGACCGCGATGTCCCCGTGCCGCCGGACAGCATCCTCGAGATCCGTTTCAAGGTCTGACCCGGAGGGCCCGCCCATGGACGGCAATCCGTGCCGGCGTTTCCAGCGCGAGGAGCTGATCCTGCGCGACGAACTCGCCATTGACCGCACCGTGCTCGCCAACGAGCGCACCGTGCTGGCCTACTTCCGCAGCTCCCTGACGCTCATCATCGTCGGCGTCACCTTCCTGCACTTCGTCGAAAAGGGCCACCTGCGCCTCGTCGGCATGGCCTTCATCCCGTTCGGCCTGGGCGTCGGCGTCTTCGGCGGCTGGCGCTACCGCCGCATGGACCGCATGATCCGCGGCGTGCGCGCCGAGCTCAAGCGGGCCGAGGCGAACGAGGCGGCCGCCGAAAGTGGCGCGGCGGGCGGACAGTAGTCGCCCGCGCGCCGGGAGTTCCATCCATGGCACTGGGCGTCGGCATCGTCGGGTTGCCCAACGTGGGCAAGTCCACGCTCTTCAACGCGCTCACGCGCACCCAGCAGGCGGCGGCCGAGAACTACCCCTTTTGCACGATCGAGCCCAACAAGGCCACCGTGCCCGTGCCCGACGGCCGCCTGGAGAAGATCGCCGCCGTCTGCAGGCCGCCGACGGTCATCCACGCCACCGTCGAGTTCCTCGACATCGCCGGACTCGTGCGCGGCGCCAGCAAGGGGGAGGGGCTGGGCAACCAGTTTTTGGCCAACATCCGCGAGACCGACGCCATCCTGCACGTCGTGCGCTGCTTCGAGGACGAGGACGTCGTGCACGTCGAGGGCGGCGTGGACCCCGCGCGCGACATCGGCGTCGTCGAGACCGAGCTGATCCTGGCCGACTTGCAGACGCTCGACAAACGCCTGGACCGCGTCGGCCGCCAGGCCCGCGCCGACGTGGCCCTGCGCAAGGACGTCGAGGCCATGGATGCCCTGAAGCGCCACCTGGACGCCGGCAAGCCGGCGTCCGCCTTCCCCCGCGCGGAGGGCGACCCCATCCTGCCCGCCCTGGCCGAACTGCAACTGCTGACCGACAAGCGCGCGATCTACTGCGCCAACGTGGCCGAGGCCGGTCTCGGCAAGCCCGACCCGCACGTCGACGCGGTGAAGCGGCACGCCGCGCAGACCGGCGCCGAGGTCGTCGTCATCGCCGCGCGCATGGAGGCCGAACTGGCCGGCATGAGCGACGCCGAGCGCGCCGAGTTCCTGGCCTCCTACGGCCTGCAGGAGAGCGGGCTCGACCAGACCGTGCGCCAGGCCTACCGCGCGCTCGACCGCATCAGCTTCTTCACGCACAACGAGAAGGAGGCGCGCGCCTGGACCATCCGCCGCGGCTGGAAGGCGCCGCGCGCCGCCGGCGTGATTCACACCGACTTCGAGAAGGGCTTCATCCGCGCGGAGGTGGTCCACTTCGGCGACTACATCCGCCTCGGCGGCGAAGCCGCCTGCCGCCACGCCGGCATCCTGCACGTCGAGGGCAAGGAGTACGAGGTCCGGGACGGCGACGTGATCCGCTTCCTCTTCGGCGCGTGACGAGGCATCGCGCCGCGGGGCGGCGCTCCCACATTGCAGGATGGGGAAGGTGGGAACCGGCCCTTCCGCAGGCTTGAGTGCGTGTTGCAGGATATGGGAGAATGAAACCAGCGCGGCCGCCCGGTCGCGCGGATGCGTAACGCGAGAACCGTCATGTTGCTGTATGCACGGGGTGGAGTGGACGATCGCCTGGATGCCGACGCGCTCCGGCAGGGCCTCTTCGCGGCTTTCGAGCGCCTCGGCCCGCGCCGCAAGGTGCTGGCCGTGCCGCCGGACTTCACGCGCTTCCACTCGCGCGGCGGCGAGATGGCCCGCTATGCCTGGCAGTACTACGGCGACCGGCTGGCCGACGTCCTGCCGGCGCTGGGCACCCACTCGCCGATGACGCCGGAGCAGTTGACCGAGATGTTCGGCGACCTTCCGCCCGCGCTCGTGCGGCCGCATGACTGGCGCCGCGGCATCGAGACGCTCGGCGAAGTGCCGGCCGACTTCCTGCGGCAGGTGTCCGAGGGCCGTGTGGACTACGCCTGGCCGGCCCAGGTGTCGCGCCTGATCGCGACGGGCGGCCACGACCTGATCCTCTCGCTGGGGCAGGTGGTGCCGCACGAAGTCATCGGCATGGCCAACTACAACAAGAACATCTTCGTCGGCACCGGCGGCGCCGAGGGCATCAACAAGAGCCACTTCCTCGGCGCGGCCTACGGCATGGAGCGCATCATGGGCCGGGCCGACAACCCGGTGCGCAGCGTGCTCAACTACGCGGCCGAGCGTTTCGCAAAGCACCTGCCGATCGTCTATGCGCACACCGTCGTCGGCCGCGGCGCCGACGGCCGGCTGGTGACGCGCGGCCTCTTTGTCGGCGACGACATCGAGTGCTTCCACCGCGCCGCCGAGCTGTCGCTCCAGGTCAACTTCGAGATGCTCGACCGGCCGCTCGCGAAGGTCGTGGTCTACCTCGATCCCGCCGAGTTCAAGAGCACCTGGCTCGGCAACAAGAGCATCTACCGCACGCGCATGGCCATGGCCGACGGCGGCGAGCTGATCGTGCTGGCGCCCGGGCTGAAGGAGTTCGGCGAGGACGCGGAGATTGACCGCCTGATCCGCAAGTACGGCTACGTCGGTACCGAGCGGGTGCTGGCGGCGGTGGGAAAGAACGCGGAACTGCGGGCCAACCTGAGCGCCGCCGCGCACCTGATCCACGGCTCGAGCGAGGGGCGCTTCTCCGTGACCTACTGCCCCGGCCGCCTGACTAAGGCCGAGATCGAGGGCGTCTGCTTCCGCTACGCGCCGCTGGACGCCATGCTGAAGCGCTACGATCCGAAGAAGCTCAAGGACGGCGTCAACACGCTGCCCGACGGCGAGGAGATCTTCTTCATCTGCAACCCCGCCCTGGGCCTCTGGGCCCACCGGGCGCGGTTCCTGGCCTGAGGCGCACCCCTCGACCCGATGAACGGCTGGAGGCGCCGGGGTGCCGGCGCCTCCCCCGTGACGCTCGGCGAAAGACAAGACACAACGTCTTGACGCTAGAACATTATAGCGCTATAGTGCTGTCATGAATGGGGGTGGACCATGACGACACTGACAAAGCGCGCAACCGTGTACCTCGAGCCGGAACTGCACATGGCGCTACGCCTGAAAGCCGTTGAGACTTCGCGTTCCCTGTCGGAACTGCTCAACGATGCTATCCGTGATGAACTGGCCGAGGACGCTGAGGACTTAGCTGTTTTCGATGCTCGGCAGGATGAGCCGACCATAGCGTTCGAGGACTTCGTCAAGGAGCTCAAGCGCCATGGCAAGATATGAGATCCGCTTCCGGAAGTCTGTCGCCAAGGACCTGGAACCGATCCCCACACGCGATGCCCAGCGGATCATCGCCGTTATTGGAAAACTGGCCGACGACCCGCGCCCACCACAATCCAAGAAGTTGTCCGGTTCTGACAAGTATCGCCTGCGGTGCGGTGTCTACCGTGTTCTCTACGAAATCCAGGACGACGTCCTTGTCGTATGCGTCGTGAAGGTCGGGCACAGGAAAGAAGTGTATCGAGATTGAATCGAACCAGCCGATGGTGGTTACGTCGCGTCGCGCCGAACCACACCGGCACCGTTCGCGTCCTCCAACCGGCGCGCTTCTCAAGCCCCGTCAAATACCCGTGGCCGCCGGCCGAACCACGTCTTCCTGCACCCGCCTTGGCTCTCGTACCCGCCGTCTGACGGCGTCGCCTCCGGCGAAGGCGGGCGCGCTTCCGGCCCCGAAAGGCCGACGTCTTCGCGGTGTTTGGGAGGGTCGCGCGCCTGCGCGACCGCCATTTCCGATTGGACCTGTCCCGTGGGCGCGAGCAGAGTTGGTGGAGGCTGCGAGAGGAACAGCCATGCTCACCACGAAGTTAGGATGAGAAGGCCGGTTCCCCCTGTTTAGCGGTACGATGA
>Ga0233425_10004490_pt1 | contig 23364 bp, 19 predicted proteins | sample Watercolumn_Towu_2_FD_181712 | JGI IMG/M metagenome (GOLD analysis project Ga0233425, IMG submission 181712) | Freshwater microbial communities from Lake Towuti, South Sulawesi, Indonesia - Watercolumn_Towuti2014_140_MG | ecosystem: Environmental > Aquatic > Freshwater > Lake | place... | reverse complement strand
CCCCGTAACCCGTTCCCCGTTCCCCGTTCCCCGTTCCCCGTAACCCGTACCCCGTACCCCGTAACCCGTAACCCGTAACCCGTAACCCGTAACCCGTAACCCGTTCCCCGTTCCCCGTTCCCGACGGGCATCAGTCGCCGGAGAACATGTGGCAATAGCTTTCGTACCGACGGACATCGAGCTTTCCGTCGGCGACCGCATCTTTCACGGCGCAGTCGGATTCATGGGTGTGGCTGCAGTTTGGAAATCGGCAATGGTTGATGAAGGGTCGCAGGTCGCGAAAGTAGCCTGCCAGTTCCTGGGGTTCGACGTCCCACAATTCGAATTGTCGGATTCCTGGAGTGTCGACGACGTATCCGCCATTGGCGAGCGGAATAAGTTGTGCGGTGGTGGTCGTATGGCGGCCCTTTTCGTTGTCGTCGGAGACGGTGTTGACGCGCAGGTTCCAGGAAGGATCGATCGCATTCAGCAATGTCGATTTACCGACGCCGCTTTGTCCGACGACGACGCTCTGTTTGCCGATAAGGCGACTGCGGATCGGCGGCACGCCGCGCCCCTGCGGTAGCGCCAGAAAGACGACGGGATAGCCCATCTGTCCGTAAACGCCGGCCAGCGGTTCCAGGTCGGCGGGATCGACCAGGTCGACTTTGGTAAGGCAGATGATCGGCAGGATTCGAGAGCGCTCGGCGGTAACCAGAAACCGGTCGATCAGGTTCGGCTTCAAGTCGGGTTGCACAACGCTGGCGACGATCAGGATCTGATCGACGTTGGTTGCGACGAGGTGTTGTCGGCCGCGGCTGGTGCGGCTGAGAATACCGAACCGCGGTTCAATGCGCTCGATGATTCCTTCGCCGTTCGGTTCGGGCCGGAACATGACGCGATCTCCGGCGACAACGACTTGCCGCAGGTCGGTCGTAAGCGTTTTGAGGATACGGCGGGTGGCGCACTGAAAGATGTTGCCATCGTCGGTCTGTACCTGGCTGGCGAGTCCATGCACGGAAAGAACCCGCCCGGCGCGGCAAACCGACTCGTCCACGCCCAGGTGCACGCCGAAACCGGCATCGGTCTGGGTGGTCTGGCCGATCACGGTGCGGTGGCGGGTCAATTCCCCTTTGCCGCTGATCCGTTCATCGCGCGAGATATCTCCTGTTTCCTCGCGATCGCGCTCGAAATCCCGGGTCAGGTCGCCACGCCGCGGTTTGGGCTGGCGATTCTTGCGAAATTCAGTGCGAATCTTCTTCTTTTCGTTGCTCATGAACCGATGTCGAGTCGAACCCGTAAAACGTCCACCGGTGCCTGTTGCCAGTTTGCGCGCGGCTGGAAACAATAGACTCTTTTCCGGTATCGTACACTTACGGCATCGTACACGAAATCAAGGGAAGTGCGAATGAGTCACGAGGCAAGGCGGTCCCGGGGGCGGCGCATCCTGGCGCTGCTGTTGGTTGCGGGCACGGGACTGGTGGCGTTCGCGATCGCCTGGCCGTATCTCGATTCCGGCCAGCGTGAAGTGGTGATGCCGGAGGCGCCGGCGAAACCGAGCTTGCCGCCATTCATGCGGCCCGACCCGGTCGACACCCGTTATGTCGGCAGCGCCGCCTGTGCCGAATGCCACGCGGAAATCAGCCAGAAGTATCAGCGGACCCCCAAGGCGCACTCTTTGACCGCCGTCGCCGCGGACGACAGCCTGGAGTCGTTGGACAACGCGACCTACACGCCGCCCGGCTCCCGGCAGTACGTCGTGGAGCGGGTCGACGGAGCCATGAGCCATCATGAAATCATGAGCGACGAACAGGGACCGATTTACGACTATGCCGAGCCGGTTTCGTTCCGTGTCGGTTCCGGGCAGGCGCTGCGTACATTCCTGGTGAATCGAGCCGGGCTGTTATATCAGTCGCCGATCGCCTATTACCCGCAGTCGAAATCGTGGCAGTTGGCGCCGGGCTACCATCCGGCGGCGCATGAGCGATTCGGGCATCGGGTCGGAGACGAATGCCTGCACTGCCACGCCGGGCAAGTCGCCCCCGTGAAGCCGAACAGCAGCCGTTACGAACCGCAGGTGTTCAAGGAATCGGCGATCGGCTGCGAGCGATGTCACGGGCCCGGGTTCAGTCACGTAGCGAAACAGACTGCGGCGCGCACCAACGAAGGTCACGACGATTCGATCGTCAATCCGAGCCGACTGGAGCCGCTGTTGCGGGAGAGCGTGTGCAATCAATGCCACGTGCATGGTGAAATGTCGATTCCCCGATACGGTAACGGGTTCTGGGATTTTCGACCCGGACAACGGCTCGATGATTCCCTGGTGACCTTCACCAGCTGCAAGATCGGGGATCCGACCGATCCCGCGGCACGGGGCCCTGTGGAGCAGATGCGCGTCAGCCGATGTTACACCGCCAGCGAGGGCAAGCTGGGGTGTGCCAGCTGTCACGATCCGCACGGATTCGTGCAGCCGGAGGAACGGGCCGCGTATTATCGCGCCAAGTGCATGCAATGCCACACCGATCAAAGCTGCCGCGCGCCCCAGGCCGAGCGTAATGCCAGCCCAGCGAACGGGTCATGCGTGCATTGCCACATGCCGACGACCGGCGCTAACACGATTCATGCGGCACGCACCGATCACCGCCTTTTGAAAACGCCACTTCCATTCGCCGACACGCCGCCGGTCATTAATCCGGAGGAATGGGCTTTTTTCGACGGAGCCGACCATTACCTGCCGCTCCGCGAGACGGCTCGATCGCGCGGACTGGCATTGATGGCTCGAGCCGGACGGCGTGGCCGCGACTTCGCCATGCGGGCCGAATTCCACCTTGTGGACGGCAACCCCAAAACCATCAAGCTTGAGCGATTGTTGCCCGCGATCGACGATGATATGCGGCTGTTCGAGAGCCTGGGAAGAATGTACATGGTGCTGGAACGGCCCAACGAGGCGCTGGCGACCTGGAAATTTGGTCTGGAACGCGACCCGGAGAGCGAGCTGCTGCTGGATAACCTGGGCATGACCAGCCACCCCAACGAGGACCCGCAAGAGTCGGCCCACCTGCTGGAAACTCTCTTCACGTTGAACCCGTCTTTACCGCGGCACCTGGTGCGCTACGCAGCCTTGCAGATGGCGTTGGGTAATGTCGAGCGGGCGATCGAATTCACGGAGCGCGCCGTCAAGCTGGATCCATCGCATATCGCCAGCCGCAAGATCCTGGTGCAGTTCTACATGGAGGCCAAACGCGACGACCTGGCCGAGGCCCAAAAGGCGATCATCGAACGACTGGAAAAAGTGGGATCTCGATGACCAGCGGCCCGGATGCGACGATGGACTCGACCGGGCAGGGCACAACTGGGCAGGGCACAACTCAGGCCAGGCCGTTTCAGTTTTCGATTCGCGGCCTGTTGCTGCTGACGACCGTCGTCGCCGGGCTGCTCGGACTGGCCCTGACGGTCTCGGTCGGTGCGTCGCTGTTCGGTCTGATCGTGGCTTTGGCCGCCGCCAATTGTTGGGGCGTTTTTGAACATCTGCGCAGCGCGGCACGCCGCAAATTCGTGTTCGGCGCCGCCTGGGTAGGGTTCGGTGTTTCGTTAATGCTGCCGGCGGTTCGCATGGGCTGCGGAGCGTCGCCGATCTATGGCTGGCAGGCGGCCTATTCCACGCTCTGCGCTCAGCCCGAAATCTTCATGGAAACGGTGTCGGCGGAAAGTCTCAAACAGGCGGTGAATCGCAGCATCGGTTTTTACTGCTACGCACAGATGAATTCTGCAAACCTGTTGCTGATCCTGGTACCGATCGTGATGCTGCGCTGGCCCTCGGTCTACGGGCACCGGCTGGCCTTGTTTCAGTACTGGGCGGTGACGGGCGTTCCGCTATTCGGACACAACAATGATCGCACCGAGAATCTGCTCATCGGCTTCTATATCTGGGTGTTCACGCATGCGCTGCTGGTAACCGTGCTGCCGTTCGGCGCGAGAGCAAAAGGCAACTCCCAGCAATCCGGCATCGGCAGCGCTGATCGTTGGCGCGGCGTCGCCTGGATTTCCGGGATGGGCCTCGTCCAATTCGTCATGCTGTCGATCTTTGGTGACTGATCGGCAGCTCAGAAGAACGTGCGAATCCCTTCCACAACCTGGTAATCGTCATCGACGATCGGCAGGAATTGCCAGCGGTCGAACGTCGTGCAGGGGTGCGAAATTCCGCAGGCGACAAGGTCGCCGACCGCGAGTGGAGATGCGAGGGGGACATCCAGCATTGCATGCTGATCGTGGAGCATCGCGATACGGTGGTCGGCCAACGCCGCGGGTGGCGAATGGTCGGTGGGCCGGAACCAGAGGAACGGCGCCGGCAGTTCGGCGTCGAACGAACAATCACGCTTGCCCATACCGAGCACGACGCGATTCGGCTCGGGCCGGGACAGCACCATCGACCAGACTTCGAGCGCCGGGCGAAGTCCGTCGCCGAGTTCCCGGGCGGCGGGGCAGCGAGCGAGCAACTGGCGGTGCAGCCGTTCGCAGACCAGCGAGTCGTGCGTAAGGTAGCAGCCGCTGCGGATGAGCACCTGGCTTCGTCCTGCCAGGTCGATCGAGCAAAGCGAGCGGGCGACGAGATCGAAGTACTGGCTGCCGCCCGCCGAGAGCAGGATCGGCCCTTCGGCGAACAGGTTTTCCCGGAGGCAGCATTCCGCGGTTTGCAGCAGCCGGTCAAGAAATGCGTCGACGTCACGGCGCGCCTGTTCGGGATCGGGCGACGAAATCACGCCTTCGAAGCCCTCAATGCCACGTAGCCGCAACCACGGTTCGGCGCGCTGGACCGCTCGTGCCACCTCCAGAGCCGACTCGATATCCCGGCACCCGCAGCGTTTTCCCAATACGCCGACCTCGACCATGACCTGCAATCCGCGCGTTGCTCCGGCCCGCTTCAGGCCGCGCTCCAGTGCTGCGACTCCGGCCGCCGAATCGACCAGACAGTAGAAATCGAAATCGGGATCGTTGGACAAATCGGACGCGATCGCGTCGATGGCGGCATCCCCCAGCAGCTGATTCGCGAGCAGGATTCGCTGGATGCCGAAATGGCGGGCAACTTGTACCTGCGAGATCGTGGCCAGGGTAATTCCCCACGCACCGTCGACGAGCTGGCGCTGAAACAGCTGCGGGCTCATCGTCGTCTTTCCATGGGGCGCCAGTCGAGCGCCGGAGAGGGCGAGGAACCGCCGCATCCAATCGCTGTTATGGCGCAGAGCGGCCTGCCGCAGCAGCGCGACGGGAAAGGGGAGGTCGTTCCGCAGGATGTTCCATCCGCGCGAACCGATCGATGCCAACGGCAGGTCGGTAATCCCGTGCGGCACCCCTTTCAGCAGACTGTGGATCGATAATTGCGATTCGGCTTTCATCGGATGTCCGACTCGGCGGCGAAGGTCCTTTCATACCATTCCCAGGCTGGCGGCGGTCCATTGCAACCGTTCGATGTGCGTAGCGCGTCCCGTCTGGTTGTCGATATCCACGATTGTCGCCGCCAGCCGCACATCCTCGGAGGCGACATGGAATTCCGTCGGACGAAAAGTGAGTGTCGTTTCCAGGACCCGGTCGATGCGTCGTCCCAGAATGCTCTGGTAGGGGCCGGTCATCCCCACGTCGCATTGGAAGGCGGTTCCGCCGGGAAAGATCTGTTCGTCCGCCGTGGTGACATGGGTATGGGTTCCCAGGACGGCCGAGACCCTGCCATCCAGGAAACGGCCCATGAGTTGTTTGTCGCTGGTCGCCTCAGCGTGAATGTCGACGATGCGCACGCGGACATCCTGGGGAATTTCGGTCAGAATCCGCTCGGCGGCGCGGAACGGGCAGTCCACGGGGCGCATAAATACACGGCCCAGCAGGCTGACCACGGCCGCGCGTGTGCCATCGCGCGCGGTGACGACAGCAAAGGTTCGCCCTGGCGCGTCGCCGGGATAGTTGGCCGGCTTGAGAATATTGGCCGGCCCGTCGAGCGTTTCGTAGATTTCCCGTCGGCGGTAAATATGATCGCCCAGGGTGATGCAGTCGACGCCGGCCCTCCAGAGATCCTTGCAGATCGAAGGGGTGATTCCCGATCCATCGGCGCAATTTTCCCCGTTGGCGACCACCAGTTCGACGCCATGCCGCGCGATCAGTACCGGCACGGCCGCGATCACGATCCGGCGTCCTGGCTTTCCGACGATATCGCCGATCAATGCGAGCCGCACAGCAGATGGTTCTCAGCGGGCAACTTCGGTAAACCGCGATTCACGCACGACCGTGATCTTGATTTCACCGGGATACGTCAATTGTTCCTCGAAGGCATTGGCGATATCCCGGCAGATCTTGGCTGCCTTGGCGTCGTCGGTGTCGCGGGCACTGACGATCACGCGCAGTTCACGTCCGGCCTGAATGGCGAATGCCTGCTCGACACCGGGAAATCCACCGGCGATCGACTCCAGTTCTTCCATTCTTTTGATATACCGTTCGAGTGATTCGCGGCGCGCGCCGGGTCGGGAGGCGCTGCAGGCGTCGGCGGTCGCGACCAGCATCGTGTATGGGTATTCGGTGATGATTTCATCATGGTGTCCGAATGCCGCATGCACGATTTCCATCTTCTCGCCGTGTCGTTTAAGGAGGTCGGCACCGATCTTGGGATGTCCGCCCTCGAGTTCATGGTCGGCTGCTTTGCCGATGTCGTGCAGCAGGCCGCATCGCCGCGCGATATCACCGTTCAGGCCGACCATTTCGGCCAGCATTCCCGACAGGAACGCCACTTCGATGCTGTGGCGCAACACGTTCTGGCTGTAGCTGGTACGAAAATGCAGCCGACCCAGCATGTAGCTGATGCGTGGGTGCAGCGCGCCGATGTTGACTTCCTGGGCGGCCGCCTCGCCCTTTTTCTGTATCTGCTGTTCGATCTCCTTGGCGGTTTCGTTGACAATCTCTTCGATCCGCGAAGGATGAATCCGTCCGTCCGCGATCAGCTTGGAGAGCGAGAGTCGGGCCACTTCGCGCCGCACGGGATCGAATCCGCTGACGATCACCACGCCGGGCGTGTCGTCGATAATCACGTCGATCCCGGTCGCCTTCTCAAAGGCGCGAATATTCCGTCCCTCGCGGCCGATGATTCGCCCCTTCATCTCGTCGCTGGGTATGTCGACGGTGCTCGTCGTGGATTCGGCCGTGTGCGCGGCAGCATACCGATGCAGCGCCGTCAACAGGATCGTGCGCGCCCGCTCGTCGCATACTTCCTTGAGCTGCTTCTCGTGCCGCAGAATCGCCGTACCCATTTCCTTGGCAAGCTCTTCCTCCAGCAGGCCCATCAAACGCGACGTTGCTTCTTCGCGGCTGAGGTGGCTCAGTTGGTGCAGGGTCTGGCGCTGGCCGTCGATCAGTTTCGTCAATTCGTCGTTGCGGCGCGTCGATTCCTCCAGTTTCTCTTTCAGACGACGCTGGGTCGTTTCGACGATCTTCTCCTGCTTTCGCAAATCGTCGGTTTGCTGCTCCAAAGCTTCGTGGCGTTTATCGAGCAGCCGTTCGCGCTCGCGAAGCCCCTCCCGCAACTTGTTCTGCTCTTCCTCCGATGCCGACTTCTGCCGTAGCGCCGCCTCCTTGATTTCGATCTCGGCTTCCCGCAGCTTGTTGGCCGCTTCCTGCTGGGCCCGCCCGAGAATCGCTTTCGCTTCCGTCTCCGCGTCCCGCTTGCGGAGGAATTCCAGCCCCTTCACCAGGGCGAAGCCGGCGATGGCACCAACGATGCTCGTAACTACATACCACATGGATGCACGTTCCCTCGCGTTGGAATTCATCCACGTTTGCGAGCATGGCGGGAAACGCGCCTGCGGCAGTCGAAACTTGAGTCGGGCAAGCCTATCGCTTGGGAGTCGCAGCCGATGTTCCGGGCGGACCATCGGGGTCCTGGCCGGCGCGCCGGATCGATTGATCGATCCCAGCCCCATCGACATCGGTTAGTTTCCAAAGCGTCTCGCCTCGAACACTCATCGCCAGACGGGTCCACAGCGACGGAAACTTCGCGGATTCTGTCGTGCCGTCGGAACGAACTCGCAGGTAACGGATGCCATCCCTGCCGGACGGGAACCAACCCGCGATCAATCGTACCAGCAACAACAGAAAATCCATGCCGTCCACCTCTGTTTCGGGAAACCTCGTGTAGGCAAGCCGTTTCGAGTCAGGAGGACTCCTCGACCTCGTTCGGTCGAGGAATCGATCAAGCTGCAACAGGATCCACTTCACCGCCCACCTGCGTCGCAACGCAAACGGGGACATACCCCGCCGGCGACCCCTTGGCCGAACCGGCTCCCGGCCGTATCTTGGCCGCGTCAAATTACCTTGAAAATATCTCTCGAATCCACATTTTTATCAGGCACAATCGCCGACGGACGCTTGATTTGCAAATGCCGCCGGACTGCTAGTATGGTACCAGAGTCTGACTGAACTGCAACTATCAGGTGGTGGGAATGCGGCCGTTCGAGATACTGCTGGCGGAGGCCTGGCCGATCGCGGGTCGGCAAGAAGAAGGGGTTGTTCTGGCCGTATCGGGAGGTGCCGACAGCGTCGCCTTGACGCACGCTTTCATGGCGGTCCGCGGCGGACCAACCGGCTGCCTGATCGCTCACTTCAACCACCAGCTCCGCGGCCAGGAATCGGAAGAGGACGAGCAGTTTGTGCGGAAATTGGCCGCAGACTATCAGCTCGAATTGGCGGTGGGACGCCCGCCCCAGGCCGAAATCAGCAGTCCTCCCGCGGGCGCTTCGCAGCGCGGGCAGGGACTGGAAAGTCGGGCCCGGCAAGCCCGCTATGAGTTCCTCGACGCGACGGCTCGCCGCCGCGGATACCGCTACGTCCTGACCGCGCATACCGCCGACGACCAATTGGAAACCATTCTGCACCGAATCCTGCGTGGAACCGGCATTGGCGGACTGGCCGGAATCCCCAGAGTCCGGCGATTGTCCGAGGCAGTGTCGGTCGTCCGTCCATTGCTCAAGGTTCGCCGCAACGAATTACGCGATTACCTGCGGCAGATTGAGCAGACGTACCGCGAAGACTCGTCGAACCTCGATCGTCGGATCACGCGCAACCGCATTCGTCGTTCCTTGCTGCCCGCTCTGGAACGCGAATTCGGGACCGGCGTCGACGCCTCGATCCTGCGCCTCGCCGCGTTGGCGACCGAAACGCAACAACTGGTCGCCGAGCACGCGGAACAACTCTGCCACCGTTCGGTGCGTGTCCGGAACGACGAGGTGCACATTCGCCGCAACGAACTCCGTGACCAGCCCCCGCTGGTCGTGCGCGAGATGCTGATCCAGCTCTGGAAATCCCGCCATTGGCCCCGCCAGCAAATGAACCGCGCCGCCTGGGAACAACTCGAGCACTCCCTCCGCGACGATGAGCCGGGCAGCCGTCAAATCTTTCCTGGTCGCATCAGCTTGACGGTGGACGAGGAATTCGCGGTATTGCGGCGTCTCAAATCGGATTGTTCGCCTAGGCATGGCGGGAATTCGCGAGTCTAATTCATCCGGGTGTCAGCGGGCACCAGCAGGCATCAGCGGATTGTGGAGCGCGCGCCATGGCCACGTCGGACTCGACCTCGCGGGATCGCGCACCTTCCCGAATGCGACTCAGCCGACCGTCGACCAGCCTGCCCGCTCGCATCTACTGGCCGTACCTGATCAATGTGATCGTGATCCACCTGCTTGCAGTGCTGGCCATCCTGCCGGCACTGTTCAGCTGGACGGGACTGGTGCTTTGCCTGTTCGGCCTGTACCTGTTCGGCACCTTGGGGATCAACCTGGCGTTCCATCGCCTGTTGACCCATCAATCGCTGGTCGTCCCGAAGTGGCTCGAGCGTACGCTGGCCACGCTGGCGATCTGCTGCCTGCAGGATTCACCCGCCCGATGGGTTGCGATCCATCGCCAGCATCATCAGCATTCCGACACCGACGCCGATCCACACAGCCCGCTGGTCAATTTCATCTGGGGACATTTCGGCTGGGTCTTTCTGGAAAACCGGGTACACAACAAGACCACGAACTATGAGCGGTACTGTCGTGACATCTTGCGAGACCCGTACTATTTCTGGTGCGAACGTCGGTTGCACTGGTTCTGGGTCTACATCGCGCATGCGGCGGTGTTCTTCGGGGTCGGCACGCTGATCGGTTGGGCGCTCAGCGGCAATTACTGGGCCGGCGTTCAATGGGGCGCCAGCATCCTGGTCTGGGGAGTTTTCTTGCGGACCGTACTGGTCTGGCATATCACCTGGTCGGTGAATTCGTTTGGCCACCTGTTTGGCTATCAGAATTACGACACGAAGGACGCCAGTCGAAACAACGTGATTTGCGCCCTGATCAGCAACGGAGATGGCTGGCACAACAATCACCATGCGCATCAGCGCTGCGCCGCACATGGGCACAAATGGTGGGAACTCGACGTCACGTATCGCACGATTCGGATACTGGAGTTGTTGGGGCTTGCCACCAAAGTTGTGCGCGCGCCGCTGGATACGAATCCTGAACGCAGTGATTGACCTACGCGGAGATGGTCGCAAGGCGGGATGAGGTCGCCCAAGATGCGCTTTGGTGGGCCTCGGAGTACCTCGACCCACCCTACGCGCTTTGGTGGGCCTCGGAGTACCTCGACCCACCCTACGGCTCTTGGTGGGCCTCGGAGTACCTCGACCCACCCTACGCGCCTTGGTGGGCCTCGGAGTACCTCGACCCACCCTACGACTCTTGGTGGGCCTCGGAGTACCTCGACCCACCCTACGATCCCGACGATTACGCCATGTCCGCGCCGGTTTCGGCTTCGCCGACGTGAATCTGTTTGTAGCCGCCCTGACTCTTGAAATACAAGATCAGCAGCAAGTAGAGAATTGCCATGGCGAGCGGCACGTAGGACGTCAAAGTCAGCGCCATTTTGCCGCCATACAATCCGGCTTCGGTGACCAGTTTCTTGTCGGCGTCGGCGGTGCTCTTGGCGTCGGTCCACCAGCTGTTCAACGCTGCAATGTTCTGATCTTCGCCCTTGGTCAGTTCAACAGCCCGCGCCAGTTCTTTGCCGTTGTCATCCAGCACGCCGACTTTCGCTCCGTCTAATCCCACCACGCTGAAGCCCCAGAAGTGGTTTTCCTTATCCGCCTTGTAACGTTCGTAGACCTCGGACGACTCGCTCTTTAATTTGTTCGAGGCGTGTAAGTCCTGCTTGAATCCGATGCCGGGGCCGCCCAGCAAACCGGCGGACAACATGCCCGCGCCGCCGATCGCACCGATCGTGATTGCACCGCCCTTGGGAAATCGCTCGGAAACCACCGCCAGCATCGTCGGCCAGAGGAATGTTTTTCCGCAAGCGTAGACCGTGGCGGCAATCACACAGATCGTGACCGACGTCGCGGTGCCCAGCAGCTGCAGTCCGGCAAACCCCATCAGGCCGCTGAAGAACAGCAGGCCGAGCGGGGAGATTTTTTCGACGATCGGTCCGGCAAAGAATCGCAGAGCGAACATCAGTCCCGAGGTATAAACAAACAACAGCAGGCCTTTTTGCTTCGAATCCATGATCGCACCCGTGATCTTGCTGATCCACGAGTCGGTTCCCAATTCAACGTAGCCGACCAAAGCGTGGATAACCAGCAGCAGGATCATGACGGGAGCAAGCAGCTGGGCGAACATTTCGCCATAACTGACACCCGCCTGGTCCGCTTCCGAAGTCGGAAACTTCTGCCCGAAAAGCATCAATCCGTAGATCAGAACGGGAACCATGAACAGCACCATCTGGATTTCCCAGCTCACTGCTTTGGCACCATCCGGATTCATGAAATAGGAAAGTAATCCACCCACGATCAGTCCACCCGGCCAGCCGGCATGCAGGATATTCAGATAGTGTGTCTTGTTGGTGGGAAACAGGGTTGCCACTAACGGGTTAACGACCGCTTCGCAGATTCCGTTGCCGATCGCAAACAGAAACATTCCCCAGAACAGGCATTGAAACGCAGCGTCTTTGCCGCCGACCTTGAAGGCCGCGTCGGCGGCCAGGGTAAGAACGGCCGATACAAAGTGCGTGGCAAATGCCAGCGTCATCAACTTGCCGTACCCGACGCGATCCGCAATGAATGCGCCTAACAGAATAATGATGCCGAACCCGGTCAGTCCGCCACCGGTGATATTGCCCAGTTCGGTCATGGTGAATCCATAGCGATCGGCCCATTGGCCGAGGATTCCACCACGGATGGAGAACCCGACGCCGGCGGCCAGAATCGCCATGAATCCGGCCCACAGAAGTCGACTTGCATTGTACGGACTGTTCGTTGTTGACATGGTAAATCGGTCTCTATCGGTGCAATCGGGTCGTGGATTTCCCCGGGGGCAGCCGACGATCGGCCTGGCCCGGCCAAAGAGTCGTAGAGATTCGCATGACTGCTAGCAAAAGTCAACTGGCGAATTGCTCCATTCGACGCGAATCATCCATCTTGACCCATCGGGCCTGTCCGACCTACGATTCAGCTCCCGAGCGTTCCCGGCGGGCAAATCGTAGCGAACGGAAGCGTGAGATTTGAACCTTACCATGACAAAGGATGGTCGTTGGCCCACGCGCCGGCTGATCGCGGTGTTGGTGCTGGCCTTTGCGGCGCGGTTGGTGGCGGGCTACTGGTGGCAGGGCCGGTTGCCGGCCGAGCGTCGATTCTACTTTGGAGACAGCGAGAGTTACTGGCAGCTTGGCCAGTCGATTTATCGCGGTCAGCCGTACCAGTACGGCGATGCGGACGCGCGTATCTTCCGCACCCCCGGATTTCCGTTGGTACTCGGTCTGCTGTTCCAGCTGTTGGGAGACGACAACCCGAGTGTCTACTGGGCGCGGGCCTGGATGGCGGCATGGGGAACACTGGCCGTGGCCGGAGTGATGGTGCTCGCGCGCGCGATCTTCGGCGCCGAGGTGGCCTGCCTGGCTGGCCTGCTGGTCGCGGTGTCGCCCGAGTCGATTCCGCTGGGCACGTTTATTCTCAGCGAGGCGGGATTCTGTCCCTTTATGCTGCTGCATCTATACTGTTGGCTGGCCGCGCGGCGCCGCGAAAAGGGCGATGGCGGCGCACGCGGCGCACGCGGCGCATCAGGCGCACCGGCAACATTGACAGCCGCTTCGTTGCCGCTCCACTCCATCGCCTGGGCTTGTGCGGGCGGTATCGCGGCGGGCGTGGCGGTTCTGATGCGCCCGAGCTGGTTGTTGTTTCTGCCATTCGCCGCAGTTCTGGAATTCTGCATCGCGGCGCCACGCAGGCAGGTTGTGTTGCGCAGTGGAGCGATGTTCCTGGCGATGTGCCTGACGCTGACGCCGTGGTGGATCCGCAACTATCAGGTCTGCGGACGCTGGGTGCCGACGACGCTGCAGGTCGGCGCGAGTCTCTACGATGGGTTGAGCCCGACGGCGCGCGGCAACAGCGACATGCGGTTCGTACCGGAATATGTTGCGCAGCTGCGAGCGGACGACGCGCGTTCGCCGGTGATCCGCGGCGCCTCGTTTGAGGAGCGGCTCGATCAGAGATTGAAAGAAGACGCGCTGGCCTGGGCCCGTGCCCATCCATGGGAAGTAGTGCGGCTGGCGGGAAACAAGTTTCTGAGGATCTGGAGTCCGTGGCCGGCCGATCAAGGTATGTCGGGCGTGCTGGTGCGGGTTGTGATTGCCGGAACCTATCTGCCGCTGCTGGGGCTGGCTCTGCTGGGTTGGTTCGCTGTCGGTTGGCGGAAATGGGAAGCGCTGTTGTGTGTACTTCCGGCAGTCTATTTCACGCTGCTGCACATGATCTTTGTCGGCTCGATTCGTTACCGTCAGCCGGCGATGCTGACGCTGGCGATACTCGCCGCCTGCGGATTGGCGGAATGGCTGCGGAGACGCAAGTCGGGACACTCGGTCAGCGCAGGCAACCAGCCAGGAGTCACGCCGGATGGTTGAACTCCACCTCCAATCGGCGACGCGCGTCGCGCCGCAGGCGGGACTGGCCGCACGGCTGACCGGCATGCTGGCACAGGTCGTCGTAACGTTACTGGTGCTGGCGGCGCTGGGCGTCGCCGCGTGGTTTTACCTGATCAATCAAGTTGATCGTCGCATTCGCGGCGTGGTGGAGCAGCGGCTTTCCCGACAGCTTGCCCCGGCGGGACTGAACGCCGTGATCGGGTCGGCTCGCCGTGTGGAGGGGCGTGGCATCGAGCTGCGCGATGTTCGCATCGCGCCGCTGGGCGATACGCAGACGGTCGTGGAAATCGACGAGATATTCATCCACTGCGACACCGACCTGGAACGGATGTTGGCTCAGCAGCTGGTAATCCAGCACCTTGAAGTCAAGCGGCCCCTGCTGAGAGTCAAGCAGGACGCGACCGGTCATTGGAACGTGGCCTCGTACTGGACTCCGCGCCCGCAGCGCGGCGCGCCGCCCACGGTTTCGATCCGCGATGGGCAGATTGCCATCGACGTCGCGGGCGGGGGCAGCACCACACTGCGTGGACTGGATCTCGACCTTCACCCCGATCCCGGAGCGGAGGGAGACGAGGATTTTCCTCACCCCGTGGCCGTCCGTGCGACTGCCTCGAACGACTTCTTTCGGCTGGGCGAATGTGAAGGGCGGTTCGACAGCCAGACCGGCGCCTGGGAACTTGAAGGTCAGATGCAGGATGCGGCGCTGTCGGCAAAACTGCTCGGCCTGCTGCGGCTGCCTGCCGAGATGGCGCCGCTGCGATCGATGGCCGGAAACGCGCAGATCAAGTTCCGTGGCAGCGGACTGGCGCAAGACGATTTTCTTCCGTCGCTCTGGATCGACGCGCGGCTGGAAAACGGGCGCTGGGAGGATCAGCGATTACCGGATCCGGTCACCGACATTCGCGCCGCGCTGAAAGTATCGTTCTCGCCGGTCGAATCGAAATTGGAAGTCGAACAATGCAGCGCTCGCTGTGGAAAATCCCTGTTAGAGCTGCGCGGGGAGCTGTACGATTTCCTCCGCGAACCGACGGGCGAACTTCTGCTCGGCGCCCAGCAATTCGAACTGACGCCGCGGCTGATCGACTATCTGCCGGAGCGGCTGCGGGTCGCCTGGCGCAAGATGTCGCCACAAGGGCTGGTCAACGCCGATTTGCGATGGGTTGTCGAACAGGGCCGATGGTTGCCGGACGTAACGGTCGACTGTCTGGATGTGGAATTCGCGTATCATCTATTTCCTTATCGCATGGCGGGTGGCCGGGGGCGGATTCGCTGCAAGGACGACGTGCTCTGGACGACCGATTTTCTTGCCGACGCGCGCGACCAGGTGGTGCGCTTTCAGGCGCGGGTGGAGTCCCCGGGGCCGGAGTTCCGCGGGTTCGTGGAGCTGGCGACCGAGGGCGCTGTAACGATTGACGAGCAGCTGCTCAAGGCTCTCGACGCGCGCCAGCAGCTGGTGGTCCGCAGCTTTCGCCCCCGTGGCGCGCTGACGGCCTGGGGGCGATTCGAAAGGAATGCGCGGGGAGAATGGGACCGTCAGATCGAGGTCGGCCTGGAGGATTGCTCGCTCGAATACGAGAATTTTCGCTATCCCTTGGAACGCGTGAACGGGACGTTGAGTTACCTGAACGGCAACTGGCGGTTCCCGGACTTGCGCGGCGCGAAGGACTCGGCGTTCATTCGCTGCAAGGGGAGTTGGACCACCGGGGAACGCGGCCTGCTCGAAATGCACTTCGAGGCTTCCGACGTGCCGTTGGACGACAAATTGCGAGCGGCGTTGAAGCCGGAGGCGCAGAAGCTCTGGAGTGGACTGGGGCCGCGCGGGACGCTCGATCACCTGCAAGTCGACCTGCGTTACGATGCGGCTCCCCGCAAACTGTCGCTTGCGATCGCCGCCCAAAAATGGCCGCCGCAGGCCAACATCGAGGGGCGGTCGTTGAGCCTGCATCCGGCCTGGTTCCAATATTCCTGGGAAAACGTGACCGGCGGCGCACGCTACGAGGACGGTCGCATCGAGCTGCTTGACGTACGTGCACAGCATGGACGCACCGTGGCGCGCGTCAGCGGTGCCGGCGAGTTTTCGCCGGACGAGAGCTGGCAACTGCAACTCGATCGCTGCGTCATCAGCCGGATCCATCTCGATCACGAACTGATCGCGGCGCTCCCGGTGCGACTGGGACAGACGCTTCGGTCGCTGTCCGCGGAAGGCCAACTGGAAGTGCAAGGCCGCGTGGGACTGACCGGTGCTGCCGGCAGCACGCCCAGCCTGCGCTGCGACGTGGTGGTCGACGTGGAAAACGGCCGGCTCACGGCGGGATCGACAGGTGCTGCGGGTGCGACCTGCGAGCGAATCTGCGGTCAGGTTCAACTGCGCGGTATCGTGAACGAACAGGGAACGACCGGGCAGGGCGACCTGCTGATCGATTCGATGATCTGTAAAGGCGTCCAGGCAACGCAGGTCCGCGGCCCGCTCTGGATCCATGCCGATCAGATCGTATTCGGCGATTTCATGGAAGCCCAGAAGCCGCCCCAGCGCGCTCCGCGATCGATGACCCTCAAGATCTTCGGTGGAGCGGTGGCGGCGAATGCTCGCGTATTCCTGGCACCGGATACTCCGTTCCAGCTGGATGCCGTCGCGGATCAGATGGACTTCGGCGAGGCGGCGCGCGCGTGGTCGCCACAACGCCACGATGTGGTCGGTCGGGTTTCGGGTGGAATCCAATTGCAGGGCACCGTCGCCGGAGTCCATACCTGGACCGGGCGAGGCAATGTCCGACTGGCGGATGCCGATCTCTACGAAGTGCCGGTCGTGCTGGCACTGTTCAAGCTTCTCAAGGGCGGTAATGCCGCTCGGTCCACATTCAGCAGCTGCGAATCGGCGTTCCGGCTCGAAGCCAGCCAATTGTACCTGGACCAGGTCGACCTCAAGGCCGATACCCTGACATTGAAAGGGAACGGCGAACTGGGGTTCGATCGGCGCGTCAATCTGATCTTCTACGCGATGATGGGTCGCGACGAATTGAAAGTGCCGATTATCACGCCCGCCTTACAGGAAATCAGCAAGCAACTGGTCCAAATCAAGGTGGAAGGCACGCTGGACGAACCGAAAGTCACGAAAGACGCGGTACCGTCCATTTCGGAGGCGCTTCAGCAGATGTTCCCCGAGTTAGCGTCGCGCGCCCAGATTCGTGCCGAGACCCGCCAAGAGGGTCGGCAGGATGGACAGGTGTTTCCACTTTTTCGGCAGGGACTCCAGCGCACGGGAGTCCTGCCGCGGAGGTAAGTCAATGAGTCTGGGATCGCTGGGGAGTATCGCGGCGACGTCGTTGAGCCAGGCGACGGTTGCCGATGCCGATCGCATTCGGCACGAGGCCGCAAATCGTTCAAGAGAGTCGGCGGCACTGCGGGCCACCGACCTTGCTGGCGGGATCGGTCCGACCGAGCAGGAACAGGAGGCGCAGGATCGCGACGCCGACGGCCGGCAGCTCTGGGAGCAGCGGCAGGGAAATCGGCCGGAGGATCCGGCGTCTGCCGAAGCACCACAGGTCATCGCCGCCAAGGACCCCAGCGGCGACCGAGGTTCGCTGCTGGATCTCCATGGTTGAGTCGCCAATCGGTCGCTATAATCCGCGGTTATGACGATTCGATTTACAAAAATGCATGGTGCCGGGAACGACTACGTCTATGTCAGTTGTTTCGATCAGCCGGTACCGGCTGATCCGGCAGCGCTGGCCCAGGCCATGTCCCACCGCCATTTCGGCGTCGGTGCGGATGGGCTGATCCTGATCCGGCCCTCACAGGTCGCCGACGCTCGCATGCAGATGTTCAACGCGGACGGCAGCGAATCCGAAATGTGCGGCAACGGGATCCGCTGTGTCGCGAAGTACATTTACGATCATCAGATTGCGCCCCACTCGCCGCTGCGGATTGAGACCGGCGCCGGCGTGTTGACGTTGGAAGTCAATGCCGAAAAGGGACGGGCGCAGACGATCCGCGTCGACATGGGTGAACCGATCCTGGACGGACCGCGCATTCCGACTCGTCTTCCCGGCAATCCGGTCGTTGACGTGCCGCTGGCGATTGCGGGACAGACGCTGCGCGCTACCTGCGTTTCGATGGGAAACCCGCATTGTGTCCTGTTTGTCGAGCGGGCCAGTGACGAACTGGTGCTGGGGCTGGGTCCGCAAATCGAGGTCCACGAACTGTTCCCGGCGAGAGTGAATGTCGAATTTGTCGAAGTCGTTTCTGGTTCCGAGGTCCGCCAGCGGACTTGGGAACGCGGTTCGGGAGAAACCTGGGCCTGCGGCACCGGCGCCAGCGCCGTCTGCGTTGCGGGAGTACTCACCGGCCGCACGGAGCGGAAAATCCTGAACCACTTGCTGGGTGGCGACCTGGAACTGGAGTGGAATCCGCGCGACAATCGTGTCTATATGACCGGTCCGGCGACGGAGGTTTTTGAAGGAGTCTGGCCGGGTTCGTAATCACCCGGCGGTGCGATGGATCGTTCCAACATGTGGCCGAGTCGCTCCACGACTCGGCGTCGAGTTGCGGAGCAACTCGACCACAGGAGTCGTGGCCAATGAGAATTCGCGGTTTCTGGCTGCAACGGGCCCTCGGTCTGGCGCTGCACAACTTGATGCGGAGCTGGATGGGCAGCCTGGATTTCAAAGCGGCATATTACGATCGGGCCAGCGATCCGGCGCTGCCGGAATTTCAGGGTCCGGTACTGTTCTGCATCTGGCACGAATATACGCCCGTGCCGATCTTCCTCCGTCCGCGCTCGCGGCTTTCGATCCTGGTCAGTCGCCATGCGGATGCGGAGGCCCTGGCGCAGGCGGGCCGCTATGTGGGGTTTGAAATCGTGCGCGGTTCCACGGCGCGCGGCGGGGTTGCGGCGTTGCGGGGACTTGTCGCCCAGGGGCAATGCCGCAATCTGGCGATTGCGCCGGATGGTCCCCGCGGACCTCGCCGGTCGTTCGCGCCGGGGCCGATCTTTGTGGCCTCGCGGCTGGGGATTCCGATCGTGTTGATTGCGCCTGGCTACGACCGGCCGTGGCGGCTCAAGACCTGGGATCGCTTCGCCCTGCCTCGTCCAGGCTCACGTTGCCGGATTATCATGAGCCGGCCGATCCGCGTGCCGCCTGACCTGGACCGGGATGGCCTGGAGTCGTTCCGCACATCGATGGAATCCCTGTATGGCGTACTCACCGATTATGCCGAGTCGTGGGCCGAAGGCCGCATGGAGATCACGCCGCAGTTTGCGGTTCGCTCGGAATCCTGTGCGGGCTGTCGCATCGATCCGGTCGAGTCCGTGGCGTCAAGCGCCAGCCAGGTGCAACTGCGTGCCGCCTGATCTGGGTTGGGCAAACCCGGCGAAGCCGCACCGCGCGCTGCTGGCCCCCTGTTTCACGATCGTTCGCTGTTGCGCGGTATGGCTGCTCGTTGCCTGCAGCGCGTGGAACACGCAGTTGCGCGCCGACGCGTTGTCGAAGCTCAAGCCTGCGAAGCTGGAAGCGATTCACCGGTCCCTGGAGAAGCTGCGTGAAGCGCGGCGCGAACTGGCGCTGCGTGGACCGGGCGGCGAGTACCGCGCCAACCTGCATGTGCACTCGGCATGGTCGCACGACAGCCGCGGCTCGATCGACGAGATTGTGGCGGCGGCGCGGCGCGCCGGTACGCAGGTACTGCTGTTCAACGAGCATCCTGCGGATCATTACGATTATCTGCAGCAAGGCCACCGCGGAATTCGCGACGGAGTGCTATTGATCCCGGGCGCCGAAACGCAAGGCTTTCTCGTCTTCCCGACGCAAAGCACCGCCCGGATGACCTTCGCCGCGCCGCAGGACTTGTCCGATTTTGTGCGCAGCCGCGGCGGTCAGACGTTTGTTTCGCACCTGGAAGAGCGGATGGACTGGAAAGTGCCGGGAGTGACCGGCGTGGAAATTTATAACACGCACGCCGACTTCAAGGACGAACAGGGACTGGTCGCCGCACTCAAAAATCCGTTGCGGTTTTTTCAACTGGCCGAATCCTTCCGGGAATTTCCCCAGGAGGCCTACTCCGCCCTGCTCGACTACCCCCAGGAATACCTGAGGAAGTGGGACGCATTGTGCCAGCAGGCCCCGCACACCGGCGTCTCGGCGAACGACGCGCATCAGAACATCGGCCTGGTCGTTCGCTGGACATCAGCCGACCGGGCGCGAATGCAGGATGCGCTGGGGAAAACTCTGCTTGATCTCGACCTGACCAATCTGCCTGGAGCGGAAAAGCTGCTCGAAGGACGCCAGGTTGGCGACGCGCTGTTCGAGCTGATTTTGGATCGCTACGAATTCGCCTTGCGGCACGTCGGCACTCACCTGCGGATGACCGAATTGACGGAATCGGCGGTTCGGAATGCGTTGGATCGGGGGCGGGCATTCGTCGCCTTCGACTGGCTGGTCGATGCGCGCGGCTTTGATTTCGCGGCGGAGATCGGCGGACAACGTTGGGAGATGGGGAGTGAACCGCCATTGCCGGCGGCAGCGGAAACACCGGCGAACAAGCATGCCGGGATCTGGTTTTCAGCCGTGGCGCCGCTGTCGGCACATTGGAAGCTGATTTGCGACGGTCAGATCATCCAGGAATCGGACGGCGACACGTTGCGCTATCAGGCGACCAGGCCGGGCGTCTATCGCTGCGAAGCCTGGCTCAATGTCGACGGCCAGCCCACGATCTGGATTCTCTCGAATCCGATCTACGTGCGCCCCGCCGACCGCTGAGCAAAAGCGGATGGCTCGCAAACGTAGCTCGAAACTTGTTTCGAGTGCCCCGTAGCTCGGATCGTGTTTCGAGCTCATTTCGGCCGGAGCGGAGTACGTCCACGGCCATTGCCGGGCAATATCCTCTTGCACGAATTCGGCGTCTCGCCTACGTTGCCGTTGTAGTGGTCCCGATTGTCCGGCGACGATTCAAAAAGCCCAACGGCCCTCGACAGGTCGCATCACGCTTTTGGCGTGGACTCCGCTTGGAATGTCGGAATAGAAACCGCAGACGGAACTACGTAAACCAGAGAGGTCATCCCATGTTAAGCCAGGTTGTGCAGGACGCGTTGAACGATCAGATCAATATGGAGTTTTACTCCTCGTACAATTACCTGGCGATGTCGGCCTACTGTGAACGGGTCAACTTTCGCGGCTGTGCGAACTGGCTTCGCGCTCAGAGCCAGGAAGAGTACATGCACGGAATGAAGCTGTACAATTTTCTGGTCGCGCGCAATGGACGTGTGATGCTCAAGGAGATCAAGGCGCCGCTCACCGATTACGTTTCATTGCCGCAGGTGTTCGAGCAGGCTCTCGATCAGGAACTCGACGTCAGCCGCCGCATCGATGCGCTGTACGAACTGGCGTTTCGCGAAAAGGCGTTTGCCGCTCTGGTTGAATTGCAATGGTTTATCGCCGAGCAGGTCGAGGAGGAAAGGACCACGCGGGACATTGTTGCCAAGTTTGCGCTGGTTAAGGATGATCCGTCCGCCCTGCTCGATCTCGATCGTGAATTAGGCACGCGAGTCAGCGCCGGGCGGTCTTCCGGCGCAGCCGCCGGGAATCCAGCCGGATGATTTCGGAAGGGCTGGAACGAGAGTGCCGCCGGGTTGCCGCATTGTTGAGCGGGGCACGGTCGGCGGTTGCGTTCACCGGCGCGGGGATCAGTACCGAAAGCGGAATTCCCGACTTCCGCTCGCCGCAGGGAATCTGGGCCAACTCCACGCCGGTCCTCTACCAGGAATTCCTGGCCAGTCCCGAGGCCCGTTTTGAATACTGGAGGCAGAAAGCGGTCGCGATGCGCGACTTCGTCGATTGCCAGCCCAACGCCGGACACCGCCTTTTGGCGCGCTGGGAAGCCCAGGGTCGGCTGCGCGGAGTCATTACGCAGAATATCGACGAATTGCATCAACGGGCCGGCAGCCAGGCGGTGTTGGAGTTACATGGCACAGCACTCAAGGTCGGCTGCCTGAGCTGCCAGCGGCGGTGGGAGGCGGAGCCATGGAATAGTCGCTTTCTGACCGAGGGAAAAGTGCCGGATTGCCCGGACTGCGGTGGGATGTTGAAACATGCCACCGTCTCGTTTGGCCAGCAGTTGCCTCCTGACGTGCTGATGATGGCGCGCCAATGGTGTCGTCAGGCGGACGTCCTTTTGGCGGCCGGTTCGTCGCTGGTCGTGGAACCGGCGGCAAGTCTTCCCCGAGTCGCTCGGGAAAACGGCGCATGTCTGATCATTGTCAACCGGGAGCCGACGCCGCTGGACGACCTGGCGAATCTGGTGATCCGCCACTCGATTGGTGAGCTCTTCACCTGGATCGAGCGGCTGCTGGACGCTTCCTGACGGCTGGCCCGACCCCGCTTTTCGGCTCGAAGATGAGACCCGACTTTTTGCGGGGGAAATGTGGACATTGCAGTTGCGTCCTCTTAGACTGTTGCGGTAGGCCGGTCCGGGATCGCCAGTGACCGTCTCCGCCGGCAGATCGCCGTTTCCAATTCGGCAGCGAAAAAGACCCACCCGACCCGCGGCACCAACGCACAACGCAATTTCGCAACAGCGCATCATGACGCGAATGCAATCCGCTGCGATTTCAATTCATTCAGGAGTCAAGCTATGAAGCCTCGACGAACGATCAAGGCAACTCCGTGCATTCGTCCGGACAGCTCGGCCAATCAAAAACGACGACGATCACAACGTCGTCGAGGATTATTGTTTGAGGGGTTGGAATCGCGTCAATTGCTGGCGTCGGACTGGCAGAATTCACTGAATCGACTCGACGTCACGGACGACGGCTGGGTAGTGCCGCTGGACGCCCTCTCGATCATCAACGAACTGAATCGACCGTCGATCATTGACAGCCAGAATCGACTTCCCCCGCGTCCTCCAGGTATGCCGCCTGGCAATTGGCTGGACACCAGCGGCGACGGCCTGTTGACCGCGACCGATGCGATCCTGGTCATCAACGCACTGAATCGCGACACGGGGATCCCGACCGTGACGGCCGCGCTGCAGAACGACACCGGGCCGAACGGTAGTTTCAATACCGATGGTATCACCTCGGATGCTCGTATCACCGGCACGACGCGGGATGAATTGCTCGGCGTAAAGTCCTTGGAAGCGCAGCTGGACGGAGGTAATTTTGTCAGCGTCGCATACGATCGGCGGACGGGTGCGTTTTCGTTTCAGCCCGGATTAGCCGGCAACGGTTCGGCCGACGGTACACATACCGTGAGTTTCCGCGCGCAGGACTTGCGCGGTAACGAATCGACGCTATTCAGTGTTACGTTTCTTCTGGACACGATCGCACCCGCAACGCCGACGGGAACGCGGTTGAGTGCGGGCAGTGATACCGGATCCAGTTCCAGCGACGGCGTCACCAGTGACAACACTCCGACGTTC
>Ga0233425_10004489_pt1 | contig 23365 bp, 18 predicted proteins | sample Watercolumn_Towu_2_FD_181712 | JGI IMG/M metagenome (GOLD analysis project Ga0233425, IMG submission 181712) | Freshwater microbial communities from Lake Towuti, South Sulawesi, Indonesia - Watercolumn_Towuti2014_140_MG | ecosystem: Environmental > Aquatic > Freshwater > Lake | place... | reverse complement strand
CGTAGCCCGGGATATGCGGGTACACGCACCCGCCGTCGAGGTTGATCACCCGCGTGTGCCGATCTGCGGTGCGCCGGATGATCTCCTGAGCCGGGAGCGGGGTATGACCGTGGATCAGCTTCCGGCCGCGAAGTAATTGCTCAGGATAGTCCTCGTCCCGGGTCCACAGCAGTGTTTCCACGTCCTCCAATGGATTCTCCGACGAAGGGTTCAACCCGGCATGGACCAGGATAAATCTTTCCGTCTCCAGGAACAGGGGAAGGGTTTTGAAAAAATCCAGGTAGGAAGATGGGATCCGGTTCGCCAGTTCCGGCCCCGGGGACTGGCCCGCCGCAATGCCGAAATCGCGGAGAGTGGTAAATCCTTTGTTCCGCATCCATAAGAAGAATATCTCTTCGGATGCCAGTGATCTGAGGAGCATCCATTCGTGATTCCCCAGTACCGACTGAACGGCACAGGTGTGCTCCCGGAGCGACCGGATGTAATCGATCACGGCTTTGCTGCCGGGCCCGCGGTCGATCAGGTCTCCCAGCAGGAAGAGAGTATCGGTCTTTGCAGGGCGTATCTCCTCCTCCACCAGTTCGCGGAAGGTGCGGATGCACCCGTGGATGTCGCCGATGATCCATTGCCGGCCCATGGTCCGAAGATGTCAGGCAGGGGGCCCGATGAATCCCAGGTTCCGGATCCCCTGCACGATCCGGCGGGTGGCACCGCGGTTGCTCTCCACGTAGTTCCGGCATACCGCCGACGCGGATGACAGGGCTTCGGGATCATGAACCAGTTTCGAAACGATTTGTTCCAGCTCTTCCGGGGTGTTCACACAGAAGGCGCCTCCGGCGCCCAGCAGTTCCCGCGCTTCGGTGAACTTGCCGTACCGGGGGCCGAAAAACACCGGCTTGCCGAAGGCAGCTGCTTCCAGGATGTTGTGGATCCCCGATCCGAATCCTCCCCCGACCAGGGCAAAAGAAGCATACCTGTACAAATAGGCCAGTATCCCGATCGTGTCGATGATAAGCACCCGGGCTGCCGCAGCATCGTTCCGATCCAGGGAGGAATAGCGAATGACGAGTGAGTGGTGAGTGGTTAGCGGTGAGTGGTGAGCGGAGAGTAGTTTATTTTCCAGGTCTTCGATCCGTGAAGCATGCACCTCGTGAGGCGCGATGATGAACTTCATGCCGGGCCAGTCTTTCTTCACCAGGGTAAGGAGCATGGCTTCATCGGGCTCCCAAGTGCTTCCGCCCAGGAAGACCATGGCATTCCCGGCAAACCGTTCAATCCCCGGAAAGGACCGGGGCTGATCGCTGATCATGCCGACCCGGTCGAACCGGGTGTCGCCCGTGACTGTGAACTGCCTGATGCCGGTTGTTTCCGCCAGCTTCATGGAGCCGTCGTTTTGCAGGAAGAACCAGGAGATGTTTGCCAGTTGTTTCCGGAACCATGTTCCGTACCAACGGAAGAACGGCTGGTCCCGGTGGAAAACGGCAGAAATGATAAAGACGGGGATCCTCTGCAGGCGGAGTTCCCGGAGGATATTGAACCAGTACTCATATTTGATGAAAAAAACCAGGTTCGGTTTTATTAACCGGATCAGTTTCCTGGCATTGGCCGGTGTATCGAGGGGCAGGTAGAAAATGAAATCCGCTCCCGGGTAGTTTTGGCGCACGTCATATCCGCTGGGCGAATAGAAGGTCAGAACGATCCTGTAAGCGGGGTATTGCTCGCGGAAGTGCTCCATAACCGGGCGGCCCTGCTCAAACTCACCCAGCGAAGCACAGTGAAACCAGACGGTCCCGTTCCAGGCACTCTCCCTGGCCTGCAGATCGCCCGCCAGCCGGGTGAAGAGCCCTTTTCTTCCCCTTACCCATTGCCTCGCCTTCGGCCTGAACCATGCCGCCACCCGGATCCCAAGGCCGTATAAAAAAATGGAAACCGAATAAATGCTGTTCATCATGTCAATCGTCAATTATGGCAATTGTGGCAATCGTCATTCCTGGCAATCCCGGCAATCGTCATTCCTGGCAATCCTGGCAATCGTCAATACAAATAGTATTCCTTCGGCGCCCGGCGGTACAACGGGATGTTCCAGGTGGCCTTGATCCCGTAAAACTGGCTGGATAGGTGTTTAGGATCGGGTTTCCCGGTGTCGAAATCCACCGGCCGTTTGCTTTGTGTCCACGCCTGGATAAATTCGAAAGCCAGACTGAAGTTCAGCAACCGGTTGTTGCTCATGAACAGGTATCCGGCGGAAGCCGAGAGGGCAAATCCCCCGTTCAGCTTGTCGTATCCCCGCTTGTAGTCGCCCCAGAGCTGAGGAGCGGTGTTGCCCGGATTCAGGATGCGGAGTTTGTTCTGAAGGTAGCCGCCTCCGAGCAGGAAGGTGAATCCGCTGTTGGGATTCGGGCCAATCCATGGAAAGAGCTTCCCGAAATATCCGTAGAAGCTGTAACCCCGTTCATACAGGATGATGTCGGCAAACCGGCCGTTGGCGTCAATTATATATCCGCCGGGTGTGGAGATTGTGACCAGCAGGCTGTCCTGGTTCCTCACCGTGCTGCCAAACTGGTAATTACCTTCCACCCCGAGGATCCAGTTGGATTTTGTTTTGAACTGGAGACCGCCCCCGATACTGGAGTTGGAACCGTACCGCTTGGAGAGGTCTCCTCCGGGAAACTGGTACGAGTATGTGGCATAAACCATTGTGGTGGCGATCGCCGAATCCCTGATGCTGACCTGGGCCGGGGTGACCAGTGAGAGGAGAAGCGGTAGTGCGGTGAGAATGCGGATGATCATGGAGGAGTGTTTTGGTTATTTCAGAGACGGTATGCGACCCCCACTCCAGCCGTGAGGGTGGAGATCTTCTTCCTGATCTGGAATTCCCCTCCGTGGTATATCAGCTGGTTGAACTGATCGATCGTGTACCAGTAATAATCTTTTGTCCGGGCAGGGTTCGCTCCCAGGTAAGAAACAGAGAGGCTGAGCGACAGCTTTTCGGTCAGCCGGTATCCGAGGCTCACAAGGCCCTGGAAGGCCACTCCGATCCCGCTGCCCTGGCTCAGGATGGTTTGCGGAGGAGCCATTGAATCGGTGGTGGTGACCGGCATCGTCATATAGAAATTTGACGAGGAGGCAATCACCACTCCGGCTTCCGCTTTCACCTGGAGCAGCAGTTTTCCGAAATGACTTGCAAACACAGGTCCTGCAAGCAGGTAATGGTTGCTCCAGGGCTTCTTCCCCAGAATGTACTTGTGCCCGTCGGGGGTGATGTTCTCTGCTGCAGGGTTCAGCCATTGCCGCTGGTAGGTATATGCCGCCGTTAGCCCGAAACCCCGTTTCCCCAGCCAGGCTCCCGAAATCTCCGCGTAAAATCCGCCGTTCGCATACCCCGAGAGGTCATCTGTGGAATCGGCCAGGTGGAATTTTCCGAACGGGAGTGAGAATCCGGTGTGGCATTCCAATAACACATTCCGGGTCTTGTGCGGGGTGGTTCCGTCGCCGGTCCGCTGGGCGGCTGCCATTCCGGTCCAGGCGACGGCCAGCAAAATGCAGGGAAGGGCTTTCATGGAACGAAGGGAATACCCCGCAAAGTTACAGGAATTCTTTTACCTTTGCGCCTCCTGCACCAGTGAAAATCAAACCTGCACATAAATCAACAAAATGCCTATGAAAAAAGCACTTCTGCTGATCCTGCTGATGAGCCTGGGATCGTTCCTCACCGTGGATGCCTGCACCAACTTCCTGATCACACGCGGAGCATCTTCCGACGGGTCGGTGATGATCACCTATTCGGCCGACTCCCACGTCCTGTACGGAGAGCTGTATTTCTGGCCTGCCGCCGACTACCCCGAAGGGGCCATGCTGGATATCACCGAATGGGACACCGGGAAGCCATTGGGCCGTATTCCCCAGGTCCGCCATACCTTTTCGGTGGTCGGCAACATGAACGAGCACCAGGTCTCCATCGGGGAAACCACGTACGGAGGCCGGGAAGAACTGGCCTCACAGCCCGATGCGATCATGGACTATGGCAGCCTGATCTATGTCGGTCTGCAGCGGGCGACCTCAGCCAGGGATGCCATCCGGATCATCTCGGAACTGATGGATGCTTATGGTTATGCCAGTTCCGGTGAATCCTTCTCCATCTCCGATGCCAACGAGGTGTGGATCATGGAGATCATCGGGAAGGGAAAAGGGGAAAAGGGTGCTGTATGGGTGGCCAGGATGGTCCCCGACGGGTACATCTGCGCCCATGCCAACCAGGCCCGCATCACCACCTTTCCTTTCCAGACACAGAATAGCTGGAACGACCCGGATCAAACCTGTTTCCATGCTCCCGACGTGATCACCTTTGCCCGGTCGAAAGGATGGTTTGAGGGATCCGACAGTGAATTCAGCTTTTCCGATACCTATGCACCCGTCTCCTTTGGCGGTGCACGTTTCTGCGAAGCCCGGGTGTGGGCCATGTTCAACCGCGTGAATGCCGGCATGGGCCAGCACGAACCCTATGCCCGGGGGCACCTGGAGCACGGAGCTCACGGCTATGTGACCAACCGGATGCCGCTCTGGATCAAGCCCGATCATAAGGTTTCCCTGCAAGAAGTGATGAACCTGATGCGCGACCATTACGAGAACACCTCCATGGACATGAACCACGACATCGGCGGAGGGCCGTTCCAGTCGCCTTACCGGTGGCGCCCCATGACCTGGCAGGTCGACAGCGTTCCTTACTGCCACGAGCGGGCTACATCCACCCAACAGACCGGTTTCGTATTTGTCTCCCAGTCACGCAACTGGCTGCCCGATCCCATCGGCGGGATCCACTGGTTCAGCTTGGATGATACCTATACGAACTGTTATGCGCCGATGTACTGCGGGATCCTCCGGGTACCGCCACCTTATGCCGTCGGGAACGGCGATATGCTCACCTACTCTCCCACTTCCGCTTTCTGGATTTTCACCTTTGTTTCGAACTGGGCTTATACCAGGTATAACTACATGATCAAGGATATCCTGAAGGTGCAGAACCGGCTGGAAACCCAGTTCATCACCGCCACACCCTCCATCGACAAGGCTGCTCTGGACCTGTATAACCAGGATCCGGCACAGGCACGTGAGTTCCTGACCGGTTATTCCGTAGCGATGGGTAACTACACGGTCGACACCTGGCGGGAACTGGGTCATTACCTGCTGGTCAAGTACCACGACGGGAACGTGAAGAAAGAAAAAGACGGGCAGTTTGAGCGGAACGCCTGGGGCATCCCCGTCCCGCCTTCCCAGCCTGGCTATCCCGAATGGTGGCTGCGGGAGATCGTCAGTGAACATGGCGAAAAGGTCAAAGTGACCGGCCCGGCACACTGAGCAGGCAACCTGAGGACTATCCCCTTCAGACTCATCATATTTCACAGGAATACTGTAAAAGCATTATCTTTGTCCTGATATTATTTCCTAATCCTTGAGCGACATGGAAGAAAAGCCCTCCGTCTCCAGGAAATGGAGAATGATCGCATCCATCCTGGCCCTGATCATTCTGGCGTTGCTCTGCTGGCTGTTCATCCAGCGATCGGGCTACCTGAAGCTGATCCGTGAACGGGAGGCCGAAAAGGCCGAATTGCAGCACGAACTGGATTCCCTGATGACCGAACACAATAACATCAAGGTCCTTTACGGCACCCTTTCCGATTCCCTGGCCTCCAAAGACAGCATCATCCAGGCCAATGCCGTGGAGATCCGCAAGTTGCTCGACACCCAGTACGAGTATTACAAGATCCGGAAAAAACTGGCCATGCTGCAAAAAGTGGCACAAGGTTATATCCATCAGATGGACTCGCTATACACGGTGAACCGGGAACTCAAGGAAGAGAACGAGCGGATCAGGCAAGTGGTGCGAACCGAGCAGGGGCGTAACCAGTCGCTCATCCGGGACAAGGAGGAGCTGACCCAGAAGATGAACCAGGCAGCCGTGCTCCAGGCATACGGAGTGAAAACCACGGCATACAAACTGCGCGACAGGAGCCAGAGTGCGACTGATAAGGCCGGCCGAACCGACAAACTGACTATCTGCTTCACTATCGGGGAGAATTCCCTGGTAGCACCGGGGACAAAAGTGCTGTACATCCGCATCACCCGCCCCGACAACGTGGTGGTGACCAAAAGCAAATACGATACCTTCGTTTTCAACGGTCAAACAATCCCATACTCTATCCGTGAAGATATGGACTATACAGGAAAGGCAAAGAACGTTTGTGTCGACTGGATCAAGCGCTCCAACGATATCCCTGCCATGAAAGGGAAATACCTTGTGGGAGTGTTTTTTGACGACCGGGAGATCGGTCAGGGTTCTTTTGAGCTGAAGTAAAATCCTGTCCGTATGCGACCAGCGCTTGCTTTTGCATGGATCATGTGCCTGATGGGTTGGCAGGTCCCCTCTGCCTATCCCCAACTCTCCGTGGTGGAGGGAGCGGCCATGAACATGACCCCCGAACAGTTGATCGAGAATTACCTCATCGGCGAAGGGGTCACGATCAGTAACGCCACGTTCAACGGCTCTTCCGCCATCATCACCTCCAACCAGATCGGGACCTTTGCCACGGCCGGGGCTGCCAGCCTTCAGCTCGGGCTCTCCGGCGGGATCCTGATGACCTCCGGCAAAGCCAGCATTGCCATCGGGCCCAACAACAACGGAGGAGCCGGCGCGAACACGGGGGGTGGCGGAGATCCCGACCTGAACATCATCTCGGGTACTTCCACGTTTGATAAAGCGGTCCTGGAATTCGACTTCATCCCCGAATTCGATTCCATCAAGTTCCGGTATGTCTTCGGGTCGGAAGAGTTTTTCGAATACTGCAACCAGTTCAACGACGCCTTTGGCTTTTTCCTGAGCGGCCCGGGTATCAATGGCACCTTCTCCAACAATGCCATAAATATTGCCCTGATGCCCGGCTCCAGTTCCATGTATGTAACCATCAATAACATCTGTGCAAACACACTCAGCCGGTGGGACAACACGGGCGGTATCTACTACCAGTACGACGCCCTCACTCATGTGTTTACCGCAACCGCCGTGGTACAACCCTGCTCGACATACCACATCAAACTCGCAATCGCCGATGCCATCGACCATGTGTATGATTCGGGCGTTTTCCTGGAAGAGAACAGCTTCAGTGCGGTGGGCGTAAGCATGACCCCGGGAAACGGAAACCCGGCTATCGGCAATGTAGCCATTGAAGGATGCAACGATGTCACACTGAGCTTTGTGCTTTCGACTCCCCAGGCCACCACGTTCACACTGAACTGCCTTATCGGGGGGACTGCCACCAATGGGGTGGATTATACCTTCATTCCCAGCCAGGTCGTGTTCCCGCCAATGACCGACAGTGTGACGATGGTGGTGCATCCGCTGCTTGACTGGGATCCGGAAGGCGAGGAAACCGTCATCATTACCATCGACCAGATCAGTTGCGACGGTTCCGTCATGTCCGACACCATCCCGGTCCTGGATTATATCCCGATGGAAATTCAGCCCGGATCGGATACCACGGTCTGCCATGGCGCTGAGATCTCCCTGATGGCACTGGTCACCGACGGCCTGCCTCCATACACATACCAGTGGAACGCTCCCGGCGGGAACGACAGTGTGCTCACCATTATCCCGCCCGTCGGCAACAACATGTACACCGTGAAAGTCACCGATGTGTGCACCAATGCAGTACACGATACAGTCATGGTCCTTACACATCCGACGCCGGTCGCCGATGCCGGACCCGATCAGACCATTCCCAACGGCACCAGCACCATCCTTTCGGGTTCCGCCAGCACCGGGATCGGTCCATACACCTGGCTGTGGAGTTCCAATCCTCCCGGCTTTTCCTCCACACAGCAGAATCCCGGCACCGGGAACCTGTATTTTACCACAATCTTCGAACTCCTGGTCACCGATACCTACAGCGGGTGCATCAGCGGGAAAGATCCCACTATTGTCATCGTGGAAGGCGGACCATTGTCAGTCAATCCGGTGGCCGATCCCGGTTCGGTTTGTTTCGGCAGTTTCACACAACTCTTTGCACTGGCCGGAGGAGGCTCGGGATTGTATACCTATTCGTGGACTTCAACCCCTTCCGGTTTTTTCTCTTCAGAAGCCAATCCCATAGTGTCGCTGAATACTGCAACCACTTTTCACCTCACAGTAAATGACGGTTTCAACCTGGTTTCCGGGAACGTTCCGGTAAGTGTGTACCCGCTGCCTGTGATCCATCTCGGGCCTTCCGACACCACCGTTTGCATTTACGACACCCTGCTCCTCGACGCAGGGAATCCCGGTTCAGAATATTCCTGGTCGAACGGGGACCATTCGCAATCGATCCTGATATCCTCCACGGGGATCGGATTTGATGTCCAATCCTACACCGTGACCGTCACCAATGCAAACGGATGTGTCGATTCGGCCAGCATTACGGTGATCTTCTCATTCGGGGCATGCACAGGCGTCGTGGAATCTGCGGATGCGATGGGGTGTTTCGTCTTTCCGAATCCGAGCCAGGGTGTTTTCCGGGTGGCGGGCCTTCCTCCCAATGAAAATGTTGAGATCACACTGATCTCCCTCTGCGGAACGAAAATAGCGGATTGGACGGTACGGACCGGCAAGTTGTCCACTCTCCCGCAGGAGTTTCGGGCCGACTATCTTCCGGGCGGGATCTATTTCCTGTTCCTGAAAAGCAAAACTTTTTCCGGGGTCTGCAAGGTGATCATCCGTTAATCCAGGGAATCCAATGGGCAAGAAAGGTCTGCGTATAGGCATCCTCACAGCCGGGGGCGACTGCCCGGGTATCAATGCCGCTATCCGGGGAGTTGGCAAAACCGCCATCCTTCAGTACGGGATGGAGGTCATTGGGATCTCTTCCGGATTTCTCGGGCTGATCAACCGGGAATACGTGGTTCTGGACGAAAATCAGCTCTCCGGGATCCTCACCGTTGGTGGAACGATCCTGGGAACCTCCCGGGAAAACCCATTCAAAAAGGAGAAATCCTCTCTTGCTATCGATAAGCTGGAGCTGATCCGCAAACACTTCCGGGGGCTGGAACTGGATGCACTGGTTTGCATAGGCGGGAACGGGACGATGCGGTCGGCTGCACATCTGTACGAAGAGGGATTACCTGTGATCGGCATACCAAAAACCATTGACAATGATGTGTGGGGGACCGACATCACGTTTGGATTCGATTCGGCCGTGTGGATCGCCACGGAAGCGATCGATCGCCTGCACACCACCGCCAACAGCCACAAACGCATCATGGTGATCGAAGTGATGGGACATCATGCCGGGTGGCTCGCCCTGTACTCAGGTATTGCCGGTGGCGGGGATGTGATCCTCATTCCCGAGGTGCCATTCGACATCGATATCGCCGCCCGCTGTCTCAAAAAACGGGCCATTGATAAAAAACCGTACTCCATCGTGGTGGTGGCCGAAGGGATCCCGGTGCCTACCGGGGAAACACCCGGCCGGTATATTGCACGGTCGGTGAAAGAGATAACCGGCCTCGAAACGCGTGAGACCATCCTGGGTTATATCCAGCGCGGGGGCAGTCCGTCGGCGATGGACCGGGTGCTGGCGACACGGTTCGGCACCTCAGCTGTCGACCTTATCATGGAAGGACGGTTCGGGGAGATGGTGAACCTGCAGGGTAGCCACATCAGATCGATTCCCCTGAGAGAGGTGGGCGGAAAGCTCCGGACCATTCCGCCGGACCTGCCGTTACTCAGGAAAACCCGCCGGATGGGGGTATGTTTCGGCAATGAAGGCCTTTAATCACTGAACCGGATATCTTTCACATTCAGCTGCAGCGACACCACTCCGTTCCATTCATTTTCCTCCAGGTGGTAACAGGCGTCAAACGGATTCCCTTTTTCAATCTTTGGCATATGCTCTCCCTGCTGGAATGCGATCCCCGAGAAAGGGCCGCCGTGCATCTCGGGGTGTACGATGCATAGTTTTAAATGGTTTTTCCCGACAACACGGGTTCCCCCCGCATCGATCAGTCCCCGGGTCAGAAAGACCGGGGCCTGGTTCCCGGGGCCGAACGGAGCAAACTGCTTCAGGATGTTAAAGAACCTCGAGTGAATGGAAAACAGCGGCAACTCCTCGTCAATCTCGATTTCCGGTTTTAATTCGATCCCTTCCAGCCGGGATGCTACGACCTCCTCAAACCGGTTACGGAATAACTCCAGATTGCCGGGCCGGAGGGATAGCCCTGCTGCGAATTTGTGCCCCCCGAAATGCTCCAGGAGGTCCCGGCAGGAGTCCACTGCATCGTAGATATCGAAGTCTTTGACCGACCGGGCCGAACCGGTCACCAGGTCGCCGGCCTTTGTCAGCACAATGGTGGGCCGGTAAAAGATCTCCGTCAGGCGGGATGCCACGATCCCGATCACCCCTTTGTGCCAGTCTTCACGGAAGATCACCGTCGACCGGGCTTCCAGCAGGGGCTTACTGCGCTGGATCATCTCGATGGCCTGCTGGGTGGCCAGGGTGTCGAGGTTCTTCCGCTCGGTATTATAAGTGTCGATCTGTTTCCCGATCTCCATGGCCTCCCGGAAGTTATCGGCAATGAGCAATCTGACCGAGTTCTTTCCGCTTTCGATCCTTCCTGCCGCATTGATACGGGGTCCGACCAGGAATACCAGGTCGCTGATCGTCAGTTCACGGCTGAAGAACGAGGAGCCGTTCATCTCTTCTTTCGGGAGAATATTGGCATATTTCAGTACTGCCTCAATCCCCGGCCGGGGCCGGATGTTCACCAGCTTCAGTCCGTAATAGGCCAGTATCCGGTTTTCCCCTGTGATATCCACGATATCCGATGCTATACTGACCACAACCAGATCGAGATATTCCTTGAGATCCTCAAACGGGATCTCGTGTTTCTTTGCGTACGCCTGGATCAGCTTAAATCCTATCCCGCAACCCGAAAGCTCTTTGTACGGGTATGAGCAATCGGGGCGTTTTGGATCGAGCACGGCGACCGCTCCGGGGATCTCAGGTCCCGGCCGGTGATGGTCGCAGATAATGAAGTCCAGTCCCCGTTCCCTGGCATAGCGAACCTTTTCCACCGACTTGATGCCGCAGTCGAGAGCAATAACCAGGCTGAATCCCTGGTCGATGGCAAAATCGATGCCCCTGGTGGATATCCCGTACCCTTCAATATACCGGTCGGGGATGTAAAAATCCAGACGGGGATAGATCTTCTTCAGGAAAAGATAGACCAGGGCGACCGCGGAGGTTCCGTCCACATCATAATCCCCGTAAATCAGTATCTTTTCCCCCTGGCCGATCGCCCGGCTGATCCGGGCAATGGCTTCGTCCATATCCTTCATCAGGAACGGATCATGCAGGTCATCCAGACTGGGGCGGAAGAAGGTCCGGGCTTCTTCAAAGCTCCTGATGCCCCGCTGCACGAGAAGGTTGGCCAGATGACGGTCAATCCCCAGTGCGGAAGCGAGTTCAGTGACCGTGGTTTCAGAGCCCGGAGTTTTGATGACCCAACGCTTTTCCATGGGGGAATTTTCAAGGTAAAAATACAGGTTAAATTTTTCCCGGCAAAGCAATCTCCGGGAAAAAGGGCAGGCTGAGGTCAGGATTTTTTGTCAATCCCGCCATTCCTGAGTGCGAGGAAGATCATCCCCAGAACACCCAGAAGGGTGAGAACAACATTGATCCAGAACAGATACGGTGGCATCGTTTGCCCGATTTTCGGGAGCCCGGTCCAGAGGATGATCATGGCGTACAGGTTGAGTGCAAAGCCTGCAAACACGAGAAGTCCGCCAATCCGCCGGCAGGCACCGGACCGGAGGAACAGCAGGATACCGCCCAGAAGAAGGAACGGTGCGGGCACCAGAGTGTCGGCCCACACGTATCCCCACTCAAGCAATCCCATTGGCTTGGTCAGCATCTCCTGTTCGGCTTTTTCCGGATGGAACAACTTGCTGGACTGGATGATGACGAAGAGGATCCCCCCGATGATGGCGTAAAGCGCTACCAGGGTGTTCAGCAATCGTACAAGCCTGGCTTTCATGGGTTATGGATAAGAACAGTTAAAACTCGGCATTCTTGGGTGTGCGCGGAAACGGAATGACATCCCTGATGTTGGGCATCCCGGTGACAAACTGAATCAGCCGCTCAAAGCCCAGCCCGAAGCCGCTGTGAGGCACCGTGCCGAATCGCCGGGTGTCGAGGTACCACCAGACATCTTTCTCCGGAATCCGGAGTTCCTGTATGCGGGCGCGCAGCCTTGCCAGGTTCTCTTCCCGCTGAGAGCCCCCGACGACCTCTCCGATCCTGGGGAACAGCACATCCAGCCCACGCACGGTCCGCCCGTCGTCGTTCTGTTTCATGTAAAAAGCCTTGATCTCCCTGGGATAGTCGGTGATCATCACCGGGCGCTGGAAATGTGTTTCCACGAGATACCGTTCATGCTCGGCCTGCAGGTCCGATCCCCATGATACCGGGAATTCCCAGTTCTGTCCCGAACGCTGAAGGATCCCGACCGCAGTGGTATAGGTGATCCGTTCGAATGGATTTGCCAGGATGAACCGGATCCGGTCCGGGAGTTCGTTGTCATACATCTTTTTCAGGAAGTCGAGATCGTCGGGGCAATGGTCAAGGGCATACTGCATCAGGAATTTCAGGAGATCCTCGGCAAGGTCCATGTTGTCGTGGATATCGTAGAAAGCCATCTCGGGTTCCACCATCCAGAATTCGGCGAGGTGCCGCGGTGTATTGGAATTTTCGGCCCGGAACGTGGGGCCAAAAGTGTAAACCAGAGAGAGGGCCAGGGCTCCCAGTTCCGCTTCAAGCTGGCCCGAAACCGTGAGATTGGTTATCTTCCCGAAAAAATCTTCTCCGAAATTGACATTCCCGTCCGCGGTGAGGGGTGGATTCTTCGCATCCAGGGTGGTCACCCGGAACATTGCACCGGCTCCTTCGGCATCGCTTCCGGTGATGATGGGTGAATGGAGATAACAGAATCCGTGGTCGTTAAAATATTTATGAATGGCATATGCCATGGCATGACGTATCCGGAGCACGGCACCGAATGTGTTGGTGCGGGGGCGCAGATGAGCGATCTCACGAAGAAATTCCAGGGTATGGCCTTTTTTCTGAAGCGGGTAGCTTTCCGGATCGGCAGTCCCGTACAGTTCGATCTGATCGGCCCGGACCTCCACCGGTTGACCCTGCCCGACCGATTCCACCAGGGTACCGGTCACAGCCAGGGAGGCGCCGGTGGTAATCTGTTTCAGCAGTTCTTCCGGGAAGCGGGCAACATCCGCCACAACCTGGATCGAATGTACGATGGAACCGTCATTCAATGCAATGAAACTCACCTGTTTGTTCCCCCGTTTGGTACGCACCCAGCCTTTCACCAGGACTGTTCTTCCGAGTTCCTTTGAACCCAGCAGATCGGCAACTTTCGATCGTCGGAGATGTTCCATCCTGAACTATTTAGCCTGCAAAGGTAACGAAAAGTTTTTATCCCCTTACCGTGCATAGCACGCAGATGACGCGGATTTCAGCGGATATCGGCGGAAAGGATATATCTGGCATATCTCGGCGTTATCCGTGTTCCAATTCTTTTTACTTTTACCTCCAAAAACGGATTATGTCTGCTGAAATCACTGTGAAACCCCGCAAATCCCGTCGCGGCGAGGCGATCGCGTCGATCATCTTCAACCTTATCTTTCTTTACCTGATCAACAAAGCGCCCGACTGGGATCTGCCTTTCCTTAACGAGCGGTACGACACCGTGCTGTGGGTTCTGAACCTGAACATCTTCCTGCAACTCGCAGCATATGCCCTTATCGTGTTTATCCACCTCCGGTGGCTCTGGTACCTGGTCAGGGCTGTGCTCGACGCAGCGGGCCTGGTCACCCTGCTTGTGCTGTATTTCCTTTATCCGTTCGACTTCTCCGGGATCGGCGGGTGGTCATGGCTCGACACGGTGCTCCCGATCCTGTTTATCATCGGGATGGTGGCTTCGGGGATCGGGATCGTGGTCAACCTGTTCAAACTGATCTTCCGGAAAAGTTAATCCGTGGCTCTCCGGCAAAGCACGGCAATGGTCGTGGATCTGTTCCGCCGGCTGCAGTAGTATCCCAGGAAGTACCTGTTGGGGAAAAACCGGACAATCCCTTTTGCTACTCCCCCCAGGAACCTGGAGAAGGCATGATCCCCGAGTTTCCGGGAGATCTTTTTCTTCAGGCAGGCAGCCAGGGAACTGGTGATGGTTCCCCCGTCTTCCTTACGCGACCAGTATCGCCTGGCCATTACACTGAATCCGTTCTGTTCCAGCAGGCGGCATAGGGAATCAATATGGTAGAGGAAGGAATGAAAAGGAACACACAGCGGATTGGCCGGCTCTTCCAGCAGGTCGAAATCGATCATGAAGGCATTCGGGAGCTCGATATAAAGGTGTCCGCGGGATTTCAGTATCCCGGCAACCTCTTTCAGGAAGGGAACCGGATCGGGAATATGCTCGAACAGATGTACCATGATGACCAGGTCGGCTTCTCCGGGGTGTTCAGCCCGGTAACAGGCCAACGGGCCGCTGAATACTTTCACTCCGTTCACCTTTTGGGAATACTCCCGGCAGGGAACCGACAATTCCAGCCCGGTTACTGTGCATCCGGAGCTCTCCCTGAAATACCGTAGAAGGTTCCCGGAGCCGGAGCCGACTTCCACCACTGATATGCCGGTGGTATCCAGGGTGCGGTTGATCCAGCCATGAATGTACCGGTATTTCTTCCGCCATTTATGGTAAAGACCTGCCCCCGTGATTTCCTCACCGGAATAATACCCTTTCAGCTGCTCTTCTGTCAGGAACGGATGCGTTCTTTTCGTCAGACATCCGGAACATTGATAAATTCCGAAATGTGCCTGGAACTCCACGGAGAAATGATCCCGGAGAAACCAGTGTGTCGTTTCCCGGTTGCAGGGAGGACACCACAGGGAAAGAGCTTCGGCTGGGTTCATGTAATCCCTGACTGTACTTTATCACGGGAGACGGCCCGGAGAAATTCCTTGGCAGTCACGGTTTTTGTAATTTTACGTAAAATTATGAAAAAACTGTTTCCCTTCGTGATCGCAGGTCCCTGTTCGGCCGAATCGGAAGAGCAGGTGATGGCCACGGCCCGGGCTCTGGCAAAGATCCCGAAGGTCAGGGTCTTCCGGGCCGGGATATGGAAGCCGCGTACCCGCCCGGGCGCTTTCGAGGGTGTGGGGGCTGAAGGATTGAAATGGCTGCATCGGGTACAGAAAGAGACACGGCTGCAGGTGACCACCGAAGTGGCCAATCCCCGGCATGTGGAAGAAGCTCTCCGGTCCGGCCTGGATATGGTGTGGATTGGCGCGCGAACGGTGGGAAATCCCTTTTCGGTCCAGGAGATCGCCGAAGCGCTCAGGGGAGTGGGAATTCCGGTGCTGGTTAAAAATCCGCTTCACCCCGATCTCAAAACCTGGATGGGAGCCCTGGAACGGATCCAACAGGCCGGGGTTAAAAAAACACTGGCGGTGCACCGCGGGTTTTCATTTTACAAACATTCACCCTTCCGGAATGATCCCATGTGGGAGATCCCCATCGAACTGAAACGGCTTCGGCCCGACCTGCCGGTTCTTACCGATCCAAGCCATATCTGCGGTAAACCGGATGCCATCCTGGCCGTTTCCCAGCGGGCGCTTGACCTGGAGATGGATGGCCTGATGATCGAAAGCCACATACATCCCTCTGCCGCCCTCACCGACCGCCAGCAGCAGATCACCCCGGCCCGGCTGGAAGAGCTACTGAACCTTCTGGTCATCAGGAACCCTGTCGGAAACATCAGGTTCCAGAACCGGCTGGAACAATTACGCTCGGAGATCGATAAGATCGATCAGCAGCTGCTCGATATCGTGGCGCGAAGGATGTCGCTGGCGGAAGAGATCGGAAGATATAAAAAGGCTAACAAGATCACTATCCTTCAGTTGAAACGGTGGAGCCAGATCTTCCGCGAGCGGCTGGAAAGCGGCCGGGAACTTGGCCTTAGCCGTGAGTTTATCCTGAAACTACTGGAAGCGGTTCACGAAGAATCCATCCAGCGTCAGCTGGATGTCATGAACCATCCGGAGAAACGGAAAAAAACCTCCTGATCACATCCATTTCCGGGCTTTGAAATAAATGATCATGGATACGGCGATCAGTATCATCACGCCGGATACGATGATAAATGACAGGGGATGCCTTGCGAACGGCAACGTTTCAAGATTCATGCCGTAAAGGCTGGCGAGAAAAGTCAGGGGAAGCAAAATGGAAGATATGAGTGTGAGGATCTTTATCACCTCATTGGTCTTGTTGACCTGCAAACTGTCGAAGGTCCGCGAATACCCCCGGATCAGCTCGCCGGAGTCCTCGACAGTATCCCAGATCTTCTGGTAATAGTCGTGGATATTCCCCCAGTAGTCTTCCATATTCTCGGCGAATCCAGGGATCTCCCGGCTCTGTAGCTGGTTGAAGAGCATCACCTGCGGTTTGAACATCGTGTTCAGAAGCACGACGTTTTTCTGCGTAAAACTGATCTTTTCGATTGTACGTTCAGCTTTCCGGTTAAACAGGGATTTTCCGCAGTTATCCACATCCTTCTCTATCTTCTCCACCAGCGACTGCGTTTCCTGCATCAGCCGCTCCAGCACCTTGTAGAGCAAGGCGTCGGAACTGCCTACTTCCATCTTTTTCCCTGCCAGGGCCCGTGCTTTTTCCTGACTGAACATCTCTTTCACCAGCCAGTGCGACTTCCCGATGGTGATCAGGAAATCCTTTCCCCAGAAAACCTTGATCTCTTTGGTATCGACGAAAGTCTGTGACGAATCGAAACTGGGAAAGTGCAGGATCAGGAAGTAGTAGTCGTCGTACACATCAATCTTCGGGCGCAGGTTGATCACACTCCGGCAGTCTTCCAGGTCCAGCGCATGGAAATGGTAATGGGTCCTGAGGATTTCCAGATCTTCCTCGGTGGGCCTGACGATATGCGACCACCTGAGAGTTCCGTATTTGATGGTTTCTATCATGGAAGATCCTCCTTCCTTCGCTACCGGATCACAACCAGTTTCCTGACACAGGAACCGGCACTGTCGCTCTCCAGTCTGCAAAAATAACAACCTTGTGCCAGATTCCGCACGTCGAGTTGAAGAATTGATCCGGAACGGTGAACAGGTATCTGCATCAGGATCTCTCCCGTGGCCGAATACAGGAAGAAGGTGGCCGCGCCCGGAGATCCCTTCTCCCGCAGGATCCTGAACTCGCACAGTCCGGCGGCGGGATTCGGAATGGGATCCGACAGCCAGCAGCCCCCGGGAGCTGGTTCTGCCACCGACACCTGGGACATATCAATCACTGTCACGCTGAAATCATCGAAATAATATCCGTCGTCCCGCGTCCAGGAATCACTTTCGAGGGTGAATCGGAATTTGACAGACTGGTTTTCGTATCCGGTCAAAACAATCTCTTCGGCACGCCATTCGGGGCTGATCCCGTCATACACCGGCTCACCTGGCACCTGGTTGACTGTCCCGGGATGGGTGTATCTCCCCGCCAGCGGTATCCATGTGATCCCTCCCTGGGAAATTTTGAACTGAACAAAATCATACCCCCGCTCGATCTCCCACCTTGCCTGGAAACCAACGACAGCAACCGGGGAAGCGGTAAGGGGCAAAGGGTGTTTCAGTGTCACCGAATTGTTCTCGTTGTTACTGTAATTGCCATACGGCGAGTCGGTGATGGAGGAAGGCGGGGAAACGAAGAAGGCAGTCGTGGTATTCCATTCCGGTGATGTCCATTGATCCATGGAGCTGCCATCGTCAGTGAGAATGACCAGCGGGGTGCCGAACCAACGGGTGACGGTATCGGCGTGTGTGTAAAATCCGTTGTGTGTTTGTAGCAGGAACCTGACCGGGGTGCCCGGCGTGATGCCTGGATCCAGGGTATATGAGATGGAATCGGTGATGCTCTGAAAAAAGGTCATGCCGGTGTACACCTTCGGGCCTCCCGCTGAGGTGATGACCAGCGTGTCCAGCGGCTGTACGGAAACGGTGTAGATCCCTTCGTTGTCGAGTCCGTACCGCTTCACGGTAAAATGAAAGTATCCGGTTTTTTCGGGAATGATCACGGGGGTGATGTCGGTGGCTTCGGCATACCTGTAAGCCAGGTGGGCAAGCAGCAGGTTCTGGAGCATGTTTTCCTGGCACAGTGGAATGATCCGTTCAACGGGAGGCCAGAAGCCGTCGGCGTTGTTGCCTACTTCCGGAAGGAAGGTATATATCTTTGGTTTGGTGATTTGTTCCCCGTACATCCAGTCATTGATGTCGCCGTTCACCACATAGAGGATCAGGCCGGGCAGCCCGGTCAGGTAAAAATTCTCCCTGGTCAGCAGTTCCGAGTAAGTCTGGAACGTGACACTGTCGGGCGTCTGGACCGCGATGTATCCCCACGGGTAGGTAAGCAGGTCGCCGTAAGAGTGATAGTTCAATGATAACTTCACATCCTTGGCATTGCAAAAGTCGCGTACCGCCTGGGTTTCCGGTTCCGAGAACGGAGCGGTTCCGCGGTAGGTTTCATCTCCCGGATAGGGGGAAGAACCCTGGTCGTCGTACCCCCACATGTAGCCGAAATTCCGGTTCAGGTCAACCCCGAACACTCCCCCGCCATTATCTCTGCGGTTCTTTCTCCACATGCCGCCGCCGTTCGGTGCGATGGTTTCGTTATACCTGTAGCCGTCGGGATTCACCAACGGGATGAAGTAAAGCTCCAGGTTGTCCACAAGGTATTTGATCTCTTCGCTGGCAGAGTAATTTTCAAGCAGGTAGCACATGAAGAAAAACATCTGCTGGGTGCCGATCCCCTCCCGGGCATGGGTCAGGGCATCGTACAGGACACGTGGTTCATTCTCGTTGACGTCCGGATTATCGGATATTTTCACGTAGTAGAGCATGCGGCCTTCGACCGAAAGCGTGTTCCCCACCTGTGTTTTCTGGCTGATCAGGGTGGGGTACTGGATGCGAAGACTGTCCAGCTTGGCTACAATTTCGTCGAGCGTGTAAAATCCGCCCATGGAGCCCAGCGAAAATCCCTGCGGGACCGTCCAGTTCCCGCTCCGGAAGCTTCGTTCGCCTATTTCGCGGTTGATCCTGGCGACCGTTTCCAGGCAGTTCCGGTTCCGTTCCTGAATGAACCGGGAATAGTCATCGTGTATCACCGTGAAAGAGATGCCCTGCCCGGAAATCTTCTCCAGCTCCTGTGAAGAGAGCACTGCAATGAATTTCCCCTCGTTGGTCAGTGTTCCTTCATCCACTGCGATACCCAGGCGGGCCAGGGTTGGCAGTAAATTCTCCCGTGGCTGAATCTCTATTTGGGAATATTTGAATTGAGCATAAACGCCCAGGCTTAATAAACTCAGTAAAAATGCTGACAGGATCTGTTTCATATAAAAGGTGCTAAATATTATTTCATAACTCTCTTCCTATTTCTTCCACCGGAACGTACTGATCATATGATCGATGTCTTCTTTCAGGAAATCAATTACCGGGGCCAGGGAATCGTTATTGGGAGGCACATAGAAATACAGCGCTCCCCTGACGAACCTTGAAACGCTGTCGGTTACATAGAACTGGTAAGGGGATGCCGCTTCCGTTCCCCGGATGGCGAAAGTAAGCCCGAACACCCTGTCGCCGCAATTCAGGAATTCCCGCTGTGTAATGGCAGTGGCTTTGGGGATATGCTTGTTCACCAGGGTCCGTGAATCCTCAAGGTAGGTGCTGAGGTTATGGCTGATCAGTTTGTAGCTGAGGTGCACCTGCGCTCTGAACTCCGGGAAGACCACATTGATCCACCAGGGTTCCGCCAGTCCCGAGGTATCGGGCGACAGGGTGGCATAGACAGGATATTCAAAGGCATAGGGATACGCCGAATCGAAAGCCCGGTAAGCATGCCGGGGAACATCAATGCGGAAGTATCCGCGGGGTTTGGGAGTGTAATCCGGCTGGCAACCGGGAAACAGTGCCAGTATGAAAATGATCAGTGAAAGGTTTTTCATAGAAGATAAATAGTGAAATGGTGAAATCATGAAAAATTTCTTCTCACCATTTCGCCATTTCACCATTTTGCCATTTCACTATTTCAGAATGGCAGATCATCCTCCGGAGTCGCAGCGTTCGGTAAGGGCTCAGTCGCCGGAACAGGTGTTGCTCCGTTCTCTTCTGCTGTGCCTTCCCTGCGCGGACCTCCGCCCAGCATCGTAAAGGAATCTCCGAGGATCTCATACATGTACCTCTTTTGCTTATTTTCATCCTCATATTCCCTCCTGCGGATCTTCCCCTCCAGGTAAATTGAACTCCCTTTCCGGAGGTATTTTTCCGCAATCTCGGCCAACCCCCTCCAGACGATGATATTATGCCATTCGGTGTGGGTGGTTCGCTCCCCTTCACGGTTCTTATATCCTTCAGTGGTAGCCAGTGAGAAAGCCGCTTTCTTCACCCCGTTGTCAAAACTCTGGATCTCCGGATCCTTCCCAAGATTCCCGACCAGAATCACTTTGTTAACTCCATTTGCCATCGCTTCACATGTTAAATGAATACTCCTTTACAAAATTACCTTTTTTCCCGTTCCCGGGATTTTTCAGACATTAATCGGCTTTCATGGCAAAAGGTTATACCTCCCAATGAATTTTTTCTGCTCATTCTTTCAATCGTGGCAATCCTGGCAATCTTGCGCAATCCTGTGCAATCCTGTGCAATCCTGTGCAATCCCGGCAATCTTGCGCAATCCTGGCAATCCTGTGCAATCCTGGCAATCTTGTGCAATCCTGTGCAATCCTGGCAATCTACATCACCTCGTCTTTCTTCTCCCCAGCAGGTCATCCACTATATCCTCGATGAGCACCATTCCTTCCAGGAGGTCATTTTCATTGATAACAGGAACAGAGAGCAGGTTATACTTGGAGACGAGCTCGGCCAGGGTGTCGATATTATCGGTATCCCTGACGGTGATCGGTCTCTTTGTGATGACCCGGCTCAGGTGAGCGGCAGGATCAGCGATGATCAGCTCGGCCATCGGGATTGCTGAGATCAGCCGGTTGGCGGGGTCGGTGATGAAAATGGTGTTGGTGTGAACAGGTTCCGGTTGCTCCTTCCGGATGACTTCGATGGCTTCGCCCACCGTGAGGGAGGAGGAAAGGGCGAAAAATTCGCGGTTCATGATGCTCCCCACTTCATTATCGTCGTATTCCATCAGCTCCCTGACCTCTTCCGATGACTCTTTTTCCATCTCTTTCAGGAGCAGTTCTGCTTTGTCATCCTCCAGCTCATCGAGGATATCGGCAACCTCGTCGGCGTCCATTTTCTCCAGGAGATCTGCTGCTTTCTGCAGAGGAAGGCTCTCAATGATATGCACCTGGGCATCGGGCTCCATCTCCTCCAGCACATCGGCGGCCTGTTCTTCATCCAGCGCCGTGAACACGTAGGTACGGGTGACTTTGTCAAGATCTTCAATGATATCGGCCAGGTCGGAAGGGTGCAGCCCCGAGAGCTTGGAGGTGGCTTTGGAAAGAAGGAGGCGTGAGGTGGCTACGTCCACCGATTCAATATCATCCCACAGGATCTGACTGAGGGGAATATGAATACCAATCCGGGAGCAGATCTTTTCGGCGAACGGGAGGATCCGGAATGTCCGTAACCAGCCGCTCCACCCAACATCCACAGCTATTGCAAATGTCCCCGAAGGCAGGTCCACCAGCCGGATATCCCAGACCTTTTCAAGCTTACGGCCGTTGATATCGACGATCTGCCTCTTCAGAATGTTTTCCTTTAGCCAGAGGACATTGGTCAGGTATGCTTTGGATATCTCTTCCAGTTCCGATCCGATCAGCCGGGTGGCTCCTTTTTCCAGATGGATGTCCAGGGCCGAGAAATCGAACACCCGCTCAAAGGCGCCCACTTTCACTTTCACCGCAATGATTTTCGGCCGTACCGGTTTTTCGGGGGAAGGATCGATCGGCGTGAGATCGACGAGAAAATCCAGGATCCTGCCACTTACATTCCCGTCGGTGGAATAAAACCTCTTCCCCAGGATCTGGCTCAGGTAAAAAGTCTTCTGGGTGGTCATCGCTGATTGGGTTTTATTCCCGGCAGCACGATCCTGAATGTGGTTCCTTTTCCCACTTCGCTTACCGCTGAGATGGTTCCCTGGTTTTTCTCCAGGTATTCCCGGCACAGCAGCAATCCGATGCCCGTACCGCGTTCACCCCGAGTGCCGGTTCTTTTCGATAATCCGTTCAATTTGAATAAGCCAGGCAAATCCCCGGCCGGGATCCCTACTCCCGTGTCCCTTACCAGGATCTCCGTTTGTGTGTCTTTTACCGAAGCCGATACTTCAATGGCACCGTTTTCGGGCGTGAACTTGATCGCATTGGAAAGAAGGTTCCGGAAAACCATCAGCATCATATCGCGGTCGGCCCAAATCCTCATGCCCTCCGGGATAAGAAAGCCGATTTTCTGGTGCTTTAAAAAAGCGGAGGTCTGGACCAGGCTGTTTACTTCTTCCATCATGTCGGCGACAGGAATTGCCGTTGGTGCCACGGAGATGGTTCCCGATTGAAGCCGTCCCCAGTCCAGGAGCTGCTCCAGCAAGACAAAGGCGCTTACGGCCGATTTGTGCGAATTTTCCAGTGCCCGGCGTCGGTCCTGCGGGCTCAGGTTGTCGAATTCATTGCTCAGCAGGTCGGTGTAGCCGAGAATCGTGTTAAATGGATTTTTCAGGTCATGTGCGATGATAGAGATGAACTTATTAAGCCACGAATTGATCCTGGCGAGTTCCTTGTTAGACTGTTGCAACCGTCTCTTCTGCCGTGCAAACTGGACTGTGAAAAACACCAGCCCGATCACCAGGATAACCAGAAAGAGGAGCCAGATATAGCTTTCCATCAGGTTCTCGCGGCTTTTCTGTTCGGTCAGTTTCAGGATCTCCATCTCCTGTTGTTGCCGCAGGTTTTCCATATGCACCCTGGTGCTTTGTCTCCACCCATCCCTTCTTTCCCGTATGAACTGGTCGGTGGTCCGGAGGACATCCATCATGAATTGGTTTGCCTCCCGGAAATTGCCATCCCCGACGTAATATTCCGACAAGGCAAATCCGGCAATTCTACGGTAGACCGGGATGTTATTACTTTTTGCCAGTTCAAATGCCTGGCGAACCAGGCTGATGGCGGTGGCGCGCTTTCCTATCCGGTCGTAGTTCCCTGAAAGATTCAGGAGAACCAGCGGAACATCGGCCGGACAGGATCTCCTGGCGATCTCCAGAGAAC
>Ga0233425_10004488_pt1 | contig 23374 bp, 20 predicted proteins | sample Watercolumn_Towu_2_FD_181712 | JGI IMG/M metagenome (GOLD analysis project Ga0233425, IMG submission 181712) | Freshwater microbial communities from Lake Towuti, South Sulawesi, Indonesia - Watercolumn_Towuti2014_140_MG | ecosystem: Environmental > Aquatic > Freshwater > Lake | place... | reverse complement strand
CCTCTGGCGGAGCAACAGCTCGAGCCAGGGCACATCCGCCGGCGTGGTGAGCTTGGGATTGGGATCGGCGTGCTCGACCAGGCGCACGGCCTGGCCGATAAGCTCGCAAGCCGCCGTGTCGTCGGTGACCACCAGGGCGCGCTCACGCACCGCGGCCAGCGCACGTCGGATCACTCCCACGCGGAATGTCTGCGGAGTCTGCACGGCCCAGAGCCGGGAGCGATCCAGGTGGCGCGAGATCACGTCGCCGCCGTCGGAGTGCTTGATGGTGTCGGTCACGCGTTGAGCCGCCACTGCCGCGCCATGATCCCTGGCGGCTGCCACGGTGGCGGCGATCAACGCTTCGGGAGTGCATGGCCGGGCGGCGTCCTGAATCGCCACGATCTCACAGTCCGGCGAGAGAGCCTCGAGGCCGTTCCAGACCGAATCCTGCCGCTCGGGCCCGCCGGCGACGAGGCGGAAGGGTTTCGAGAGCGAAAGCCGCGCCGCTAACTCGAGGAACGCCGCCTGCATGCCCTGCCGGATGACAAGCACGAGTTCGCCGATACACGCTGCCCGATCGAACCGCCGCCAGACATGTCCCACCACGGGCTGACCCGCCAGTTCCAGGAACAGCTTGTCCATGCCGGGTCCCATGCGGGTGCCCTGCCCCGCCGCGACGATGATGGCCGAGTTCATTGGGTAAGTGCTCTATGAGACGCCTGGGGCGGCAGCGACAAGCCGCCCGGCTCGGGCGGAGCGCCAGTCCGACCCGGGAACACCCACCGCACGTCCGGAACGGTCACGGCAGGAACTTGCCCAGCGCCGCACCGCGGCTCTGCAGATGCAGCTTGGCATAGATGCCACCGATCTCGAAATCGACCGCCGCGGAAGTCGTGCCCAGCAGGTCGGCGATCTCCTTGTAGCAGTAGCCTTTGGCGAGGTAGTCCAGGAGCTCCTGTTCGCGCCCTGTGAGCTTGGGCTGCGCCGCGGTCGGACGTGGCGGTTGATGAAACGAAAGCAGCACCTTGCGCGCGATGCCGCTGGACATCGGCGCCCCGCCGCGCTGCACCTCGAGGATGGCCTGGGTCAACTCGGCGGCTGAACAGCGCTTCACGAGGTAACCCATCGCCCCGGCCGCGAGGGCCTGGAAGATCAGGTCATCGTCCTGGTAGGCCGTGAGCATGACGATCAATTGCGCCGGGCGCGCCTCCTTGAGGCGGCGCACGCATTCGATACCTGTCATGCCAGGCAGATTGATGTCCATGAGCACCACCTCCGCGCCGGCGGACGGCATCCCCTGCAGAGCGGTCTCGCCGTCCTTGAAGGCCCCCACGCAACAGAGCCCCTCGGTGCCATTGATGACCGCCGCCAATTCTTCCCTGACCTGCGGGTCATCCTCGACCAGCGCCACGCGGATGGCTTGGGCGGAGAGCGAGGGCGCGGCGGCGCCCGGGCTGGAGGCATCAGTCAGCGGCATGGGAGTCAGGCGCCAGGCGGAGCCACCGGCGGCGCCGGGGCGCGCAGGGGCAGGCGCATGCGCACGAGTGTGCCTTGCGGTTGCTGGCTCTCGATGTCGAATTGGCCGCCAATGCGCTCCACGCGTTCCTTCATATTGACCAGGCCGTTGCGTGTCAAGTTCACTCGCCGGCCGTCGAAGCCGTTCCCATTGTCCTGGAGCACGAGGCGCAACTGCGACCCATCGACGGCGATCTGGAAGCGCACCTCGGTGGCCCCGGCGTGCTTGACGACGTTGGTCAGCGCCTCTTTGAAGGCGAGAAACAACTCGTGCCGCTCGTCGCTGGTCAAGCGGTGCGGCAGCGGCACGGACGGAATGTCCAGCCGGCACCGCAATCCGGCCAGATGCAGTTGGTCTTGCGCGTACTTCGTCGAGTAAGCCACCCAACTGTCAAGCGTGTCGTGCTTGGGGTTGACGGTCCACACCACCTCATCGAAGGAACGGAACAGGTCGCGCGCGGCGGCCATGAGCTTGCGCAAATGCCCCTCGGCCGACGTGGGTTGATGCAGGTCCCGCAAGGCGCGTTCGCCGAGCAAGCCGATGCGGGTCAAGACCGCCCCCAGCTCATCATGCGTGTCGCGCGCGATGCGCCGGCGCTCGACTTCCAGGGCGTGTTCTTGCTCGAGGCGCTGGATCCGCCGCAACACTCCCACCCGCAGCTTGTGCAGACCGAAGCCGGCGAGGACGACGGCGAGTCCCCCAGCCACGTACGCCCAGGGCGTCTGGTAAAAGTGCGGCGCCAGGTAAAAGGCATATGCGGCGCCGGTTGGGTTCCAAAGCCCGTGGTTGTTGCAAGCGGTCACATGGAACTTGTAATGGCCCGGCGCGAGGCTTGTGTAGATGGCCACGCGGCGGTTGCCCGCGTTGATCCAGGCGGGGTCGTGGCCCTCGAGCCAGTAGCGGTAGCGCACTTTTTCCGGCGCCACCAGGCTGTTGCCCGTGTAGAGGAACTCGAGAGCGCGGCCGCGCCCCGCAGGCAGACGCGCGGCCTGGGCCAGCGTCATCGGTTCGCCGTCCACCATCACTTCCTCCAGCACCACCGGCGCCGGCAGCGGGTTGATGCGCATCCTGCGTGGGTCGAAGAACACTGCCCCGCGCACGGTGGGAAACCAGAACAGCCCGTCGCGCGCGCGGCAGGCCGAAGGCTGCTTCTCGCCATTGGTCTCGCTGCTGATCATGCCGTCGGAAGTCCCGTAAACGAACGATTGGACACTGGCCTTGCGGCCTTCGGCGACGGCGTCGAGCTCCTCCTTGGCGACGCGAAAGATGCCGCGGTTGCAGCCGATCCAGAAGTTGTGCTCATCGTCTTCAAGCAAGCCGTTAATAACATCGTCGAACAGTCCCAGCTTGGTCGTAAAGCTGAACAGACGCCCATCTTTGAAGCGGTTCAGGCCGTGCTCGGTGCCCACCCATAGCCCTCCCGCGTGGTCCTCAAAGAGCAACCACGCGAAGGGGTCGGAAAGGCCGTCTCGGGTTGAGAAACACTTGAACTCGCCACCACGCCAGCGGCAGATGCCTCCGCCGTAGGTGCCGAACCAGAGGTCGCCCTGGCGATCCTGAAGGATGCCGCGCACGTTATTGTGGGCGAGGCCATCTGCCGTGGTGAACCGCCGAACTTGACCGGCCTCGATCCGGTACAAACTCTCCTTGGTTCCGGCCCAAAGACGGCCCTCGCGGTCCTCGTAAAGCGCGTTGACCTGGTCGGCCTCGAGGTCGCTCTGCAGCGGAAACGGCGTCAACTGTCCGTTCACCAGCCGGTTGAGTCCGTAGTATTTTGTGCCCACCCAGATCGTCCCGGCGTGGTCTTCGAGCAGGGACGTCACATTGTCATCCCCGGCGCGTGCGCCGGGCTGCGGCGCCAAGGCGATCGAGGTGAGCCGCCCTTCGTTCAGGATGCTCAGCCCGCCGGTTACTCCCAGCAGCAGACGACCATCCCGGCATTGGGCGATCGACGTGACGTTGTCGCCCAAAAGGCCATCCTCCGTACCCAACACCCCCATCTGGCGGGCCTGAAGGCGTTTCAGCCCTTCGAACTCGGTCCCGACCCAATGGTTGCCTTCGCGGTCTCGAAACACGCGGCTTACGCGGTCCTTCCTCAGATCCAGGTCCAACGGCGCGCGCACAAAACGGCCCTGGTCCATCCGGTGCAGCACACCGTCCCCGGACAGCGCCCAGAGTGTCCCGCTGGCATCGACGGTGGCGAAGGCGATGAACTCGTCCGAGAGCCCCTCCGCTGTTGAAAACCAGGTCGGCGGCTGATCCTGGGTCCAGCGGCAGAGACCTGTGAAGTGGGCCGTCCAAATGTTGCCCGCCTGATCGCGGCAAAAACTGTTCCACCCGGAATCGAGGCGAGGGGGGGCCGTCGAGAACAGCGTGAACCGCCCCGTCTGCGGGTCGCGGGTTTGCATCCCACGCGCGGTGGCGACCCACAACTGACCGGTGTCAGCTTGTTCTTCGACCCCGTACACCATGTTCGCCGCCAGGCCCTCGGCCGCGGTCAAGCGGTGCAACTCGCCCCGCTGCACGCGGAACACGCCGCCCGAGGTGGCGACCCAAGCCCCTCCCTCGCGGCTCCGGCAGATACCCCAGTCGCGCCAACCTTTCGTCCCGTCGTTCAGTCGAAACGCCTCCCATTTGCCGTCAACGTAGCGGTTCACATGATCCCACGTCAGCACCCAGAGTGCGCCGTCCAGGTCCTCCGCCATCCCGATGCAGTTGTTCGCAGCCAAGCCCGGCGACGTCGCCCGGTCGAACGTGCGAAAACTGACTCCATCAAACCGGACCAAGCCGAAGCGCGTCCCGAGCCAGAGATAGCCATCCCGGGTCTGCATGATCACGCTGACCGAGTTCTGCGGCAGACCCTGTTCGGTTTTCCAGGTATCGACCCGGAACGAATACCCTCCCAGGTCCCCGAGACCCGGGCCGAATCCATCGGTCCGGCCCATGGCGCCCGCGCTGGCCGTGGCAAGCAGGACAGCAGCCGCCGCCAGCAACCCCAGCCAGCCCGCCATACGCCGCAACCGCCGCCCCACCCCCCACGAGCGCAAGGTTGAGCTCGAGTGGGTTGCGGCAGCCTTCACCGCGCCCTGCAGGACTAGATGTGAATCCGGAATCGGCCTAGGCCTTGCCCACCATCGGCGGGTTCTTGAGGATGTCGTGCATGCTCGGAACGGGCGGTTTGAGCGTGCGGAACGGCCCCCATTCGAGCGTGGACGGGTCAGTGTAGAGCGGTTCAGGCCCGTAGGCGAATTTCGAGTTCAGCAGGTCGTCCCACTCGACGAGGCCGCCGCTGTAGGCGGCCTCGCGGCCGATGATGGCCGTGAGTGTGCTGTCGGTGACGTTCTTCGCCTCGTTGAGCTCGGTGTTGTCGAGGATCGCGTTGATCAAATTCACGTGCTCGAGGACGTAGCCGTTGTCGTTCTTGATCCCGGTGGGCCGCCACGGGCTGCCATCCTTGGGCTTGATCATGTTGCGGCCATCGTAGAGGTCGGACGTGCCCTTGGCCCCGTGCACGTGTTCGCTGACGGACGACCACTTGCGCGTGATCTGCCCGCAATAGCTGAACAGCCGCACGCCATTGCCGTATTCATATTCGACCGCGAAGTTGTCCCAAATCTCGCCGGACTTGTTGCCCAACTGCTGCCGGGCTCCCTGCCCCCAGCACCGCACGGGGTGGGCGCCCATGATCCAGTTGCACACGTCCAGGTCGTGGACATGCTGCTCACAGATGTGATCACCGCAGAGCCAGATGTAGTGGTACCAATTGGCAATCTGCCGCTCGAGGTCGGTCGCGCCGTTGTCGCCGCGGTGCCAGATGGGGCCGCCGTTGACCCAGTAGGCGCGCAGCGCTACCACGTCGCCGATCATGCCGTCCTGGATGCGCTTGACCGTCTCGATGTAGCTCGGGCGATGCCGGCGCTGGGTGCCCGCGGCCACCTTCAGGCCCTTCTCCTTCGATTTCGCGTAGGTCTCGTACATGATCCGGCATCCCGGACCATCCACAGCCACGGGCTTCTCCATGAACACGTTCTTGCCGGCCTCGATGCACGCCCGGAAGTAGGGTGGCCGAAAGCCCGGCGGGGTGGCGATGATGGCGTAATTGACGCCAGGCACATCGAGAGTCTTCTTGTAGGCGTCGAAACCGCTGAAGCACTTGTCCTCGGGCACGCCGAAGGCTTCCTTGCCGCGCCGCGCCTGCTGCGGAAAGACGTCCGCCACCGCCACGATCTTCGCATCCACACCGACGATTTTCGCGGCGTTCAGGAAGTCGCTACCCGCGCCGCCCCCGCGTCCGCCCAACCCGATGATGACGGCGTTCATCGGTTGCTTGGCCTGCGCCTGGAGCACGGCCGGGAATTGCACCGCCGCGGCCGCGCCGGCAACGGCGAGGGATGATTGTTTGAGGAAATCCCGGCGCGTTACGGGCGCCGGCGTCGGGGAGGAGGTTGACTGTTCCATAAATGTATCTGTTTAACAGGTGCTGATTTCGACGTTCGACCCAGGACCCACATTCACGCAAGCGCGACGTGGCGAGGTCACAAGGCCAGTTAATCCTTTTCCACGCCGCTTGTCCAATACTTCTGCAACTCCTCCGCGGACGGGACCTTCAGCGGACGCACGATGCGGAAGCCCACGAACTGCGCGTCGGTGAGCCACCAGATGCTCTTGGGCAACTGCGGATCGCGCATCTTCCAGGAGCGATCCGAACCGCGCCGCGCGGCGCTGCGCAACTTCAGAGCCTCGTCATCGAACGAGCCGCCGCGGGCGGCGTGGGGATAGGGCTGCGTCGCGCGCACCCAGGGTTCCTGGCTGAGCCCGCCGGCGAACCGCGCGTAATTGGTCTCATACTGGTCCAGGCACCACTCCGCCACGTTGCCGTGGATGTCGTAAAGGCCCCAGGGATTGGGCTTTTTCTTGCCGACCTTCTGATACTTGAAATCGCTGTTCTGCTCGTACCAGGCGAATTCGGCCAGTTTGCTGGTGTCGTCGCCACACCAGTAACCGCCGGTGGTTCCCGCACGGCAGGCGTATTCCCATTCGGCCTCGGTGGGCAGGCGGTAGAAGTGGCCGGTCTTGGCGCTGAGCCAGTGGCAGAACTTGTTGGCGGCGTGTTGCGTCATCGAGATGGCCGGGTAACCCTCCTTGCCCATGCCAAAGCTCATCTCCATGTAAGGCTTCGAGGGACGCGTCACGGCATCAGAAACCTTGTTGACGAACTCCTCGGTGGGGTTGGTTTCACGCAACTTCTTCTCGTCATCAGGGAACATGAAAACCTCGTACTGGTTCCACGTGACCTCGAACTTGCCCATCCAGAACGGCGCTACGCTCACCTTGTGCTGCGGGCCTTCGTCCGGCTGGCGCCCCGCCTCCGCGTCCGGGCTGCCCATGAGGAACTCACCGGCCGGGATCGGAACCATCGCGTAGGCGACCTCGGTGCCGGGGATGGAGTTGGTGTAGGCCTTCATGTCGGCCGAGCCGGTGATCTGCTCCTTTTGGAGAGTCTCGACGAGCCGCTTGTGGATGTCGGGCACGGTCGAGTCGTCGTTGTCGGCCATCGAGGCCAGTTTCCCATACGTGCCGGCCTCGTTGGTGCTGCCGGTGAATCGGTAGGTCTGGCAGTGGGTGGCAAACTTGCTGAAGTCGGGCGCCGAAAAGACGAGCCAGTGCGACTCGAGGCTCACCGCGCCGAAAAGCAGGTCGCCCTGTTTGGGAGTGATGGTCTGCACGGCGGCGGGCGGATGCACGCCATCGAACTTGAAAACCTCAGCCGACTCCCCTTTCCCATACATGACCAGCATCTGGGCGCCCGCTCCCGCCGGCAGCGGTATGATCACCCGCACCGGCTTGCCGAGGTCGAACGACTTGGCCTCCGCCAACCGGTAGGCTCCGGGTTGGGGCTCCTCGACGGCGCGGACCTGCAACCCAGGTTCGCCCCGCTTGTAGAACAGCACCTCCTTGAGCGGCGAACCGCGGAAGGCGCCCACGGCATACAGCGAGGCCTTCGGAAGGCCAGTGACCTCCGTCACCACCGTGGGCTTGCCGCTCGAGAGGTCCTGCACCTTGAACGTATCTCCTTTGTCGCCGGTCCAGAGTCCGAGCGCGAACTCCGCGCCGCCCGTTTTCAGGGCCGCGCGGTTGCCGCGCCCGAGTTGTTCGGCGGCGTCGGCTTCGGACATCGCCTCGATCTGACGCCCATCGTTGCGCAGCAAGGTAATCTTGAACGGGTTGGGGTCGTTATAGATGCTGCCGACGTAAAGGTCCGCCAGCGGTGTGTTGCCCGCGCCGCCGATGTCGAGCGCCACGATCCCGCTCGGGCCCAGCGACGCGAACGCGACCGGGACCGGCTTGCTCTGCACCCCCACGCCCCCGGCGTCGGCAACCGTGACCAGGTTGGCATCCGCGGCGGTGAACGCCAGAGCGTCCTTGCCGGGGGCGAAGAACTTGCCGATCGCCAGGCCCGTGAGGTCCTTGGCGCCGCTGACGCGGTAGTTCACCCATGTCGGCAGGCCGTTGGTCAACTGGTAGCCGAGGCGATACTTGCCCGTGGGCCGATCGACGATCACCACGTCCAGGTGGCCGTCGCCGTCGAAATCGCCCGTGCTGATCAGTTCGCGCTCCATCTCGTGCACGAACGAATCTCCCCTGGCCGGAAGCGCCAGGCCTGTCCCGAGCCAACAAACCGAGCCCGCGATAAGAATTAATTGTCTGTTCGTCATGTTCGAACCAAATTTAGGGATACTGTTGGGGCTGGCCTGGCTTTTGTCAACCGCGGGGACGAATGAAAAAGGCGTGGCTGACCAGCCACGCCGTTGAATCAAGGAATGTTGCTCGCGACTACTTCTTGGCCTTCAGGGCCTCGATCTCTTTGATGTAGGCCTTCGGGCCGCTGCCGGGAGGGTAGCCGACCTTCTCGCCAATCTTCTTGCCCTCGGCGCTCACCAGGACCGTCGTCGGGTAGCCTTGGAAGGGACTCGCGTATTTCTTCTTCAAGTCCTCGTTGGCTTTCTTGAGGTCGGCGGACAACTTGGTCTTGTTCGGGAAATCGGCCCGCAACAACACCAGGTTATTCTTGGCATAATCGCCGAACTCTTTCGTCTGGTACACTTCCTTGTCCAACTTGATGCAGAAACCTCACCAGTCCGATCCGGTGAAGTCGATCAGGACAATCTTCTTCTCGGCCCGCGCCTGCGTGAGCGCTTTGGGCATGTCAGTGAGCCATGCGCCTTCCGCCGCGCTCGCCTGCAGCAGCGTCGCGCCGAGAAGCGCCACGCTCAGGGTCAGTCTGTTCATGATCCGTTCATAATGGGTTAGGGGTTAATGTTAACATTAAGCCTGTCTGCTCAACAGGCTTAATCACTTTATTTCACACCGCACCGCTGCGCAAGTGGATTTCGCCACCCACCCCGCCGCCCAAACGAAGGTGGCTTGCGCCGCGGCATCCGAATTCGGAGAGGGGACGGCTCGTCCCCTTCGGATTCGTTCACGAGGGGACGGAGCCCCGGTTGGGCGCCAGGGCCGGGCCTGCCACGGTTACAAACGCACCCGCGCCCTGTAATGGCGCCAGCGCGCGATCCCGCCTATGCTGCGGCAGAAAGGGTCCATAATGAAGACGATCCAGAATGACGAACTGTACGAAAACTTGCGCGGATTCCTGCAAAGCAAGGGCATCGAGTTCCAAACCGGTGGCTACCCGGCGCGGATTCGACAAGCCTGCGCCCGCGTCACCCAGGCCGTGAACCTTGCCCAGAAGGCCGCCCACAAGGCCAAGACCGAGGTGGACGCCGGACTCGAGAAGATGCGGCAGGTGATCCACGAGAAGACCGCCCCGAAACCCTCTCCAACCCCGTCCCCGGCCACCGGGCCGGAGGCCGCTGAACCGCCAACGGCGGCGGCCGCGCCTCCCGCCGGGCCAGCGCCTCAACCCGCGGAGCCTCCCCCCCGCCGGCAATCTCCCACCCGTAAGCCCGGCCAGAAACGCGGTCGCCGACGATAAGGCCCACTCCAGCGCGAGCGCATCACGGTCGATTCCGTGTCGCGGCCAATTTCCTTGCGTTCCCGCAGGGCGCGGCTAGCGTCCAACCTCACCCGGTCCCCGCCCGGAATCGGATCGCGGCGCATCACAAGGCGTGACGCCCCGCTCGATTGACGGGACGGGTGCCCGGCTACCGACATATAACATGGCACTCGAAGTTAATCCCGCCGCGTTCTACTGGGTCTGGGGTCTGGACAATATCGCGTATGGCCCGGTGGAACTGCCCACGCTCATCGCCTGGGTGAAAGACGAGCGGGTCATCGCGCGCACCTGGATCTTCTCGGAGGCCCAGGGTGATTGGGCGAAGGCGTCGGCGCTGCCCGAGCTCAAGCTGTTCTTCGACCGGGCAAAGCGGTCGGCGGCCGCCCCAAGCGCCAGCCCCGAACAGCCCGAGGCGATCAACCCCGGCGCGCTCCGGCGGATCAAGGTCTTTGCCAGCATGGAGGAACGCCAGATTCTGTCCTTTCTCAAATACATGGAGGTCGTGCGCGTGCGCCAGTTCACCCAGGTCGTTCAGAAAGGCGACGAGGGCGACTCGATGTTCCTCGTGCTCGAGGGCGAGTTGCGGGCGTACTCAGTTCTGGACGGAAAAGAGACGACTTTCTCGACCATGGGGGTGGGCGAGTTTTTCGGCGAGGTCTCGCTCCTGGACCATGGCTGCCGCTCCGCGAATGTGGCCGCCAACAAGGAGAGCGTGTTGTTGAAGATTTCCACCACCGCGGTCGAGAACATGCTGGCTGAGGCGCCGGCGCTCGCCGCGCCCTTCCTCTACGAACTTGGGCGCACGGCAGTGGGACGCGTGCGCAGCCTGACCAAGAAGTACGAGGACACGATCCACTGGACCCGGGCCGCGGCTGGCGGGCAGCGATGACCGGCTCGCAAGCCGTTTCCCGGGCGGCGCAGTGCCGAGGGGGCTCGCGTGTGACGGCGGCTCAGGCCTGGGCCCCGCCGGGCCGGGGCAGGAGGAACTGAAAGCGGGCGCCACGCCCCGGTTCCTGGATCGCCCGGATGCTGCCGCGGTGGTCCTGAATGATCCGGCGGCAAATCGAAAGACCCAGACCCGTGCCCCGCGCTTTGCCGTGGGTGACGAACGGCTCGAAGAGCCGCGCGGCAATCTCGGGCGCAATCCCTTTGCCCGTATCCTCGATTTCGGTGGTGACCGACTCCGGGGCCGTTGCGAAACGGAAGTGGACCTTCCCGCCGTCAGGCAATACGGCGTCCACGGCGTTGTGCACCAGGTTGTAGAACACGTTGGTCAGGCGGCCCGTGTCGAGCATCAGTGGCACGTCGGGCGGCGGGTTTTGCACCTCGAGCCGGACCTGTTTGAGCTGCGCCTCGGTGCGCAAGTCCTCGATCAGCGGGAGCAGGAACTCCGCGTAGCTGGTCTTGACCAGCATCGAAGTGCTTGAGGCCCCGGCGGTGAAGTCGAGGACTTCGTTGATCATGTTGCTGAGCCGCACGATCTGCTTGCGAATCTGGTTCTTGGTCGTTTCCTGGAGGGCGGGCGGCGCATCCGGACTCGCGCCCAACTCCGCCGCCATGTTGATGATGCTGAGGGGATTCTTGAAATCATGCACGATCGAGCGCGCAAACCGGCCCACGAGCGTCAGTCGTTCCGCTTCGAGTAGTTGCTGGACATAACGCCGGTCGAATCGCCGCATGCGGTGGCTGAACTCGCGCACCAGGTTCACCGCCAGCACCGGGGAGCGCTCCAAGGCCTCCTCCATGGCGCGGCTCGGGATGAACAGCAGCCGGGCCGCCTCCCCTGCCCCGGCGGTCGCCGAACGCGGCAACTTGTCCACCACGGCCATCTCGCCAAAGAAGTCCCCGGCGCTGATGACCGCCAGGAGCTTGCGTTCGCCTTCGTTGACCATCGCCGAAATCTCCACCGTCCCGTTGATCACCAGGTACACGCCGTCGCCCGGGTCCCCTTCCCGGAAGATGTGCGCCCCCGCCGCCACCTCGCGCACCTCACCCGAGGCCAGAACGGCCTCGATTTCCGCGCTCCCGAGCGCGGCAAACAAGGGGCACGTCCGCAGTGAATCCATGCGCCGAGTGTAGCGCGGATCTCGAAACTGTAAACCAATTAATCCGCATCCATAAGGTCAGCTTGTTGACCTTTGGCGCTCTCGAACACGCGGATCAGCTCCGCCAAATGGGTCTCCATCGAATGGGCTTTTGCCGCCGCCAAAGCGCCCTCGGACAATCGCCGGTAACCGCCCGCATCTGTCAGCGCCGCCACAATGGCCCGAGCCAGGGCCGCCGCGGTCGGAGGTCGTGCGGTGGCCAGTCGGCCGTTTACCCCATCCACCAGCCACGAGCCGATGCCGCCGACCTGAAAGGCGACCGACGGGATGCCATACCATCCGGCCTCGAGGCCCACTTGGCCAAAGGGCTCAGGCCAGACACTGGGGACCACCAGCAGGTCGGTCTGGCGGAACAAAGCATCGCGCTCAACGGCAGTCAGCCAGCCAGGAAACTCGACGCGCACCCGCGGCTCCAGGCGGCTGATCCGCCTCGCCAATTCCTCGCACTCAGCCCGCGCGGGCCCGTCCCCAGCGAACGTCGCTGAGAGCTCGCAGTCTAGTGCCCGGCGAACCTCGGGCAGACACTCGATGAACAAGTGGATTCCCTTCAGCGGATCGAAGCGGCCCAGAAAGAGCAACCGCCATCCCGACCTGCGCCATTCCGGGGCCACGGGCGCCGGGTCCGGCGGGGGTGGGATGGGCAGGCGGACCGCCTGTGCCTTCTCGTCGAGACCGTGACGGCGGTACTCCTCGACCATGTGCGGGCTGGCCACCAGGAGCTTCCGATAGGAGGCGAGCAGCGCCAGTCGGCGGCTTTGGTCGCGGTAAAGCCGCCACATGGTCAGCGGCGCCCAGCCACCGCATCGCCGGGGATAATACTGCAAGAGACAGGCCGCCCCGAACCGGCGAGCACACGGTTCGGCCGCTGGGAACTTGAAGCTCTTGGCGCCGCTGATGCAGGTGCCCACATAGCCATGCGCGAAGGCGACCGCAGGGGCCAGGGCAAGGAGGCTCTCTTCCAGCCGCACGTCCACCAGCGCATGGGCATAGATCACGTCCGGTCCCCACGCGCGCAACGATCCGAGGGCGGTCTCCGGCGAAGTGGTTTCGACGCACCAACGGGCCACCTCCGCGGCTGGCGCGAGCTCAGCGTTGCGGGCCGAGCCGGCTCGCTCACAGAATAAGCCCACGGCGTGTCCCTCCGCCACCAACGCGGGGATCAGCCGGTCGAGGTACGTTTCGATGCCGCCCACCTGCCGCCCGTTCGCGTTGACAATCGCAATCCTCACGCGCGTGCGCGCCGCACGATGCGCACCGGAAGCCCGGTGTCCAGCGTCCAGGCGTCCGCAGGCCCGCTGGCGGGGTGGACAGCCAACTCCTGGCGATCGAGTTCAGCCACCAGGTCTTCCCGCCGATAACCAAAGCCCGCCCACCGCGAGGGATGCAGCTCGATGAAGAGAACCAGCGCCTCGCCCGCCCGTTGGAGCGTCTCACGCGCCCCGCGCAGGACGAGCAGCTCGGCCCCCTCGGTGTCGATCTTCAACACGCGGGGTTGCACGCCTCGGGCGGCGCAGAACCGATCGACGGTATCGCAAGTCACGCGCAGGGCGTTCGCCGCTCCAGTTGCCTCGCTCCCCGCTGCCAGGCGGTTCGTCCCCTGGAAGCCGTCGGCCACAAAACTCACCTCGCCCGGTTGATCCGAGAGCGCCAGTGCAACGGGGATCACGACCTCCGCCAACCCGTTGAGTGTGACGTGCCGCGTCAAGCCGCCGAACGCCACCGGGGCCGGCTCGAACGCATAGACCCGGCCCTGGCGTCCGACCCACTGACCGAACAGGAGCGAGTAGCCGCCCGCATTGGCGCCCACGTCGAAAACCACGTCGCCAGCGCGCAGCTCAGCCCGATACTGCGAATACTCGGCCTGGGTCCAGCTCACGTAGCGGAAATCGGGCAGCACCACCAGCTCTTCGCCGCCGGGGGTTCGCCGCCGGAGGCCCCGTCCGCCGGTCGGCAACGTCAGAAGTCGATGGTAAGCCGCCTTGAGCCGTGCGCGAACACCGAGCGGAGCCTGGGCACTCATCCGTGGGGTCGGGCCTCAGGCTCGTGCCCCAGCCCCGGCGGCGGCCGGAACCGCCTCCCCGCACATGTGACAGAAGCGGGCCTGCGGCTGGCAGTGTGTGTGGCAGCCCGCGCAGTCGTGCTGCGCCTCGACGGTGCGCCGGTGGATGATCAGATTTCGGATGTACGGGATCCACGTGAACACGTAGGCGAAAATGAAGACCGAATCCCGCTGATAGCACAGCGCATAGGAGAAGAGCAGCAGCGAGCCGGTAAGGCTCAACCACCAAAACGCCACCGGCACCACGACGCGTTTCTGCTTCTCGGTCGCATACCACTGGACAAGGAAGCGCGAAAAGAAGGTCGCGTTCCCGAGCCAGCCAATCACCTTCCAGACATGCCACTCGATGCCCAGGAATTTGCCATGATGCCAAAGCAGGTCGCCAAGCCAGTCCATGCCTGGCGATTTAGCCCCAACCGCCCCGCCCTGACAAACCAAAACGGAGTGTGCCCGCTGGCAGCGCCTGGGCCGGCGCCCGGGCTCACCACGCCCAACCGCCCGGAAAAGAACGGCTTTTATTCCGGGCTCGAGGAGTGCTACCTTGCTGCGGCGCACTGACTGCCGAGCCGCGCCGAGATGAATTCCGACAACCAATCAAGATCAGAACCAACGGCCCCGAACCAGCGGGTACCCGTTGCCGTTGTGGGGGCCTCCGGCTATTCCGGCGAGGAACTTGTGCGCCTGCTGCTGGCGCATCCCAGCGCCGATCTGGCGGCGGTCACCTCGAGGCAGTATGCGGGGCAGACGCTCGCCCAGGTCTTTCCGAGGTTCGCGAGTCATCCGCGCGCGCGTGCGTTGCGTTTCAGCGAACCGGATGCCGAGTCGCTCGCGCGGCAGGCCCAGGTTGCCTTCCTGGCACTACCGCACGGGGTTGCCGCTCAGTTTGCCATGCCGCTTCTGGAACTTGGCTGCCGGGTGATCGATTTGAGCGCGGACTTTCGCCTCCGCAACGCCGCCTTGTATGAGGAGTTCTATGGCCACCCGCACCCGGCGCCGGACCTGCTGGCGCAGGCCGTGTACGGGCTGCCCGAGTTGCGCCGGGAGGCGATCCGGGCCGCCCGCCTGGTCGCCGCCCCGGGGTGTTACCCAACCAGCATCCTGGTGCCCGTGGTTCCCCTGTTGCGGGCGGGGTTGATCCGGCCGGCCGGCATTATCGCCGATTCCCTCAGCGGCGTCAGCGGCGCCGGGCGCAAGGCCGAACCCGACTACCTCTTCGTCGAGTGCAACGAGAGCCTGCGCCCCTACGGCGTGCCGAAACATCGCCATCTGTCCGAGATCGAACAGGAACTCTCGTTGGCGGCAGGAACGCCGGTGGTGATCCAATTCACCCCGCACCTCGTGCCAGTGAACCGCGGCATCCTGACCACGCTTTACCTGGCGCCGGCGCGGCATTTTGCTGATGCCGCCGGGGCGGCGGAGCTGGGGAAGGCGGTTGGGGAATGTTACCAGGCCGCCTACGCGAACGAACCGTTTGTGCGCCTGCTCGAGGGCCAGGCGCTGCCCGACACCAAGAACGTGACGGGCACCAATGTCATCGAGATCGCCTGGCGCCTGGATCCGCGCACCGGGCGGCTCATCGTCATGAGCGCCGAGGACAACCTGGTCAAGGGCGCCAGCGGTCAGGCGGTGCAATGTTTCAACCTCCTCGAGGGATTCCCCGAGGCGGCTGGATTGTTGTGAAATGCCTGTTGACTTGGCCCGCGAGTTTGTTATGTTTCGCGCCCTTTGATTCGGATTTCGCATGAAAACCTATCTGCCGAAGATTGATTTGAGCCGGCGCCAATGGCACGTGATCGACGCCAATGGCATGGTGCTGGGACGGCTGGCCACGCGCGTCGCGGACATCCTCCGCGGCAAAAACAAGCCCGTCTTTACTCCGCATCTTGATGCGGGCGATTTCGTCGTGGTCATCAACGCGGAGAAGGTCGTGCTCACCGGCAAGAAGGAGAGGAACAAGCTGTTCATGACCTACTCCGGCTGGAAGGGCGGCGAAAAGTACACTTCGGTGGCCCAGCGGCGCGCACGTCAGCCCGAGCGGCTCATTCTGCACGCCGTCAAAGGCATGATTCCCAAGAACCGGCTCGGGGACCGGCTCTTGACCAAGCTGAAAGTCTATCGGGGCAACCAGCATCCCCATCAGGCCCAGGCGCCTGTTCCCCTCTCGCTCGCGTCCTAACCGTCGCTCCCTGACTGCCTATGGCTCAACTGACCGAATTCCTCGGCACCGGCCGCCGTAAGACGGCCGTCGCCCGCGTGCGCCTCGCTCCCGGCTCCGGCAAAATTGTCGTCAACGGCCGCGCCTTCGAGAACTACTTCGTCACCGACACCCTGCGAGCCCAAGTCACCCAACCCCTGATCCTGACGGAGATGGCGGCCAAGTTCGACGTCCGGGTCCTCGTGTCGGGCGGCGGACCCAATGGCCAGGCGGGCGCCGTCCGCCACGGCATTTCGCGCGCGCTCCTCAAGGCCGACGCGACCCTGCGCGCCGCGCTCAAGGCCGAGGGTTTTTTGACGCGCGATCCGCGCATGCGCGAGCGCAAGAAGTACGGCCAGCCCGGCGCGCGCAAGCGCTTCCAGTACAGCAAGCGCTAAAGCGCCTACAGCCAGGCCACACCCGGATACTTCCGCTGCAGTGCGGGCTTGAGCTTGGGATACTGGGCGGCCCGGAAGGCCGGCCAATCATGGGTGGCCTCGAGCCGCTTGCCGTCCGGGGCACACAGCCAGAGCCGCGCCGGCACACGCCCTTCGCAAACCCGCGGGTGCTCTTTGAGTCCGAAGCACTCGTGGAGTTTGACCTGCAGCTCGGGCGCGGGGGCTCCACCCTCGTCGTCTTCTTCGGCGTAAAGGAATTTCAGCTTCCGCCCATCGGGCCAATCCACCGTCAAGGGCGCCAACTCGTCCAACCAGGCGCGTTGTCCTGGGGCTAGATGCGCGAAGATCGCCTCACGCAACGGGGTGCCCTGAGCCTCCTTCGCGGTGGTGATCCCCGCGAGAGCACGGGCCAGACAGGTCCGCAGGGCGTCCGCGTCCAAGGGGCGGAGCTCGAGGGCGGGCATCGCGCGCGCCACGAGGTTCACACGCGTCCGGAACTGTTTGAGCTCATGGTTCAACAGCGGCAACTCGAACCAGCCCTTCCCGAAGGCCTCCGCCAGACATCGCCCCGCCGCCGCGGGATCGACCTCCCGTTGATGCTCATGATGGATCATCAGGTCGCGGAATCGAACCACGCGAACCGCGGCCACGCGCTTATGGGTCCGATCGAACAGGTGCTCGATGCGACTGGTCACCTGGTCGGGAAACATCTGCTCGATCCACTCGCGTTTCACCGCCGTCGCCAGGCCGAGCAGGGTGAGCGCGGCTGAGCCCCGCCCGGTGACTTCGCGGATCGCCGCGGCTACCAGCAACGGCGCCTCCTGCACAGCGCTCTCGCGCATCAAGGTGCCCTGCCGGCCTTCGGTGAGGTCGCACTCGAGCGTGCCACGATCCCGGCGGGCGCAGAGTTGATCGATAAACCCGGCCAACAAGCAGTGCAGCAACGGCTCGTCGCTCGAGGCCACTTGTTGGATGGGCGGCGCGCTGGCCTGGAGCCCTTCGCTCCCGCCGCCGGCCTCGTCCGTGCCAGCCCGGGCGTCGGCGCCGCCGGCGGGATGGGCGGGGCGCTCCCCCAAGCCTTGTTGCCTGGCAATCTGCAGGATTTGCTCGAAGGTCTGCTCGACCAACCGCGCCGTCTGGGCATGCACGCCGTATCGCCGGCAGGCATCGACGCTGAATCCTTTGTTCCTCGCGAACTGGTAGGCGCGCATCAGCGTGAAGAAATCCGAGAGCGGGCTGGCCTCGAACAACTCACGCGCCTCGGCGATATGCTTGTCATCGCGCCCAAGGCGCATGAGCAGATCGCGGCCACTGACCAGCGCGGCGCAAAGCGCCGCCGCTGGAACGCAGCCGCGCCCGGACGCCTCGACCAACATCCGCGAGTAACGCGGATGCATGGGCAACCGCAGCATCCTTCGGCCGATCGGCGTGAGGTCGGACTCGGCTTGATCTGGGACCGGTTCGGCTTCCGGTTGCGCATCCCGCGCCGCGCGCTTCTTGAGCGCTCCGAGGATCAGGAGAAGTTGCTCCGCCCGCTCGACGGCCTGTGAATCCGGCTTGTCGAGCCAATCGAATTCCGCCGCCCGCCGCACCCCCAGCGAGTGCAACAGGAGCACGACTTCCGCCAGGTCGCTGCGTTGGATTTCGGGGGTGTTGCGCTCGGGCCGGTCGAGATGTCCGCTCTCAGTCCAGAGCCGGTGGCACGTGCCAGGAGCGGTGCGGCCCGCGCGGCCTTTGCGCTGCTCCGCCGAAGCGCGGCTGATCCGTTCGATGTACAGGGTCTGGATGCCTCGCTCGGCGTCGTAACGTGCAATCCGGGCCAGGCCGCTATCCACCACATGGCGCACGCCATCGATGGTCACCGAGGTCTCCGCCACGTTCGTGGCCACGATCACCTTGCGGACCGGGTGCGGCGCGAATGCCCGGTCCTGGTCCTCGGGAGGCAAGTCGCCGTGCAGCGGGATCAAGGCCACCCGCTCGCGCAGCCCCGCGGCCCCGATGGCGCCCACCGTCGCGTTGATCTCCGCCATGCCGGGCATGAAGACCAGCACGTCCCCGGCCTCGCCGGCGTTGACCACCTGCTCGACCGCATCGGCGGCTTGCTCGTGGATGGCCCGTTCGTCGTGCTGCCCCAGGAACCGGACCTCGACCGGGAAACTTTGCCCTTCGGACACAATCACCGGGCAGCCCTCGAGGTACTCCGCCACCGGCCGGGCCTCGAGCGTGGCGGACATGACCGCGAGTTTGAGGTCGGGGCGCAGGCCGTTCTGGAGGCGCTTGGCCAGGGCAAGCGCCACGTCGCTGAGCAAGTTCCGCTCATGGAACTCATCAAACAGGATGATTCCCACCTCGGAGAGCGTCGGATCGTCCTGCAACCAGCGCAGCAGCACGCCCTCCGTCACGAAGCAGATGCGCGTGCCCAGGCCGGTCCGATCGTCGAATCGCACCTGGTAACCCACCTCCTGGCCCAACGCGCAGTTGCGCTCCCAGGCCACGCGTGCCGCAACCGTGCGCGCCGCTACCCGCCGTGGTTGCAGCACAACGATCTTCCTGGGACCTGCCTCGCCTTCCGCCAGGCCGGCGTCGAGAAGCATCTGGGGCACCTGCGTGGTTTTCCCCGAACCGGTCGGCGCCACCAACACCAGGCGCCGGCCGGACCGCATCGCCTCGAGAACTCGCTCGTGGACATCCCAGATGGGCAGAGATCGTTGCATCCTTCAGACACCCACGAGGCGCGAGCCGAATGCGACCCCGGCTCCCGCCCGCGTGGCGCGATCGGCGGGCCAAAATCCCGCTTAAACCACCCGCCGAAGAACCAGAACGATGATGGTCATGACTGCCATCATTCCCGCCGGCATGAACTTCCGGGTCTTCACAAAGCGTATGACAAACACGATCACGAGCGCCCCCAGGAGCACGTCGGCGACCCACATGGGGCCGGCCCAACCTAATTGGACCAGGGCGAGCGCCACAGCGAAGACGGCCGACGCGATGAGCGAGGGCTTGCTGCCAGCTTTCAGGAAGCCAATCAGGCCGCCCACCAGGAGCAGGACGATATAGACCCAGAGAATAATCGCGTTCAATGTCATAGATGCGGCGTGCTTGCCAAAACCAATCCCGAGCGTGGCCGGGACCTCCCTGCCGGGCAAGCTGGAAACGGAACCTCCCGGGCTTATTGGCTTGGCCGCAGGGCGCGACGGCGGGTAAGGTCGCCAGGACGACGTGATGGCCTCGAAACCAGAGCCCGCCGCCGATCGGCCGCCACTGGTGCGCATGACCGGCATCGGCAAGCGCTTCGGCCCGGTCCAGGTGCTTCAGGACGTGAGCCTGGAAATCCGCGCCGGCGAGGTCCTGATCCTGGCTGGAGAGAACGGCGCCGGGAAAAGCACGCTGATCAAAATCCTGGGCGGCGTGCACACGGAGTACGAAGGCACGATCGAGCTTCTTGGCCGGCCCATACGCCCCGGATCGCCGCTCGAGGCGAATGCCCTCGGCATTGCCGTCATTTACCAGGAGCTTTCGCTGGTGCCGTCGATGACCGTCGCGGACAACATCTTCCTGGGCCGGCCAATCACCCACGCGGGCTTTGTCCGGGACGGCGTGCAGGTGGCACAGTCGCGCGCGCTGTTGGAGCAACTCGGCATCGAAATCGACGTGCGCAGCCGCGCCGAGGACCTCCCCATTGCGCAGCGGCAGTTGACCGAGATCGCCAAGGCGCTCGCCCAGGACGCCAAAGTCATCGTGATGGATGAGCCGACCAGCTCCTTGAACGCACCGGAGGTCGAGAAGCTCTTCGGGTTGATCCAGGGCCTTAAGCGGCGCGGGTGCGGCATCGTCTATATCACGCACAAGATGGAGGAGATCGAGCGGATCGGGGACCGGGTAAGCGTGCTGCGGGACGGCCGCCACGTCGGGACCGCTCCGGCGGCGGAGTTGCCCCCGGCCAGGCTTGTGGAATGGATGGTAGGCCGGGAAATGGAAGAGCAGTTTCCACGACACAACTCACACCGCGGCGAGCCGCGACTGCGTTTGGAGGGATTCTCGGTTGCGGCGCCGGGGAACCGCACGCGTCTCGCGGTGGACGGCGTGTCGCTTCGAGTGTGCGCGGGCGAAATCCTGGGCGTCGGCGGGTTGCAGGGCTCGGGGGCGAGCGATCTGTTCGCGGGCCTGTTTGGGGCTTACGGACGGGCAACCTCCGGGCAGGCGCTGTTGAATGGCCAACCGCTGACGATCTCGACGCCCCGCCGCGCCATCAGCCAAGGCGTGGCCTATTTGACCAACGATCGCAAGGCGACCGGCCTGGTGCTGCCGCTGTCGATCGTGGCCAACGCGACGCTGGGCGACCTGCCCCGGCTCTCGCCGCGGGGCTGGCGGCGGCCGGGCGCCGAACTCGAGGCCGCCCAGCGGCACGCGAAGACCCTGGCCTTGCGCGCGGCCTCGCTCGATCTGGAGGTGGGCGCGCTCTCGGGCGGGAACCAGCAGAAGGTCGCGCTGGCCAAGTGGCTCCAGGTCAAGCCGCAGCTGATGCTATTAGACGAACCGACCCGGGGCATCGACGTGGGCGCCAAGCGGGAGATCTACGAGCTCTTGAACGCGCTCACCACAGAGGGCATCGCGATCATGCTCATCACTTCGGAGTTGCCCGAACTGCTGGCTTTGAGCGATCGGATCGTGGTGCTGCATCGAGGGCGGGTCACCGCCGAGTTCACTCGACAGCAAGCCACCGCCGAGCGTGTCCTGGCCGCCGCGATGGGCGAGGAAGTGAGGTTGACCGCTTGAGCACGCCCCCTGCCGTCGCTGGCCGGGCAGCGGAGCGTTTTTGGGCCAACCCGGCGACCCGCGCGCTGGCCGCGCTGGCGCTGGTGGTGCTGCTGGGGTGCTGTTTCAACGCGCAAGGCGCCTTCTTCAAACTGGGCACGCATCGAGACGCGCTCCGGCAGGCCTCGGTTTTTGGCCTGCTCGCCTGCGGGATGTCCCTGGTGATCATCGGCGGGGGCATCGATCTGGCCGTCGGGAGTGTGCTGGCCCTGGTGGCGGTGAGTTTCTCGCTGATGAGCATTCACTGGGGCTGGGCGCCTATCGTCGCGGTGCCGTTGTGCCTGGGCATCGGCACCGCGTGTGGCGCGGTGGCGGGCGGGCTCACGGCCGGATTCCGCATCCAGCCCTTCATCGCCACGCTGGCCATGATGGTGTTCGCCCGCGGCATGGCTAAGACGATCTCGAGCGGCATGAAAGTATCGACGGCCGTCAAGAACGCCGACGGGGCCTACCATTACGTGGATGTGCCCGGCGTCTTCCGGCTCATCGACAGCCGCGTGCTGGGCGGCAACCTGGCGGTGGTCACCCTGATTTTCCTGGTCTGCGCCGCGCTGGCCTGGATCGCGCTGGCGCGGCATCGTTGGGGGCGCCAACTCTACGCGATCGGCGGAAATGAAGAGGCGGCGCGCCTCTCCGGCGTGCCCGTGAACCTGACGAAGATCCTGGCTTACGCCGCGAGCGGTCTGCTGGCGGCGGTGGCTGGGATGTGTCAGGCCGCGCAGGAACAGCAGGGCGATCCGGAGACCGGGGCGGGCTACGAACTAACCGCCATCGCCATCGTGGTCATCGGCGGCACCACGCTGACCGGGGGACGCGGTGGAATTGGATTGACACTCCTGGGGACGCTCACGATCGGTTACCTCGAGAAGATTCTCAGCATCAACGCTGTGCCCGAGGCCAGCCGGCTGATGCTCACAGGCGTCATCATTGTGGTGGCCGTGCTCACGCAAAGGCGGCAGCGCGCTTGAAGCCGCGGGCCGGCCCGACGGGGCTCGAGCGCGACCTCCAGGAGCGCCTTTCGACATTGACCCGCGGGCTCGTTTCAGCGCAGAACATCGCCATGCGTGACCAGAAACCGTCCCCGCTCTCCACCACGTTCTTCGGCGCAATCCTCCTCACCGGGTTGCTCTCCAGTTGCGGCAAGTCCCCTTCTGCCGAAGGCACGCCCACCTCGGGCACCGGCAAGCAGAAGTCCAGCTACACCATTGGCATGAGCCAGTGCAACCTGGGCGAACCGTGGCGCGTCGAGATGAATGCCAATGTCAAGGCCGCCGCCGACAAGCAGCCAAACCTGAAGGTCGTCTTCAAGGACGCACAAAACGACACCCTCAAGCAACGCGCGCACGTCGAGGAATTCGTCAGCGCCGGTGTCGATCTGATCATCATCAGCCCCAAGGAAGCCCAGCCGCTCACGGAGCCGGTCGCCAAGGCGATGGACGCCGGCATTCCCGTGATCGTGCTGGATCGGCGCCTGCTCGGGGACAAGTACACCTGCTTCATCGGGGCCGACAACAAGAAGATCGGGCGCGCCGCCGGCCAGTGGATCGCCAAGAAGCTCGGCGGCAAAGGCAAGGTCGTCGAACTCAAGGGCCTGATGACTTCAACCCCCGGCCAGGACCGCAACAGCGGCTTTCGCGAGGGTATTGCCGGCAGTGGAGTCGAGGTGGTGTTTGACCCGGATATGAAATGGCTCGAACCCAACGCGCGCAAGGAAATGGAGTCGGCCCTCTCGCGGTTCGACAAGATCGACCTGGTGTACGCCCACAACGACCCAGGCGCGCATGGGGCTTACCTGGCGGCCAAGGCGGCCAATCGCGAGAAGGACATCCTGTTCGTCGGCATCGATGCCCTGCCGCACGAAGGCGTGGCCTACGTGAGCCAGGGGATCCTGAGCGCGACGTTCCAATATCCAACCGGCGGGGCCGAGGCGATCGACATGGCGTTGAAAATCCTCAAAGGGGATAAAGTGCCGAAGGAAGTCACTCTCGGCTCGCGGTTGTTCACGAAGGAGAACGCGGCGGCCGGCGGCGAGCCGTTGCAGTAGCTTGCGGCGGCGGGGCAATGCGGAAGCGATTTCGGAACTGATGCGCGAATGAAGAGCGAGCCCGCCTCAGCCCCGAGCGCCACGTTCGCTGTGGATGCCTTGGCCGTCCGCGTGTATCCCAACCAGCAAGCCCTGGCCAGGGACGCCGCGGCGTTGGTTGGTGCGCATCTGCAGGCGACGCTGGCTACGCAGGGCACGGCTCGAGTCATTCTCGCCTCCGCGACCTCCCAGGTCGAGTTCCTCG
>Ga0233425_10004487_pt1 | contig 23380 bp, 21 predicted proteins | sample Watercolumn_Towu_2_FD_181712 | JGI IMG/M metagenome (GOLD analysis project Ga0233425, IMG submission 181712) | Freshwater microbial communities from Lake Towuti, South Sulawesi, Indonesia - Watercolumn_Towuti2014_140_MG | ecosystem: Environmental > Aquatic > Freshwater > Lake | place... | reverse complement strand
TTCAGGGTCTAGTGGGGGTATCCCCGTCGGGGTTCAAGTCCCCGCTTCGGCACCACTTGTTAGAAATGGGCGTAATTCCAACGAGTTACGCCTTTTCCTTTTGGATATTTTTGGTGCTCAGTCCCCCGTTAGTCCCCCCTGGTCCCCCGGTGAATAGGGGGAAAACCGTAGCGCTTTCTTTTACCGGCGCCATTTCGCCAGCGATAACCTGGTAGCGCTCATGCGCATAACCATGCCGGAGGCCATGGCTGGTTATGCCGAATACCAGCAATCTCTAATATCCAACTATGATCTCCATATCGAATGCGAATTATTTTGATTTAAACGGCGAATAAAGAGCAGTTATCGTTACCTTAGCGCTTCAGACGCTGACTCTGAGCCCCCTTCTCTTAATGCGGCAACATTAGCGGATTGAATTATTCCCTAGGAAGTGGGGGGTGCCTTAGATGATGATTCCATCAAGATTCGGGGTTCGGAGCCCGCCGCATACTGGTAACTATTGATGGGCGCCCCCTGAATACTCCAGGGACCGCAGGGGGGCATTTTATCGATTGGACCACCATTCCCTTGAATAATATCGATCGCATAGAACTCATCAAGGGAGTGAGCGATCCGCGTTACGGCAATACCTTGGGTGGGGTTATCAACCTGGTGACTAAAAAAAACCGACAACCGTTCCCAAGTTTGAAGTCCATGGCGGGCTGGCCAACTTCAATACGGTCACCGGCAACTTTTTTCATGGATGGAAACCGGGGCAGGGGATTTTCGAATACACCGTCAGCGGCGGCTACCTCTGGAACGGCAATTTCCTCATTAAAAATCTCAACACCTACGCCGGCCTCAATTTGCCCTGGGAGGGCAAAGTCTTTGGCAACGTGCAGTTGCTCTCCATTACCAAGGGCTTCCTGGTGAACAACCGTTTATCCAAGGATTTCGATTCAATCCTATACGATAGCCCTCGCAACCCAAGATTCCCGGCCTCGGACGGCGATATCATGTTTGGCGGCATGGGGGCTTATCCGGAACCGGGTAGCTTCTGGACCAAGGAACGAGTCATTTTCGATGTGGGTTATGAGCAAAAGGTGACTGATCAAGGTCTGTTCAAGACCCGTTTCTGGAAGAACTGGGGCGAGCGGGAGGCCTTCAATACCGTGGTGGCCCGGAACCGAATGTGTGAAGCTGCTGCCTATATTCTGAAAAACGGCCAAGAGGAACTGCTGCTGTCGGAAGTGGATATCGTTGAGCCCGAAGGAGACGGCCTGCGTCTGGTCAATATATTCGCCGAACAAAAAGTCATCCGGGCTGCCATTCACAGCCTCAACCTAGTGAATCACAAGGTATTCTTGGTGGAAAAATGAGGTCCGCCGGCAGATTAAGCCGCCGGCAATATAGGGAACCGCGAGGCCGCGGCAGGTGCGCGCTTGATCCCAGGGCATTTCTTTCTTCTCCGATACGCCCCTGGGAAAAGCTTGAATTGGTAATGGGGCTAGCCTTCTTTACGGCCCCGCTTTAATCTTGATCCTACAAACCAAAAGAGGAAGCCGGATAATCCGAAAATCGCGGGTAATCCTGTAAGAACTCTCAGGTTCCTGGTATCGGAAACGCCGGCGGCCCCAGGAGGCGGCAAAATTTGTTTCATACCCTCCAGGTTTGTCACCGGCACTTTAACCTCCAGCTTGTGCCCCATGCCGTCATCAGCCGTTACCCGCCACTCTTCCAAGGCATCGGGAAAAAAACAGATGTGCCCGTTCTTGTCGGTATGGCCCACCTGGAAGGGTTGATTCATCCCAGGGGGGAGAATGGTAACTTTAGCGTAGCTCATGGCTTCGCCGTTGCTGTATTGACAGGTTACTGTTAAGCCTCCCGGCTGCACGGTCCCCTCCACGCCGTGGGCAAGAAGCTGAGAAGAAAACATCAGCAACATCAAGAACAGAGTCCCTGCGGTGGAAATGAGTTGTGGTCCCATTATTCAACGCTTTCCTTTCCATTTTTCTATTTCGATACTGCCTCCCGCATCGGCCGAGCAGACTTGAAGGCGGTGGCCGGATCAACCTCGAAATGGGATCCTGAATGCCCCACCAGGGCCACCGTCTCTCCCATCGCGATCTCGAAGGTCACACCCCGAATGGCCGCCGGTAAATGGAGTTGATACCTGAAACTGACCTCCTCGAAGCGGATCTGAGGTTCTATCGGTCCAGGCGGCGGCACGGCGACCAAATCCACCACCGGCGGCGCGGCGCTGAGGAGGGTGTGAATGCGGTCCATAGCCGAAAGAACGGTGGGGAAATCCCGGCCGGCCTCCATCAGGGTATGCAGCAGCAAAAACGTGGAGGCCGCCAGGGCGACGCAGACAGGCAGCATGGCCCGTGGCAGTTCCCTTTGAGACACCAGCCAGGAAGAAACGGTCACCACCGCGGCGGTGGCCAGACCGGCGATCAGGAGGTCGACGCCGTGGGGACAACACATCGCTATAGTTACCGGCAAGGAATCTGGTCGGTTCACCCCCACGGGCGTGGGGACAACTAAGTATTCCTTCTGCCGGCCCAGACGCTCGTCGGTTCACCCCCACGGGCGTGGGGACAACTTGATGAGCGGCACCGGGGCCAACAGCGCCAGCGGTTCACCCCCACGGGCGTGGGGACAACTCGATGCGGCCCGTGCTTTTCAGCTTGTCGAACGGTTCACCCCCACGGGCGTGGGGACAACATCCTGCCGGGTGTTGAAATATTTCGGTATGCCGGTTCACCCCCACGGGCGTGGGGACAACCGGGGGGCGCACACCAATTCCATCGCCTGGGTCGGTTCACCCCCACGGGCGTGGGGACAACTCCCGCCGCCAGTTCCGAACCTGGCGCACCGACGGTTCACCCCCACGGGCGTGGGGACAACAAAATTTTAGCCTTTACGCCGCCGCCCCTTTCCGGTTCACCCCCACGGGCGTGGGGACAACCGCCGATGATGATTTGCATGCGCTGCTCACCTCGGTTCACCCCCACGGGCGTGGGGACAACTTTCGAACAGTTCAGCCATCCTCTTTTTTTTTCCGGTTCACCCCCACGGGCGTGGGGACAACGGAATCCGAATAGGTCAACACCAATTCCGTGACGGTTCACCCCCACGGGCGTGGGGACAACTCTTACAAGTGGCCCAACCCCAAGATATATTACTGGTTCACCCCCACGGGCGTGGGGACAACTAACTTTTCCCAGGCCAGAGCCGCGATTTCCTCGGTTCACCCCCACGGGCGTGGGGACAACGCAGCCAAAGAAAGGCGGCTGTTAGCCAGGGTCGGTTCACCCCCACGGGCGTGGGGACAACTACTCCCAATGCTATGGGAAAGGTTTTACTACTCGGTTCACCCCCACGGGCGTGGGGACAACCGAAATTCTTGAGGATCGAAGCCCACATAAGCCGGTTCACCCCCACGGGCGTGGGGACAACTCTTGCTAGGTACTGTTCGTCATTCCATCTATCGGTTCACCCCCACGGGCGTGGGGACAACGCCGTGAACTCCGCCTACGAGGTCTCTGATTCCGGTTCACCCCCACGGGCGTGGGGACAACTTTGAACATAGGATTCGAAAATCGGGTGGCGTCGGTTCACCCCCACGGGCGTGGGGACAACTCAAGAGGGTTCAAATGTCTAGCCTCCATAGACGGTTCACCCCCACGGGCGTGGGGACAACTGGTTAATGGGGATCAAGCCTACTCTTTATACTGGTTCACCCCCACGGGCGTGGGGACAACAATTATTAACCCACAGGGGGCCATGTGCCCCCCTGGTTCACCCCCACGGGCGTGGGGACAACGATTCCGAGAGGCGCTTGCCGTCGTCCACCTCCGGTTCACCCCCACGGGCGTGGGGACAACCGGCGGCCCCAAAAGCCCTCCTTCCGCCCCGGCGGTTCACCCCCACGGGCGTGGGGACAACCCTGAGTACCAGATTGATCCGGCGGGGATAGTCGGTTCACCCCCACGGGCGTGGGGACAACCTCAAGGAATATGCCCGGAACTATTTCGCCCCCGGTTCACCCCCACGGGCGTGGGGACAACGTCCCGGAAGTGCAGCTCCTGGGCGTAGACGGCGGTTCACCCCCACGGGCGTGGGGACAACACCCCCCAAGCCGACGCCGGTGAGCGTATGCACGGTTCACCCCCACGGGCGTGGGGACAACGTTATCGCTGAGTCGCATATAGCTATTCATACCGGTTCACCCCCACGGGCGTGGGGACAACAGCGCCGCCATTCCTGCCGCACCACCACGTCTTCGACCAATGCGGAGGGCGCGCCCCGGTGGCCCAGGTTATCCATGAACAGCAAAGCCATGACACCCTGAATTTCTCCCTCAGCCTCAACAACATAAAGTTGATAATCCGGGTCAAGCTGCATGCGTTGCCATATGTAGCGGGCCTGCTCCAGAGTCAAAACGGAGCCGTTATCCATCCCCAGTTGGCCGTAGAGAGGCAGAATCAAGGGCAAGTCCGATTCCCCGGCTTCCCGGATGATTACCTGCATGCCGGGACCTTTTCCTCATTTTGATGCGTTAGCAGTTTGTCGCAGTTGCCGGTATCGGAACAGAGGTAAGTCCTCTCCCCCGAGATCCGGAGAGAACAGGTTGATTAGACTTGGAAATTCGATGCGGTCCTCGAGAAAATTTCCCTTGATAGCGCTTCTTTTGGAGCCATATGGAAAATTAACCGCGCCTCAATCAGAAGCTAACCTGGGCATGCTAGGTTGCGTTTAAGGCACATATCAGGAATCCGGTGCCATTACCCCTTTCCCGGAGGAGGACTTTTATGTTGGCCGCATTACGCTTGACCACCAAACATCTGTTTGCCGCCTTGGCAATCTTGGGAATGGTTTGTTGGGGGTGGGCGCCGGCCCCGGCTCTGGCCGCCGAAGTGGTGGCGGGGACCATCGTACCCAAAGATCTGGATAATTCCGAAGCTTCCGCGTATGGGCCGAAGGCCGCGGCCCTGCGTCAACTGGCTGAGGTGCCGCTTGCCTGGGAAGCTCCGGACGCCTTAAAGACCCGGGGAATCATGGTAAAAATCCTGGCCATCAATGACTTTCACGGACAGATCGGCGTCGGCAAGAAGGTGAGCAACCGGCCGGTGGGCAGCGCGCCGGTGCTGGCCTCCTATCTGCAAGCGGCCCAGTTGGCGTACAAAGGGCGCACCATCATCGCCGAGGTGGGTGACTTCGTGGGCGGCTCCCCCCCGAATTCGGCTCTGCTCCAGGACGAACCGAGTATCAGTTTTTTTAACCTCTTGGGGAACCGTTACGCCAAGTTGAAATTCGGCCCCACCAACAACCCGGGGGCCCAGGCGAAGCTAGGGGCAAATCCAAATCAATGGAACTCCCTCAGCAACCTGGTGGGCGTAGTGGGCAACCACGAATTTGACGAGGGTAAAGATGAACTGCTGCGCCTGCTCTATGGCGGGAATCACGCCGAAGGTCCATTTCTGAAGAATCCCTGGAAAGGGGCCGATTTTCCCAAGCTGGCCGCCAACGTCGTCGCCAAGGACACGGGAAAACACATCCTGCCGCCTTACGTGATCAAGATGGTGGACGGCCTGCCCATCGGCTTCGTGGGCGCGGTGCTGAAAGATACTCCCACCATCGTCACGCCTTCGGGGGTAGCCATGCTGGACTTCCTGGATGAAGCCGACGCCATCAATGCCCAGGTGCGGAAACTCAAACGCCAACAAGTCCGCACCATTGTGGTCCTGCTGCACCAGGGCGCGACCCAGACTTCGTATAACGGCCTCACGGACCCCGGTAAAAATACCCTGACCAGTGCCGACGCCCTCCTGAATATCCTGGACCGGCTGGATGACGAGGTGGACGTGGTCCTTACCGGCCACGCGCACGGCTTTACCAACGCCCTGGTAAATAATGCCAACGGCAAAACCTTTCTGGTGACCCAGGCCTGGTCCGCGGGCACTGCCTACGCCGACGTCCTGCTGAACATCGATCCCAAGAATAAGGATGTGGTGGGCAAATCCGCCGCCATCTATACCACCTGGGCCGATGCCGGCCCCGGCCTCACTCCCGACCCCAAGGTGGCGGACCTGGTGGCCAAGGCGGATGCGAAAGTTGCACCCATCATCAGTGAGGTGGTGGGCACCGCCGCGGAAATCAACAAGACCCAAAACCCCGCGGGAGAATCGGCTTTGGGGAACCTCATCGCCGACGCCCAGCGCCGGACTATGGGCACCGACTTTGCCTTTATGAACCCGGGCGGCATCCGGGCGGACATCAACCTGGGGGAGACTACCCCCGGTGACGTGACCTGGGGCGAGCTCTATACGGTGCAGCCTTTCAATAACGACCTGGTGAAGATGGAACTCACCGGCCAGCAGATCTACGACGTGCTCAACCAGCAATGGGCCGGCCAACCCTATGCCAGGATTCTGCAAATCTCCGGCCTCACTTATACCTGGGACAATAACCTGCCGGACAACAACCGGATCGTGGAGGTCCGGAAGGACGGCGCCCCCATTGTCAGAGAAACCGTCTACACGGTTACCTGCAACAGCTTTCTGCGGGGCGGCGGTGATAACTTCACGGTTTTTAAAGCCGGAGCCAACGCCGAGGTGGGGCCGGTGGATATCGACGCGCTCGTGGATTACATCAAAGGCCTGGCGCAGCCCTTCACTGCGGTCATCGAGGGCCGTATTACCCGCTTGAACTAATCACTCGCGCTTGCCCGGGGCCGTGTTTCCTCCCGCTCCATTGTCTCGCCCGGCCCCGGGAATTATCTTTCGGTCTCTCCCCTGGGCAAAGGGCCCTCGGCCCGAAATCAAGGTTTAGGAATTAAGCATGCCTTTGAAGATAAGCCGCACCTCTGTGGTTATGACCCTGTTGGTCGTAGCTTCAGTCCTGGGCGCCCTGGCCTACCATTATTGGGATCCCCTGTGCGGCGGGGTCCGGCAGGGAATTCTCTGGTGCCGGAATAATGAACAGGTCCGCGTCTGGGTGGAATCCTGGGGGCCTCTGGCGCCCCTGGCATTTATCCTGATCCAGGCAGTGCAGGTGGTTGCGGCCCCCATTCCCGGGGAAGTCACCGGTTTTTTAGGCGGGTTTCTCTTCGGGGTGGGTCCCGGCTTTATTTACTCCAGCCTGGGCTTGACCCTGGGAGGAACCCTGGCTTTCTTGATCGGCCGGTGGCTGGAGGTCCACCTCATCGAAAAGTGGGTGAAGAAAGAGACCTTGGAAAAATTTGATTTTATCATCGCGCGGGAGGGGGCCCTGGTGGCCTTTTTTCTGTTTCTGATACCCTGGGCGCCCAAGGACTATCTCTGTTTTGTCCTGGGGCTCAGCAAGATGCCCCTGAAGGTGTTTGTGCTCCTGATGGGCGTGGGGCGGATGCCCGCCACGTTCATCCTGACCCTCCAGGGAGCCCAACTCTACCAGGGCAATTATCTGCTCTCGCTTTTATTATTGATTCTTGCCCTCTCAGTGGGCGGAGTGCTGCTGGCCTATCGGGAAAAATTTTATCAATGGCTGCGAAAATGGGGGGATCGCTCCCCTGAATAACACAGTTATTATACCAAGTTGCAATCAAAAGACGGTAAATCGTAGGGGCGAACCTTGTGTTCGCCCAGATGCATTCAGGGCGAACACAAGGTTCGCCCCTACAAAAAATTGTTGTTTGATTGCGAATTGGTATTAGCTACCGAAAATTAACCATATCGAAATGAATAATATTCGAAAACTAATAATAGTTTAACATAACTGTCATATAAGACAAGAACAAGGACTCATGAAAGAATCAAGATTAAAAATAATAAAGACAAAACTTCCTTATCTGTCGCTTAGCGAAAGAATACTGGTTAAATCGGTTCTCTTCTGTTTTAAGAATTCAATCTCGGTGGAAAATGAAGATAATCTAATGCTGGCTGATGATCCGGTAATTTATTCCTTTAATCATAACAATTACTTGGAAACAATCTTAGTGAGTTTCTACTTAATATTCCGAAGAGACGGGAAAAAGATCAGCTTTGTGATCGACTGGATGTACGGCCGGTTCCCGATTCTAAGATGGCTGTTTAATAAGATCGAACCGGTCTATGTGTATAACAAACCTGCAAAAATAGCGGTTATTAACCGGCATAAACAGGTTTCCCCCAATAAAGTCTATCAGGAATGCGTGGAGCGGCTGAAGAATCGACAAAGTATCGGTATTTTCCCGGAAGGCGCCAGGAACGGCAACCCGCTTCTATTAAAACGGGGACGTAAAGGGGTGGGAGCCATGGTCCTGGATTCCGGCGCCGCGGTGGTTCCCATCGGCATTAATTATCCGCAACCACCCGAGCGCGGCTGGCTTTCTCCCTGGGGAACCATGGTCTTGAAGATCGGCGCGCCGTTACACTTCGACACGGAAGTTGCCGTGGCGCGCCAAATCTCTGGTGACCCCACCCTGTCCCCCGGGAAAAAAAAGCGGCGGTCCATGCTGCTGACCGCCTGGATCACCCACCACCTCATGGAAGCCCTGGCCAGGTTGTCAGGGAAGCGGTATCCGTACCCTGCTCCCGAGGCGCTGCCTTAGCCGGATGGGCATCAAACTGAGAAAGGAGGCGTTATGTCCCGGATTGAAACCTTCAAAGTTCTTGATGATCAGACCCGGAGCCAGGCCCTCCAGGTCATCGAACGGGTTTACCACCAGGAAAAGAACTGGATTCAGGCGGCGGACCGGGAGATACCGGCGAACATCGCTCAAAGTGACCGTTTTTCCTGGTTCTTAGCCACCGTCAATGACAGCCCCGCGGGAGTTATCCGCCTGGTTTATGACCCGCCCCTGGAGTTGCCCCCGGAATGCCGGGTGACCCTGAAAAAGGAGATTGATTTGCAGGAGTTGGCCCGGCGGGGCAGATTCGTGGACATCGGGCGCTTCATGATCCTACCGGAATATCGGCGCAAATTCCTGGTGGCCATCCGCCTCATGCGCATCGCCGTGCGGGAAGTGATCGAGAGGAATTATACCCATTTTATTACCGATGTGTTCGAAGGGGAGCCCCATTCACCCCTGAACTTTCATACCAGAATCCTGGGGTTCGAAATCATCGGCAGCCACCTCCATGGTGAACTCAACTGCAGCCTCACCAGGATCATCCTGACCATGGACATCCTCAAGGCTTATCAGCGCCTGAAGATGCGCCGGAAACGCTTGTATGCCAGCTTGACGGAAGGATATCGGGGGTTGCTGGAGGAGAAAATGGTCGCCAACGGCCTGTAAAAAAATCAAGGCCAATGATAACGGCGCTACTTCAGTTGGGAGTAGATACTCGCCAAGGCGATGGGGATGAGAATCCAGCCGATGATCTTCAGAAAATGATAATAAAACCAGATAAAAAAGCTGCTCACCTTGGAATCCCAATGCCGCGCCAGGCCGAGGTCGATCGGCAGGAAGCGGTCGAGACTGATAAAAAATCTCATGACCATCACCTTATATTTTTTCCCCCCGGTGTCGCGTTTTTCCGCCATATGTTCCGGATCGAACAGGTAGGCGCCCAGGATGATTAAGGCCAAGCTGAGAAAAAAAACCCGGAAAGGAGCGCGGCCGTAACCCGCGATCCGGCCCCAGAAGAACCATTCCAGCCAGCGGCGCAAATCCCACCAGGGCATCTTTTCGGCCAGCTCCCGGTCATTCATCTGAATGAAAACCTCTTTGCTCCAGGATTCCCGGCCGATGCGCTTAAATAAGGCTTCCATCTGCATATAACTTTGCGTATTGAAGGGACTGGCCTCGACAAAATCCTTGATTGCCTGAAAATCTTTATTGTCATAATCGGCGTCATCAAGTTTATTGATATTGAGGCTGTTGTAAGTCAGTTCGTTTAAATAGACTTTGCGGAAATTCTCCCCTTTTTCTTTTTCGGGCCAGACGACATTTTGGAAATCAAGGGTCTGAAAAGCGCTGTACCGGAAGTTCGCTGATTTTATCACCTTGATTTCATTAAGCCTGGCTACTCCTTTTACCTGAAGATAATTCATCTCCAAATTGTCTATCGCCACCTGGTCGATCATGAGATCGCGATTGATTGCACTTCCGGATAAGAGTAATTTTGGAATATTAATCTTCTTATCACTGTTCTTTGCCTCATTAAGAGTCCCTTTAATTTCCAAATCATAGAAGTTGCTATACGATAAGTCGAGATCACAATTAACGTCCTGCAATTCAAAAATAGCTTTCTGGCCGATCTTCATGTTGGCAAAGACGGCCGGCTTTTGATGCAAAAGTCTGATGGCATTGGCGCGCAAGTATTCGCCCACTTCGCTGGATTTAAAAGTCACCGGCGCCTTAAAAGCCGCGCCTTTGAGATAGACGCTCATCCCGACTTTGATGTTCTTAAAATCCGCGGATTTTCCCGGATTGGAGAAGACGGCCCCGTTGGCCAGCAGATGCCGGCCCATTTGAGCCAGGATGAAATTTACCGGACCGTGGAATTTGGCATCGTTGAGAAAAACGCTATAAGTTACTTTTATACCGTTAAAGATGGCTTCTTTATTTTCGCAGCGGAATTGGGCCCGTTCCGCGTAAAATTTTCCGTTAATAACCGCAGCGGTCCACGCAACTTCGTCGTCAAAAACAGCATCGTTGAAAACGGCATCCCCTTCGACCTTCATTTCTTCAAAAGTGGCCGGGCCTCGAAAGGTGCACCTGGTGAAGTCCAGAGGTTTCTTAAATTGACTATTTTGCAGGTCCACCGATTTTTCGAAAACACAGCCCACCAAAGCGACGAAATGATTTATTTCAGCATACTTAAGATCAAGGGGGCCGTCGATGACGGCATGCTTGATCTGCACCCCGGAGCGCGGGATGTTAAGATTTTTGAATCCGCCGATCAGTAATTTCTCCAGGAAGCGGGCGGGGAGCCGCCGACCGGCGGGATCCCCTTTAAATCTCTCCTGGAGATCGGCAACTTTGCCGTTTCTTACCTGCTCCAGGACCCACTTTTCTTGCGGGGTGGACGTCTTTAGAGCAACACCGGCGGCCAGGCAACTGCTGTACTTGGCCGGAATAATAAGAAGAAGACTCACCAGTAATGATATCTTAAATATTTTCAAAGCCATACGTTTAAAATCCGCCGTTGTTAATGACTATTAATGACAGTGGCTTGAGGAGCTGTTATTATTTTAATTGACAAATATTTTAAACAGGTTATCATGGTTTAAACCTTCAGTAAAGGAGAACTGTATGAAAAAAATAGTTCTGCTTATGGCGGTTGTCTTATGCCTGATGATCAATCTAACCGCACTGACTTATGGCGGGGTGGACCTGGGGAAATGGCAGGTATTCGGCACCGAACCTGAAAAACCCAAATAATAAAGCCGATTAATCGCGTCTCGGATGAATTCGCAACCAAACGAAGGGCAGAGATAATTCCAATTTCGCTTTCTCGAGCAACAAACCTTAAGTTGAGCGGCGTGCATCGGCGGCTAATATTTAACTGCCGATAAACGCAGATGGACGCCGTTTGATTATGCTGTTTGTTTCAGGTTAAGTGAATTTGGCATAATTCCCTGCCCTTTCTTTTTCACTTGACCGGAGTATGAAGCCCATCCCCGTTTATCGTTATCTACGCCTCTTTTTAATATGCTATCTCCTGTCCTTCGGGGGCTTTTATCTCTTCATCGGCGGTTACGTGCTTGCCGGCAGTTTGGGAAAATCCGATCTTCTCGACCTGTCCAACAAACCGGCGGGCTCCGATTTCGTGGTTTATTGGACCGCGTCCAAGGTGGCCCGGACTCAATCCCCGGACGCGGTTTTTTCCCGGGAGACGATGGCCGCGGCGGAGCGGGCAGTAATCGCCGCGGATATTCCTCCCCGCATCTGGAACTATCCCCCCACCTTTCTGCTCATGGTCCTGCCGCTGTCGTTGCTGCCCTATTTCGCCTCCTTGTTAGCCTGGTTAGGCTCTACTTTCTGCGGCTTCATCTATGTTATCCGCCGCCTGGTGCCGCACCGGGGAGCCTGGTTGTTCCTGTTTTTTCCCGGCGCGGTCAGTAATTTCCTCTACGGACAGAACGGCTTTCTTTCCACTATCTTCCTGGGGGGAGGGCTGCTCCTGATGGACCGCCACCCCTTTCTGGGCGGCAGCCTGCTGGGTTTAATGAGCTATAAACCCCAATTGGCTTTGTTGATCCCCCTGGCCCTGGCGGCCGGGAGATGTTGGCGGGCGCTGGCCGGGGCTATCTGCGCCGCGGCCGGCCTGGCCCTGGCCAGTCTCTTATGGCTGGGCTGGGACCCCTGGATCAGCTTCTGTAAAAATCTTTCCCTGGCTGCCGGGCTGGTGGAGAGGCCTCACCTCTGGGGCAAGATGCCCACCATTTTTGCGGCCCTGGCGCAGGCGGGGGTAAGCCCGGGGACGGCCCTGGGACTGCAGTTGGCAGCCACCGTCGGAGTCGGATTCGTCGTATCCCGGGTTTGGTATCTGGCCCCTCCCCTGACGCTACGCGGTTCCGTCCTGGCCCTGGGCAGCATTTTGGCCACGCCCTATGCCTTCGCCTACGACCTGGCGATTATCGCCTTACCTGTCGCCTGGCTGGGATGGGAGGCATACCGAAACGGCTGGATTGCCGACGAAGTCCTCTTGTTGCTGGCCTGGGCCTTGATGGCCTGGGCGAGTCTGGGAATCCCGGGGCCGCTGTCCTGGGCCGCAAAACTTCCTTTAAGCCAGGCGGCCTTGGCGGCCCTGCTGCTTCTGGCCCTTTATCGCGTCCATCGGCCCGCCCAACTTAGACCGTCCCCTTAACGGGCCTCGGAAACCATCAGGGGCTTGGATTTGGGTTTGGCGATTTTCTTTTTCTTGCCCGGGGGATTGGCCGCCTTCTTTTTCTTGGGTCCGGCCTTGCCGCCTTTGTCACCACTCCTGCCCGCCACGGCAGGGGCGCCATTTTTTTTGCCTTTGCCGGCCTTAACCCGACTGTCTTTCTCTTTTTTGACTGCGGCGCTGCCCTGCTCCAGCCGGCCGTTTTTCCCGTTTTTGCCTTTCTTGGAGGGGGCGGCCTGGGGTGCGCCGGTAAGAGAGGCCTTGACAGGAGTGGAGCCGTCATCGGCTTCTGCCGCCGCCTTGGGGGTCGGCTTCCTGTCGGCCGGGCCGGAGGCCTGATCCGGGATTCGAGACGTTTTCGCCCCCGAGGTTTTAACCGGCGGTTGCATCTCCAAGCGGTCGGCGGCCGGGGCCTGGCCCCCGGCGCCGGGTTGAGGCCTGGGCGCGGCTGCCGGGCTGTTCATCCGGGCCAGGTTCCGGGGGGGCTCGGTCACTTCCAGATTGTCCTGATCCTGGGGATGACGCCCTCCGGGTTTGGCAAATCCGTACTTTTCCGGATTTTTGGCAATGATGATGGCCGCGATCATCTGGGGCACATAATTCTTCGTTTCCGTGGGTAGGCACTTATTGGCGGAAAGTTCCCAGAAATTATGATTGCCCTTGCTCAACTCCTTCTGGACCCGTCCTTCGCCGCAGTTGTAACTGGCTGCGGCCAGGTACCAGGATCCGAACTGCTTGTAGAGATCCAAAAGATACCTGGCGGCGGCGCGGGTGGATTTCTCTGGGTCGAAGCGCTCATCGACCTGGTTATTGATGACCAACCCGTAGCGCCGTCCGGTGCCCTTGATGAACTGCCACAGGCCGCAGGCGCCGGCGGGCGAACGGGCGTTGGGGTTAAAACCGCTCTCAATCATGGCCAGATAGGCCAGATCGTCCGGCAGGCCATATTCCCGAAAAATCTTTTTGATCATGGGCAGATAGAGCGTGGATCGGGTGAGTTGCCGGCGGATGACCTCTTTGCGTTCCGTGGAAAAAGAGTTCAGGTAGGCCTTGACCTGCTTATTAACCTGGACGGGCACCTCGAAATTTATGGACTCTCCGGAAGGCAACGCATCGCTCTCCGACCGGGAAAGGGAGCGGTAGGAGTCACCTTGGTTAAGGTTCCCGCCGAAACCGCCACCGCACCCCACTGAGAGGGCCAATGCGGCAATTATCGTAAAATACCGAGGTTTCATAGCTCTGGATATTTCCAGATTCAAAGTAGGGTGCGCTTTGCGCACCATTTATGTCGGCCGCCCTTCATAATCTCCCGGCGAGCTGGAAAGCTCATGGGTCGTCGCCTCCCCGATAATGAACCCGGACTTCCCCAGACTGGGCAAATTACCGAAGCGAACGAGTTTTTTTCCCGTAGCACTTTTATAGGTCTTTCCTTCACCCCCGACAATCGGGACTTCCCTGATTTTGGGGCCGGGGATTACCTGATATTTTTCCATTGGATTTATCGGCGCAGCGGGTAATTTCTTAAATCTCTTGGGAAAATAATCGGCCGCACCTGCCGGAAAATTCGGGAGGCACTTCTGCAGCCTGATATCCCCTTGGTCCGGCAAATTTTTTTAGGCGGGAAATTCCTTGCAGATTTCGGCGAATAGCCGTTTTTTTTCCTCTTTTTCCTTGGCGGCTATGAAATTCGGCGAAAATTACAGGAAATGGAAGATCGGAAAATAAACCCGGTTCACCCCGGAATTGCCGGAAGCTCGCGGCTTCTCGCGTTACCACCCTGTTATTACAGGATTATTTAAAAACAGGGCCATTTCCGGCGGGTGCACCACCGGTGCGCTTCGGAAGGACCGGCGCCGGCCCCGGGGATGCACGGGGGCGGGTGGAGGTAATCTAAATCTGGCTTCAGCCCATTTGATCGCGGCTGAATGAGAAGCTAATGTAGCCAAAACAGAACGCGTATCCTTCCCTTCTCGCCAGGCCTTTGTTCCGAAGAAAAAACCGGGGACTGATTTGCGCAAAATTTCTTTCTGCGGGCCGGGCGGCAAGTTGCAAGATTCCGGAAAATTTTGAGGATTAACCTGGCAAGGGCTAGTTTCATCTAAGCCTAAAGAGCACAAGCCTGCTGCTAAACTCGGGATGGGAGCACATCTTGGCCTTCCCCGGGAGTTAGGGCGAAGCTTGGCCGGACCTGCAAGCATGCAGGCAGATTCCTACCACCAGGGACGGTGACCACCGACGGAGGAACCACGTGACGCCGGAGCGTTCCTTGGGGACCGTTGATCCCGAACCTGAACAACAGTTGGCGATGGCCGGCCCGGAGGCGCAGCCGGCCACTTCCCCGGAGCCTAAAGAGCATATCCTTTTCGTGGATGATGAGCAGCAGATCGTCCAGGTAGGCCGGGAAATGTTGGAATACCTGGGCTACCGGGTCACCGGCCACACCGACAGCAGGGAAGCTCTGGAATCGGTGCAGCGGCAACCCGAACAATACGATCTGGTCATCACCGATTTTTCCATGCCCCGAATGAACGGCGTGGAGCTGGCCCGGGAATTGAGCCAGTTAATCCCCGGTATTCCCATCATCCTCTATACCGCCAAGAGCATGGCGGTGTCCCCGGAAAAGGCCAGGAAGCTGGGCATCAAGGACTACCTGCTGAAGCCCGTCACTGCCGCGCAATTGCACCGGGCCATCCGCCGCGTACTGGACGCCGGGATGAGCCGGGGAACAGAGGTTTGCCAGCAATAACCGGGAAAGAAAAAGGGAGGAAGGATATTCCTGAAAGATCAGGATATTAGGAAAATTGTTTGGAAATGATTAATGCTTTTCCCGGAGGAGCCGATACGTATAACAGTTTCATGACCCCTCCATGTAAGGCCTGGGTTTCTTCGGGAGCCCGGGCCCTTTTTTTCCGTTTTCCGTTTTTCGTTTTTCGCTCTTTGCTCTTTGCTCTTCGCTTTAAAAGATTGCCTGGTTATTACTAATCTCTAAACCCTGTTTATTCAACTTTTCGTTTTTTACTGATCACCGATCACTGTCTTTTACTGACCACTGACCACTGACCACTGGCCACTGACCACTATCTTTTACTGACCACTGGCTACTGACCACTGACCACTACTTCTTCCCCCACATGAGGAGCAATCCCACCAGAATGAGGCCGTAGGCCGCGCCATGGAGCCAGCGCTGCTGCTGGAGATAGCCGGGGTCCGCCAGTTTTCCCGTCTTGCGGGCGCGTTGGCGTCCCAGGCCGCCCAGGATCAAGAGCACCATGCCCACCAGGGCCAGGATTTGCCCGATTTCTATCACCGATTAAGCTCTTATCTTTTACCGAAAACGGAAAACTGAAAACCGGAAACCGTCTTCAAAGTGGCGGAGAGAGAGGGATTCGAACCCTCGGTGGAAGTTTCCCCCCACACTCGCTTAGCAGGCGAGCACCTTCGGCCACTCGGTCATCTCTCCGGAAGAGTGGAGGGGTTGGCGCCGCCCTCCACCGCCATAGTTTAAACGCTTCGAACCCGGTCCGCAAGCCTTGAGGGGTCAATCCGTTGATAAATCTTTTGTGGTATTATTGTTGAGGAGGCGCGCAATTTCGAGAAATCGGACCGTTCATTGGGCACAACTTATGCAGGTCAAATTCTCAAGGAGAAGGGGCTCCGGCGCTGGAAAAGCAGGGGGCGTGATAAGGGCAATATGATCGCCGCTAACGAGGATCTGTTTTTTTTGAGGGTTTAAGCCTTGGGGAGATTCATGCCTGATCAGACCGGAAGTGGTAAAAGGATTGAGCCGCTGGGACCGGACTCGAAATCCCGCTCCTATCCCAAATTAATGCGCAGATTGGTGCTGGTCGCGGTGATCTGCTCCGTGCTTCCGGTCCTTCTCATCGGCTGGGCCTGTTATCTCTATTATTCTCAATTCTACGTGTCCCGGATGGTGGGATACTTTCAAAGGACCGTTGAATACAATCGAAAAATTGTCGACTCGTTTTTGGGGCAGCGTTCGTCGGATATCCAGCTCTTGGCTTCTACGCATTCTTTGAATTTTCTGTCTGATCCGGCAAATCTCACCCAGATTTTCCGCACGCTTAACCGGGAGAGCTCCTATTACATAGATCTGGGCATCATTGGTGCAAATGGAAAACACATAGCTTACGCCGGCCCTTACGATCTCATGGCGTTCGATTATTCCCAGGAGTTCTGGTTCAAAGAGGTCATGGCCAAGGGGGTGTTCATCAGCGACATGTTTATGGGATATCGAAAAACGCCCCACTTCATCATCGCGGTCCTTGGCTCTGCGGGAGGAAAGCCTTGGATTTTGAGGGCCACCATTTTCCCCGAGTTCCTCAGTTCGCTGGTTGACCCGAAAGGTCTCGGCCAAACGGGAGAAGTCTTCTGTGTGAATCGGGAAGGCGTCTACCAGACCAACCCGAGATTCCAAGGGAAAATGATGGAGAAGACCTCTCTTCCCGTGGCTTCGTTCACTGGAGAAAGCGGCATCCTGGCCACCGATCCCATTACCCACTTCGGCCCCATCGCCCCGGATGAAGGCATATTTAATATTGACCTGATCAAATATGCCCTTACTAAATCCTATCACAAGGAGATCGTGGCCTATTCATGGCTGAAAAACCCCCACTGGCTGCTCATCGTCAAGCAGGATTTTTCGGAGGTATTCGGCGACATCAACCGCGTGAACACCATTATTTTGATTCTTCTTCATTCAAGCCTCCTGGCGATTCTGGTCGTCTCTTTCGCGGCCACCAAGCATATGGTCAAGGCCGTTACCAGGAGTAACAAGGAGGCCGAGGACTTGAACCGGCAGTTGATGCACGCCAGCAAGCTGGCCTCCATCGGGGAACTGGCGGCCGGCGTGGCCCATGAGATCAACAATCCTTTGGCGGTCATTCTCACGGAAAACCAGATAATACTTGACCTGGTGGATGGGGAACAAGATTTGAACCCGGAGTTCAAGGAGCAACTCACCCGGTCCCTGAGCCAGGTGGATGCCCAGGTGGAGCGTTGCTCCCACATCACCCAGAATCTCTTGCGCTTTTCTCGAAGAATGGCTTTGCCTTCGCGCTTTGTGGATCTCAACGCCGCCGTGAAGGATGTGGTGGGCCTCTTGGAGAAACGGGCCCTTAGCCGGGGGGTCCATATCAGTCTTGATTTCCAGGAGAACCTCCCCAAGATTCGCGGTTATGATTTTGAACTGGAGCAGGTCTTTGTGAACCTTATCAGCAATGCCATCGATGCTCATGAGGGCAAGCCGTACGGGACCATCCGTATCGTTACCCGACACGACAGCAAACAACACGGCTTGGTTGCCACCGTGGCCGACAGCGGCTCGGGGATTTCCGATGATGATCTGGCCCGGGTGTTCGATCCATTCTATACGACCAAACCCGTGGGCCAGGGGACGGGGCTGGGCCTCTCCATTTCTTACAGCATCGTCAGGCAGATGGGTGGAGGCATTTCTGTCAAAAGTGAAGCAGGCAAGGGCACTGAATTCGAGATCTTCTTGCCCTGCCGGGATGGCGATGCCAGCGATTCCCAACCAACCGGTGGAAAGGACTCAAAGGATGACCTCGACGAGAAAGCCAAGGCTGCTCTTGGTGGATGACGAAGTGCCTTTTGCCGCGAATTTGTTAAGGCTCCTCTCCCGGAGGGGTTATGAGGTATCGGCGGTGCACGACGGCGACAGCGCCCTGCGGATTATTCAGGAACGTGCGTTTGATGTGGTGATCCTCGACCAAAATATGCCGGGCAAAGATGGGATAACAGTGCTTAAGGAGTTGAAGAAGAAACAGCCCCAACTTGAAGTGGTCATCCTCACAGGGTACGGCTCGGTCGACCTGGCCCTCAAGGGATTTGGGTTCGGCGTCTACGATTATATAGCAAAGCCGATCCATTTGGGCGATTTGGAGGCGAGAATCCACAGTATCATCATGCAGATGGGTGGAAGCATCTCTGTCAGCAGCAAAGCAGGCAAGGGCACTGAATTCGAGATCTCCCTGCCCTGCCGGGACGCTGACTCCGGAGATTCCGAACCAACCCGAAGAAAGGACTCAAAAAATGACCTCGATGAGAAAGCCCAGGCTACTATTGGTGGATGACGAAATCCAATTTGCCGCCAATTTGTTAAAGCTCCTCACGCGGCGGGGTTATGAGGTAGCCACCGTGCACGATGGTGAAAGTGCCCTGCGGATCATTCAGGAACGTGAGTTCGATGTGGTGATCCTCGACCAGAACATGCCGGGTAAAGATGGCATCACCGTGCTTAGGGAGTTGAAGATGAAACAGCCAAGCCTTGAAGTGGTCATCCTCACCGGCTACGGCTCCGTCGACATGGCCCTCAAGGGATTTGAGCTGGGCATCTACGACTATACCTCAAAGCCGATCCATTTAGGCGATTTGGAAGCGAAAATCCGCCAGGCGTTTCAGCGCAAAATGTTGCGCGAATAACAACATGTCTGCTCTTAACGGGGGGAAGTTCCGATGGCCGGCCGGATACGGGTTCTTTTGATCGATGATGAGACGGTCTTCGTTGATGGGCTCAAAGGCGTCCTCGCCAGGAGGGGCATGGAGGCCCAGAGCGTCAATGACGGCCTCAAAGCCCTCGATTTATTGGCCAATGAACAATTTGATATAATTGTGCTTGACCTGCGGATGCCCGGCATGGACGGTGTCGAGTTTCTCAAGGCCTTTAGGCAGCGAAATGCGAACACCCCGGTAATCGTGCTCACCGGCCACGTGAGTATCAAGCAGTTGGGGGAGGCCATGAAGGAGTGTGTCGCGGAAGTCTTGTTGAAACCGTGCCGGATCGATACCTTAGTATCTTGCATTGAAAATGCGCATGAGCGTAAGGTCTGCGCCATAGCCCTGGAGGTTGCGGAGAAGTTCTAGCGCCTTATCAGGTCCTCCAGGCCGTAATCACCTCGCAGGAAGGCGTCTCTGAAAAGCAGGACGGCGTCGTCATTGGCCATCGCGGCGTCCATCTGCCTGAAGAATTGCAGAAGAGAGCCGAGCATTTCGAGCTGTTTGATGGTCTCCTCTCTGGTCCCTTTACTGAGTCGAGCGCTAATCAGGTCCCCTTTTAGTTCCACCGAAAACCCGTGCTCTTTCAGAACGCCCCACATTGCTCTTGCTCTCCGGGTCCGGCGCACAGTATCGGCAGCGCCGCCGTGAAAGAGAAGGCTGATGTAATTCTTGTTCTGGGTAACGCTGCAATAGGTGTCCACCACGCTGAAGTGATAGCCGACCCTGGCGGTGAAGTTCATGTAATTGTCCGAAATAATTGCGTAGCAGGGATTGCCGAAGGTGCCGTCGTTCTCGTGGCTCGTCGTGCCGTGGCGCAGCATCACGGAAAGCAAGCCGCTCAAGTCCATGGGGCGGGCGCCGAAGCGAGGGATCTTCTCGTGCATCATTCCCGTCAACAGCGCGGACATGGGCACGGAAGCTATTTGCGAACGCTTCAGCTTCCCTTTTTCCGGCGTTCCCTCGATCCCTCCCCCCAGGTCGATAACATAGACGTCGATGGGCAGAAAGATATCGAGCTTGTAACCGGCGCCCCGGAGATCACCCACGTTGTCGCCCATCAGGAACATGGCGCGATATGATTTTTCATGGACGAAACGCGCCAGGTCATGGAGCGTGGCACAGTGGTCAGGAGCAAAAGTGACCGCGTTCGGGTCGGTAAGGTTCAAAGGAGAGATTAAGGAAATGACTTTTTCCAGCAACTTAAATGCCGGTGCGTTTCCCCGCCAGGCTCCGCCATCCGCCGACGCCTCGGAGTCTTCGTCTCTTGCGAGCAATTCCGGTACTTCTCCTGCATAGACAAAACCATTGGTGGCGTCCACGGTGACTACCGTCCCGGGCGGTAGGCTGCCGGTCGCGGTTTTGGTATTCAGAAGCGTCGGCACCCCGAGTTCCCTGGCCAGAGAAGCCATATGCCCAGTAGTGCTCCCCACGTCGGTGACGATGGCCCTGGTTTTGGACATGAGACGGATAAACCTGGGCGAAGAGCGCCTGGCCACCAGCACCCCGCCTTCAGGAAAGGCGTCTATTTCCGAGTCCTCGCTCACCAGGACGGCCGGCCCAGAGCCCACACCGAAACAGCCGGTCTCGCCGCCTGCGAGAAGCAGGGTGGTTCCGGGGTGTGGTTGCGGGTTGCGGGATGAGGCCGCGGCGAGACGAAGAGGTCTCGACTGTACCAGGAGAATGCGGCGGTCTGCCCCCATGGCCCACTCGAGGTCCTGGGGAATGACGAAATGTTTTTCCAGCAGCACGGCCCACCCCGCCAGTTGCCGCGCCTCAGCGTCGGTGATGCAGGGCTGCCCGGCCTCCCCCGGCTCCAGCTTCTCCTCTTTCATCCCGGAACCGGGAGCAAGAACCATGCGGCTTTCCTGGGACGAGGGAGTGCGGCTGACCGCCGGCAGCTCGACGTCTCGCGCAACCAGCAGGATTTCCGGTGAAGTCCTGCCGTCCACCAGGGTGACGCCCAGTCCTTTTACTACCTGGATCAGGACCTGGTCGGATTCCGGCCGGCCGGGATCTCTGGAAAAAACCACGCCGCTCGCGACCGCGTCGACCATGGCAATGAAGCCCACCGCCATCTCCGCGGATTCGCCCGGAATCTGGTGCAGAAAGCGGTAGTGCATCGCTTCCGGGGAAAAGAGGCTGGCAATCACCCGCAGATACGCCGCGCACAGCTCTTCCCTGGGAACGTTGAGCACCGTGAGGAATTGTCCGGCGAAGGAGAATTCGCTGTCTTCGCCCACCGCGCTGGAACGGACCGCCACGGGGATCCGTTTCCCCGCTCGCTCCGCCATCCGGTCGTAGGCTCCCAGGATGGCCTGTTCCAAGGCGGGGGGGACCTGCAGCCCCAAGATGCGCTCCTGCAACTCTTTGCTGACCGGCCCCACATCGTCCTCTGAAAGGATTTCCAGGTGTTTGCTCTGGATCCAGGAGCGAATGCCGCCTCTCTCCAGCAAAACCCGGAAGCCCTCGGTGGTGACCGCCAGGCCATCCGGCGCGGGCAATCCCAACTTATTGGCCATTTCAGCCAGGTGAGCGATTTTCCCGCCCACGTCATTGACCTTCGTCCCGGAAATATCGGGCAACTCCAGGACCAGCTCGGAGGCGTGCTCCTCGGGTTGGTCTTCCAGGGACTCCTCCAGGGTGCCGGCGATTCTTTCAAACGCCGGTCTCAGGGCCGGGTACCGGTCACCCGAGATCACGTTGATGCTTTCCACCATGGCGTGCACGTCCGAGAGGGCTCGAGCCGCCTTGCGTTTCACGAAAGAGCGATCCAGGTAATGGCGGCCTGACCGCTTTTCATCCAATTCGCCGAGAGTTTCGAGAAAACTGTGGTTGGCGGAGATCAATTTGCGGAATTCGGTATGGTAGTGTCTCAACTTGGCCAACTGCTCGGGATGGGAGACGTTTTGCTCCCGAAGCAGACCGATGATTTCTAGAAAGAGGCGAACTCCTCGCCACAGGCGATGAAGAAAGGTTTCAGTCCGAAGGACCTCTGCGGGTTGCTGGAGTTCTATGTCGCCCATGGCTTATTCTATCATACATAAATCGCCTGGTGATTAAATACCGTTGCGGGACGCAACCGGGCCCGGGGCCTCTTTTGATCCCGCGGCTTCAATGAGCGCGACCAGGTTGATGATGGGGCATGGCTTGAGCAGGTATGCATAAGCACCCTTCAGCCAGGCATCCTCTTCTTCGCCCAAGGAGTAATGTCCCGTGAGCACGATGACCCGGGTTCCGGTGGTGATGCGCGAAATCTCCTTGAACACCTGGTGTCCGTCCATTCCCGGCATCTTGATGTCCAGGACGATGACGTCGAAGTGCTCAGCGCCGATCATGGAAAGCGCCATCAGCCCGTCTTTGGCTTCCTTGACCTCAAAACCCCGGCTGCTCAGCACCTTGTTCAAGCCCTGGGTGAACCCCACCTCGTCATCAACCAGCAGGACCTTTATGCGGGACATGACAGCCTCTCCTGAAGGCGCCGCGCCAGCTCCTTGGCGCTGTCCTTCCGGACCGTGTGGATCAGGATGGGCTCGGAGGTCGTCGAACCGTCCGCGAGTTCCACTTCGATCCACTTGGTGGGCCGGAGCAACCCGTGCAGGACGCCGAGGATGCCCAGGCCGGCCAAAAAGGGAGCCGTGATGGTCAGCCAACTGCGAAATATCACGGCAATGGCAAAGAACCCGGCTCCCAGCAATATTTCGCCCGACCTGATCTGGAGCCTCTTTTTCAAAGCGCAAATACGATCAACCCTGAACTCCTCCACCACGGTATGGTCCCGGCTGTCCGCGGTGGGCGGCTGGTAGGGCAGGATGGTGGAGTGTACCCGATACAGCCTCCGGTCCGTCAGGAACAGGCTGGTGGCCTGCTGGGCCGGCTCCCGGAGAATGGACGACATCAGCCGAAAGTGAGTCCAGATAGTGTGATGCTCGCACTCAATGGACTCACCTTCAGCCATTTTTTCCTGGATGATGGCGCGATAGAGGGCCACGGTCCTGTCGGCGACCAGCGCTTGAAAATCCCGCTCCTTTAAGTCCCCTCTATCGCGCTTTGGATAAAGCTCTGCGACT
>Ga0233425_10004486_pt1 | contig 23383 bp, 24 predicted proteins | sample Watercolumn_Towu_2_FD_181712 | JGI IMG/M metagenome (GOLD analysis project Ga0233425, IMG submission 181712) | Freshwater microbial communities from Lake Towuti, South Sulawesi, Indonesia - Watercolumn_Towuti2014_140_MG | ecosystem: Environmental > Aquatic > Freshwater > Lake | place... | reverse complement strand
GAGGCAGCAAAACCGAAATATCGTGGAATATGTGGTGGCGGCTATCCAAGCTCATCGGACTGGTCAACTTGCTCCGTCTCTTCTACCCGGGCATCTGCTGTTTGCAGAGGCGGCCTGAACGGTTACGTTCAGGTTAAAGATGTTCATAATCAAGCTGGGCTTGAGCAGGCCTTAGAAGAATGCGGTTTCACGAGAATCGAAGGCCATTGGTTTAAACTTAGCTTGCAAGTCGCCGATAAGGGTTCTGGTATTTTGCTGAAATTAAAAGAGTTGAAAAAGCATCTCCTTAATAATGCTCCATTTCTGGACAATTTGATTACAGAATTATCCGATGCATTGGAAAAGCAGGATTCTTTCCGTTTAGCAGATTTGGAGAGAAGGTTGTGGCCAGCAAAAATCCTAGACGCAAACATTTCTACATTTATCATTTCCATAATGCCTTTTTGGGCACAGCACTTATTTGACGTAGATATCGCACGACAAACCTTATTCGGGGGAAGGGATGATTTACTCCTACGGAATGAAAACGTTTATTATCGAAGCCTTCACCCCCATGGGAACATATCAAGTCCAGCCAGAGTTCTTTGGTATATTATAAAAGATAAAAATATTCCTGCGTTGTCAGGACGAATTCGGGCCTGTTCTTCTCTTTATGAGGTAGTCATCGGACGAGCAAAAGATTTATTTCGCCGGTTTGAACGGCTAGGAATATACGAGTGGGAAGACGTTAAAAGTATCGCTAAAGGCGATGCCACCAACCATATAATGGTTCTTAGATTTAGCGATACTGAACTTCTTCCGCAACCTGTTAATCTTCCAATTCTGAGACAAATCATACTTGAAGAAGAACATAAAGAACCAGTATTTCAATCACCACAACCAATTCTTCCTCGTACATTTTCTAGAATATATCAGGCAGCATTTCATCATGAAGGGAGCCATCCGTAATGGCAGGTGCTCTGTTTTTATCCGTCCGTCCAAAGTATGCTGAGAGAATTTTGCAGGGAATTAAAACCGTTGAATTGCGGAGAGTGCGTCCTGCTATTTCAAAAGGAGATAAAATTGTATTGTATATCTCATCTCCCGCCAGAGAGGTAAGAGCAATTTTAGTTGTCGAAAGCGTTAGCTGTGATAGACCGGATAAGCTTTGGAAAGAGGTTAAAGATAAGGCTGGGGTCACGCGTAGCGAGTTTGAAGATTACTTCAACGGTGCTAAATTAGGCGTCGCAATTTATATCAGAGATGTGCAAGAATTATCTTTTTCGATTGACCTATCAATCCTAAGAAAGTTATGGCCAAATTTTATGCCTCCGCGGAGTTATCGATATGTTTCAGATAGAGAATTCTCCGCATTAATGCATTTTATGTAATTCCATTCCATAGGAGGGTTAGCCGGTGGATAGCACATCATTGCTTGATAATCCCTTCTCCATCCAGCCCGACACCTTGGCTCTGAAAGAAAAAGCCCGCCAGGAAGGCCTGAAGACCATCTGGGACCGTTTTGTCCCCCAGTAGCCCCAGTGCGGGTGTTACGATTAGGGGCTTAGCAGTCACATCTGCGTCATGGGGCCCTGCCGCATCGATCCCTGCGGCGAGGGGCCGCGGCGGGGCGTCTGCCGCGCGGACGCGGACCTCTTGAAGACAAACCTCAAGACCAAATTCGCGGTGGAGCCGGACCGGGAAAGGCCGCGGCCCGGATTATCAGCCGCGTGGCAGGCAAGAGGCGGGCGTTGGGGTTGGCTGCCCGGTAGGAAAAGAGATTGACAACCCCGGGGGAAACGGTTAAAAATTATTAATGTAGCGCCCATTTCGACTCAGGAGGGAATGATGTCTTCTGAACCTCTCCAGGTTAGCGACGCCACTTTTGAAGAAGAAATCCTGAAATCCGAAATTCCCGCGATGGTTGATTTCTGGGCGGCCTGGTGCGGCCCCTGCCGGGCCATCGCCCCGGTGGTGGAAGAACTGGCCCGGGATTATCAGGGTAAAGTGAAAGTGGCTAAAATGAATGTGGATGAAAACGCGAAAACTCCCGCCAAATACGGAATCCGGGCCATCCCCACCCTGATCATTTTCAAGGGCGGGCAGGTGATGGAGCAGATCACCGGTGCGGTTTCCCGGTCCCTGATAGAAAACGCCCTGAAAAAAGCCCTCTAATCCTAATGGATCGGCATGCCCGTGTCGAACTATGACATCGTTATCGTGGGGGCCGGCCCCGCCGGCCTTACCGCCGGCATTTACGCGGGCCGGGCCCGTCTGAAAACCCTGCTACTGGAAAAACTCATCCATGGCGGCCAGGTCATGACCACCGACCTGGTGGAGAATTACCCCGGATTTCCGGAGGGAATCTCCGGCTTCGAGCTCAGCGACCGCATGCGCAAACAGGCCGAACGGTTCGGCCTGGAATTCCGCAACGGCGAAGTCCTGGGCCTGGAACCCGGCGCGGAGGGCCACCGCTTGCACCTGGATTGGGAGGAGGAACTGCGGGCCGGCGCGGTGATCATCGCCAGCGGCGCCCGTTACCGGAAACTGGGGGTTCCGGGAGAGACCGCCCTCACCGGCAGAGGGGTCAGCTACTGCGCCACCTGCGACGGGGCCCTGTACCGGGGGAAAACCATCGCCGTGGTGGGGGGCGGCGATACCGCGCTCACCGACACTCTCTTTCTCTGCCGCTTTGCCGAAAAAATTCACCTGATCCATCGCCGGGACGCCATGCGGGGGGAGAAATTCCTCCAGGAACAGGTCTTTGCCCAGGAAAAAACGGGGAAAGTGGAGATTCATTGGGACACGGTGGTGGAGGAAGTCCAGGGCAAGCAGGCGGTGGAGGCCTTAAAACTGAAGAACGTGAAGACCGGGGAAGCGTCGTCTTTGCCGCTGGCCGGGGTGTTCATTTTTGTGGGCATCACCCCCAACACCGGCTGGCTCCAGGGCCGCCTGCCCCTGGATGAGTGGGGTTTTATTATCACCCACACGGACATGTCCACTTCCATCCCTGGTATCTATGCAGCAGGCGACGTGCGCAGCAAACTCCTGCGGCAAATCGCCACCGCGGTGGGCGACGGCGCCACCGCCGCCTTTGCCGCCGAGGCTTACCTCACCGAGCACCGTCGTAAGTGAGACCGTTTTTGATTTTTCTTTTTTCGTTTTTTCGCTTAAAATAATAGTTAATCTAAACGGATTAGTTATTGGTAACTTTTTAACGTAAATAGGGTCTAAGAGCTATGACGATGAAAAAGATCATGCAATTTGTGTTGATTTTGGTTCTGGCCGGCCTTCTCGGCGGTTGCAGCACCGTGAAAGGCTGGTTCAGCAAAAAGCGGCCGGAAAAACCCCCGGAGGTCATGGCCGAAGAAGGCATCCAGCAGATGAAAAAGAAGAAATACGACGATGCCATCGAGACCTTCGAAATGGTGCGGGACCGGTATCCTTACAGCGAGCAGGCCCTGCTGGCCCAAATCAAGGTGGCGGACGCCTATTATTACAACAAGAAATGGGACGAGGCCTTGCAGGCTTACAAAGAATTCGAGAAACTCCACCCCACCAACAAGGCCGTTCCTTATGCCGTTTTTCGCCAGGGCATGTGTTACTACCGGCAGCGCTCCACCATCGACCGGGACCAGACCTATACCTTCAAGGCCCTCCAGGAATTTCGCCGCCTGAAGCAGAAATACCCCAATTCCGAGTATATCGCCAAGGCGGAGAAATATATGGCCCGCTGCCGCCAGGACCTGGCGGAACACGAATTTTATATCGCGCAGTTTTACTATAAGACCAAGCGGTATAAGGCCGCGTTGGATCGCTTTCAAGGGCTGATCCAGGAATATCCCGACTTCCCCAAGAACGCCGAGGCAAAGGAGTATATCAACAAGTGCCAGGCGGATCTGGCCAAGGAAGAGAACCAGGATAAAAGCGGGTTAATTTACCAGATCACCAACCTCTTTGACGCCCGCTGGTAATAAAAAGATTCACCACCAAGACACAAAGACACAGAGAGGCACAAAGATTTTTTTTAAGTTTTGGCGGCGAGCCGCCAATACTTAAAATTATTTCTTGGTGTCTTTTTGTGTCTTTGTGTCTTGGTGGTGAATCTTTCTTTTTTATCCGCCTGCTTATTTACGGAAGTCTACAAACCGAGCCTCGCTCATCGGGGACGCGTATTTTTGGCGCAGATGCTTGCTGAGAGTCAGGGTTTGCAAGCGTTCATCCAGGGCTTCCCGCCAGGACTGGCAGAAAGTCATGAGGGATTGGTCAAGGCTCCAAAGCTCCCTGAGGTCGTCCCCCAGGTCTTCGGCGGGCCTGGACCAGTCCAGGTGTTTCAGCACGGTCTGCCGCTGGTCCAAAAGGTTGGCGGCCCGGTCCATATCGTCCTGGAGCACCGCCGCGGTGATGGCCCGGGTGAGGTCTTGGAGCAGCGCCACCCGGCTCCGGGTTAACGGCGTGAGAGTTGTGAGAGAATCTTTTGCCATTGCTTCACCATGGGCTGGAGTTCATATTCCATCAAATCCGCCAGGAGGATGTAATCTTCTTCTTCATAGACCTGGAGCATCTCTTCCAGGAGGTCCTGAAAACGTTTCAGGAAATCGGAGACATCCCCGACCTGGGGGGAGGTTACCATTTGCAGGTCCACTTCCAGGACCTTGCAGGCCCCTTCACCGGTTTGCAGCAGCCAGCGCAGCGCTTCCAGCACCTGGGCGAAATAATGGTTGGCTTCATCTTCCGCGGCCAGGCGGAAGAGGGCGGCGCTTTTTTCCAGGGCTTGAACCAGGGTTTCCACCTGGACCGCGGCGTCGGCCAGGATGGACCGGGCCAGATCCGCATCGGAGACGGTCCTCAAATCCAGGGTGGACACTTCTCCCAGAGTGACGTAGCGGGATTCCCGGGGATAGCGTTCCGTGAAAAACTGGCCGTTCACCTCCACCTGAAAGAGCTGCTGGCCCTCGGGGATGAATTTGTCATTAAGCTCTACCAGGGCTTCTTCCAGGTTGCGCAGGTGGGAAAAATCCACCGCCAGGTTTTGATCGTTGATGGTTACTTGCATGGCGCCACCTCGAGAAGTTGATCATTCTTTGGAGTTAACCCTTGCACAAGACGTGCCACATCCGGCAAGGTGTTGATATGGCTGGCTATACCTTGATTATCCCGCGCGATTTCCCCAATTGCCTCCAGGCAGGATTTACCGACCTGGCGCAGACGCCGGTAGGCCTGGGCCAATTGACGCGCCAAAAGACTGACGTCAGTTTCCACACTCCCCCGCTGCTCTAGAAAATAATACTCGATAAAGGCGGCAATCTCCGGCGAACCCACTGCCAGCCGGTGCAATTCCGGATCGATCCCCCGGATAGCCTCTGCCTGCCGCCAAAGAAATGACGGTGAGCGGCGCTCCAGGGGAAGATCCCGGAGTCGGCAGGCGAGCCGCTCGCCTTGGGCCGCGAGTTCCAGCAGCTCCGCCAGGTCCCGGTGACTCGCGGCCAATCCCAGGTCGTCCGCAGGCGGCAGGAAGCAGCCGCTTAAGACTTGCCCGAGCCAGCGCGCCTGGTCGTCCCCCGGAACTCCGGCCCCGTCCAGGAAGCGGGGCCAGGCGGCCCGGTGGACCAAAGTCCAGAAATTTTCCCGGTCCAAGGGGCGGCGGATCAAAGGGAGATGGGCATGATGACCCGTGGGGTCGAAGGTGGACAGATAGACCTGGAGGCCGCGCCAGTGGGGGTCATCCGGGACCGGGACCAAGGGCCTCTTCTCCAGGAGGTTTAGCGCCCACGCGGCCACCGCCTCCGGGGAGATGGCGGCGTGGCATTTGCACAAGGAGCAAGAATCCGGGTAATGGCAGGGGTGGCAATCCAGCCGGGGTTCCAGGGCCAGGTGGCCCTCCCCCACGGGCCCGGTGTCCCGGACCCGGGCCCCGGCCAGGAAAAAAGCCAAAACCGGGGTTTTAACCGCCGCGGCCAGGTGCATGGGGCCGGTGTCGTTGGTGATCAGCAGATCAAGCCGGGAGAGCAGGGCCGCCAGGCCGGCGATGGAGGTGCCGCCGGCGCACAAGGTCGTGGTCCCAGCAGGCAGGAGCCCCGCCAGTTTCTCTCCCAACGGGGCCTCACTCCGGCTGCCGAAGATAAAAAAGTGGCAGGGCCGGCCGGCCAGGAGCTTGCGGCCCACCTCGGCAAATTTTTCCGCCGGCCAGCAGCGCTGGGGCTGGGACGCTCCGGGGAGCAGGCCCACCAGGGATGTTTCCGGGGCCAGGGCCAATCCCGCCAGGAAGGCCGCAGATTGGTCCCGGGCGTCGGCGGGGATTTGCACCGCCAGGCCCCGGCCGTCCGGTTGCAGGCCCGCGCCTTTGGCGAAGATGTCCACCAGGTTGAAGGCATTGGCCCGCCGGGCCCGGGAAGTGACCATCAGATAATTCATCCAACCGGGCCGGGTGAGAAAGCGCCGGTCCCCGTTGAGGGCGAAACCCCGCACCTCCCCGGCGCCGCACAGGTAAGAAAGTATGGCCCCCATAATCGTGGGGGTGAGGTTGACCACTAGGTCCGGCCGGGGTTCTAAATGGTCGGACAACCACCGGGTCAACAGGCGGTAGCCCTCGGGCCAGGACTCCTCCCCATCCAGCAGCGGTGCCAGTTGGCGGGTGGGAAAAGGCAGGAGCCGGTCCACCCCGGGCAGCAGCTCCGCGGTTTCCTGGAAGAGATCCTGGACCGCCAGGGTAATCCGGGCCTCCGGGTTGCGCTGCCGCAGGCCCAGGAGCACAGGGGAGGACTGGACCAAATCCCCCAGGCGCATCAGGTTGATCACCAGGATGTCCATCAGTTCCCTCCGTTGGCGCCGCGGCCTTGCAGCCCCCGGCGGAATTCATGGAGAAACCAGAGAATGGCTTCCGGTTCGGTGAGGGACTCCTCGCTTTCTTTGATGCGGCTCACCAGGCCGTCCAGATCTGGGGGCACGCCTTCAGGCAGGGCATCCAACAGGGCCTGCACCGGATGATCCGCCGGGAAGGAGGACTGGAGCAGGGGCGCAGCGTTCCCCTGCCGCCGCCGCCGGGGCAGGACCCCGGGATGGAGGTCCTGGATGATCTCCAAGGCCCCGGCCAGGCGCCGGCCATAGGTGTGCTCCTTCAGGACCCTCTCCCGGGCGGCCGCGGCCATGGCGCGGCGCTCGTTGTCATGGGCCAGGTAATAGGAAATCTTCTCCCGGGCTTCGGGCAGGGAGGTGAAAACGGCCACCTCCTTATCGGGAATAAAGAACTCCGGCAACTGGGAGCGCCGATCCACCAGTTGAAAAGCCCCGCACGCGGCCAGGTCGAAGACCCGGGGGTTCACGTAATCCCCCTGGGGGTTGACGCCCGCGTGAAAGGGAGAAGAATGGAGGTTGAGATTAATCCGGGTGGCATTGAAGATCTTGTTGGAGTCCTCCTCGGAGACCCGGGCCGCCCGGTCTTGGATGCAAGGGCCCAGGGGCGAGTTCAGGTCCCATTCCGAGCCCCAGACCTTGAAATCAAAATCGGTGAGACCTTGGAAAAACTGGCGGCGGTTGTAATAGCCCGCGCCTACAAAAGAGAGGGCCGACCCGAAACGGCGTTTTTCTTTTGGGTTCAACTCCAGGGGATGGTAAGCCTCCAGGTCCGCGGCCAGGGGTAGACAGGCGTAGTTCTTGACGCCCCGCTTCTTGAGTTCGGAGAAAAAAGGCTCCTGCTGCAGGGTGAAAAAGACGTCCACTTCCGGGGCCAGCTCCTGCCAGTAGGTGAGCACCTGGAAGTCCTCCACGAACCAGTAGGCCACCAGGGGGGCTTCGGCTTTCAAGGCCTTGAGCAGGGGCCGGTCCACCGGGGATTGGGCCATAGCGAAGACCAGGTCCGGCTTAAAATCCCGGATCCGGGCAATTATGGTCTCCCCCAACAGGCGCAGCAGCCCTTGTTTCAGGTGGTGTTCGGCCCGCTGGTCCTTGGTGACCCCGGCCAGGGCCTGATAACCGGCAAAAAAAGGAGCGAAATCCAGGAATTCCGTGTCGTGCCCCAACTCCTTGAAACCCCGGGCGGTGTAGCGGGCGATGGGGTGGGAGCCGCCGTAGAGGGGGCCCACCACCAGGATGCGCAAAGGCCCCAATTCGCCCTCCTCCCCGGCCAGATAACGGACCAGGCGGCGGTGGGGGCCGGGGTGCAGCCGGCGGGTGGGGGTGTGGTCCACCAGGCTTGCGCCCACGGGCAGGTTGGTGAAATCCGCGCCCAGACGCAGGCCGTTTTTCGCCAACAGGGGTGTCAAGTTCTGCTGCTCCAGGGCCAGGCGGGCCACTGGGGCCGAAGGCTCCACCACCCATACGGCCCGCCCCTGGGCCAGCAGGGGCAGAACATGATACCCCAGCCCCAGGCCGAAGACGACGAGGGGGCCGGCTGCTTCTCCCAAGGATTGAGCCCAATCCAGGCCTTCCTTGACCGGATCATAGGAGGAGGTGAGGCGCTGCTTGCCTACCTGGAGATAAGGCGGCCCGGCCCGGGACGGGAGGGCCCGGTGGTCCTCGGGGACGACGGTGGCGGCTATAGTGGCGGCCAGGTCCGGGGCCACTCGACGCAAAACTTCAAGGTTCTTTTCCCAGAGACTCATCTAAATTTCCTCATGTTGGCCTTAGGCCAATTCGCCATCAAACGGATATTTCCCGTAGCGAACCTTGTGTTCGCCCGGAACGCTCAGGGGGAACACAAGGTTCGCCCCAAGTGCGCGGCAAAAATCGCCTTGACGCCAGCAAACAGGTCTTCCCGCCCCTGCCGCTCCATTTCCGCCTGAAAAGCCAGCAGGGGGCGCAGGGCCGCGGCTGCTTCCGGCAGTTCCGGGGGGACCGGCCTCCCTTGGTTCAAAGAGGCCAACAGCGCCTCCAGCGCCGGGAAATCCGGGGAGGATAATTTTCCTCCACGCCGACCTACAGACATTTGTTCTACCGACGCCTGTGCCACCGGCGCCTGGCTCCCTACCCCAAAATCCTTTTCTACCCCCGCCAGCCAGACACCGGCCCGGCGATAGGCGTCGCCCACCAGGTCCAGGAAGCGGAGGGGTTCCGGTCCCAGGTATCGGTAGCAGACTCCGAAGGCATCCATGTCACTGCCATAGAGCCTGGAGCCGGCGGGCAGGGGCAGGTCCCTGGCCGCGGTCCCCGTTTCCAGCAAGCCGGAGACGAGGCGGCCCACCGCCTCGGGCGGCAGCATCTCCAGGCAGATGGGGCATTCTTCCGGACAGGGGGACGCAGCCTCGGTGCAGGGGTGGCAAGGAGGCTCGGCCTGGAGCACGTAATGGCCGGGACCGTAAGGGCCGGTCTCGAAGCACAGGGCCGGCCCCAGGAATAGGGCTACGGTGGGGACCCCCAGGGCCGCGGCCAGGTGCAGGGTACCGGTATCGCCGCTAACCACCAGATGCGTCCTATCAAGCCGGGCCACCAAGTCTTCCAGGCCGGTTTGGCCCTGGAGATTGACCACCCGCTCACGAAGTATCGGGGGCAGCGCGGCCCGGAGCTTTTCTCCCAGGCTGCGTTCGGCCTTGGTGCCCAACAGCAGCACCCGGGCCGAAAGTTGCCTCACCAGATACTCCGCCAGCCGGGTGAAGTGCTCCAGCGGCCAGGTGCGCCGCTCGTGGCGAGTGGCCAGTTGCAGGGCGATGACCGGCTCTTCCTTGAGCCCGGCTCCGGCTCGCCCCATGGCCGGGGCCGTACCGGACTCCGGCGCCAAATGGCGAAAGACGTCCGTCAGGTGAAAGCGATTGAAGCGCCGGGCGTGGACCAGGCTGTAGATCCAGGCCAGCCAGGGCTCCCGGGAAAATTCCCGGCCGCCTGCGGCCGGTAGATACCCCTTGGCCTGAGCCCCCAAAAGATGCGTCAACAGGAGGCTGAGCCGGGAGAAGTTGAGGTTGAAGACCAGGTCGAACCGCCGGGTCTGCAGTTCCCGGTGAAAGCCGGCCAGCAATTGGTAGGCCCCGGGCCAGTCGGCCGCAGCCAGGGATCCCAGTTGCAGAAAGTCGAAGCCGATAACCTCGTCCACCTCCGGCCCCGCGGCTTGTAAAGCCAGCAGCCGGCGGTCCGTCAGCAGGGTGAGCCTGGCTCCGGGATAGGCCCGGCGCAAACGGGTGAGCAAAGGCCAGGTCTGCACCAGGTCCCCCAGCCGGGCCAGTTGCAGGACCAGGATATTTTGGGGGGATGCCGGCGCCGCCAAGCCGATTTGCCCATGGCTGGAGCCGACATCTTCCCTGGTTTCTTTCAAAGCGGGCAATGGGTTCATGGCATTTTCACATTTGAGGAAACCAAAAACTAAAAACTGAAAACTAAAAACTGGATCACATATTCCTCCGCAGCACCGCCAGCATCTCCTGGATGCGGTGGCGGTAGGTATGCTCCCGCAAAATCCTGGCCCGGCCCCGCTCCACGATCCGCAGCCGGGCCTCGGGGCGGTCCAGGTAATAGCGCACCAGCTCCGGTATCTCCTCGGGGTGGTGGTAACAGACCGTTTCTTTCCCCGGTTCCAGGACCTCCGCCAGTTGTTCCTTAAAATCGGTGAGCAGAAAGCCCCCGGCCGCGGGCACGTCAAAGACCCGCTGGTTGACCGCGGCCTTCATCTGCATGCTGGTGGCGTTGAAATTGACGGCCGTGGCCCCATAAATGGCAGGCAAGTCCTCGTAATAACTGACCACCGGGCCGAGCCGGAAAGAGGCCCCCAAAAGCTCCCGCCAGCCGGAATCGCCATAGATCGCGGGCTTAAAAGGGGCCAACTGCCGGACGCATTCCAGGCGGTAGTCCCTGGTGGCGGAAAAAATGACCCCGGCCTCCAGGTCCGTCCTTTGGACGGGGTTAAGCCCCAGGATTAATGGATGTTGCGCCAATCCCCGCTCCTCCAGGAGCAGGTCGAGGCGGCGATAGGGCTGAGCCCGGTAAGCATCCTGGAGTTGCCGGAATATCTCCAGAAACTCGGCGGAAGAAGGCAGCCGCTCCAGCTTCTTGGCCAACGTCTCGGTCATGGAATTGCCCACAAAAGCCGCCGGGGCCCGCCAGCGGTTCAGGTCGGCAACCGGCTGGGGATAGAAAGTCTCGGGGCTGGTCCCCAAAGGCAGGGTGAAGACCTGGGAAAACCCCAGGGCCTTGACCTCCGGCACATAGGTGGGGTCCCAGACGAAGATGTACGACAGGTCGCTCTTGGGGCCGGCGTAGAGATTGAGGATGATGGCCGGGGAATCCACATACCAGGAGACCGAAGGCAGCCGCAGGCGGGTCAGGGCCTCGATCAGCAGGCCCTCCCGGTCAAAGCCCAGGTGGTTGATGGTAAAGAGCAGGTCCGGGGCATAATCCGCCACCCGGTCCAGGATGCGCTGCAGCACTTTTCCCCCGTCCTCCTCCCTTTTGTCGAAGAGGAGGACCTGCTGCTCGTGCCCCAATTGCTGGAAGGCCCGGGAGACCTCCGGGATCAGAAAGTAATCGGGATTTACCACCAGGACCCGCAATTTCTCCTTTTTCAGGCTCCGAGAACGGCTGGGCGCGGCCCTGGGGGTTTGAAAGGCGGCGATCACTTCTTCATAGAAGGCGTTGGCGGCCCGGAGCGACGCGGGATGCCCCCATAGGAGGGGAGCGCCGCCGCCGTTGCCCAGACGCAGGCGGGTTTGCAGGTGGCTGACGGCTTCCAGGGCTTCGGGATGAACCACCAACGCGGTCCGGGGCCGGGCCAAAAGCGGCGTTAAGTCCAGGCTCTGGAGCGCGGCCCAGAGGATTTCCGGGTCCTGTTCCACCACCACCAGGGGCTGCTCCGGGGCCAGGCGGGGGAGCAGCTTCAGCAGATGGTACCCCAGGCCCAAGCCTAAGGCCAGCAGCGGCCGGGAAGGAGCCACCGGCGCCTTGGCGGCCAGGGCCTCGGCCTCCTTCCAGGCTTCCCGGGGGCTGTGCAGGGTGACAGGCCGGCCCTTGGCCCCCGGCACCTGCAAAGTCGGACAAGGGCCGGGCACCAGGGTGACCCTGCGCGCCGCGGGCGGCCCCGGGGGCAGGTCCGGGAGGAGGTCCCCGGGCCGGTTCCTGGCCTTAAGAGCCCGGAGGTTGGTGTCCCAGATCGTCATACGCGGCCGTCCATTTCCGCCAGAAGCGCCCGGGCCCGCCGGAAACCGGGCCGCAGGTTCAGGCAGGCTCCCAAGGCCCACCGCGCGGCGCGCTCATCCTCGCAGGCCCTGGCCAGGGCCGCGGTCTCCAGCCAAACCCCGGGCTCCTGTTGGTAACGCCGCTGGGCGTCCTTCAGGACCTCCGCGGCTTCCGGAAACCGCTCCAGGCGCCTCAGGGCCTGGGCCCGGGTCAACAGGGCCGTCAAAGTCAACTTTTCTTCCGGCTGATCCAGCAGGAAGTGGCCGCAGCCCAGCTCCAGGAACCGGGCCAGGGCCAGGGCCGCAGTGTCGAAGTCGTTGCGGCGGAAGCAGGACTGGCCCAGGTGATACCAGGCCAGGCCATAATCCGGATAACGTTCCACCACTTCCCGGAATTGGCGCAATGCCCCGGACAGGTCATCCGCCCGGTCCAGGATGAGGGCCGCCAGCAACCGGGTATGGCGGGCGATTTCCGGGTTTTGGGCCTCCAGCCAGGGGGTGGCCAGCACCATTTGCAACTGGCCCCAGGCCTCTTCCAGCTCCCCGGCATAGAAATGGTGCCGGGTCAAATGATACCGGAGATAGAAATCCTCCGGCCGTTCCTGGAGGTCGGCCAGGAGATAGGTGAGATTGCGCGCGGCCTTGGCCTGGCGGAGCTCCCGGGTTTCGTAGCCCCAGTGAAAAATGCGCATCGGAGTGATGACCTGGGCCAGGTCCGGGGGATGGCAGAGCTGCTCATGCACCCGGTAGCGGAAACGGATCTCCGGATGACGGGGGAAGAGCCGTTTTTGCAGGAGACGGCCGCCCCCCGGCTCCAGGACTTCGGTGGCCCAGAGAACGGCGTCCTGGGGCCGCTGCACCAGGGATTTAAGGAGGGCCGCGTCCTCTTCGGGCACGCGGTTGTCCCCGTCCAGCCACATGATCCAATCTCCCGCGGCTTGCTCCAGAGAGAAGTTCCGGGCGGCCGCGAAATCGTGGCTCCAGGCGAAGTGGTGCACCCGGGCCCCCAGGCCGGCAGCCAGCTCCGGGGTGCCGTCGCTGGAGCCAGTATCCACCACCACCGCCTCATCCACGTAAGGGATCAGCGGGGCCAGGCTCCGGTCCAGGTTACCGGCTTCATCCTTAACTATCATGCATAAGCTTAGGGTTTGCATCCGTCTACTCCATCAGCAAACCGAAAACAAACAGCAAGCTGAAAACCCAATAATGTATCATGGAATCGTCACCTCCAGGCCGTTATCCGGGTTCATGGGGCAATGGCGCCGGAAGAGCACTCCGGACCAGTGGCCCGGGGGCTGGGGCTCCCGGCGGAAGCCGAACCAATCCACGCTATTGGCGTCCATCAGGAGCTGGAGAGGAGGCAAAGCCCCTGATAAGGCGGCATCCTCCAGCAGCAGGAGCCATTCTCCCCGGGCTTCCGCTTCCAGGCGGGGTTTCAGGAGGGCCAGATCCATCTGCCTCTCCAACAGGGTGAGGTAACGCACCTCCGCGGGCGGCGGCGCCGGCCAGGAGGACGAGGTCCCGCCTTTGTTTCCCAGAAACAGGGAATAGGTTAATTGCTCTTCCTGCCGGGCCAGATAACGGCCAAAGAGTTCCAGCCATTCCCCGGCGATCTGCCTCCAGGAATAGCGCTCCCGCACCCACTCCAACCCCGCGACGGTATCTTGCCGATAGAGGTCGCGGTCGCCCAGATAAAGGAGGGCCCGGTCCACAAAGGCCTCCTGATACGCGGGAAAGGCCGGACGCCCGGAGATCAGGTACCGGGAGACCCCCACCGTTTCCGTGAGCGCAAAATCCCGGGATGTGATGATAGGGGTGCCCAGGGCCTGGGCCTCCAGGGCGACGATGCAACTGATCTCCGGGAAGGAACAGGGATAGAGCAGCAACGCGGCCTCTGCCAGATGGCGGTAGTATTCCAGCTTGGCCAGGCTCCCCAGGACCGTAGTTCGGGGTGCGTTGGCCACCAGAGAGGCCATATGCTCCTGCCCGGGTTTGTTCGGGGCCTCATAACCCATGAGATACAATTGCAGCTCAGGCCGGGCCTGAAGCAGCCGGGGCCAGATGTGGCGCAGCAGAATCTCCAGGCCCCGCTCCGGCCGGGAGGCGTAAACGACCTTGGTCAGGTCTTTGGCCGCGGCCAGGGCGGCTGCTTGAGCCATCTCCAGGTCCACGCCGTTTTTGGTGCGGTGGGAAAAAGGCGCCAGCTCCGGCAACTGGGAAAGATATTCCGCCTCATGGTAGGCGCTTAAGGTAAAAAAAAGATCGGCCCGATAGGTTTCCCGCCGGTAGGTTTGGGGCTCCACCAGGTTGTCGTGGTTCCACATCACCTTTAAGCGGCTCTGGAAAGGCAGCGCGAAGACCCGGGGGAAACGGCTGACGATGAAGACATCAAAAATCTGTGAGGCCGCAACTGTGCGCAAGCTTTCCAGATGACGGTATTCCACGCCCTCATAAGAGCCCGGCCGCCGGGTGTGGCAAAAGACCTGGACCCGGTGCCCTTTTTCGGCAAACTCCCGGGCCAGGAAATAGAGCGCGGATTCGCTGCCCCCCAGACCTTTCTCGTAGATGGTGGCCCCATCGAAAGGCAGGCCTTCGGTATAAAAACCGATTAACAGGGGAGAGCCTGGCAGGTCCATAATTCCTCCGGAGTAATCTGGGGCAGCAAGGTCTTCAACGTCCCCGGGGCCACGGGCAGGCCCCTGAGGGCTTCCATCAGGTCCATCCGGGGCTCCAGGACCTGGGCCAGCAGCAGATTCTTCAAGCCTTCCCGGGGCTGATAACCCTGCAACTGAGCCCGGCCCAACAGCCGGCGGACTGCCACGTTCTCGGGTTCCACCTGGGCCCACCTTTCCAAACTTAAGGCGGCTTCACAGGGAAAGCCCTGGCGCTCCAGGAGAATCCCCAGGGATTTCAAGGCCGGCACGTATACGGGGTCCAGTTTTAAGGCATGAAGGTAATATTCCACGGCGTACGCAAAGAAGCGGGGGTCCGGGGCCGGGGGATAACCGGGTTCCAGGGTGAGGCCCTGGGCCTCATAAATGCCCCCCAGGCCGGTGAAGAAGGCCGCGGTATCCATCTCTTCGGGGAGCAAGGCCCGCACCGCCCGCCGCAGTTGATAGGGAGCCGCAGCCGCGTGCTTCAAGCCCTGGCGGAAGGCCGCGGCCGCGCTTCTCAAGCATTCCTGATGCCGCAGCAGATGCCCCCGGAGGATATGCCCCTGGAAATCCCCGGGCGCCAGGGCCAATGCCTGATCGTAAGCCGCCAGGGCGCCCCCGGGGTCGTGGGCCATCAAGGCCAGCCGGCCCAAAGCCAGATAAGCGGCGGCGCTGCCGGGATGCTCTTCCAGGGCTTTCCGGAGATGGAACCCGGCCCGCTCCAGGCCCGACGGCACCGGGTAAAGCCCCCGGAAAGAGAGATCTAACAGGGTCTGCCCCAGGTGCAAGTGGTCCGGGGTCTGCCGGGACCAGCCACCTTCCCCCAGATACTCCAGGAACTGGCGGGCCCGGGCCAGGGTGTGGTGCCGGGCCAAGACCCGCTCCCGGCCCCGGTTGGCGATGGCCTGACGCTCCTCTTCGTGGCTGAGAAAGTATGCGGCTTTCTCCAGGAGGTCCTGGGGCCCGTAAGTGATCAGATGCCGGCCGGGGGTGAACAGGCCCAGGAGATTGGAACCCACGTCCTCGGTGAGAAGCAGGGCCCCCGCGGCCAGGGCCTCGAAAACCCGTAAATTTACCTCCCCCTGGATGGACTCGTTCACCACCACCCGGGCCTGGCTGTAAATGCGCCCCATCTCCTGGTGGTTCACCAGGTTGTCGGCCCGGTCCCCCCAGAGGCGCACCGGGAAGCGGCTCTTTAAGGCTTCCAGGATGCAGTGGCGTTTGCGGCGCAAGCGAGGGTCCACCCGGCCTACAAACGCGATCTCATAAGTCCGGGGCAGGGCATGATCAAAGACCACCCCCAGGTTCACGGCCCAGGGGAGCCAATGGACCGGCTTTCCTTTGGCTTTTAAGGCCGACATGCTGGTCTGTTGGGTGGTGAAAACGAGGTCGAAGGCAGAGGCGTATTTCCGGTGCCAGTAGAGATTGAGGTGGGGGTCCAGGGCATAGAAGGCCCGGGGGACCTTAAGGTTTTCCAGATTGAGGGGGAGGCGGCGGGGACCCAGATGCTCCGCCACCAGGACCAGATCGGGGCGGTCAGCAGCCGGCAACAGCTCGCACACCGCGGCCAGATCCACCTCTTCCGCACCCAGGGGAGCAAATGCTTCCGCGTTGATCACCCGATGGCCCAGCATCTCCAGGGCTTCGGTAAGGAAAAAACCTCCCACCACCAAAAGGTTCATAGCGCCGCCGGTAAAGGAATTGGCCTGGATGCAAACAAAAGATCACACTGCGCCCGGAAAGGGTTAACACCCAAGAAGCAAGAAAAATGCCATGGCCCTGCCGGTATATCTTATTGATATAGCTTGCAATTTAGATTGTCGTGGAAAACGGCAGGATGTCAGGGCGGCAAGATCTGCCTAATTTCTCAGGAAGAAATGGACTACACGCGGATTAGGGTGATATTATGACAGAATGAAAAAGATCACCCTTTTCCTGGATGGGGAAGTGGCCCGCTGGGCCAGGATCAAGGCCGCGGAGCAGAATATCAGCGTCTCCCGGTTGGTGGGGGAAATGCTCAAGAGAAAAATGCAGGAGGAAGAGGCCTACGTCCTGGCCATGGAGCAGTTTCTGGCGGCAGAGCCAACATGCCTGAAAAAGGCCGGTGAGCGCTATCCCCAACGGAAGGACATCCACGAGCGCTAACAAGTATTTATCGAAACTTCATTTTCGCCAAGTTTGATTATCAATTCGTTCGCATTCAAATGTCGATAAATTGTAGGGGCGAACCTTGTGTTCGCCCAGATGCGTTCGGGGCGAACACAAGGTTTGCCCCTACGAAAAATTGTCGTTTGATTGCGAATAGGCTTGAGAGATTTGCCCCTAGGGATATATTGACATGATACCAGCGATCACTACCTTTTGATCATGAAGAAAGTCAACATCACCCTGGACAAAGAAGTCAATCACTGGGCCAGGACCAGGGCGGCGGCGCGGAACATCGGGATTTGCCGGTTGGTGCGGGAGTTGCTCCGGGAGAAGATGCAGGAGGAGGAGGCCTACCTCCTGGTCATGGGGCAGTATCTGGCGGCAGGTCCCGAGGTCCATAAAGACGCGGCCGCACCCGATCCCTGCCGGGAAGAGGCGCATGAGCCTTAAGCCCGGAAAGGCTCCAGACTCCGGTTCCCCCGGCCCGTAGGCGTCTAAGGGTTCCAATTAAAGTTTGCCTTTGGCCTTCTCTTAGCGATTACCAAAAGCAAGATTGAACTTAGCAAGCCATTTCCCTACTTCTCCAATTTTTCCAGCCGCACGCCGATGAGCCGCAGCAACTTGCGCCGGGGGTTCTCCCGCCGGTCCAGAAACGGCATGAGCAGTTTCATGGCGGTGAACCGCAGCCGGTCAAGGGAGCCGGTGGCCGCGGCCAGGGTGTGGCTCCGGGAATGGGTGTCGAAATCCGCGAACCTAACGGTCACCACCACGGTGCGGAAAGTCCGGAAACCTTCGGATCTCATGCGCTTCCAGACGCCGCCGCACATGCCCAGCAAATGGTCGAAGATCAGGTGCAGATTCCCGGTATCCTCCCGGAAGGTCTCCTGCTCGCCCACGGATTTGGGTTCGTATTCCTCCTGGAGGGGAGCCTCATGCCGGCCCCGGAGCCGGCCGTAAAGTTCCGGGCCCCATTTGCCGAAGCGCAGCCGCAATTCCTCCGCGGCAAACTTCTTTAAGTCCCTGACGAAGCGGATACCCTCCTTAGCCAGGCGTTTCTCGGTTTTGGGGCCGATGCCGGGGATTTTCCGCACCGGCAAGGGCTCCAGGAAGCCCTCCGCCTCCTCCGGCGTGACGATGGTGAGGCCGTCGGGTTTGCGAAAATCGGAGGCGATCTTGGCCACCAGTTTATTGGGGCCGATACCCACGGACGCGGTGAGCTTTTCCTGTTCCTGAATTTCTTGCTTCAGTTCCCGGCAGATCTCCGCGGCCTTCTCAAAGGAGCCCGCAGCAACCAGGTCGAAATAGACCTCATCGATGCCCGCCTCCTCCACCAGGGGGGACCGGCGGCGCACCAGGGCCATGATTCGCTCGGAAACCTCCCGGTAGCGGCGGTAATTGACCCCCAGAAAGGCCGTTTCCGGCTCCCCCCGGGCCTGGGCCTTGGCGGCCAGCCGCCAGGCCGTGGAAATGGGCAGCGCCGAATGGATGCCGTATTTCCGGGCGGCGTAATTGGCGGTGGAGACCACCCCCCGGCCCCGGCCGCCTGCCGGGTCCGCGCCCACCACGATGGGGCGGCCTTTAAGTCCCGGGTGGTCCCGTTCCTCCACTGCTGCGAAAAAGGCGTCCATGTCCAGGTGGGCGATGATGCGCATAATTTTGCATTTTATCATCACTGAGGTGGTGGAGAAGAGGAAAAGCCGGATGGCGTTGCGGGTTGCGAGTAGCGAGTTGCGGGTTGAGACCTCTGCTAAGGTCCCTACAATTGTCATTATTTAAGGGAACGGAGCGACCAAAGAATCCGGCTTTTACCAGCACGGCCTTTTCTGGCCGTTGCTCATGGGCCTGCTGCGCACCCGCAAAATATGAAAAGTTGGTGGAGCGGGCCTCTGTGCCCGCTTCGGCGATGGGCAGCCAGAGACGGCCGCCCCCCGATTCACTGCTTATTGGTATCTTCTTGCGTCTTATACCGTTTTTCGTTTTTCGTTTTTCGTTAAAAAGACCTAATCATTTCGGTGAGTTTCAAGCGGTATTTGGTGCATTTGAAAGTGAAAATGATATTACGTTGCGCCTTTGCGTCTTTGCGTGAGGCTTTCTTTTCGGAGCAGTTGATCATGAGCCTTTGGCTCACCCGTAAACCATGAAAAGCGCGTAGGGCGGGCGTCTCGCCCGCCCTGGTAATCCGTACAGGCTTGAAAGCCTGTACTACCGCTTAGAACTTTTCAAGACAGTGACGATGATTCCAACCGGATTGGGGTTCTGGCCGGCAAACATCTCCCCTGGCGTCGCTTGATTCCCCCCAAATCAGTCTTAATTTTTCGATGAGGCCCAGAGGGGTCCGTTCAATCCCTTTCCCTGGTCACTTTTGGGGCAGGGTACACAAGTTATTATCTTTTAGGGCTAATTATCAAGACTGTATTGTGGAGGCCGACCATGGCAGTGGAGGCAGTGGTAGCCAAAATCCAGGACCTTAAAGACGGCGACATGAAAGAAGTGAAAGTGGGAGAAACCACGGTGTTGCTGTCCCGGATCAAGGGTGAATTTCATGCCGTCGGCGGCATTTGCAGCCATTACGGCGGCAACCTGGCGGAAGGGGCCTGCAAGGGCGACCGGGTCTATTGTCCCTGGCACATGTCCGCGTTCAACCTGGCAACCGGGGACCTGCTGGAACCCCCGGGGCTGGACGCAGTGCCCCGGTTTGAGGTGCGCCTTGAAGGGGACAACGTCATCGTCAGAGTACCCGAAGGAGCCGGGGACCGCCGCGTTCCGGACATGGCCCAACAGAACGCGGCTGCGGATTCCCGCACCTTCATGATCCTGGGCGCCGGCGCGGCCGGCTTGGCAGCCGCGGAGGCCCTGCGCCAGGACGGCTTTCAGGGCCGGGTGGTGATGATCACCCAGGAGAAACGGCTGCCCTATGACCGGCCCGAACTGAGCAAGAATTACCTGGCGGGGGCCAACCCTCAGGAGGTCCTCTGGCTCCGGCCCCGGGAATTTTTTGAAACACACGGCCTGGAAATTTTGCTGGAGAAACGGGTGGTCCGGGTGGAGGCAGGGGCTAAAACATTGGCCTTTGCCGACGGCACGGTCATGAAATATGACGCCCTATTATTGGCCAGCGGCGGCGCAGCCCGGACCCTCCCGGTCCCCGGCGGGGAGTTGGCCAACGTCTTCACCCTGAGGAACCTGGAGGACGCGGAGGCCATCATCGCCGCGGCCAATGAAGGGGCACGCGCGGTGATCGTGGGCGCCGGTTTCATCGGGATGGAGACCGCGGGCAGCCTCAGCGCCAGGGGCTGCAAGGTTACGGTGGCGGCCCCGGGGCGGGTGCCTTACCTGCGCACCCTGGGCCCGGAGATCGGCCAGATGTGGCAGCGGCTATTGGAGGAAAATGGGGTCTCCTTCCGCCTGGGCGCTAAAGTGGAGCGCCTCGAGGGCCGGCGCCGGGTCGAGGCCGCGGTTTTGGATAACGGGGAGAAACTGCCCGCGGATCTGGTGATCGCCGGGCTGGGGATCAAGCCGGCCACGGAGATGCTTCAGGGCGTGTTTTTAAACCCGGACGGCAGCGTTACCGTGGACGAGTATATGCAGGCGGCCGCAGGTCTCTATGCCGCCGGGGATATCGCCCGGTTTCCGGACTGGCGCACCGGGGAACTTATCAGGATCGAACACTGGCGCCTGGCCATGCAGCACGGCCGGGTGGCCGCCCACAACATGGCCGGGCAAAAAACGCCTTTCCGGGACGTGCCCTTTTTCTGGAGCGAACGGCTGGATATCCACTTCCAGTACGCGGGCTACGTGAGCGGCTGGGACGAAATCATCTATCAGGGGGATCCGGCATCCCGCGACTTCCTGGCCTTTTATGTGAAAAACAACCGGGTCCTGGCCGCTGCGGGCTGCCAGCATATGCAGGAGATGAGCGCGATTGTGGAATTAATGCGCCTGGACCGCCTGCCCGCCCCTGAGGAGCTGCGCCGGGGCCAGGTGGATTTTGTGAAGCGCCTGCGGGAAATCTAGAGATGCAGCGGGGTTCAGCCAGATGGAGCAAGAAGGGAAAGAGCGGGTAACCTGCCGGATTTGCCGCCGGGCCATGGACCTGAGCGAGGTCCGGCCCGGAGCTTCGGTGCCGGAGGGGGTGCAAACTCTTATTACCGGGGACAACCCTCACTGGTCTCCCCAGGGTTATATCTGCCTGGAGGACCTGAACCGTTTCCAGGGCCGGTACGTGGCCGAGGTGATTGAGGAGGGGATGAGGGAGATCGCCAGCCTGCAAAACGGCGTCATGGAAAGCCTAAAAAGCCAGGAATTGCTGTCCCGAAATATTAATGTGGCCTTCGAGCAGGAGCTTACCTTTTGGGAGCGGCTGTCCGATAAAGTGGCGGCCGTGGGCGGCAGTTGGGGGTTTATCCTGGGATTCCTGTTCTTTACCTGTATATGGTTCGGTATTAATTCCTATGTCTGGATTTTTCGGCCTTTCGACCCCTACCCTTTTATTTTTCTGAACCTGGTCTTTTCCCTGATGTCCGCGGTCCAGGCTCCCATTATCCTGATGAGCCAGAACCGCCAGGACGCCAGGGACCGGCTGCGGTCGGAATACGATTACCGGATAAACCTGAAGGCGGAACTGGAGATTCGCCACCTCAACGAAAAGATGGACCTGCTCCTGACCCAGCAGTGGCGGCGATTATTGGAAATCCAGCAGGTGCAACTGGCGGTGATGGAAAGCCTGGCGACTAGGACTAAACACTCCCGCCAGGCGGCGGAAACAGCTTAAACCGATATTACCTGGCTAATCCGGTTTCTATTGGCCATTGAGCAATAACATAATGGCCGGGGTTGGATCGCCCTGCCAAAGACTCGGCCCCAGTCTGGTATAGGCTATCTGGATATTGTCGAACGCGGCTTTGGCCGGTATCCCGCTGTAGTTATTATTATAAGGTCCTATGCTAAAGAAAACCGCGACCTTGGCTCCCAGACTGGCGTCGATAGAGGAACCGGCCGATTGCCAATCGGCACCGTTCCAGAAGAAGGCTTCCACTTGGTTCCCGGTCCTGATTAGGCGCAGCTTGCCGCTCCCGGTCGGTCCGATGACTGCATGATCTTTAAAATTATTAAGAAGATAGTGAAGTATTGTTCGTTGCCGTTGCTATTGGCTCGACCCAACATACATAAGTAGCTCTCTGATTGGGTTGGCTGCATCCCGATGGCAAGTTGGGCGCCGTTATTGGTTGGCCAGTTGATCAGGGTAAAATCAACCTGCACATCGAAATCACCTATCAGACTGAACCCGGAGGCAATAAGGCCCGAGTACCCGCTGCCCGCCACATCCACCTCCAAGCGCTCATTGGCAACCTGAGCAGTGGTTCCCGGGCCAGAATTATATAAGTACCACAATTGAGTATTATATTGATTATTAGCGAAATTTTCGGTGATGGTGCCAGCGCCATACGCTGGCGAGAGGCACAATAAGAAAGCCGTGAGCAGAAGAATACCTTCCCACAATCGTCTTTGTTTTTAAATAATATAATTTACTATAAAATATTTACTGTAATTTCTTACGTCATTACCATTTTCATTTAAAGTGTCCATATTTTTCCTCTAAAATTTTTTTATAATCCGAGATTTTGCGGCAGCCTTGGCCATCGCAATTAAAACTGTTTTGGGGGATCCATTCCCCCGTGGTATAAACCCCGGAAGTCCCCTTTTTTTGGGCTCCAATTTTCTCTCGACAGCAATGGTAGCACAAGTTTCAAAGAATTTGTCAGCCAAGCAGCCAGATATAATCATTTTTTCGATAGTTTTGGCATATCTGCCCCTCAGCCCCCGGCTACCTCACTGCGTAGGAGCCTAAGAATCCCAGGCCGGCACCGCCCGATAATGCTGCGCCAAGGGAAAAGCCGCGGCGATATGGACATACCTTCGCCGGGCGTGGTCAGTAACCCTGGCCCTACCTTGATTCAGACGCTTGATCAGCCAATCGATGGACCGCTTCACCTCTTCGCCCCAGACATAGAACTGCCGGATCATGTGTAGGAAGTTGCAGGCCAGAACCCACATCTTCATCCGGGCCTGGTTAGCCTCGAAATGTTCTTTGATGCCAAGTCGCCACAACTTGGACCTTGGACCCCGGAATCCGGCACTACTATTTAACCAAATCCCGGGCCAGGGACGCGGCCTGGTCCAACAGGGCCGTCTGCTGTTGGATCTCACCTGGGTTTTTCACCCCCACGGCCCGGAGCAGATAAACCTTATCAAACCCGAACCAGTTGAACCAGCGTTGGTAGCGGGGAAAAATATCGTCATACTGGCCCGCGTCCGGGTTGGCCTGGGCCAGGACCAACACCGCCTTCTTGCCCTCCTGCAGCCGGCTGGAAAAATCCGGATTAAAAAAAGGAGAGTGTTATCCTAAGATACACATAAACTTTTTCTGATATTCGGCGAAATTAAGGCCTTGTTCGAAATAGGCCCATAAACGCATGGTCAGATCGATCATTTTTTCTGACCTTGAGACTA
>Ga0233425_10004485_pt1 | contig 23387 bp, 18 predicted proteins | sample Watercolumn_Towu_2_FD_181712 | JGI IMG/M metagenome (GOLD analysis project Ga0233425, IMG submission 181712) | Freshwater microbial communities from Lake Towuti, South Sulawesi, Indonesia - Watercolumn_Towuti2014_140_MG | ecosystem: Environmental > Aquatic > Freshwater > Lake | place... | reverse complement strand
GAAGTTCCCCGCCGTCAAGAACGTGCCGCTGGTGGCGTGCTACCCGTTCAAGCAGGGCGGCCGCCACGCCATCATGCTTTACTCGCGCCGGCTCGACGCGGCCACGCCGGTGACGCTGGAGTTGCCTTACGCGCCATCGCCCGCCGTGGAAATCCACACGCTCGCCGCCCCGCCTGCCGCCCACAACGTGGACGACGAACTCGTGAAGGTGAAAGTCGAAACGCGCCACGACTTTGCCCGGAAATACCAGCTCACCCTCCCGCCGTGCAGCGTGATAGTGCTGGTGAACAACGCCCGATGAGAGCCACTCCAATGAAAACCGCAGCCGTCTTTCTTGCCATTGCCATCGCCGCCACCGCCCACGCCGCGCCGCTGCTCTATGACATGGGCACGGAAAAATCCGAAGTCTGGAGCGGCTTCACACAGATCACGCCCAAGAGCGCTGCGTGGCAAACCAAAGACGGCCTCAGTGCCTCCGCGCGCGCCTACCGCGAGATGGTCGAGGACAAGCGCCGTGGCCGCGAGGAGCAGCCGCCGATCTGGACCAACCCCATCACGGAGGATGCCGTCACTGGCGACACCGCGAACGCCTTCCTCATCACCGCGCCGCCGGGCGACTACAACCTCTACGTCGTCTGCGGCACGAGCGACTCGAAGTATCGCGCGCAGTTCTTCGACTTCACTGTGCAAGTCGGCAAGCAGACACAGCGCGTCCAGATCGAAGGCTGCTACCAGTTCCGCACGCTGCGGTTCCGCGCCACCGCCGGCAAGGAACCGCTCGCCGTCAAGTTCACGCCGCGCAGCAAGTGGTGCGTCAACGCCATCATGGCGTGGACCGACGCCGACGCGTCGCGCGTGCAGAAGGAGATCATCGCGCCGTTCGAGGAATGGACCTTCCGCATGCCGCCGGAGCAATGGGCCAAGTGGAAGCAAGACCCGGAGCCGCCAACCGGCCCGATGGCGGCGCTCAGCGCAGCGGACGAGAAGCGTGGCTTCGCCGTCTGGTCGCGGCACTATCTGGAGTGCGTCTATCCGCACACCAACCCGCGCGCCGAAGACCTGAACCCCGAACTGCGCGCGTTCGCGACGCCGGGCGAGTTCGAGCCAGTGAACTTCATGGTCCGGCCGTTGCGCGACCTCGCCAACGCGAAGGTCAGCGTGAGCGCTATCGGTCCGGTGCCGGCGAAGGACATCGAGGTGCGCCGCGTCCGCTACATGCTCGCGCGGCCGAACTACACGGTGCTCCATCGCTGCCGTGTCGTGCCGGACGTGCTGGAGCGGTTTGAGGGTGGCAACCTCAAAGCCGGCGAAAACGCGCGCTTCTGGCTGACGATCCGCGTGCCCGACAACGCGCCGGCAGGCGAGTATCGCGGCAACGTCACGTTCACCTGCGCGGGCGGCAAGGCCGTCGTGCCGGTGAAGCTGCGCGTGCTGCCGTTCAAGCTGCGCGAGGACCCGGCGAAGATATTCGGCATCTACTATCATCATCCACTCGACTCGGCTGCCAGCGCATCCGATGAGGTCTCAAAGGAGCATTTCCGGCGCAAAGCGGAGTTGCAGCATCGGGACATGGTCGCGCACGGCACGCGCAATGTAGTGTTCTCGCTCTGGTGCCCCGCCGCCGACAAGGAGGGCAAGTTCGACATCAAGTGGGATACACTCGCCGAAAAGGTCGCGCTGTGGCGTAAGCACGGCTTCGTCGGCCCGATGGTCATGGGCATCAACAGCAGCGGCGTTTATGCCAAATACATGAAGGAGTATCCCGGCTCACACCTGCGCGGCGTGAAGGATCCTCCGGAGGAGTTTAGCCGCGAGATGACGGCGATGGTGCGCGCCATCGAGGCCGGGCGAAAAGAGCGCGGCTGGCCGGAGTTCCTCTACTATCCGGTGGACGAGCCGAGCACCGAGCCGGCATCGGTGAATTTCATGGTGAAGGTGCTCAAGGCGTGCAAGGCCGCCGGCGTGCGGACCTACGTGACAGCGGACCCGACGCACGAGCAGTTCGAGCCGATGCGGCCATTCATTGACGTGTGGAGCACTCAGCCGTTCGCGCCGGACCGCGAGACGCTGCTCGCCGACATGAAGGCGCGGAAGGTGGAGTATTGGTGCTACCCGAATCACGTCAACGGCGAGAACGACCACACGCCGGTGACCGGCGCGCGGATGACCTACGGTTTCGGTTTCTGGCGCAGCGGCTTCCTGACGCTCAACCCGTGGATTTACCAAGCGACCATCGGCGACCCTTGGAACTATCTCGATGGATCCTCGATGGACTTTTTCAACCGCAGCGAGCAGGACGGCGCGCCGATTCCCGTGGCGATGTGGGAAGCGTATCGCGAAGGCTACGACGACTATCGTTACATCCACACGCTGGAACAAATCATCGCTAGGGCAAAGAAGATCGGCAAACCAGCAACGATGGAAGCTGCGGCGAAAGCAGAGAAGGAACTGAAGTTCGTCTGGGATGCCATCCGCGTGCAGTCGAAATACAAGCACGACGACCTTTGGTCGCCCGCCGAGTTCGACGTGTATCGTTGGATGGTGGCGCGACAGATTCTGGCCTTGCAGGAGACGGCGAAGAAGAAGTAGCGCATTAAACGTGAACATATTCCGCTCGCTTGCGCTCATCTCCCTGTTGGCGGCTGGCGCTGTTTCCGCCGCCGAACTCACGCCCGCCGACGCCGACGCCCGCTGGCAGTTCGCCCGGCAACTCGCCCGCGAGAAGAACGACCGCGAACTCGTCCGCCGCGTCGAGAGCGCACGACAGCCGGTAAAAGCCGCGTTCGCTGCGGGCAAACTCGCCGACGCCGAGGCCGCCCTCCGCGAGATCGAAGCGGCCGTCGGCATTGACCCCGGCGGTTGGTCCATGAACGGCCTGAAGATCTTCCGCCCGACCCCGGCGATGTTCGCGCGCCGCGACGAGATGCACCGTGCCCTCGACGCCGCGATGACCAAAGGCGGCGTCAACGAAGTCCGCGCCGCCGTCGCCGAGATGCGCAAGACCTTCGGCGACCAGGCTGGTCTGCCGGATGCGCGGCGGCCCGGCGCGCGCGCGAAGCCGCATCCGCTCAGCGAGGCCGAAGCAGTGAAGCTGTTCTTGTCTGCACTGAAGTCGGAGGACAAATCCACCCGCGAGATCGCCGCCGGCCGGCCCGTCGGCAACAACATGCTCCGCCTCTACGCCGACATCATCCAAGGCTGCTGCGACATCCGCCCCGCTGTCCGGAAGCACCAACCGCAGCGACTCGCAGACCTCGACCGCTTGGTGGCCGGCGCGTGCGCCATCCTCACGCACCTCCAACAGCCTGCCGGCTACTTCCCGTTTCCCGACCTGCGCGGCAAAAATATCCGCTTCGGCGAGATGATCGAGAAGCTCCTGGCGACGCAGCCCGGCGGCGTCAAGGACGGCTGGATCATCGCCGTGGACCCGGGCGGTGGCGCGCAGTTCGACAACGGCGTCTGCGGCGTGGCGCTGCTCTCGGCTGGCGTGGAATACAAGCGCAATGAGTGGACGCGTGCGGGCCTGCGCGCGGCGGATTGGGCGTCGCAGCAGCGCTGCGTGCCGAACTTCAACTACAACGCTTTCTCCGTCGGTTTGCTCGCCCACGCCAGCCGCGTGGCTCGCGACGCCCGCTATCTCGACGGCGCGCTTCAGAAGCTCCGTGTCGGTGTCGCGCCGGGACAGGTGGAGAATGGCCGATGGGTGGACGCCCACAATGCTCGCACCGTTTATCACCTCATCATCCTCCGCGCGCTGCACGACCTATGGGAGGCGCAAACGGCAAGCCGCGAGGAAGTGGCGAACGTCGCAACGAAGGCGGTCGCTGCGTTGCTCGACGAATATGCCGCTGCCGGCATCACGACAACGGCGTTGGATGAACTGCTCCGCCACGAAAAGCTGAACCCGAAGCCGGACCCGCGCCTGCGCGGCGCCATCGAGTTGACGGCGTCGGTGATTTACGAAAAGTGCGCGCGCGGTGGCAATGCTCGCGCCGGCGCGGCTTTTACCGAGTTGGCGGCTTTGGCGCGGGCGTGGAAACAGTAGCGAGTATTTCTTTTGCCAGCATCTTCTCCATGTGGTTGGGAACCTTCCTCATGGCAGCGATCAGCTTCCGGTTGTCACGCGCACGACCAGCCTCCGCGAGGATCGCCCGCAGCGGGTCGGCTTCCAGAGCGGCTTCGTCCAGCACGCGCGTCAGCCCGCGCCGCAAGCACGCCGCAAGCGTTGCTTCCACCTGAGACTGGCTGTGCTCGCGCACGCAGACGAACGGTGTCCGGCACGCAATGGCGTCGTTCACCGTGCCGCCACCCGCGCGCGTGACAAGCAGGTTCACAAACGGAAAAAGCCCCTGCGTCGTCCCACCCGGCACCGGCGCGAAAGCCCGGACTCGCGGACAGCGGCGTGCAACGGCGGGATCGCGTAGTTGCACAACGACTCCGTGACCGGCAAGTCGGCGAGGGATGTAGAACGCCACGTTGAGCCGCCGGGTTTCAAGCTCAGCGCCAGCGTCAAGAAAGACCGGCACGAGCCGCTGCAGCAGCGCGTCCCAAGCCGGCGTGTCGCCGCCCTGGATCATCACGATGCGGCCGGGCTTGGTCAGATCGAGGTATTTCCTTGCCTGTCGCTCGCTCCATGAGGCCGCGCCGCCGAGCACGCCGGAAAACCGCCGCACGACTGCACGCGGCGCGACGCTTCGCCAGTGGGCGCGGAACAACGGCGGCGAGATGAACTCCGGGAAAAGAAACAGCTTCCGCGTAAACGCCTCGTCACGACGGATGGCGGCGACAAGCTTGCGCCATTGCGCGCGTTGGCGGGCAGTCGGAGGCGCAGCAGCAGCAGCATGGATCATCTCCAGCGTCTGGCCCCACACGTGGTCGCCAATGCTGACGCACGGGAGCTTGTGTTTCGCGGCCCAGCGCGCGACGGCGGGAACGCCGAACTCCACAACGAGGTCGAAGCTTTTCGGCCGAACGCCGGCTGCGTAGCGACCGCTGGCGGCGCGGTAATCACCGATCAGCGCGAGCGTGCCGGCGATGGACACTTCACCGGTGGATGCGTCCTTGGCGAGTTGGATGAGATTGTTTACCGGCTTGACGCTCACGCGGCCGGCGGCGATGAGATCACGGTAGAGGCTGCGGTTGTAATCGGCGCGCGCTTCGTTCCAGACCGTCACGCGGCTGTCGGGGTGTTGCGAGAACAGTTCCTTCACGACGTAGGAAAGCAGCGCGGAGGGACCGAATCCGTCCTCGTTCGGCACGGCCAGGATGCGCAGCGCGGGTTTCATCGCCGGCTTCCAGCACTACCAAGAACCGCCGGCCGCCGCCAGCAAATGCGCGGAAAAACTTTGCCGCCGCCGTGCAAGGTCGCTAAGGTGTCGCCATGAATGGTCGCGAACGAGTCCTCGCTCTCTTGGAAGGCAAGCCGGTGGACCGGCTGCCGCTGATGCCCATCACCATGATGTTCGCCGGCGACCAGATCGGCGCGCGCTACGGCGATTACGCCCGCGACTATCGCGTCATGGTCGAGGCACAACTCCGCACCGCCGAGAAGTTCGACTTCGATTACGTCTCCAGCATCTCTGATCCCGCGCGCGAAGCCGCGGATTGCGGCGCGCACATCGAGTATTTCGACAACCAGCCCCCGGCAATTGACGAGAACGACGCGCGGCTTGCCGACAAGGCCGAACTAGCGCGGCTCAAGTCGCCCGACCCGCTCGGCGGCGGCCGGATGCACGACCGCGTCAAGGCGTGCGCGCTGTTCCGCGAGCGCGTCCGCGGCGAAAAGCTCATCGAAGGCTGGGTGGAAGGCCCATGCGCCGAGGGCGCGGACCTCCGCGGCATCAACACGCTCATGCTCGATTTCTTCGACGACGAAAAGTTCGTCCGCGATCTTTTCGAGTTCGTCGTCGCGAACGCGCTGCGGTTCGCCCGCGCGCAGGTGGAGGCCGGCGCGGACATCATCGGCGTCGGCGACGCGGCGGCGTCGCTGGTCGGGCCGGAGATTTACAACGAGTTCGTCTGGCCCTACGAGAAGAAACTCGTGGACGGCTTGCACGCGATGGGCACGCGCGTGCGCCTGCACATCTGCGGCAACACCAACGCCATCCTTGAAGGCATGGGCAAACTCGGCTGTGAGATCGTGGACCTCGACTCGATGGTGCCAGTCTCTGCCGCGCGCGAGAAGATGGGTTTGCTGCAAACGTTGCTCGGCAACATCAACCCCGTCACCGTGCTCCGCGACGGCACGCCAGAGTCGGTGATGGCGGCCATCGCCGAGTGTCATTGCCAGGGCAGTCCGCGCTACATTGTCGGTGCCGGATGCGAAGTCCCCCGCGACACGCCCGAAGCCAACGTCCGGGCGCTGACCCAATACGCCCGGTCGCATTGAACCGGCGGACGCGCCGAAAACCGAAGTTCGACTACGTGCTGCCGCCGTTCTAATGACAAGCATCGCACACGGCTGGCCCGAGATCGAAGAGGATTTGACGACGCTGGCCGATTGGTTCTACGAGCATCTGTGCGGGATCAAGAAATGAGTCCAGCGACACAGCGTTCGTCGCATGCGCCTAGTGAGACGTGATGTCACGAAGCTGCCGGCGGTCATCGCTGCTGGCCGTTCTTGACAATCTCCCCGGTCAAGCCTTTCATCGGTTCCGCCAACCCATGAACACGCCACACCCGGACATTCTCCCGCAGCCACAAAGCGGCCTTGGCCATTCCCGGCGCGGGTTTCTCAAAACGATCAGCGTTCTCCCCGTAGCCCTGAGCGCCGCGCGACTCGCCAGCCGGGCCACGGCCGCGCCCGCGGCGGCGGACACGCTCCCGCAAATCCGCTTCGGCCCCCACTCGATGTCGCGCCTGATTTGCGGGGCCAACCCGTTCAACGGCGGCTCGCACCTCTCCACGTTCGTGAACCGGGAGATGAAGCAATACTACACACCGGAGCAGGTGTTGAAGACCTTGCGGCGCTGTCAGGAGGTCGGCATCAACTTCTGGCAGTCCGCCGGCAAGAACAGCGAACTGTATCAACAATTCACCGCCGGGGGCGGCCGGATGCGCTACATCTCGCTGGCCAGCGACCCGAAGGAGATCGGCCCGCTCGTGAAAGCCGGTTGCGTCGCCATCGCCCATCACGGCGAGGTCACCGACCGGCTTTTCAAGACCGGCCAGCTCGACAAGATCCATGACCTCCTTAAAGCGGTGCGCGACGCCGGGCTGATGGTGGGCGTCTCGACGCACATGCCCGCCGTGGTGGACGCCATCGAGTCGAAAGGCTGGGACGTGGACTTCTTCATGTGCTGCGTCTATGAGCGCCATCGCAGCGCGGAGGAGTTGCAGAAACTGCTCGGCGCGGTGCCGATTCCCGTGGGCGAAGTCTATCTGCAAAGCGATCCGCCCCGCATGTTCAAGGTCATGCGGCAGACCAAGCGCCCGTGCCTCGCGTTCAAGATTCTCGCCGCCGGCCGGCTCTCGGAGCGCCGCGAATGGGTCGAGAACGCCTTCAAGCAGACCTTTGCCGGCATCAAGCCGACCGACGGCGTCATCGTGGGCATCTATGACAAGTTCACCGACCAGCCCGCCGAGGATGCGGGATTCACCAAGCGGTTTGGGGCGTCTGCTGGTTGACCCCCGAAGAAAAAGTAACGCGCACGGGCAGGATCGTGAACGCGGCGATGGATCCCGCCGCAACAGCGGCATGTCGGAGGAGGGTGCGGCGGGTCAGCAATACGCCCGCTTGTTGCGTGGTGTTGGTCTTTGTGTTTATAAGGAAGGCCCTATCCGCGTTACCGGAGCGTCAACCGCCACACGTCGTTCATCAGCGGCCACATGTTCCCGGCCACAACCCACAGGCTGTTGTCGAAGACATAGACGGTCGGCTCGTGACGCGGCGAGAAACGCGGTTCGGCGGCGAATTCCTTCCACGTCACGCCGTCCTCCGTGAACCAAGTGTCGCCGAAGTTCCTGCCGTTGCGATTATCAAAGCCGCCGATGATCCACAGCTTGTTGGCATATTCCCTCCCGATGAACCACTGGCGCGGTGCCCACGGGGCGTGCTCCAGCACGCGCGTCCAGTGCGCACCGTCGGCGGAGCACCACACGTCGTTATGGGTCGTGATCTTCGGGTAATGCTTCTCCGGCGGATTACTGGGCTGATGGGTGCGCCCACCGTTCAGCCAGAGTTTGCCCTTATAGACGGCGACCGCTGACGCCGCACGATTGCCGTAAGCCGCCGCGTTGGTGACGCAGTTCCAGTGCGCGCCGTCGGCGGAGTTCCACACGTCAGCGCCGCTGCCGAGTTGCCACAACTTGCCGTCGTGCACGACCACTTCCCCGTAACCACGCACGCCGAACGGCGTCTTCTCCAGCACGCGCGTCCAGTTCACCCCGTCCCGCGAGTTCCACACGCTGCCTTTGACCGCCCACAGCTTGCCGTCGAAGGCGGCCATCTCGCTGTAGCCGTCGTAAGGCGTGTTTGTGCTGACACAGGTCCACGTCGCGCCGTCCTTCGAGAACCAGAGATCGCGGACGAGCTTGTTGCCGTTGTGGTAGGCGTTGCTGATCCACAGCCTGCCGTCGAAGACCGCATCCTCCGACGTATCGCGCGGGCTGAACGCGGCATGCTCGGTCACGCGCACCCACGAACCGGACGGCTCCCCGGCAACCGTTTGCGAAGCAACCACCGCGAGAACGGCAGCAACCACCAGCGATTGGGTTTTCGTCGGCGACACAGCCACACTCTACCGGATTTCCCTCCTGCCGCCAAGCCCGTGGTCAGGCGAGGCGCCGCGCACGATTGGCCCAAGGATGACACTTTCAGCTGGCTTACAGGTGCTTGTAAGAAGCGCGTGAACTTCAAATTGATTTACGCGGGGCGGCGGTTCCGGCAAGCTAATGTCCATGCGCTACCTCTTGCCCTTGCTATTGCTCGCAATCGCTGCGCGAGCGGAGTTGAAAACCGACATCGAGTTCGCCAAGGCCGGCGGCACAAACCTGACGCTCGACGCGTTTGTGCCGGAGGGCAGCGGGCCGTTCCAGACGTGCATCCTCGTCCACGGCGGCGGGTTCACGAAGGGTGACAAGACGACGTTGATCAAGCCGCTGTTCGAGCCGCTGAGCAAGGCGGGGTTCGCGTGGTTCTCGATCAACTACCGGCTCGCGCCGCAGCATCGCTTCCCGGCCTGTGTCGAGGACGTGGAGAGCGCCATCCGCTGGGTGAAGGCGCACGCGGCGGAATACAAGGCCGACCCGAAGCGCATCGCGCTCATCGGCGAATCGGCGGGCGGCCATCTGGTGTCACTGGCCGGCGTCCGGGCGAAGAGCGACACTCGCGTGACGGCGGTGGTGCCGATCTATGCGCCGCACGACCTGGAGTTGCGAGTGAAGCAGAGCAAGGCCATCCCCGTGTGGGTGGAGGCGTTGTTCGGGCTGACGGAGTTGAACGACGCGGCGTGGAAGGTCCTGCGCGAGGCGTCACCGCTCACGCACGTCCACAAAGGTCTGCCGCCGTATCTGCTCATCCACGGCACGAAGGACGACAAGGTGCCGTTCGAGCAATCCGTGAAATTCCAGAAGAAGATGAAAGCCACCGGCAACGTGTGCGACCTGATCACCGTCGAAGGCGGCGCGCACGGCATGGGCGGCTGGGAGAAGATTGACCCGAGCTACAAAGAGAAGCTGGTCGCGTGGCTCCACAAGACGCTGGCGGCGAAATCGTCATCTCAATGACCATGAACAGGTTCTTCAGTTTCGTCGGAGCCGTGCTGCTCGTCTGCGCAGTCGCGACGCCTGTCGCTGTGGCGGCTGACGCGGCTTGGAGCCGGCAGGAACTGACCGGGTTCATGCGCCAGCTCACCGGCTACGTAGTGGAGCACCACATGCGCCGCGACCACTCGCCGATGCGCGGCAAAGTCTATGAGTTCTACGACCCCGCCACCGGCAAGCAGGGTTACGGAGCAGGCTGGGACACGATGCACGACGGGGCGTTCTTCGCCAACGCCTGCATCCTCGCCTATCGCGCCACAGGCGAAGCGTTCTACCTCCAGACCGTGCGCGACTGGATTCTGCCGTTCTACATCCGCATGGCGAACAACTCCGACACGCTCTTTCCCGACCGTGCGGCGGCGTTTTCCGACGGCAAGAAGCTGCCAGCCAAGCGCGCGGGCGCGATGAAAGGTTTCATCCCCTACTGGTGGGACGACGGTTACGGCGTGAACTTCGACGCCATCGCCCAGAAGACCACCATCCGCCAGTTGTTGTGCGACACCAGCACCATCACCAACGATCCCGAAAACAAAGAGGGCGTGCTGGCCGGTTACTCGCACGGCACGAGCAACCACATGGCGCTCAACATGTATCCGATGTTCGTCAACGGCTGGCTGCTCACGCGCGACCCGGCCGTGGCCGAGGCAATCCACCACTTGCGCCAGTCGCGCATCCAGATGATCAACATGGACCTGCCGTGGCTCCAGGTGGCCGACTTTCAGGCCGGCGGCGACGCCGCGCAGGCGCACAAGGTTGCCGGCAACTTCGACACGCTACCGTGGCCGCCGCTGAAGTCTTCGTGGTGGCAGGCGATGGTCGCGAAGAAGAAAACCGCGCTCACGCCATTTCACGACGAGGTCCAGGGCGACTACTGCGGTGCCGTCATCGGCAAGCGCGTCGGCCCCGGCGCGGCCAAGCGTCTCGCGCAACTCACCTACGACGTCATCCGGCTCCAGGACCGTTGGTATGGCGACAAGCCGCGCCCGCGCGGCGAGATGTATGGCGCGGAGAATCATCCGCCGGTCTTCATCACCGACGGCAAGTTCGAGTCGCTCGCTGGCGAACGCCCCGAAATCCTGCTCGCGAGCCGGCTCGGGCCGCAGATCATGTGGGCTTGCGCGCAAAGCCTTCAACTGATGCGCGCCTTTCCCGATGCGTGGGCGGGCTGGTTCAAGGGCAAATACGAACGCCCGCCGGAAGGCTGGTTCGAGCCTCCCGCCGCCGAAGTGACCGCCACGTTGCGGCGCGAGCTCGACGAGGGCCTGCGCTACTGGCAGAAGGACTGGCAGGTGCGCGGCTACATCCGCCCGCATTGGTCCATCGGCGGCAAGTTTCCGACCAAGCACTATTGGCAACACCGCGTCAGCGAAACCGGCGGCTACGCGCACCTCATCGCCGCGTGCGCGTGCTACGTGATGCTACTCGATGGCAAAAACGACTGGGAACTGGCTTGGACAGTGGGAGCGCCGAGACGATGAGCAGAACATCCTCCATGCGAAACAAATCGCCGTCTCCAAGCTCCCGCCGCGATTTTCTGCGGCTCGCGGGTCTCGCTATCGGCGCGCGGTGGATGCCAGCGGCGGTGGCGGCCACGCCGGTGCCGGATTTCAAATCGCTCACACTTGAACAACAAGTCGGGCAAATGGTCATCGCGCGATTGCAGGACTGGCCGTTGATGGAGCGATACGCCAGGCAGGGCATCATCAGCGGCATGACGCCTTCAATCCCGAAGCTCGCACCCGCCGAGGTTGCTGAGTTCACCAACCGCTTCCAGAAGCTCTCGCCCATCCCGCTGCTGTTCGGCTGGGGCGGCGTCAGCTACAGCGGTGGCACCGAGGTGCGGCTCGGCCAGACGATGCGGCTCGGCGCAACGCGCAACGCAGCGCTCTGCCGCGAAGCCGCGCGCATCGAGGCCGTTGAAGCGCGGGCGCTCGGTTACCAACTGGCTGGCGCGCCGGTGTTGGACGTGAATCTCAATCCCGATAACACCATCATCAATCTCCGCAGCATCGGTGACGACGTGGAATTGGTAACGACGCTCGGCGCGGCGCTGACACAAGGCACGCTCGACGGTGGTGCGGCGCCGATTTTCATGCACTTCCCCGGCCACGGCGCGACGCGCGGCGATTCGCACATCGAGATGCCCGAAGCCGCGCGCAGCCTCGCGGAACTGGAGGCGGTGGAGTTGAGGCCGTTCGCGACGCTCATCCGCCACGGCCTCGCCCGTGTCATCTGCACGAACCATTGCTGCTATCCCGCGTTGGATCCAGAGCGGAAACCCGCCACGCTCTCACGCAGGATCATCACCGGTCTGTTGCGTGAGAAGCTCGGCTACGAAGGCGTCATCATGTCCGACAGCCTCACGATGCGGCCGATCAAAGACCACTACGGTATCGAGGAAGCCGCCATCGAGACCGTCCGCGCCGGCCACGATCTGATCCTTCAGGACTACCGCTCCGACCCGCAGATCACGTTGGACGCCCTCGTGCGCGCCGTGCGGCAGGGGCGCATCCCGCTCGCGCAGGTGGAACAATCGGTGAAGCGCGTCTGGAAGTTGAAGCAGGAGCTTGGCCTCTTCGAGCAACGCCTTGTGGATCCGTCTCGTATCCCGCAAACCTTCGCCACGAAAGCCAGTGCCGAAGTCGCCCGTCGCATCGCGCGGGAGAGCGTCACGTTGCTGGAGAACAACATCGGCCTGCTGCGCGCCGCGAAGCCAGCGGTGTGCGTCATCAGCAATGGCAGCGCCGCCACCATTGACGAAGACAACGCCGTCAAACACTCGCCGACCAACCACCATCTCAACGAACAAATCCGCCAGCGCGTGCCCGGCGCGCAGAGCGTCGTGCTCTCCACGACGATGAAGCCGGTGGAGATCGAGCGCGCGTTGGCCGCCGCGCAGAAGGCCGACGTGGTCGTCTTCGGCCTCTTCACGCGTGTGCGCTCCTATGTCGAGGACGCGATCAGGATTCCCAAGCCCTTCCGCGAACTGATCGAGCGCGCCGCCGCAGGCCGCACCGTGGCGCTGCTGAACTTCGGCAACCCCTACGTCATGGCTGATCTGCCGAAGGCCGGTGTCGCGCTCTGCACCTTCAGCGACGCGACGGATTCGATTGACGCCGCCGTGCAGACGCTCTTTGGCGAGTTGAAGCCGCAAGGCAAGCTGCCAGTCAGAATCTCGGCCCGCTATCCTTTCGGTCATGGACTGAAAGCGTAAAGCGATATACACTCGCCGCAACTTGGAACCAACAACCGGAGACAACCCGATGAACAGAATCCACCGCCACCTCTTCCACTGCGCCGCCGCCGTCCTCGGCCTGGCGCTTTGTTTCACTGCCGACGCCGCCTCGCTGCCGAAAGGCATGGAGGTCGGCTGCTCCGCCTACGCTTTTCGCCATCTCACGGCGTTCGAGGCCATCGAGAAAACGAAAGAGTGCGGCGCGGACGTGATCGAGTTCTTCCTCTGGCAGAAGCTCAGCCCGGAGAATCCCAAGGTCATCCTGAACGCCGACCTGTCGGACGAGCATATCGCCGCGCTCAAGGCGAAGCTCAAGGCCGTCGGCGTGCGCGCGGTGAACGCTTACTTCAACAACTCGCCTTTTCAAGACAAGGCTGGCGCCGAGGCCGGCGTGCGCAAGTTGTTTAATTTTGCCCGCAAGCTCGGTCTGCGCGGCCTCACCGGTGAGCCAGCCCCGGAGCATCTCGACCTCGTCGAAAAGATGGTGAAGGAGTTCAACATCCAGCTTTGCTTCCACAACCACCCCAAGAACCCGAAGAAGCCCGATTACCTGAACTGGGACCCGAAGTATCTCTTCTCGCTGATGGAGAAGCGCGACCCGCGGATGGGCTTCTCGGTGGACACGGGCCATCTCGCGCGGTCGGGAGTGGACACGGTCGAAACACTCAAGCTGTTCAAGAAGCGCGCGCTGTCGGTGCATCTCAAAGACGTGACGGAAGCCAAGCCGGAAGCGAAGGAAGTGCCTTACGGCCAGGGCATCTCGAACATCGCCGGTATCCTGGCCGAACTGAAGCATCAGAACTTCCGCGGCCACATCGGCGTCGAATACGAGAACACCACAGACCATCTGCTCGACGACGTGAAGCACTGCATCCGCTTCATGCGCAGCTACCTCGCGAAATAAGGCGCGCCGCGGTCCCGGCGCGGCGGCGGGGTCACGAAACGCCGGCTTGGGTTTCGAGGGCGCGGATGCGGTCGCGAAGTTCGGCAGCGCGCTCGAACTGCTCGGTGGTCACCGCTTCCTTGAGTTGCCGCTGGAGCCGTTCAAGCTCGGTTACCGGCCGGCTCCGCTCGATCTGCTTGGCGAGGTCGCGCAACGCCGTCAGCGAGCGGTCGCGCTCGAACTGGAACGTCGGATTGTCCATGTCCGGCAGCGACTCGATGCCCTCCATGGCTTCGACGACGATCTTGCGCGCAGCTTCGTGCTGGCGGCTGTCGAGCGCGATCATGGCGCGCGCCACGGTGTTCATCCGCAGCACGTAGGGCCGCCACTGCTCCAACTGCGCCCGGTCTTCCGCCCGCTCCGCGTAACGGCGCACGAAGTCGAAAACGCGCAGGTTGCGCGCCGTATCGCGCGCGGTGCGCGGCCAGTCCTTGAGTTGGAAGAACCGCACGTAGCGGTAGTAGTAGAGGACGCCCTCGTTGAACAACGCCATGCAGTCCTCGGCGCTGATCTTGAAGTCTGTCTCATCGCCCGCCGCCTTGGCCTCGGCCAGCCGCGCAAGCTGGAACTCCAGTTCGGATTCCGTCTCATGCGGCCGCCGGCCGTCGGGGCGGCCGTCCACTTCGTATTGCTCGATGCCCAGCGGCGTGCGCACCTGCAACAGCTCGCGCCCGTCGTCGCCGCGCACGACACGGAGGTCGTCGGCGGGATCGAAGGGCCAGGCGTCGAACAACGGCCGAAAATCAAAAGAGTCGCTCATGGATTGCGGTTCAACAGATGCCACGACGCCCGGCGGTTTGCAATCATCCTGATGCGCGCCTCACCCCCGAATGATCTGCTCCAGTTTCTGGCCGTCAATGTCGGTGTTGATCTGCATCCAGAGCGGCAGGTGGTCGGAGATCTGGTATGTGAATTTCTCCCGGGTCATGCCGCCGGGGAAGATCTGCTTGATGCGGGTCTCGTCAATGTAGAAGTCCAGTTCGCCGCCGGCGTTGGTGAAGTTCTCCGGATAGATCGGGTGGTGGAGGATCTGGTCGTAGCGTTTGTCCTTCTCCAAGTTGGTGCCGTGCGCGCCGAGCAGGGCCTTGGGGATTTGCAGCTTGTGTTTGGTGATGGCTGCAAACAGCGCGTCCGTGCGCGACGGGATGTTGAAGTCGCCCATCACAATGAGGTCCTTGTCCTCGCTGGTCTTCTCGATCCGCTTGGCCTCGATCCAATCCGCCAACATCGCAATCTCCTGCTGCCGCGCCTTGTCACTGTCGCCCCAGCGGATGTGTGTGGTGAGCACGATGAAGTCGAAACTGCCGGCCCGGAACGACGCCATGTAGGGGCTGCGCCAGAACGACGTTTCCGGCAGATACTCGACGCCCTTCTTTGCGCGCGGCGCGTTAGCCTCGGCGGCGAGGCCGTTGAAGGTGACCGCGCGCTTGTCGTAGATGAAGCCGAGCCGCTCGCGGTTGCCGCCGGCGTCGGGGATCATGTCGGAGTAAACCGCGCGCCACGTCGGGCCGAGAATCTTCAGCACGCGGCCGAGGTCGGTGAGATCGTCGCGCAACTCCACGATGCCGATGAGATCGAACTGGCCGAGGATTTCCGCGATGTAGTGGATGGCGGCCCCGGTGCGCGGCGACTTGCCGAACTCCCGGATGTTCCAAGTGGCGATGTTAAGCGTCTCGTCGAGTCTCGAGGAGGGGATATTTGCGGTCTTGATGCGTTCCTTGAGCGCGAGCAGGCCCTTGGCGATGGCGGGTGATACTTTGCCGTGGTCCATACGGTCGTCTCCTTGTTTCGGTTATCCCTGCGGGGAAAACAATACGCAACGCGCCGGACGACGGCAAGGAAAGCGTGCGCCATTGGCAGCGCGGCATGTTTTTTGGCTCGCCTTTGAAGCCGGGCAACGGCACAAAGTCGCGTCCATGAACAAGACCTTTCTTTCTGTCGCCGTCACCATCGCCGGGCTTGCCTGTTGCCTGAATCTCCTCGCTGAGACCAAGCCGGGCACCATCGAACTGTTTAATGGCAAGGACTTCGCCGGGTGGAAGTCGTTCCTGGACGACCCCAAGGTGAAGCAGGAGCAGGTCTGGAGCGCGCGCGACGGCGTGATCGTCTGCAAAGGCGAGCCGATGGGATATCTCTACACCGAGCGGCAGTTCACCAACTTCAAGCTCGAAGCGGAGTATCGCTGGGCCGGCAAGCCCGGCAACAGCGGCCTCTTCGCGCGCATCGGCGGTGAGCCGCGCGCCCTGCCGCGCTGCATCGAGACGCAGCTCAAGCACGGCAACGCGGGCGACGCGTTCGGTTTCCACGGCTTCCCGTTGCGCGGCGCGGCGGACCGCTCCAGCGAGAAGGAGAGCAAGCTCGCCGGCCATGTCTCCATCGTGAAGCGCGCGACCGGCAACGAGAAAGAGCCGGGCCAATGGAACAAGATTGTGCTGCTCGTCAGCGGCCCGAACCTCACCATCTGGCTCAACGGCGAGAAGGTCAACGAAGCCACGGGCGCGGAGGTGAAGGCCGGCCCCGTGGGCTTGCAGTCCGAGGGCGGCGAGGTCCACTTCCGCAACGTCCGCTTGACGCCGCTGGCGAAGTGAGCGGATTGTTTTTGCACCCGCCGCGGATTTCGGGTTTCATCGCGGCATGAACAAGACTCTCGCTTCCTGCTTCATCTCACTGCTCGTCGCAGCATCGCCGGCTTTTGCCGCGACCGCTCCCGAACAAATCCCGCTCTGGCCCAAAGGCGCGCCCGGCGAGAAAGGCGAGATCGGCGAGGAGAAGGACACGTCCACGGTCAAGAGCAACAAGGTCGCCGGCAAACCGCTCATCCGCCTCGGCAACGTCTCCGTGCCGTCCATCGCCGTCTATCGCGCGCCGAAAGGGAAGGCGACCGGCGCGGCCGTGGTCGTGCTGCCCGGCGGTGGCTACGGCATCCTCGCGATGGACCTCGAAGGCACGGAGGTCTGCCAGTGGCTCAACTCCATCGGTGTCACAGGCGTGCTGCTCAAATACCGCGTGCCGAAACGTTCCGGCGATGACAAGCACATCCTGCCGTTGCAGGACGCCCAGCGCGCGCTCGGTCTCGTCCGGTTCCGCGCGAAGGAATGGAGCATTGACCCTGCGCGCATCGGCGTGCTCGGCTTCTCGGCAGGCGGCCATCTCACGGCGAACCTTTGCAACAACTTCGACAAACGCGCCTACGAGCCGGTGGACGACGCCGACGCCATCAGTTGCCGCCCCGACTTTGCGCTGCCGATCTATCCGGCCTACCTCGCGCTCAAGGACAAGAACAACGAACTCGCGCCGGAGTTGAAAGTGACCGCCAACACCCCGCCAACGTTCCTTGTCCAGACCGCTGACGACGGCATCCGCGTCGAGAACAGTCTCTTCTACTATCTCGCGCTGAAGAACGCCAAAGTCCCCGCCGAGATGCACCTCTACGCCACCGGCGGCCACGGCTACGGCTTGCGCCCGTCGGACAAGCTCGTCACCACCTGGCCCAAGCGCGCCGAGGAATGGATGCGCAGCCTCGGCTTGCTGAAAAAGCAGGGGAAACAATGAGAAGTGTTTTCTTACTGCTGATGCTCTCGGCGCTCGTCGTGAACGCCGCCGAACCGATCCTGCTCTGGCCCAAAGGCGCGCCGGATGAAAAAGGCGGCGTCGGCGAGGAGCAAAGCGTCACCTCGCAAGAGACGCCGCCCGTCACGCGCATCGCCAACGTCACCAAGCCCACCCTCACGGTCTTCCAACCTCCGCGCGACAAGCGCAACGGCACGGCCGTCATCGTTTGTCCCGGCGGCGGCTACGGGAAGCTGGCGTGGAACAAGGAAGGCACAGAAGTCTGCGAGTGGCTCAACTCCATCGGCGTGACCACGTTCGCGCTCAAGTATCGCGTGCCGAAACGCGCGGGCGACGACACGCATCGGTTGCCGCTGCAGGACGCGCAGCGCGCGCTGAGCCTCGTGCGGCATCGCGCCGCCGAGTGGGGCATTGACCCGCAGCGCATCGGCATCATGGGCTTCTCCGCCGGCGGACATCTCTCGGCCGCTGCGAGCACGAACCACGATAAACGCGCCTACGATCCAGCCGACGACGCCGACCGCGTGAGTTGCCGGCCGGACTTCGCGCTGCTGATCTACCCGGCGTATCTCGTCGCCAAGGGAGGCCAGCAAGTTGCCCCCGACCTGCCCGTGACTTCAAAGACGCCGCCGACGTTTCTGGCGCAGACCGAGGACGACAACGTCCGCGTCGAGTGCAGCCTCTTCTACTATCTCGCGTTGAAGAACGCGAAAGTCCCGGCGGAGATGCACCTCTACCCGAACGGCGGCCACGGCTACGGCCTGCGCCCATCGGACAAGCTCATCAGCACCTGGCCGAAACGCGCCGCGGACTGGCTGCGCAGCCTCGGCCTGTTGGAGCGGAAGCAACCATGAAGCCCTCGCGCGATGATCTCGCGGCGCTGAGGAAAAAGCTGCGCGCGGAAATCCCGGCCACGCGACGCCTGAAGATCGAGCCAGCCCGCTGCGATAACAACGCCCTCGTCTTCAAAGCTCCGCTCGCACCGAACCGCAACGACAAGGGCACTGCCTTCGCCGGCAGCCTGTGCGCCATTGCCACGCTCGCCGGCTGGTCCGCCCTCTGGCTCGCGCTTCGCGGCGCCGGCCTCCGAGGCATCATCGTCATCCAGGACAGCTCGATCCGCTACCTCCGCCCCGTCACGCGCGACTTTGAGGCCCACTGCCCCTGGCCGACGCCCGCGCAACTCGCCCGCCTCCTCGCCGCCCTGCGCTGCCGCGGCAAAGCCAGACTCCGCTTGCGGGTCGCCATCCGCGAGAGCGGCGCGGAAGCCATGACGCTCACCGGCCGTTACGTCGTCTTGCTTTCAAAGCCGCCTCGTTCGCCATGAACCTGCCGCACATCGCCATTGTCTTCCTCGCGGCGCAGACGTTCATCCATCTCCCCGGACCGAACCCGATCCTCACATGCGGCACGCTGGGAGCCTGGGATGAATCGGTGATCGAAGCATGCGATGCGCTCAAGGACGGCAACACCTGTTATCTTTATTATCACGGCGTGCCGAAGGACAAGGCGCGCTGGGGAAATGGCGGCTACCGGCTGGGACTGGCAACCGCGCCGCATCCGCTGGGGCCGTGGAAAAAATTCGGCGACAAGCCCGTGCTCGACGTTGGCCCCGCAGGCAGTTGGGACGATTACCACGTCGCCTGCGCGATGATCGTGAAGGAAGCGCCCGGCAAGTTTGTCATGTGGTATTCCGGCTACAGCCGCGCGGAGCAGGAGAAGCCGAAGCCCCCGCGCCACATCTCGAAGTGGGACATCGGCCTCGCGTTCGCCTCGAAGCCGGAAGGCCCGTGGACCAAATACGGGAAGAACCCCATCCTCCGCGATTTCGGCTACGTCGGCGGCGTCGTGAAGCGCGACGGCAGGTTCTTCCTCTACACCGAGCATCCCATCGGCTCCACCGCGCCCGACTACGGCCCGATCGCCGTGGCCACGGCGGACAAACCGGAAGGCCCGTGGGCTGTGTGGAAAGACAACCCCGCGCTGCCGCCGAGCGAGCGCGGCGCATGGGATGACGGCGGTTGCTCCGAGGCGAAGGTCTTCTGGCGCGACGGCTTGTTTCACCTCTTCTACGGCGGCGCGAAGGAATACCAGCCGCGCATGAAGACACGCGAAAGCATCGGCTACGCGACGAGCCGCGACGGCTTCCACTTCGCGCGCCACGCGGCGAACCCCGTCGCCCCGCGCGAGAGCCAGCCCAACGCGGCGGCTTTCGCCGAGGTCCACACACTCGTCGAGCCGCCGTTCATCTACGCGTTCCACACGCTGCGCTACCTCGACCCGGCCCACGCGCCGCGCGCCAAAGGCCGCACCTCCGTCCTCGAAGACCTCGGCGTGCAAGTGCTCGCCACGCGCCGCTCATTCACGCTCCCGATGCCGGTGCTGGCGCTGGACTCGCTCGCCGCCGGCGCGACCACCGAGCTTGGCGATTGCTCGCCGATCTGCCTGTCCAACATCAAACGCGTCACACTGTCCATCGAGTGCAAATTCCCCGCCGCCGCCCGCAAAGGTCTGACTCTCCGCGTTCGCAGCAGCACCGACGGCCTCACCTACGACAGCACCGATATCCTTGCCTGCCACGCCGGCACCGTCAGCCGCAAGAGCGTCGAACTGAGATCAAGACCTCCGTTCATCAAAGTGCTGGTGGAGAACCACGACGAGCGCGAGCCAGCCCGCCAGATCAAAGTGACGGCAACGCTTGGAGGTTGACCACCTGGGAGCGCGGGCATCCTGCCCGCCTGCGACTGAAGAGGCGAAAGCCCGGCACAAGCATCCGCCGTGGCACGCTCTTAATCAACCCATCAACTCCCCATTCACGGCAGGCAAGATGCCTGCGCTCCCAGACGGTCGCTTGACCGGTTGGTGAGCATGGTCGAGAGTCGGGGCGTTGAAGATTTCGCTGACGATCGTGCTCGGTTGCGCGGCCGCGTTGCTGGCCGGCGATGCCGAGCGCACCGAGAAGGCGGCAAGCTCGACACCCATGACATCGAACCCACGCAAACCGAACCGGCTGGCGCGAGAGAAGAGTCCGTATCTGCTCCAGCACGCTTACAATCCCGTGGATTGGTTTCCGTGGGGCGCGGAGGCGTTCGAGAAGGCGCGGCGCGAGAACAAACCGATCTTCCTCAGCATCGGTTACTCGACGTGCCATTGGTGCCACGTGATGGAGCACGAGAGCTTCGAGAACGCGGAGATTGCCGGGGTGCTCAACCAGTGGTTCGTGCCGATCAAGGTGGACCGCGAGGAGCGACCGGACGTGGACCAGATCTACATGACGGCGGTGCAGGCGCTGAACGGCCAGGGCGGTTGGCCGCTCAGCGCGTGGCTCGCGCCGGACTTGAAGCCGTTCTACGGCGGCACGTATTTCCCGCCGACAAGCCAGTATGGCCGGCCGGGCTTCAAGGAAATCCTGACGCGCATCCACGAGGTCTGGGAGCAGCAGCACGAGCAGGTGCTCCAGCAGAGCCGGCAGTTGCACGACGCCATCGCCTCGACACAAACCGCGGGCGGCGCGGCGGGCGACCTCGACGACGGGCTGCTACGCACTGGCTACAATCAATTCCACAGCCAGTATGACGACGAGCACGGAGGATTCGGCGGCGCGCCGAAGTTTCCGCGGCCGGCGCAGTTCAACCTCCTGTTGTGCTACTGGAAGCGAACCGGCGAGGCGAAGGCGCTGGAGATGACGGCGCACACGTTGCGGCGGATGGCGCTCGGCGGGATGTATGACCAGCTCGGCGGCGGCTTCGCGCGCTACAGCGTGGACGAGCGATGGCACGTGCCGCACTTCGAGAAGATGCTCTACGACAACGCCCAACTCGTCGTGAGCTACTGCGAGGCGTGGCAGATCATGCGCGAGCCGTTCTTTGCCGACGTGGCGCGCGACGTGTTGCGCTACGTCGAGTGCGACATGACGCATCCGGGCGGCGCGTTCTACTCGGCCGAGGACGCCGACAGCGAAGGAGTGGAAGGCAAATTCTACGCCTGGACGACACAGGAACTGCGCGACGCGCTCGGCGCGGAGGAGGTGAAGTTCGTCAGCGAATACTTCGGCTGCGAGGAAGCCGGCAACTGGGAAGACCCCGCTGGCCACGGCCCGAAGAACGCCAACGTGTTGTTCGTCGCGCGGACGTTTGAGCAGATGGCGAAGCTCTTCGGCGGCACGCCGCAGCAGGCGCGCGAGCGCGTCGAGGCGGCGAAGAAGAAGTTGTTCGAGACGAGGGCGAAGCGCGTCCGGCCACATCTCGACGACAAGATTCTCACCGCGTGGAACGGCCAGATGATCGGCGCGTTCGCCCGCGCCGCGCAGGCGCTCGACGAACCGCGGTATCTCGCGGCGGCGACGCGCGCGGCGGAGTTCGTCCTCGCGAAGCTTTACGACCCGAAGGCGAAGACGCTACTGCGCCGCTGGCGCGATGGCGAGGCGAAGGTGGACGGCTTCCTCGACGACTACGCCTTCTTTGTCGCAGGGCTGCTGGAGCTTTACGAAGCGTCGTTCGACACGCAGTGGCTCGACCGGGCGGTGGAACTGGCCAACACGATGGTCGCGCGGTTCCACGACGAGACTGGCGGCGGCTTCTGGTTCGCGCCGCCGGGCCAGAGCGACATCATCGCGCGGATGAAGGATGACTACGACGGCGCACAACCGAGCGCCAACTCCATCGCCATCGCCGATCTCCGGCGGCTTGCGCAGCTCACCGATAATCCGCGCTACGCCGCCATCGCCGACGAATCGCTCCGGCGGTTGCTGCCGCGGTTTCGCCAGTCGCCGACGGCGGTGCCGCAGTGGCTTTGCGCGCTCGACGCCGCGCTGGCGAAGCATCGGCAGATCGTCATCGCCGGCGCGCCCGACGCCGCCGACACAAAGACGATGCTGCGCGCCGTCCGCGAGCGTTATCTGCCGAACACAATTCTGTTGTTGGCCGATGGTGGCTCGCACCAGTTGGCGATGGCGAAGCGGCTGAAGTTTCTCGCCGACATGAAACCGCTCAACGGCAAAGCCACCGCCTTCGTCTGTGAGAACTTCGCTTGCCGCGCGCCGACAAACGACCTCGCGACGCTCCGCAAAATGCTCGACGAGCCGCCGACACAATAACGCCGGATTGTGTGCGAAGATTGACCGGTTTAGACTGCGGTCGTTGAAGCAATCGTCATTATGAAGACCGATTACGACCTTTTCATTGATGGGCGCTGGGTGAAGCCCGGCGCGAAGTTCGAGGTGCGTGTGCCTTATGACGGCGCGGTTTTCGGCACTGTGCCGAAGGCGAACCGCGCGGAGGTGGAGCAGGCTGTCGCGGCGGCGAAGAAGGCCGCGCCCGCCGCCGCGAAGTTGCCGAGTCACAAACGCTACGAAATTCTGATGAAGGCGACGACGCTCATGCAGCAGCGGGCGGAGGAATTTGCACGCACCATCGCCAGCGAGAGCGGCAAGCCAATCCGCGAGGCGCGCGGCGAGGTCGGGCGCAGCGCGCAAACGCTGATCTTCTCAGCGGAGGAGGCCAAGCGCAACGTCGGTGAGATGGTGCCGGTGGACGCGCATCCCGGCGGCGCGGAGCGGCTGGGCTTCACGTTGCGGATGCCGCGCGGTGTCATTGCAGCGATCACGCCGTTCAACTTCCCGCTCAACCTCGTCTGCCACAAAGTCGGGCCGGCGCTCGCCGGCGGCAATACGGTGGTCCACAAGCCCGCCAGCGCGACGCCGATCTGCGGCTACATGCTCGCGGAATTGTTCACCGAGGCCGGCCTGCCGGCGGGTTTCTTGAACACAATCTCCGGCGGCGGCGGCGAGGTCGGTGATTTCCTAGTGGCGCATCCCGACGTGGCGATGGTGACGTTCACCGGCAGCGCGGAGGTCGGCAAACACATTCGCGCCGTCGC